>JACCDZ010676732.1_pt1 | contig 87534 bp, 88 predicted proteins | sample 7449551 | NCBI WGS metagenome assembly JACCDZ01 (sample SAMN15323452, study PRJNA562643) | freshwater metagenome | isolation source: river surface water | place: USA:Blue River Watershed | collected 2017-08-18
CCATCGGTACAGCTAAGATTTTGCGTTCTTCAACTTCTTCTTGGAAGAAACCACCATCAATCATGGTCGCCGTTGCATTCGGGTTATAGATTGCAATCAAGTTGAGTGCTTGAACCACATCTGGACAATTATGGCAGCTCAATGAAACAAACACATCAAAGTTTGAGTTCAAGTTTAAGCCTTTGATCTGGTTCAAGACTTCATCAGATACTTTAGGCGCATAACCTGATACTTGTAATAAAGCCAAGATCAAAGAGGTAAACTCATGTCCCATCGGTAAACCAGCAAAGAACACACGTGGTTGTTCACCTGCTTTAGCTACACCGAAACTCGGACGGCGAGCGTTTGAACCGTCAAAACGCGCCGTAACTTGGTCAGAAAGTTCTGCAATTTCAGTCACGAGTTCTTTGATTTTCGCTGCTTTGTCTGATTCATCTAAGGTAGCGACCAACTCGATTGGACTTTCCAAACGTTCTAAATAGGCTTTTAATTGAGTTTTAATATTTTGATCTAACATGTATTTCTCCAAATTCTAAGCAGTTCAAATCAGCTAAATTCATTCGATGAAGCTATAGTACGCAAAACTAATAAATAGGTAAAACAGTATGTTTTTATAAATTTAATCGGATAAACCGAATTAAGATTTAAGAGACATCAAGCTTTTGATTAATGCGCATATGGCGATTTTTCAATTGCTTAGTGAGTACATACAAAATGGTGCTTAAAGCAACAACCAACACAATCAAGCCCAATAAAATTACATTCACAATCTGAGAAATACGTTCGACTTGTTGTGCACGCAGATCTAAGGGCTGAGTAATTGAGGTGATACTCTTACCGTAGAGCTGCTGCTGCATAACCCATAACTGTTCAGGCTTAAAATCATATTGTTTAAACTGAATCGGATTATTCTTCTCAGCGACAATCAATTGATTCACGTAGACATTGGCAGTTTTACGATCGATAGGCTGATGCAATAAAGCTACTTGCGCCAACACATAGGCTTTTTCAGTCGATGAAATGTTGGCCTGCTGTAAATCTTGAGCAATTTGACTTTCAACAATATTATTTTGATAGCTCATCCATTGTTGATACGCCTGTTTGGTTTCATCTTTCCAATCGTATTGAATGTAGCTCAGACCAGACCAAAGCAAAATAAAGGCAATAATCCAAGCCAGAATACGCTGTGTCCATGCTTGGAAACGTTGTTGAAAAAACTTAAATTTCTTCATCCAACTGAGCAGTAAAAATGCCCCAATAAACGAAACCAAAATTTTTAGAAACAGCCAACCAAACCATGATAATAAATTAAAAAAATAATCGATTGGTTGTTTAAATGGCACCAATTCTTGAACATGATAAGGCAAATCTAATGCCTGAACATGCGTGGAAAGATCAAAGAACCGATAGATAAATTCTTTTTGCAAAAATAACGATGCAACTGTAATAACGACCAATGTACAGGCTAAAACGAACCAGATCATTAAATGACGTTGACGTTTTTTTAATGCATCTAAACGTTGGTCAATCGGTTGTACACTAAAATCGTTTATGGGTGACAATGATTTTTCCTTCAAAAATTAAAAATATCAAGATTTGGGTGGTTGGCTATGCTCAAGCACTAAATGATTTAAGTTCTCTTGCAAAGCACGTAAACGTGTTGTCGCTTCCGCACGCTTTTGCATCCCTTCTTTCTGAATCTGAATCACATCATTTACAGTTTTAATGAGGGTGTTTTGTACATGTTCAAGTGTTTCCACATCAATCACTGAACGTTGATTCGCTTTCGCAGTATCGACTGAGTTTTGATGCAATAATTCAGCATTACGGCGTAATAATTCATTCGTTGTGTCATCAATCGCTTTTGCTAACTGGACACTATTCTTTTGCTCTTGTAATGAAATCGCCAAACTAATCTGATTTTTCCATGCAGGTAGCGTAATGTTCTTAATGGCATAGAACTTATCTACCAACATTAAATTATTCGACTGGATGATCCGAATCATCGGCAAAGTCTGCATTGCAGATTGTTGCAAAACCTGCAAATCACTGACTCTTTTCTCAAGATTATTCGCCAAATGATTAAGATCATAAATCTGTTGCGTCGTTTGTTGATCCTGCTCTTGTGATGTGAGCATTGAGATCTGTTGCTGAATATCCTGCTGTTTTAATTGCCCTGCAGCAATATAAACACCAAGCTGTTTATATTCATCCTGTACCGCATCAAACATTTTATCTAAGGTTCCAACCCGAGCTTTCAACCCTGATTGAGAGCTTTCAATTTCTTTAAGCAATACATCAATCTGCTCTTTAGTGGTATTAAAATGCTGATCAAAATTTTGTTTAGCATTTTTAAACTTACTCAGTAAACCGCCAAAAAACCCAGAGCTTTTTGATTTATTCAAAATACTTGAAGTATTCAATTGCTGTGCGACTTGCACGACCTCATTAAGTTTTTGTCCAGTCGTATCCAAATCTTTATTCTGAACCAGATTTAACAGTTCATCGGTATAAGTTGAAGTTTTACTGGCAATATTTTTGCCATATTCAGCTACCACTGTGGTACTGATATCTGCCAATTCTTTATGTGCATCCATTACTTCTGCAAGATCATGTGGTTGCAATCCTAAATCTTTTAAATTCAACTGTTCAAAACGTTGCTCAGGCTTTACTTCAAGCTCATGAGATAATTTGCTAAGTTCTGAATCTGACATCTTTTTTCCCTCTTATTTCTGTAATGATTTTTTCAAATTTTTAATTAAATCTTCTCGACTTTTATCAAGCTGATCAAGTGTATTTGTTGAAGTCGATGCTGTACTTTGTTTAACGTGATATTGCCATGCAGGAATCAAAACCTGTTGTGCTTCTTTAAATCGATCTAGCAAGCCAAAAGATAACTCTTGTGATAACTGCATTTGTTTCATCGCAATATCATTACTCGTTTGTAAGGTGTGTAAGGTGTTTATTTTTTTTGAGAGCCGTTCAACAAAATGGTCAAGCTTTTGCTGTTGAGTAAATTGAGGATATTCTATTAAAAATTCATCAGCGGCGCGGATATAAGCGGCCATCTGTTCTCTCAAACCTAAAGCTTGCTGTAGTCGTGATTGCGATTTTTGGATTTCGATCTGTAAGCGCTGACTTAAATGATTTGCTTCATTGATTAAACGCTCAAGATCTTTGACAAACTTTACTTGACCAGCATCGTATTCAACATCTATACCTAACCATTTTTGCAACGCGTTAAAACGACGGCCACCTAAATGTTTTTTGGAAATTGAAAGTTGCTGAATAATCTGGGTAATCACTTCACTCAATTGCTGATTCAATCTAAGGTCAACACCATTCAGTAATACACTTTGAGCTTGAACTAAATGATCTGCATAATGATTCAAACGATGTGGATCATTGAGTAGAGGAAGTAAATCATTACGTTTAATCGCTAAAATATGTTCTTGATTTGATTCAATTTGCGATAAAGGTATGAAGTCGAACGATTGCGTCATATTAGCCGAGTATAGTAAGAACAAATAAATTTGAACATAGTTAGTTTTAGCATGTTCTTACTCTTTCGCATACTTAAATGTTGTTATGTTTTTTAAAATTTAACATTTTGGAATGAATAAAAAACCTCTTAATTACAATGAATAAAGAGGTTTTCAGAATTGTAAACGATGCTTTATTCATCATTCAGGGTGTATTCAAAACTATTTGGATTTTGCTTACAACGCACTTTTTTTCAGAAAGTTCATCATTTTTGGATCATAAATACCTGCTTTGGTTAAAGAAATAGGAGCTTCGCGCATCATTTTCATCTAATTAAGCTGTTCTTCGGGGGGAATGTTCATCCAATATTTTTCAGGAGTTTCTTTTTCATATTTTGCGATGATATTAAAAGTACCATCAAGTTGACCCGCTACCCATTCACGAGACTTTTGCCCAAATCCTTCAGGAAACTTATCCTTTCGAATAATAAAATTTGCTGAAATTTGTGTTAATGGAAATTTTACGATTCCACCTTTATCCCAAAACCTTTATAGAGTTCAAAGGGTTCATAAGCAACAATCATTGATAGGCAAGTATTGCTGTTTTTAAGTCTATTCATGCACCAATTGCATCCAATGATGCTACATATTTATTGAATTGGCGACCACGCAAACCACTAATAATCGCACCATCACATTGTCCAAGTTTCAAATCTTAGGAATTTCCAGTCAATTACTCTCTAAACAAGATCGTTTTAAACAATTCTAATTAGTCAAATAGTTACTGAGCTTTTCGTGGTGGAAGCGCATATGTTCCAATCACATGCGCAATTGGTTCTTCATCATCCAAAGAATATAACCACACTTCACCTGTAACTAATGTTTTACCAACTTTGATTAATTTACACTCAGCTTTAACATCTTGATTTCCATTCGGTTTACGAAAAAAATTAATGGTCATGTTGGTTGTAACAGCCATAGCAATTAGACCTAAATGTCCCATAATCGCAACATATAGCGCGAAATCAGCCACCAACATCAAGGTTGGACCTGATACAGTTTGACCTGGACGTAAATCGTTCTGATCGATTTTATAAAGTAACTGTGCCCCTTTAGGACTAATCTCTTCGATACTAGTTTTTTCGAGTGCTTGAGGAAATTCCTGTGCCAAAAAACGAGTAATTTCATGCTTACTAAGTGCCATAACAATACATCCCAAATGACTTAGATTATTTTTAAATTATGACTAAAACTATAAACAAACATTTAATCAGCTTGATCTGAAAGTTCATTTAAGACTTGCCAGTAACTAGGAGGCTCAGGAACATGCCCACGCTCTAATAACATCTGGTGCATTTTAGGTAACTTAAAATATGGAACTGTTGCCATTAAGTGATGTTCTTTATGGAAATTGACATGGATAGGTGCAACTAAAGCACGAGCAATATAACCTGCTTTTGTAGACCGTGTATTGGTTAATGCACTATTACTGGTTGGCATACCTGCATGTTCTGCCATCGAACGAACACGTAAAAATAATGGAAATGGTGTTAAATATGCCAATATCCAAAGCGCATACAATTTAGGATGACCGGCTGCCCATAATATTGAAAACAAAGCAGCATTTGTTGCTATTGCACCACCACTATTTTTTAGAAATGCTTTTGGATAGTCGACCCAATGGCGTCCCTCTTGAGAAATCCAACGACGGTCGTTAGATACCGTCCACTCCATTTTCTCAACATCCATAAGCACTCGTCCAAGTGCGAATTTTAATCCTGTTATTCCAGAAACATCACGGAAAAACTTACGCATTAACGATTTCTTCGAAGTTGGAAAACCCTCTACCAAAGACAGATCAGGATCGTCTACGGTAGAAGTCTTACTGTGATGGCGTAAATGATGGGCACGATATTTCTTTAAATCATTCCAGATTGGGCGAGCACAAAGCCAATCAGTGGCAATATCATTCAGCCATTTGGTTTTAAATAAGCTCTGGTGTGAAGCATCATGCATAATGATTGCAAGCGCAAGTTGACGACCCGCTAATATTACCAATGCAGCTATACACATCAGTAATTTGCCCCAGACAGGTAAATACTCCCATGTACTGGCAACTGCAGTGAAGGTTCCACCAATGACTGCCCAAGTTGATAAAACAGCCCAACTACCGTGTAAATCTGACTTTGTTGTCAATTCTGTGATTTCTTCTCTTGTGAACAAATCACTTATTGATGTACGTGTATTCATATCCCTACCCTACAATTTTTTTATTTCTATAGATACATAAATATAATTTTTATTTTAGATTAAGTAATATTTCTGTCAATACATTAAAATTAATTTTTCAGTAATATTTATACTAAACTGATTTCATAGAATCGTTGCCACAATTCCAGTCCAGTCTGATCCAATTGCTGAACACTTAACGCAAATTGATCACGTAAATGAACATCAACAAAATCCTCAGGCAATAATGGATCATTCATCAGCAAAGAAATGGTCTGCCGACCAAGCAATAGCGATTCTTTAGCAGCAATATCTAAACTTAATTGCTCAACTGTCTCCAACCACTTTTGAATCATTTGACTATATTTTTTATAGTTTTGGTTAAGTGTTTGAGTGGGCCAAAGCTTCGGAATTTTATTTAATGTTGTGGTGTCGAAATGATTAATTTGGCAAATTTTGGCGCTTTTTTCTAAGCCAGAAGCTTGTAATGCCAAAAATACCTCTTTAAAAGAAATGGCTAAATTATCAGGGCGAATATAAATACCTTGTTCTAATTCTTTAAAACCGAAGTGCTTTAATGCGCGTTCTCGGCGCTTTAAAGCTGTACGATCAACCCGCCCTAATTCCCCCGTAAAGACAGCTAAGTATTGGTGATCCCATTGTTTTGTTTGTTTAATTCCATTTTTACGGTTCAACATTACATCGGCCCATTCGTGTGATTTAGCCGTAAATTGATATATACCCCGCTCAATCGCTTCAATCACCCCATCACTAGATAATCGGGTTACTGCGACACGAATACTATTTTCACTAATCTCAAAAAGCTTCGCTGCGATAATAATTTGTTTAATCGAGATCTCACGACCTTGTAGTCCTAAAAGTAAATCAATGATTAAATCTCGGGCATTCATTTTAGCTATTGTCATCTTACAATCGAACCAGTTCTAAACATGAAAAAAGAAATAAAGAATAAGAATTTTAACTTAGAATCTCTCCCTTTTAGTAATTTTTCTAAAAGGGAGATTTTATTTTTATAGAAAAACAAATAATAAAATTATACCCAGTACAATCCGATACCAAGCAAATACACGTAAAGTGTGGCGTTCAACAAATTTAACTAATGCGCTCACCACCAATAATGCCGAAATAAAAGCAGCAACAAAACCAACCCCGATATTCAACATATTATCTTGTGTCAATACATCCGCATTACGAATAAGATCAAAAGTTGCAGCCCCCAACATCGTTGGCATCGCGAGAAAGAAAGAAAATTCTGTTGCCGCTTTACGAGACAAACCTGAGAACATTCCTCCCACAATGGTAGCACCAGAACGAGAAGTCCCTGGAATCATCGCAACGCATTGTGCACAACCGACTAAAAAAGCTTGCTTGTAAGTAATTTTTGTCGCTTCAGTTGTTTTATGATCAAAATTCTTGGATTCAACCCAGAAAATAATCAGACCACCAACAATCAGTGCGATTGCGACCACAAGTGGACTAAATAGAACACTTTTAATAAAATCGACTGCAAAAATACCAATCACGACAGCAGGAAAAAAAGCAATTAAAACGCTAAAAGCAAAATGACGCGCTTCTGAATCGCCACTAAAAAAACCTTTAACCAAATCAAAAATCTTTTGTCGGTATAGCCAACAGACAGCCAAAATTGCACCAAGCTGAATGACAACTTCAAATACACGCCCATCGTCAGAATGGAAGTCGATCATGTGACCAAATAAAATTAAATGACCCGTACTTGAAATCGGTAAAAACTCGGTCAAACCCTCAATAAACCCTAAAAATAAAGCCTTTAAAATTTCAATATGTTGCATAACTTACTCAAAAAATGCGTAATTCAAGATTAAAATAAAGGGCAAGCTTACCTTGAAATTAAATCATTTTATGTGATTGTCACGTAACGTTTTAAGCTTGATCTTTCTAGCTCTAATACGAGTTTATTATTAAATAATCATCAAACTATTTTTCTTTTGCATTTGTTCAACAACTTCACGTGTATCGAATCCTAAACGCCAATAAAGCAATTCTAAAACATCTAATTCATCTTGCGTGATGATACGATCGCTCCATAAACATCGCTCTGCAATCGCTAAAATATTGAGGCGATCACGTAATAATAAGCCTGAAACATCATTTAAAATTTCTGCTAAATCAAGTGGTTCATCAGAAATATCTGCGTAAATCTGCATTTCTTCGGGTGCTAAAATCTGTTGAAGAATTCGCTCACGCACCTCAAGCTGATTTGGACTATTAATTTGCTGTACATGTAATAAAGCATCAATTAAATGCACAATTTGTGCTTTCACATCTTCAAATGATGTTGGTAAATGTGCAGGCATAAGATTAAGTTCACGCTTTACCCGCTCCAATAATAAAGCATCAAGCAAACCCACCTCGCCATCTTCTTGAATAATACAAGCCAATTTAGTCAAAAATTGACGAGCAATACTTGTCGGCATGTGTCCAATATTCTTACAGGCATCATGGAAGATTTGAACATGAATACGACCATCTAAATTCAATAAAGAATCTACAATTGCATGACTTACCGCGGCTTCTTGAGGAATAAACTCACGATATTGACGAATCATTAGAATCGCAACCATCACTTCCCTTGAACCTGTCGCCGTTTGCATCGCTCTTTGTATCAATTCTGGGCGTTTTTTATTCTTCCGCATTTCAGAGTTTAAAGGCTTAATTGCATCATTTAAGGCAAAACTGATCGGTGATAAACGTAATAAAGGTAAAGGCTGTGGAGAACTCCAAGGTAATGTCATATCTGTCATTTCTTCTTCCAAAGAACGAAACAGACTAAAAAAAGGACGATTGCGTAGCTTTTTTAAATTTTCTAATTGCAAATCCTGTAGCAAAGTAGGATTTAGTTCATAAATTCGATCTTTGATACTTGGATGAATATTCATCCAACTTTGCGGACTAAGAGAATTTGCGAAACACATATGTGAAATCGATTCTGAATACGCACTATGAATTTGCGACCCTGAATGGTGGACATAGATCCGTAACAAGGTTTGAATATTGGCATTATTATTCATCAAACGCATAGTTTTCAGGTCATTACGAAAGGTTCGCCCACTTAAGGTCAAATATTTAATTAAACGCGTTATTAAGATGCCTAAACTACCAATCAGCCAAATCACTCCACCAATCGCAACAAAAATAGTTTCGAATTTGTTTCGATAAGACGTTGCATAAGGATTGTAGCCTGCTTGAGCTAATTTACTCCCCCATTGACTAAAGGTGGTTAAACCACTGTATAAAATTTTTAATTTGGTATTTTCGACTGCTTCGCCTGATAAAATCTGGTTGAATTCATAACTTAATAAGCCATATAGCTCTAGCTCATCCAAATTTTGTAGAGCACCCCACGTTAAAATAATTACGATGTCTTGAGATCTAAAGCCTGCGGTTAAGGCATTCACACCAACTTCATCTGGGAGCACATAAACAGCGGGGGTATCGATCGCAAAACTTTGAGCAACTTGCTCTACGACTTTTAATGCTGTGCTTTCTTCGGGCGTACTCTCATCAAACACAAGGCGTCTAGCTTTAAGTTGTTTTGCGAGTGAATGGCCGCCTTCACGTAAGACATACAGTTCAGCACCAACCGACCAAACCATAACGAAGAATAAAAGAAAGATGAAATATGGACTAAGAACATGCCACCAAATGGCTTGAGTGTAGTCAAAGAAATGAACGACCAACCCCAAAATCAAATTGAGAATAAAAACTGTCGACAACATAGCGAGCAAGCAAAAACTTACCGACCATGCAATATTTTTATTTTCAATTAAATAATGGCTCATTTCTTTCAATGTAAATTTTCCCGATTACATTGTTGATCTTAGAGGCTTCGAAACCTTAAATATCATAAAATAAAAAAGCGGGAATTTCCCGCTTTTCTATAGATTTAAATGATTACTCTTCTCTAATACCTGTTAAATCAACAGAAGAAGCATCGATATTTACATCAATATAACCATCTGCTTTCTTTTTTGCTGAATCATTACGTTTCTGCTCGAGATTAATCAGATAGTCATTATCAATCCCACCAGCCACATAGATCCCGTCAAATACTGAACAATCGAATTCTCTTAAATTAGGTACTTTGCTGGTACGCACTGCGTTCTTTAAATCTTCCAAATCTTGGAAAACTAAACGATCTGCACCAATAATCTCACGAATTTCTTCAACTGTACGATCTGAAGCAATTAATTCAGATTTTGCTGGCATATCGATACCATACACGTTTGGATATTTCACCATAGGTGCAGCCGAAGCAAAGAATACTTTCTTCGCGCCAGAATCACGTGCCATTTGAATAATCTCATTACACGTTGTACCACGTACAATCGAGTCATCCACTAACAGTACATTTTTATCTTTAAATTCAAGCTCAACTGGGTTTAGCTTTTGACGAACTGATTTTTTACGCTGCTGTTGACCTGGCATAATGAAGGTACGTCCGATGTAACGGTTTTTCATAAAACCTTCACGGAATTTCACGCCCAAAATATTAGCCAATTCTAATGCTGAAGTACGGCTGGTATCTGGAATTGGAATGACCACATCAATATCGTGCTCTTCACCCCATTCCTTCAAAATTTTATAAGCCAGCTTTTCACCCATTTTTAAACGAGCTTTATAAACTGAGATGCCATCAATTGTTGCATCTGGACGAGCAAAGTACACATATTCAAAAATACATGGACGATATTCAGGATTTACTGCACATTGTTTGGTAAACAATTCACCATTTGAATTAATGAAAATTGCCTCACCTGGTGCAATATCACGCTCAACTTTAAAACCTAGCGCTGTAATCGCAACGGATTCAGAGGCAATGATATATTCAGTGCCTTGCTCAGTTTCACGAGAACCATAAACCAAAGGACGAATCCCGTTTGGATCACGAAAACCAACAAGCCCATGACCTGTGATCATCGCAACAACCCCATAAGCACCTTTACAACGCTCATGAACACGAGATACGGTTTGGAAGATATTTTCTGGCGTTGGGTTGAGTGTACCGATCTTCTGTAACTCATGTGCAAACACGTTGAGTAAAACTTCAGAATCAGAATCAGTATTCATGTGACGTAAATCTGTTTTAAACAGATCATCATGAATTTCTGCGGCGTTGGTCAAGTTACCATTGTGTGCAAGGGTAATACCATATGGAGAGTTTACATAAAACGGCTGTGCTTCAGCACTACTTGATGAACCTGCTGTTGGATAACGAACATGTCCTATCCCATAGTTACCAAGCAAAGCACGCATGTGACGGGTATGGAATACATCACGCACCATACCATTATCTTTGCGGAGGAATAAACGCCCTTGATGGCAAGTTACAATCCCTGCTGCATCTTGTCCTCGATGTTGTAACATCGTCAAGGCATCAAATAACATTTGGTTTACTGGCGATTTACCGGCAATCCCAACAACTCCACACATAGCAACCTCGCGACAAGCTAGGAACGGGGTTTAACCCCAATTAATAAAAAGGATTTTTCGTTGAATGATCAGAACGTTGATCTACTGAAGCGCGTTCTGACTCCTCCATTTCAGTCGAAGGGCGATGTAATAACGCACCTTCAGATGTCATTTGATGTATCGCTTCATTTGCAGCATCTTTTGATATTTCGGTCGCTAATGGCGCGTATGGCAATAAGATCTGTACAAATTTTGATTGTTTCCAATGTGGTGAACCATTCACCCAAGGACCGACACCCTGCATCGCAATCAAGACAATTAATAAACCTTTTAGTGAACCAAATGCACCGCCTGCTAGACGATTTAATGGGCCCAATTTTAAACTTTTCAAGAGTCCATTGAGGAATGCGGTAATCACCCACGTGCAAATCACGATGACTAATACAATAAAAGCAAAAGCAGCAATTTTTTGCACAACTGGGTCTTGGCTTAGACTGCTCATCGCAGGTGCCCAAATCACTGCATATTTAGCCCCAATGACCAATGCGAATATCCACCCGATCAAGTTCGCAAAGGCTTTTATAAATCCTTGACGCAAACCGTTCAGCCCTCCAATGAGCAAGATGATCAGGATGATGATATCAAGTGTGTTCATGTCACACAGTCATCGCGTTAACACAATCTTTTACTAGTGTTGGGCCTGTATAAATAAGGCCACTGTATACTTGAACGAGACTCGCGCCCGCCTCTTGTTTTGCTACGGCCTGCTCACCTGAAACAATCCCCCCGACACCAATTAAAGGAATTTTTCCATCTAAAACATCGGCGAACTGACGTAAACATTCGGTGCTTTTTTCAAAAACGGGTGCGCCCGACAAACCACCTGCCTCATTACCATTTGGCAAATTTTCAACGCCTTCTCGCCCTAATGTTGTATTGGTAACAATTAAGCCATCAATCTTAAATTTCAATAATTGTTTAGCGATAAATGTAATATCTTCAGGCGTTAAATCTGGCGCTACTTTGAGTACTAAAGGAACATAATGATTATTTTCTTTAGCAAGTTCTAGTTGACGTTGTTTCAAAGTTTGTAATAGCTCTGTAAGTGCATCGCCACTTTGTAAACTACGTAAATTCTTTGTATTCGGTGAGGAAATATTAACTGTAATATATGATGCGTAATTATAAACTTTTTCTAAACAAATCAAATAATCAGAAACCGCATCTTCAACGGCAGTATCTGCATTTTTACCAATGTTGATTCCTAAAACGCCTTTAAACTTAGCAGCTTTAACATTTTCAATCAGTTGATCAACACCGTCATTATTGAATCCCATGCGATTGATGATTGCTTTCGCTTCTGGAATACGAAATAAACGTGGTTGAGGATTACCTGCTTGTGGACGTGGTGTAATGGTACCAATTTCAATAAAACCGAAACCCAAAGCAGCTAGAGCATCAATGTGCGCACCATTTTTATCTAAACCAGCAGCAAGACCAACAGGGTTTGGAAACTCGATACCCATACAGCTCACTGGTTTATGTGCAGTTTTCTGATGCATCAATCCAAATTTATGCGCTGTATCGAGCATAGAAAGTGTGAGTTCATGTGCACGCTCTGGTGCCAAAGTAAACAACAAAGGGCGAGCCAATGAATATAACATACCAATCACAGTCTACTGATTTTTCAAGTAGCCGTATTATAGGCATAGGCTCAACAAAACACCATACTTGACATAGGCTTATTTTGTAGAGTCTTTGCTTTAGTGCTTCTTGATTAAACAATTTTCTGGTTTTATTCAGATTTTTAATCTTAGTCTCTGTTTGGGATTTTGCAGAACTTTGGCATTCACAACCTAGTACATTGGAATGTTTGACATTATTGCGGATTACAGAAGAAGCACTTACCAACGTCATCAAACATAGCTACGCCAAAAAAGTCATTGTTCGTTTGTATTTTTCTGATCTTAAAAAATTATTTTAGAGATTGAAGATGATGGTATCGGCTTTAATATCGATGAAGTGAATAGTGCAAATGTCAATATTGGTTTGCGTAGCATGAAAATTCGTCTTGAGAAAATTCATTCTGTCATGGATGTTCAATCCAAACGTGGTCAAACCATCATTAGAGTCATTCAGAGTTAATCATACTCATCATGATGAGTCTATAACTATAAAGGAGCTTCAAGCTCCTATATAGTTATTGCACGGTCGCAGTTAACTTGATTTGATTGTTATTTGAAACCAAGTCCATTTTCTGGATACTTAACCCCATTTGAGAAAGTTGCATTAAGAAGTTTGCAAGAACAGCATAATTTTGATGTTCAGCGACAATTTGAATTTGCTCACCATTCTGCTGTGAAGAAACTGATAAGCCTTGTTGTTGTGCCGTACGTTGAATTTTATCTGCTGCTGATAGCTCCAGATCATTTGCAGGTTTCATTGTTGCTGCATTACTTTGCATCCAAACCATTAAATCTTTTAATTCATTTAAACGTTTTTGCTGTTGCTCGGCCAAAGCATGCATTTTCCATAATGCAAAACCAATAATCACAACAACTAAAAAAACTGTTGTGAAAATTACCATCACGCGTTCACGTACAGATAAGCTCTGTAAATATTGATTTAAGGTTTCAATTTTTTGATCGAAACTATTTTGTAGACTTGTTAATGCTTTCATTATTTTACTTTTACCACCCCAATCGCACCAATCGAATCTGCTTGAACATTACCCAATTCAGCTTGGAAACCTTGTTGGTTTAATTGTTGAGTTAATCCTTGTAAGTCATCTGCAGATTTAGCTTTTAATGACATTGCTAAAGTCGAAGCATCATAATTAACTTGCTGAGCAATGATCTGTTTCTGCATTAAAATCGGTCCTACTCGACTCAACAACGAAAGTGCTTGTGTATCACCCAGCTGACTCATTCGTAATTGACTTTCGAACTGACTTTTAATGTTTTGCTCAGTAACGCGACTATTTTCACCAAACCACAATTTATATTGATCTATCGCCTGAGCCGATGTCTGATCAGCCACTTTTTTTAGTTTAGACCAACGTAAAGCGTCATAACCCAATTGAACAAAAATGACGGCAACCAAAACCAATGCTGAAGCTTTCCAATAACCTGACCACTGAACTTCTGCATTCTTGGATTTTGGCAAAACATTAAATGGATGCTGTTTTGCCTTTGCCAAGGGCTGAAATTGGTAACTAAATTCAGTGTATTGATCTTGGGTTGAAGCAGCCATAACTGTTGCTAATTCAGTTGAACTAAGATTTGCCAGCTTATAATTCGTTTCAGATGTTTGAAACTCAAGGAATAATCCCAAGTCATCCACTGAATTACCAGACCATTCCGATTCTCTTACCAATAAGTGATCATAGAGGTTTGCAATCACCACTTGGTTTTCTTCTGGCGTTGGCAAAATTAAAAAATCAGGTAAGAACGCTGCAATTTGAATTGGTAAAAGACTAAGCGCATGTTGCCATGTCTCAACTGTGGAATGAGCCACGCCCATCACACTAAGCTGATCATTTTGAAAATGATGAACCACCTTCATTTGATCGATTGGCAAAGTCACATATTCTTCTAATAAGTATTTAAGCCCTTCTTGCCCTAACTGCTTGTAGTGCATTTTTGTCATAGGCTGTTGCAAGATTTGCGCATTACGGCTTGGAAAATAGACCACTGCCTCTTTTCCATTATGCACTTGTAAGTCCTGAATCAACTGCTCAAGACTATTTGCCTGCAACCAATTTTCCCCTGCCGACCAATACCATGTTCCATTGGTTTCGGGCATCCATATATACAGCATCGGTGTTCAGTACCCTTATCCTATCGCGGATATATAAATTATAGTGTTGGTATAAAACGATTCTTTTGTGTTGATAAACCATTAGCAATCACAGCTTGATCATAAATACGTGCTTCTGCTAATGCAAACGGATTAAAATTCTCATGGGTCAATTGCTCTGCAATATGTGCCACAACATTCATATGACAGACCACAGCAATAGATTCATAGGGTAATTTAGATAACCATTCAATTGCATCTTTAGCGTCATCATCAGGTTTAATTTTATCGCAAATTAAAACAGGAACGCCGTAAAAATGAGCCTTGATGTGTGCCAAAGTTTCTTGGGCACGTAATAGCGGACTAACAATAAAAATTTCAGGCTGAATGACATCTTTTAAAAAATGTCCTGTTTGCTCAGCTTGTTGATGTCCACGCACTGTTAATGGGCGTTGAGTATCATTACCATTGATTGCTGGAGATGCTTCACCGTGACGTACTAAAGTTAACTGCATATAACGACCTTATTATTTATACCTATATATTAACAATGATTGATGACAGTTTTCTGATTAAACTTCATGATGTGGTAAAACAAATTCTACATCACTACGATGACCATTTTTCATCAATGATAAAGCGATCGTCATTGGTGGCGCATTTTCAAAAATAACTTCATATAAGGCATTGGTAATCGGCATATAAACATCCAGTTCTTGTGCTTTAGCACGTACTTGGACAATGGTATTAATCCCTTCGGCTGTTTGACCTAATTCTTTGGTGGCTTGATCAAGTGTTTTACCCGAACCGAGTGCAAAACCAATTTGATAGTTGCGACTTAATGGACTATTACAAGTTGCGAATAAATCACCTACACCAGAAAGCCCTAAGAAAGTCAAAGGATTCGCACCCTGCTTGACTGCAAAACGGCTCATCTCAGCCAAAGCACGGGTCAAAATCATACTCTTGGTATTTTCACCAATGTTATAAGCTGCGCCCATTCCCATGGCAACTGCATAGATATTTTTTAATGCACCACCAAGTTCCACACCGTGTACATCATCACTACCAAACACACGGAACAATGCGCTATGCAAAGCATGTTGTACCGCATAGCGAACCAATTCCGATTCACTTGCAATCACGGTTCCTGATGGCATACCTGCCATAATTTCTTTTGCTAAATTAGGTCCTGATAAAACACCATAAGGGACTTCTGGTAGTTCATCTCGAATAATCTCACTCATAAAGCTAAAGGTTTTTGCTTCAATGCCTTTGGTTAATGAAACTACTGCTTGGGCTGTAATAAACGGCGCAATTTGTTTTAAAACATCACGAAATGAGTGACTAGGAATTGCGACCAAAATAATATCTCGATCTCTTACTGCTAATTCTAAATCAGCAACAGCACGCAAAGCTGGCTCTAATGGATAATCAGGTAAATAACGTTTATTAATATGTGTTTGATTAATTTCTTCTGCTACAGCCGCATCTCGAATCCAAATCATGGTATCGCAACCATTGCGTACAGCTAAATTTGCCATTGCTGTACCAAAACTTCCACCACCTAATACAGTAATTCTTAATGCTGTTTTTTGATCTACAGCCACAGGCTCAACTAAATCACTAAATTTTAACTCTGTCATTTTTTTTCCTGAAACCAATTTCTTTCTTTAATCATTCATCAATAAGATTAAACTTGTTGCCATATTTTTAAAAAATCTTGACTCTCTATTTCTGCACGAGGTGCAATCGTTTTAGCAGCTGTTCCAATATAAATAATACCAGAAATCAAATCTTGCTCTTTTAAGCCCAACTGTTGTTTAAGCCAATTGGATTCTACAACTGCACCAGAACGCCACATACTCGCAAAACCTTGTGCTTGTAAAGACAATAAAAAGTTCTGAATGGCTGCACCCGTACTTAAAATTTGTTCAAAATGCGGGACTTTCGGATGATCCTGAATTGTCGTAAGTGCTAAAACCAAAAGTGGCGCGCGAAATGGATGATGCTTCACTCTTTCTAATTGTGCAGGGTCATTTTCGCCCATATCAGCTAAAGCATTTGCTAAAAACTCACCAAAAGCCGCTCGTTGCTCAGGTGTTACAACCACAAAACGTGTTGGTTTTAAACGATGATGATCGGGTGCAGTTAATGCTGCTTGTACCGCTTTTTCGAGTTGTTTTGTATTCGGTGCTGGCTCAATTAATTGCCCAATAGATTGACGTTGATGAATATTTTGATGAATTGTCTCTATATTTGAGTCCGTCATTGACATGAATCTAACTAACACAAGGATTTATTTAGATTAGCATAATCTAACTGATTTCTACCACGTTTAATCCTTGCTTAATCATCAATTTGAGAAATTTAACAGAGTGCTACTACAAACTGTACATAACCTGTAAAAGCAATTAAAAATAATATGTTCAAATAATCCAATGAGGTAACTACTTGAGAACAAGCAATGAAAAAAACGTTAATCATGAGTTTATTAGGTGGCTTGATACTCGGGCTCACCGCCTGTGCATCAACACCGACCAACACCTTAGCGATTCAAAAAGAAAATAATCAATATGAAGTGACGGGAATTGGTAAAACCAATTTGATCGCTAAAAATAATGCCATTAGTGCCGCTCAAAAAACTTGCACCCGAAATACATCACCAGTCGTGGTTGATGAGAAAACTGCATATCAAGGCGTTTTAAAAGGTGTAGTCGATGAACAAACAGGCAAATTGGTGGAAGCTGCTGCGGGTGTACTTGGAACGATTACAGGTAAAAATGCTTCATTAGCCAAAGATGATGACTATCAAACAACGCTTACTTTCTATTGCAAAGCCAATTCATAAATATAAAAAAGCCGATATTAATATCGGCTTTTTTATTAAATTCAGCTTAGTGAGCTTCGCTCGTAGCCTCTTCTGAAGCAGGGCTTACTGCTTCAGCATTTTTCTTATCTTGTAATTCTGGCTTATCAATTGCGTTGATCGCAGCTTGTTGCTCTGGAGTAGTCGGTGCTGATACTTCTGAAGCTACTTGTTCTTGCTGTTCAACATTTTTTGCTTCTTCTTTCTTTCCACATGCAGTCAACATGATTGGAGCAATAATTAAAGCGGCAAGGGTTAATTTCATTTTCATCACGGCTTTCCACAGTTACTTGGTTAAGTTGATGACAATCATATTGCAAATATATGACATTTTAATGACACAATAAAAAGAGCCGATTGATATCGACTCTTTTTTAAATCACTTGTTATATAACGGAAGCTAAACCTTACTTAAGCACGCTCAAGTAAAACAGCCACCGCAGGTAATGTTTTGCCTTCTACAAATTCTAAGAATGCACCACCACCCGTTGAGATATAACCGATTTGATCAGCTACTTCATATTTATCGATAGCTGCTAATGTATCACCACCACCTGCAATTGAAAAACCAGCAGATTCAGCAATTGCCAATGAAAGTGCCTTAGTCCCTTCACCAAATTGATCAACTTCAAATACGCCTACTGGACCATTCCAAAGAATCGTTTTTGATGTTTTTAAAATTTCTGCAAAAGCTTGTGCAGTTTCAGGACCAACATCTAAAATCATGTCAGTATCTGCAACATCTTCTACTTTCTTAACGACTGCTTGAGCGTTTGCCAAAGAACCTAAGAAGTCACTGAAGTCGATTTGAGTTGCATCAGCAACAACGACATCAGTTGGTAATGGAACACTTACTTTTGCAGCAATTTGTTTTGCAGTGTCAATTAAATCAGCTTCATAGAGAGATTTACCAACATTGAAACCAGCAGCAGCAAGGAATGTATTAGCAATACCACCACCCACAATCAATTGATCACAAATGCAAGAAAGTGAATTTAATACATCAAGTTTTGTTGATACTTTAGAACCCGCAACAATTGCCACCATTGGTTTTTCAGGTGTTTGCATTGCTCGACCTAGCGCATCTAATTCAGCGGCTAATAACGGACCAGCAGCAGCAACTTTAGCAAAACGTGCTACGCCTTCTGTTGACGCTTCTGCACGGTGAGCAGTACCAAATGCATCCATAACGAATACATCACAAAGTGCTGCATATTTTTGTGCAAGCTCTTCTTTATTTTTCTTTTCGCCATGATTGAAACGTACATTTTCAAGTAATACCACTTGACCCGCTTCAACCTCAACGCCATCTAAATAATCAGTAAATAATTTAACATCCTGACCCAAAGCAGTACTTAAATAAGCTGCAACTGGTGCAAGTGATTGCTCTGGCTTTGGCTCACCCTCTACAGGACGACCAAGATGAGAAAATACCATTACCGCAGCGCCTTTCTCTAACGCAGCTTTGATTGTTGGTAATGCAGCACGTAAACGTGCATCGCTGGTAATTTCCCCATTTTTTACAGGAACGTTTAAGTCTTCACGAATAAGAACACGTTTACCTGCTAAATCAAGGTCAGTCATGCGCTGAAAATTCATGGATGGCTCTCTAGTTGATTTTAAAAACGGCACAATTTTAAATGATTCTCTAAAATAAAGGTGAGTTTTTTTGCAGAAAAGCTGTCTAAAATTTCACTTTTGATTATCATAATCATCGTCATTAAATCTTTGTATTCTTATGCCTATTCATCCTGATCCGAAAATTAATCGTTTAAATGTTCTTGGCGAACCTTTATCTAGTTGTTGCTTTGACCCAATCACGGGCTATTTCCGTAATGGTTTTTGCCATACAGCGGTCACGGACTTAGGTCAGCACACCATGTGCGCGCAAATGACGTCAGATTTTTTAAATTTTTCACAAAAAGTTGGGAATGACTTAATTACACCTTTACCAGAAGTGGGTTTCCCTGGATTAAAACCAGGTGATTTTTGGTGTATTTGTGTCACACGTTGGGTTGAAGCATACGAAGCAGGTCATGCCCCACCGATTAAGTTGAATGCATGCCATAACGCGGTTTTGCATTATGTGCCACTGAATATTCTCGTGGAATATGCGGTCTAATGAATCAATTTGAATTGATTTTGGCATCGAGCAGCCAAACTCGTAAAGACTTGATGGATCGTTTACGATTGGACTATCGTTGTATTTCACCTGATATTGATGAATCTGCAATGGGTGAATTACATGCCGATGATTTGGCTAAACGTCTGGCTTATGAGAAGGCACGTGTCATTGCTGAACAGAATCCCAATGCGATTGTCATTGGTTCTGATCAAGTCGCTTGGCGTGAACACGCACCATATGACTTCATTGGTAAGCCTTTAAGTGTTGAAAATGCTATTCAACAATTACAAGAAAACTCAGGGAAAATCGTGTTTTTTAGCACCGCTCTCAGTGTTCAGCACTTGCAATCTGGCTTTGAAACAACACTGGTTGAGCATTACCAAGTGAAATTTCGCCAATTGACGCTTGCTGAAATTGAGCGTTATATCGAGATTGATCAACCGTTACATTGCACAGGCAGTTTTAAGTGTGAAAGCTTAGGGATTAGCTTATTTGAGAAAATGGTTGGTGACGATCAAACTACGTTGATGGGTCTACCCATGATTCAGTTATGCAAGATCTTACGTGCTTTCGAACTTAAGATTCCTTAGAAAACCTTATCTAAGCTTATTGAGATAAGGTATTTTTTCAGGTCATTGGAGGCTATTATTTACTATATGCAGCCTCATTACACCAGATCAAATTAAAACCAGCCTTTTCGCCCATTTAAGATTGCATCGGCACAGCGGAGCGTCTCTTGGCTCAAGCCCCATAAACGATAATCGCCTGTTGCAGAAGTGGTACTAAAATTATGCGTATAAGCAAAACTGAGTTCACGGTCAGGATCACACCATGCACCTGAACCATTAAAGCCCATATGTCCAAAGCCATGTGGCGCACGTTTGCCCATTGTTAAAATACGGTGATAGCCTAAACGCCAATGCATTGGAATTGGCATCACTCGATCACGTGCTTTAGATTGTACGGTGCTTAACTGCTTAAATACTTCTGGACGAATCAATTGTTGACCTTTCCACTGCCCTTGATTAGCAAGCATTGCATAAACTTTGGCAAGACTATCTGCTGTAAACACCCCATTGGCGGCGGGAATCACGGCTTGTAGGCCTGCATCACTATAGAAGCTAAAATTACGCATGCCTTTTGGAATCATGGCATCTTGGAAATCTTGAGGGCTTTGTCCTGAAAGTTCTAAGAACTTTTCTGATAATGAGGCTTTGCGTGGTGAATCAGTATTTTTAACTTGTGGCTTTGGTGCAGATGGTTTTTTAGGTTTTTCAAGTAAGCGTGCAACTCGCTGTAATTCAGAGTTTGGTGTACCAAAATATGCGCCATCCAACTCAAGTGGTTGCACCAAATAACGCTGCATTAACCTACTTAAAGGCTGTTTCACTGCTTTTTCAATGACCCCACCCACGAGCCAACCATAAGTCAGCGGTTGATAAGCAAAACTTTGTCCTGCTTCAAAACGTGGTGTAGCAGCAGCCATTAGCTCTAACATATGCGACCAATCCAACATTTCTGTTGCGGTCTCAATCGTATTGCGGATATCAAATAAACCACTTTGATGGGACAAGACATGACGCAATGTTATATTGGCTTTGCCATTTTGAGCAAACTCAGGCCAGTAGTGTGCAATTGGCGTATCGTAATCAAGTAAACGTTCACTCACCAAGATATGTGCAAGTGTTGCCAATATGCCCTTACCTGTCGAATAGCACATCGACAAAGTATCTGCTTGCCAATCTTGATCTTGAGATTTTTTACCAGTAAAAATATCAACAACTTTATGACCTTGAAAATATACCACCAACGCAGCGCCACCCTGATGACTTCTCGCATCTTGCAAACGACTGAATTGGGTTGCTAGGTCAATAAAACGATGATCAACCTTGCCATGATAATTATGCGTATCGGCAAATAAAATCTCTTTAATCAATGCACATGTCCTTATGATATTTATATTTTTTAGAATAACCCTCTTGCGAACAAAAGGGCTGACTCAACCATACGATTCAGTATTAAAGTGCTTTTACTGTTCCCGCTACATGCGGCTTTTTAGATTTAACGTTACGAATCAAGAAGTCAGTTTGTTTTGATTCAGCAGCTGTTAAAAACTCAACAGTTGATGGTAAATACATCGGCAATTTAAACCAAACATCTGCTTCATAAGCAGCGGGTAACTCAATACTCGCCAAAGCTTTTGCCTTACTCCACATGCCATGAGCAATCGCTTGTTTAAAACCAAATGCTTTAGCTGTGACTGCATGAATATGAATCAAGTTAAAATCACCTGAAATCAATGCATAGCGGCGACCCGTATTCTCAGAAATATTCCATTCTGCTTTTGGCTGATATGCAGGCTCTTTAGATTCTTTCGATTTTTCAGAAGCTTTTTTCTCAGTTTTTTGACGTGATAAATAAGTCGTTAAACTTTCCATCACCACTTCACCACCCACTTTGGCAGTTGTAATGAAATCGAATTGTAAGCCTTTATCATGTGGCTGAAGTTCGCCAAATTTACATGACAACGTAATTTGCTCATTCACACCGATTTTACGAGTTTGTTTAATTTGGTTACGGATATGCACCAATCCTAAAATCGCAAATGGAAATGCTTCACTGGTCATCATATGCATTTGCAGACTTTGCGACAGTACTGCTAGATAAATTGCTGGTACAAAACCATCATTTTTAAAACCACAAATTTCGTTATAGCTTTCTAAATGTTTTACATCAATGTTAAGCGTATCTACCACATATTCAACTTGTGGTAATACTTTTTCGCCTTTTGGCTTTTTAAAAATTAAACCTTGAATAACTTTTGGATAAGCTAAGTAAGGCTTTGGTAATTGACTAAAATGGCGTGTATTCATAATGAACCTTTCTATATTTTTATAAAAAAGGGATGCACAAGCACCCCCTCTTCAAAACTTTTAACGCTTAAGCGCCCAACAAGCTTTGACCGCATACGCGAACAACGTTGCCTGTCACACCTGTTGAACCAGTAGAAGCATACCAAGCAATTGCTTCAGCAACATCTACAGGTAAACCACCTTGGTTCATTGAGTTCATACGGCGACCAGCTTCACGAATCGCAAATGGAATCGCAGCAGTCATTTGAGTTTCAATGAAGCCTGGTGCAACTGCGTTGATCGTAATACCATTCTTCAATGTTGGTGCAGTAAATTTAACCAAACCAATTACGCCTGCTTTAGACACTGCATAGTTGGTTTGACCCAAGTTACCCGCGATACCACTGATTGATGATACACAAACGATACGACCATTTGCATTTAAACCATCATTAGAAAGTAAGTAATCGTTAACACGTTCAATTGCAGACAAGTTAATGTTGATGACTAGATCCCAAAGCTCTGGCTTCATGTTTGCCAAAGTTTTGTCACGAGTAATACCTGCATTGTGAACGATGACATCCAAACCGGCTTGTTTAGCCGCAGCAGTTTTGATTTTCTCGCCAGCGTCAGCAGCAGTAATATCGATTGCCAATACTGAACCACCAATTAAACCCGCAACACGCTCAAGATCAGCTTGTTGTTGAGGAACATCTAAGCAAATCACATGTGCGCCATCACGTGCCAATACTTGTGCAATTGCTTCACCGATACCACGGCTTGCACCTGTTACGAGTGCGGTTTTACCCGCAAGTGGCTTAGCCCAATCTAATTTCACTGTTTCTGCTTTAGAAATACGGATCACTTGACCAGATACATAAGCAGAACGTGGTGAAATTAAGAAACGTAAAGTAGACTCTAAGTTTGCTTCAGCACCTTGATCTACATAAACCACTTGAGCAGTGATACCCTTTTTGAATTCTTTACCAACAGACTTCACAAAACCTTCAAGCGCACGTTGAGCAATCGCTTGTTTTACGGTTTTAGCTGTTTCAGGAGTTGTACCAATTACAATTACACGACCAGAACTTGAGATTTGACGTGCGATTGGATTAAAGAAGTTATACAACGCTTTTAACTGTTCAGAATCTTGGATACCAGAAGCATCAAATACGACTGCTTTAAACTTAGATTCTTTATCATCTGCATTTAAAGGACGAAGATTTAAACCTACTTTTGCAGCAGTTTGTTGTAATTCAACGTTATTGCCTACGTAGCTATCTGCATGGATATTGCTAAGAACTTGAGCAATCGCAGCAGAAATTGTGCTTGAAGGTGCTGCGCCAAGCAATACGGCACCATTTACAACAGGTTGGGCACTTTCAAAACGATCTAAGCTAACTGGTGATGGTAAACCTAAATTTTTTACAACAAATTTACCCAAAGGTGATTGTGTAAATGCTTGGTATTGATCGGTCATGATTATTATCTCTCATACAAATGAATTTTTTACAAACATCTAAACCATGTCAGCAAAATAACATGAAACCAATGTTTGATTGACTCACAATAAATCATACTTGACTTCATGTCTGGATGTCTTGACCTGAATGTGGTCTAAAGCGTCATTCTAGTCAATACAGCAGTACTGGAAATATGCTATGGTTATAGTAAGAATATCGCAATTATGCTTGGAAAAGCCTTATGAGCAAAACAACTCAAGAAAATCCAGCAGTCGAGAATTCTGCTCAAGAGACTGTGTCAAATACATCAAAAGCAACTTCTACTCCAAGTAAAAGTGCTGACGCAACTCCTAAAGCAGCAAGTACGACAACTAAAACGACTCGTCCTCGTTCTACCAGTCGTAGTACAAAAAGCACTGCTTCTTCTACATCTACAAAAGCAGCAACAGCTAAAACAACCAAACCTTCTGTTCAACAGGATAAAAGCATGAGCCAAAACACTGTTCGCCGTGTTGCCATTATTGGCGGTAACCGTATTCCATTCGCTCGTTCAAACGGCGCATATTTCACTGCCTCAAACATGGATATGTTCACCGCAGCATTAAACGGCTTAGTTGGGCGTTTTAACCTACAAGGCCAACGTTTAGGTGAAGTGGTTGCAGGTGCGGTATTAAAACACAGCCGTGACTTCAACATGACTCGTGAGTGTGTTTTAAATACTCAGCTTGCACCAGAAACTCCAGCTTATGACATTCAACAGGCATGTGGTACTGGCTTACAGGCAGCTTTCCTTGTTGCAAACAAAATTGCTTTGGGTCAAATCGAAGTGGGTATTGCAGGTGGTGTTGATACCACATCTGATGCACCGATTGCATTGGGTGACGGTTTACGTAAAGCTTTGCTTGAGCTGAACATCGCTAAAACAGGTAAAGACCGCCTGAAAGCATTGAAAAAAATCAATGTTAAAGATTTGATGGATGCACCGAAAAATGGTGAGCCACGTACAGGTCTTTCAATGGGGGATCACCAAGCAATCACTGCTCTTGAATGGGGTATTACTCGTGAAGATCAAGATGCTTTAGCTGCTTCTTCTCACCAAAAAATGGCGAAAGCATACGAAGAAGGTTTCTTCGATGACTTAATCACACCGTTCTTAGGTTTAAGCCGTGACAACAACTTACGTGCTGACTCAACTGCTGAGAAATTAGCAAAATTAAAACCAGTATTTGGTAAAGGCGAAGCTGCAACAATGACAGCGGGTAACTCTACTCCACTTACTGACGGTGCTTCATGCGTACTTTTAGCTTCTGAAGAGTGGGCTAAAGCAAATGGTCACGAAGTTCTTGCTTACTTGACGTTCACTGAAACTGCTGCGGTTGATTTCGTTGGTAAAAAAGAAGGCTTATTGATGGCTCCTGCTTATGCAGTTCCACGTATGCTTGAGCGTGCTGGCCTTAAACTTCAAGACTTCGACTACTACGAAATCCATGAAGCGTTTGCATCACAAGTACTTTCTACTTTGAAAGCTTGGGAAGATGAGAAGTTCTGTAAAGAGCGCTTAGGCTTAGATGCACCTTTAGGTTCAATTGATCGTAGCAAATTAAACGTTAAAGGTTCTTCTTTAGCTGCGGGTCACCCATTCGCTGCAACTGGTGGTCGTATCATCGCGACTGCTGCGAAAATCTTAAACCAAAAAGGTTCAGGTCGTATCTTAGTTTCGATCTGTGCTGCTGGTGGTCAAGGTGTAACAGCAATTATTGAAAAATAATCGTTAGCTTGCACACTAAAAAGCTGAATCAAATGATTCAGCTTTTTTATTTAGATATTAAAACTCATAAAAATATTTATACTTATCTTGGTCTTTGAAACTTCACATAATAATCATTTAAAACTTTAATGATTTGCTTTAACTCTTTAAGGCTTTCTTCTGTATTTCCTAAGCGCTCAACAAATCGCTGTGAGTGCAATTCCAAATCAATCTTTTCATTAATTTGCGGTGCAATCCTAAACAGCTTCTCTAGATCATCAAATCGATCTAATTTTCGATTTGAGAAATATTCCAGACGAAAACCCAGTTCATTCAGTTTTACACCCTTTAACATAGCGCCATACTCCTTATCAAAGGCTAAAGCATGCTCTTTCAAAAACAATTGTTCTGGTGTCTCTTTTGAGCTTTTGAATAAACTAGATAACTGACTGAACATTAGTTGATCACATCATAATATTAACAAAAGTATTTAACCTGCAAAACAATCATGAGTGCAACAAGCAAATGATAAAAAAAGCACCTTCTTGAAGGTGCTTTTTCAATATTTATTGTCCGTACTGTTTCTTTAGATACTCAACAATTTTAGCTGACTCAAACATTTTCACGCCTGTGTTCGGATCAACCAAATATGGAACTTGAATATCTCGTCCCATCACTTCAACAGTCTTTTCACGCTTACCATTTGGTAGTGGAATATATTTTCCTGGTTTTAAACGCAAAATCGCAGGACCCATATCTTGCCAACGTTCTTTCGCAACATTATGCAAAATATACGGAATTTCCAATTCAGTGAGAACTTCACGCACCAATCGTGTATAGGGACTTCCTTCAAAACTCCACAATTCAAGTAATTGTTCTGGTGCTGCTCGATTAACAATTTTCTTGTTAATCCATACACCACGTGCTGCATTTGCAAGTGAGGCTAAAGCAGAAACATAAGGAAGCTTTGGATAGTGGCTGAATTTTTTCGGCGTTTTCCCAGTTTTACCATAGTGTTTGAATAGATGATGAATGATCTCTTGTGACTCATAGAGTTGATCACCCGTGTTTTCATCAATCAAAAAAGGAAACTGTTTTTTACCACCTTTTTCTTTAACGATTTGGCGATATTTTTGACCACCTTTCGGACATGGATAAATTTCCACATCCAGATTCAGCATGGTAATCACTTCACGAACACGGCGACAAAAGGGTGAACCTTCAAACTCATAAAGTTTTAACGGTTTCGAAGGCTGATTCGGCTGAGGTGTTCCCATCACACCTCTTCCGCCTTCAATTAAAGTTGCAACAACAGATTGTAAAACCTTAATTTGATGATTCACCATTTTCAGCATATCGTGTTCCTTTTAGCAGTCGACCAACTTTTCTTTAGCAATCACAATTCCGTTATTATCCGCATAGATATAATCACCAGAACTGATTGTTACGCCACCAAAATACAATGTAATATCAACTTCACCTATGCCCTTACGATTACTTTTTTGTGGAATTGCAGCCAATGCATGCACACCTAAATCAAGTTCGGCAATTGCATCCACATCACGTACACAGCCATAAATCACCACGCCATTCCATTGGTTCTTCACCGCCGATTCTGCAATCAAGTCACCCATCAGGGCGCAACGCATAGAAGCGCCACCATCTACAACCAGCACCTTACCTGCACCATCAGTTGCCAATAGCTCTTTTACACGTGAGTTATCTTCAAAACACTTAACTGTTACAACCTGCCCACCAAAGCTCTTGCGTGCACCATAACTCTTAAAAAACTTACCGTCTAATGATGGTGTTACGACCTGTAAATCTTTCTCAGGATTATCATCTAACAAGTCGCAAGTTACAAAAGGAATCGTAGTCACTGAAAAATCTCCATTATTGGGTTTGTTGTATACTCAAATTATCGTACAGCTTGAATGCTGCTGTCTGAGTTTGAGCTGCATTTAGCATAGTATGCGCCAATTGTTCTGCGGTTACAGGCTTATATTTAAACGGCTTGGTCCAAGTTTTTTCGACCAATTTAAATAATGTTTGTGCCACATCTTCTAAAACCCGTACTTCACTACGCTTACCAATTAAGAGTGACGGTTGAAAAATTGAGAGCTTATACATCGACAAGCTTTTTAAGTAGTTTTCCAACTCACCTTTAACTTTATTATAGAAAACTGGTGAATTAGCATTCGCTCCTAAAGCACTGACCACCAATAAATGAATATTTTTATCTTGGATTAAATCAGCAAAATGAGCGTTAATTTCATAGTCAATTGCGTAAAATGCTTGTTTCGATCCAGCTTGTTTAATCGTGCTACCTAAGCAACTAAATGCATGAGTATAACTGCTTACATCTTCATCATTCAAAAGCAAAAAATCTTCTAGAATAAGCTGATTTACTTTACTATAAGATTTTAATTTATCTGAATTTTTCCTTACTACAACAGTCACAGAACTAAAATCATTTGACTGTTCCAATTCAGCCACTAGCGCTTCACCCACTAGCCCTGTAGCACCAATAACAATTGCCTTTTTATCACCTATTCTCATTTTTATTTATTCCGACTCATAACTAAGCCTAATGTAACGTTTTCTTGCAAGATTATCACCTGTTAAATGTACTTAAAAGTATCACAAGGCTTGACTTCGGGGCTTAGTTTCCTCAAAATATGGCACTTGTTTACGGGCTGGTGAATGTTGCCAATATTTTTTGGTTTTAACTTCAGCCCGCCCAGACCAACTTATTTTCAAGGAGTGCACGAGTGGCAAACTCTGCTCAAGCTAAAAAACGTGCTCGTCAAAACGTTAAAGCACGTAAACACAACGCAAGCTTGCGTTCTATGGTTCGTACTTACATCAAACGTACTGTAAATGCGATCGCTGCTGGTGACTATGCTGTTGCTTCAGAAGCTTATAAAACAGCTGTACCTGTAATCGACCGTATGGCTGATAAAGGCATCATCCACAAAAATAAAGCTGCTCGTCACAAGAGCCGCTTAAACGCTCAAATTAAAGCATTAGCTAACTAATTTGATGCATGTAAAAAAGCCCGATTTTCGGGCTTTTTTATTATCTTCAACTTAGTAATGCAACGTTAGTAGTTTTTTAATTTTAAATTGCACAATTAAATCATACTCTTAAAAAATCTTATTTATTCTGAAAATCTTTAATAACCAATTCATGCTTTTGACCACGCCAGATCCATTTTAGCTTACTACTGCTAAAATCCTCACCTTCAAACCACACAAATAAGCCCTCCATCATCTCAGGCCAATCCGACTTATCAATTTGTGTTTGACCTGAAATCACAGCAACGATCGCAGCGATAATGGTGTCGTGGCTAACAGCCAAGCTCAAACCCTGATGTTGCGTCGGATGGGTATGATATAACAGCTCCAAAACATCAAAAACACCTGTAATTGGATGTTTCATACCAGGCAAAGCATTATTCACAAAGCTATTAATAAACCCTAATGCACCTTGTTTACGAAAGTAAGGGGCTGCTTGCTGAATATCCAATACAAAGCTTCCGGGTTCTACTAACAATCGCTGCTCAACAATTTCGATCGTATGCGTATTTATTGCCTCATGAATCCCATCTGCACCTTGAATCATTAATGCAGCCGTATCAACACAACGCTGAATCGGACTAGAGATACAATGTTGAATTGCTCGATCCGTATTTTTAATAAGATATTGACCCCATGCATAAGCCAAATCTCGACCTTGTTCCGTTAATTGCAAGTCATAACCAGCCAAACCCTGCCCATTCACCAACTCACGTAAAGAGTGACGAGTAAACAACGTGACAGGAGTTGAAGCATCTGGCAGTAAATCAATTGCTTCAAACATACTTTTAGGCAATAAATGCAGGGCCATATTCACATACAAGCTTAAATTTAGCTCACTATACCATGCAGACAACAAGACTCAATCTAAAATGCCTGAATGCGCCAAGGCCTCATAAGCAATTTTTTTGCAATATTGATCTCTAAAAGCAATAAAACCACCATTCAATACCGTTTCACGCTGATTATATTGAAATGGTTTTCCATCCAGAGTCATCAATCCACCACCGATACTTTCAAGTAAAGCTTGTCCTGAACTCGTATCCCACTCTGAGGTTGGATGAAATCTTGGGTAAATATCAATTTCACCTTCTAACATCATGCAAAATTTATAAGCACTCCCTGCCTCACGTCTTTCTACAGCACGATCTCGTAAAATTGGTTCGATAAAGTTTTTATATTTGGGATTTGTACTGCTATGGCTTAAACCAATTTGAAGTGGTGTTGTCAAATCATGTTCTTCGACCTGATATTGAAACCACTCTTGACGGCTAAAACTATACTTATAAGGTAACTGTGACTGATAACCAATATACATGACCTGTTCACAGGGTACGGCAATAATTGCAAAAGTCGTTTCATTACCCTCGATCAAGCTTAAATTAATCGTAAATTCATCACGCTCATGAATAAACTCTTTCGTACCATCTAAAGGATCGAGCATCCAGCAACGTGACCAAGCAGATCGAGCAGAATAATCACTCTCCTCTGACAACACTGGTAACTCTGGCGTAAATTCCGCTAACTGCTTTAATAAAAAACGATTTACTTTTAAATCTGCCTGAGTCACAGGCGAATCATCACTTTTTTCCTGAATATTAAACTCACCACCCGCACAATAATTTTGATATTCTTCCAATAATATTTGACTTGCCTGCGCCATGATTGGCACAAGTTTCAGAATGAATTGATCTTGTGGGGCAAGCGTTTTAATAAACATAGATCAGCCTTATGTCATATTTAGATTTACAGCAGCAGCCTATCGCCATGTTCGACATGGATGGCACATTACTCGATTTAGCCTTCGATGATTTCATTTGGAACCATTGTTTACCTGAACGTCATGCCCAAACACATCAATGCAGTTTAGAGCAAAGTAAACAAACACTATTCCAATTTTACCAACAACATAAGCATACACTATCTTGGTATTCTTCGGCGTATTGGACTGCTAAAGTTGGCGTAGATGTTTTACAACTACAATATGAACATCGTGAAAAAATTCGCGCACGTAAAGGTTGTCATGAATTATTAGAACAACTCAAAGCTCAAGGCTATCGCTGTTGGTTACTGACCAATGCCGATCGAGCAGGCTTAAAACTGAAGCTTGAAAATGTCGAACTTAGCCCTTATTTTGAAGTCATGATCAGTAGCGAAGAGCTTGGGCATGCCAAAGAAGAAGTCGCTTTTTGGCAAAAGTTACAGCAAATACATCCATTTGATCCAGCTCAAGCAATATTTATTGATGATACGGTTGCGGTACTCCAAGGTGCTGAACGTTTTGGTATTAACCAATTGTTTAGCATTTTACAACCGTCTAGTGCTAAACCAGCTCGACTCGCTACGGAAATAGCGTATCCATCACTCGATCATTTAACCAATCTCTTTGATTATCTTGACACCAACTTACAGGTAACAGATGCCAAAACAGCATGAATCAGACAGCATGGATGCCATGCGCATTGATAAATGGCTTTGGGCTGCACGTTTTTTTAAAACACGCTCTATTGCCAAAGCCGCAATTGAAGGTGGTAAAGTCCATCACAACAATGACCGCGTTAAAGTTTCTAGAGACGTCCGTATTGGAATGGAACTCACCATCCAGCAAGGTTTTGAGAAAAAGACCGTTGTTGTGAAAGCACTATCAGCTGTTCGAGGTGGTGCTCCCATGGCTCAACTTCTTTATGAAGAAACGCCTGAAAGTATTGAACGCAGAGAGTTGCATGCATCACAGCGAAAATTGCATAATCTAGCCCGACCTGATCACCGACCAAGTAAAAAAGATCGTCGTGATATCAATCGTTTTAAACAAGAAAATGTACAATCATGGTCATATCATGATGAATAAAATTTTCTAATTTGGATGCGTCATCTTGTGTCGTACTGACACAGATCAGATGTGGAATATACAACTAGAATCTGCCACTATACTCAAGTCCCAACAAGTTGAGATTCAGTACATCCACTTGGGTTAGTCGTTAAGAAGATAAAGTTTTGAGGTTTTGAGATGGATGATAATAAAAGCAAGGCGTTACAAGCAGCCTTAAGCCAAATTGAAAAGCAGTTTGGTAAAAATACCGTGATGCGCTTAGGTGATAATACTGTACAAGCTGTTGAAGCGGTTTCTACAGGTTCTTTAACTCTCGATATCGCATTAGGGATTGGTGGATTACCTAAAGGTCGTATTATCGAAATTTACGGTCCTGAATCTTCAGGTAAAACCACCATGACATTACAAGCGATTGCTCAATGTCAAAAAAATGGCGGTACCTGTGCCTTTATCGATGCAGAACATGCATTAGATCCAGAATATGCACGTAAGCTTGGCGTAGATATTGATAATCTATTGGTTTCACAACCTGACCACGGTGAGCAAGCACTCGAAATCGCCGATATGTTAGTGCGTTCGGGTGCAATCGATTTAATCGTTGTCGACTCTGTAGCAGCATTAACCCCTAAAGCCGAAATTGAAGGCGAAATGGGTGACTCGCACATGGGCTTACAAGCACGCTTAATGAGTCAGGCTCTGCGTAAAATTACAGGTAATGCGAAACGCTCGAACTGTATGGTGATCTTCATTAACCAAATCCGCATGAAGATTGGTGTGATGTTTGGTAGTCCAGAAACCACTACAGGTGGTAATGCACTTAAATTCTACGCTTCTGTGCGCTTAGACATCCGTCGTATTGGTCAAGTGAAAGAAGGTGACGAGATCACAGGTAACGAAACGCGTGTTAAAGTTGTGAAAAACAAAATGGCACCTCCGTTCAAAGAAGCTGTGTTCCAAATCATGTATGGCAAAGGCACTAATCAGTTAGGCGAATTGGTTGATCTTGCTGTTCAACAAGACATCGTACAAAAAGCGGGTGCTTGGTATTCTTATCAAGGCAATAAAATTGGTCAAGGTAAAAATAACGTGATTCGACATTTTGAGGAAAATCCAGCAATGGCCCAAGAAATCGAAAAGGTCATTCGTGAACAACTTCTTACTAAAAACAACAAAGAAGCAGCTCAAACTGAAGATGAAGAAGAACCAGATTTTTTAGAAAGCTAAGCTGAAACGCCCTTCGGGGCGTTTTTCTTTCAAGAGGATATAAAACTTGTTTAATTCTGAAAAAATAGAGAAACCGAAAACACTAACAGGTGCAAGATTACGCTCTTATGCATTTGCCCTTCTTACACGTCGGGATTATTCGAAAGCAGATCTCGAAGCAAAATTAAATCAATATGCGATCAATCCAGAAGAAGTCGCAAATCTAGTTGATGAGTTAGCACAACAAAATTACCAAAGCGACCAACGTGTTGCAGAACTCACATTGGCCAGTCAACTTAGAAAAGGTAAAGGATTACAAAGAATTAAACAGGCTTTAAAAGCAAAACAACTCGATACAGAACTTATTACAGAAGAACTTTCAGAGGTCGATTGGCTAGATCAAGCTTATCAACTCAAAATAAAGAAATTCGGGATGGAAGTAGAGACGGATCCAAAACTAAAAGCAAGACAAATTAGATTCTTACAGTACCGAGGATTTGATATGGGAATAATTATGAAAGCAATTGCTCGAACGAGCGATGAATAATAAATGGTGGCAACCCCACTAGCATTACTTCGGCACATCATAGTTCTACTACCGTTGCTACCTTCCGGTCCTGGCGGGGTTCGTAGAGTACAATTGCGAAGCTACCAGCAGGGCTACCATTGCCTGACAAAGTATAGAGATTTTTGCCTGAGTTGCAAGACTTGTATCTGTTTTTAAGTGACTTTTTGATTCAATTGCTTATTTCATCAGCAAAATCTATCTCTATATTATCCCATTTAATTTAAATGTGTACAAACATTAAACAACAGATAATTTCTTTATTCGAAAAATGCTTGAAGATTGTAAATGCTTATTGCATTTAAATGAGTTGCTGCTTTAATGACTAAATCAAAAACATAGATCTAGTGTGCCACAAGTAAACATGAGGACTTGTTCGCTCACGGCTTTTTAACTTTATGGATGAATTTTTATGCTAAAAAAGTATTCCGTACTTTTTACTGCCTTACTCGCTAGCGCACATTTATATGCAAATGTTCCCATTGAATCTCGTGCACTGAGCCAGACGATTACAGATAACACAAATATCTCTAATCCTGGCGCAAACCTAAATTGGGATCTCATTCAAAAGAACCAAAAACTAGAAGAAGAGGTTCGAAAATTACGAGGACAATTAGAAGAGCATGACAATTCAATTGAACAACTGAAAAAAGAGTTGGCAAATCGCTATACAGATTTAGATCAACGCTTAGAATTACTCTCTCAAAAAATTGACCCACCAGAAGAAAATACAGATCCAGAAAATAGTGCGACAACTGATACAGTAAAAACAGAAACAAACTCAGCTCCAACATCTGCACCCACATCAACAGCTCCTAGTCCTGTAAAACAAGACACAGTCCCTCAGACACCTGTCGTACAACCGAAGTCAAATACCGCTACCACAAGCAATACCAACAACCAAATTGAGCTAGAAAAAGCAGCATATACGGTTGCTCTAGATGCCTACAAACAAGGTGGTGCAAAAAAAGCCATCCAACCAATGCAAAATTTCATTAAGAATCACCCAAATGGAATTTATGTTGGAAACGCTTACTTTTGGCTAGCTGAATTTTATTTAGCGGTTGAACCTGTTGACTATAAAGCAGCCAAACAAAACTATAATATCGTGGTAACACGCTATCCCAATTCAGCAAAAGCTTCTCGAGCGGTTTATCAACTTTATAGCATTGCAAAAGAAGTCGATAAAAACACTGCTCTTGCCAACAAGTATAAAACAAAGTTGCTTAACCAATATCCACAATCCGAAGAAGCTAAATTTATTCAGAAAAAATAATGCTTATCATGCACAAAAAAGCCAGTTCATAAGAACTGGCTTTTTAAATTTCAAAGCTTAGATCAAACTTATTTGATCTTCGCCTGTGATTTTAAATAATCAGTATAGTCTTCTAGTAACTGCTGACCACGGAACTGCTGATACAACTTAGTTAACTCAGCAATTTGTTCTGGCGGTAACTCATTTGCAGCATTAGTATTCACGTTTGAAACTGCAACGATAACCAACTCATTAGGTAATTTTGCTGTCGTAGCAGACCACATACCTTCTTTAGTTGGCGCTGGAATACTGAAAGCAGCACGTTCAATTGCACGCTTTAAACCTTGAGAACGTGCAAATGTACCTGCATCTTCAAAAGTGACTTGTGATTTTGCAACAACTTGTGCAGCAGGTAACGCTTTAAAATCAGCTAAAATCTTTGAAATTTTTGCTTGAGCAGCTTTATAGGCCTTTGCATCAATGACTTTTGCTTTTACTTCAGCCGTCGCTTGATCTAATGGTTTAACGCCCGCTGCATGGTAATTACGGACTTTAATCCAAATCGTATCACCATTCGCTAACTGAATATTAGAAGATGCATTACGGTCACCGTTTTTCACATCATCATTAAACAGTTTTGCTTTAACATTTAAATCGCTCAAATAAGGGTTTTGAGTAGTTAAGGTCACCCCATTTAAAGATTCAACACGAGCACCCTTCACTTCTTGAGCAACCGCTTCTAAAGAGTCATTACCCACAACCATTTCATTTAAGCTATTTACAGTATCGCTAAATAAATTTGCAGTTTTTGCCTTCTGCACTTCAGCTGTTAAGCGAGCTTTCTCACTCTCAAATGAAGGAATGTTTGCAACTTGTGCATTTGCTTCAATGATATGGTAGCCATATTGTGTTTTAACAGGCTTTGAAACTTCACCATTCTTCAAAGCATTAACCGCATTATCAAAGTCGGCTGAGAAAATACCTGGCGCATAAGCATCAACCAAACCACCCTGTGCTTTTGAAGTCGGGTCTTCAGAAAATTGTGCAGCCGCTTGAGCAAATGACATTCCACCTTGAATCTTGGCATAAACATCATTCGCAATTTTTTGAGCTGCTGCCGCATCGCGCGCATCAGTTGTAATTAAAATATGCTTCACTTCACGTTTTGCATCTTTCTGCTGCTTTTCAACAAAAGCCTTATAAGCTTGTTGTAAATCAGCCTCAGTGATATTTAAATTCGTTTGAGGCAATAATGCTGGGCTTAAAACCACATAATCAACATCAACACTCGCAACTTGCTTAAATTCATTTTTATGCTTGTTGTAGTACTCTGTTATTTCTTGAGTCGACGCAGTCAAACCTTTTTTATAATCATCCAACTTAATACTTGCTAAATGCAAAGTACGCTGTTCTGTTTGCAAACTCGCAAGCTGATGTAAATCAGATTGACTTACCAACGCATAATCTAACAAAGTCGATGAAATCATTTTTAGGGCATGATCTTGACGCAAGCTTGCGATTAAAGCTTGGTTAGTCATTCCAACTGAACGTAAATAATTTTCATACAACTTTTGAGAAAACTTTCCATTTTCTTGGAAACTTGGTTGTTGTGCCAACATTTGCTCTAGCTGAGTATCGCTTAAAGAAATACCTAATTTTTCTGCCTGTTGTTGCAATAAAGAGCGTGCAATCAGCGCATCTAAAGCTTTTTGCTGAATAACAGGCTGATTTAAAAGAGACTCATCACCCTTTACCATTGATAAATATTGATCTTTATAATTTTTAGTCGCACTTTCCAAGTCTTTATTAGAAATATCTTGTCCGTTAACAGATTTCACAACGTCTGCTTTATTACTGCCGCTAAAATATCCTTCAATACCTACAAGCGCTAAAGGGGTCAAAAACAAAACTAATAGGACTTTGCCAAGCCAACCCTTAATGACTGTACGAAATGATTCCATAAGTATTCCAATATTTTATTTCGGGGCAATTTTAACTGAAAAACCAAAGCGAATGAATGCTGAATAAAGTATTTCATTCAATAAATAAAAAACGCACCCAAAATGGTGCGTTTTCTGATTTAAAAAGATTACGCAACTGAATCTTTTAAACCCTTACCTGGTTTAAAACTAGGTACTTTGCTTGCTTTAATTTGAAGCTCTTCACCTGTTTTAGGATTACGACCAGTACGTGCAGCACGTTCTTTAACGCTAAATGTACCAAAACCAACTAAAGTAACCGTATCACCGCTTTTAAGTGCTTCAGTGATTGACGCAATAGTTGCATCGAGTGCCTTACCAGCATCCGATTTAGATACTCCCCCTTTTTCAGCAATCGCATCAATTAATTCTGATTTATTCATGATAAAAAATATCCTCTTAATATCGTTTGTTAAGATCCAAGGCTATAGTTTAAAAGGCCATGCCGCCTTTATAGCAATGCTTTAGGGGAGAACGCAATACTAGAAAGGCTTTTTAGCAAAAAAAAATACTCAAAAACCACATAAACAGACGAGTGCCTATATTTTTTACTTTTTATTCAATTTACTCTTTAATAGATTATTTTCTTCAATCAATGCATCTACTTTAATATGTAGCTGAACTAAAAGTTGCTCGATATGCTGGAGATCTTTTGGAGTGACTAGACCAATACGATTCAACGAATGATTCACACCTGTGTCTAAAATTTTTTCAACTTTATCTTTAGTATCCGTCACTGATTCTTTGGCTTTTTCAGTTACTTTTCCAACAGTGTTATCAGCAAAATCTACGGTCTTGGATTCTAGCTCTTCACCCACCTTGACTAAAGAGTCAAATAATTTATTTCCCTCTTCTTCGGCGCGTGAAAAAGCACCTAATCCAGCCAGCCAAATCTGTTGCGTATACTTTTTGAAATCAAGGGCAGATTTTTTAGAACTCTTTGATTTTGGCTTAGTTTTTACCTCTGCCTCATCAGTTGGGTGTTCTACATTTGAGTTGTCCATTAACCATTACTCCCAAGCACTTTACAAACAGTATGTCGTATTTAACCATAAAAATGTTTTTATAATATCAAAGTTAAGACTTGATCGTTTTAAAAAACTGTTCTACAAAGCAATAAAGTCATGTAAATTATTTTCAATCATTGAGTATGGATACTCAGATTTACGTGCTTTATGAAATTTAAAGTGTGATTGGCAAGGACAAAGAGACCTATGAGTGATACGCAACAAAGACATAAACACCCCCATTTGTTGCTAAACATTGTCATCATTGTTTTAGAAACTTTTTTTTCATTCATTCTCACGCATGATGCAACTTTACGCTTGCAAGCGAAAAAGCTTATCGATGAAAAAGTTACCATTCGAATCAACAGCTATATTCCTTTTTTTGACTTTTATGTCCAATTTACCGAAAAAGGAATTTTATTTGATATGAAAGCACTAGATCGAAAAGTTGATCTAGAAATAAATAGCACACTCATCGATTTGATTAAAATTTTCGTATTCAATAATCAGCGCAGTATTTACAATATGCGTATTTTAGGTGATACAAGACTTCAAGAAGATGTGATGGATTTAATCCCTCACCTCACACTCACGAGTATATTCGCAAATTGGAAACAATGGTTCAATGCATTTGATAGTGATGCAGAAGCTATTGCGTCTCAGCAACGAATTGCGCCATTGCTTGATAAAATCGATCAGCAACGCTCTGAGATCAACTCATTATTGGTTGAAGTTAAACAATATCAAAACCGCATTCATCGTCTGCAAAAACGCCAACGTTGGATTAATATTTCATTCGCTGTATTCAGCTTTATTTTAATAGGTTTTTTCGTTTATAATATGTGGATACAATAATTCCAACATATTTCACTTTTCACACGCATTTTGGCAATTAAAAAACTTGACTATTTTAGTCGGAATTCATAAAATTTAGACATCTAGTCTAACCATGTGTACCGAATCATGCGTCTTACAACTCGCGGTCGTTACGCAGTGACTGCTCTACTTGATTTAGCTTTGCAGCCAACTGAACAAACGATCACGCTTGCCGAAATAGCAGCACGTCAATCCATATCAGTCGCCTATTTAGAACAGTTATTCGCAAAACTTAAACGACATGGGTTAGTTTCGAGTGTTCGTGGTGCTAATGGTGGATATCATCTTGCACGAAATGCAACTGAAATTACCGTGCTAGAAATTATCGAAGCTGTAAATGAAACCGTCGATGCAACACGTTGTGACCATAAAGGCAATTGTCAAAATGGTGCGATGTGCTTAACGCATGACTTATGGCAAGAACTCTCCCACCATATTGCTGATTATCTCGCAAAAATTTCTCTTGCAGACTTAATTGCACGTGACAACGTTCAAACTGTTTCACTACGTCAAAACTCAGCAAGTTTAGATTCAGCCCTCCTATCGGTTACAGGTATTTGACATGAAACGTCCAATTTATCTTGATTATGCAGCAACAACACCAGTACTTCCTGAAGTTGCAGAACGTATGATGGAATGTTTAACCTTCGAAGGGACTTTTGGTAATCCTGCATCACGCTCGCATGCCTATGGTTGGCAAGCTGAAGAAAAAGCTGAATATGCACGTGAACAAGTTGCAAACCTAGTTAAAGCAGATCCACGTGAGATCGTTTGGACTTCTGGTGCAACTGAATCTGACAACTTAGCATTAAAAGGTATCGCTCAGTTTTACGGTTCAAAAGGCAAGCACATCATTACTAGTAAAATCGAACACAAAGCAGTGTTAGATACTTGCCGTGAGCTAGAAGAACAAGGTTTTGAAATTACTTATTTAGAACCTGAACCACGTACAGGTTTAATTACGCCTGAAATGGTGAAAGCAGCTTTACGTCCAGATACCATTCTTGTTTCACTGATGATGGTGAACAATGAAATCGGTACGATTACTGACGTAGCAGCTATTGGCGAGCTAACACGTGCGAATAAAACATTCTTACACGTTGATGCTGCACAAGCCGCTGGTAAAGTCGAAATCGATCTTTCAACCATGAAAATTGATTTAATGAGCTTCTCTGGTCATAAAATTTATGGCCCTAAAGGAATCGGTGCATTATATGTTCGTCGTAATCCACGCGTTCGCTTAAAAGCACAAATGCATGGTGGTGGTCATGAGCGTGGTATGCGTTCTGGTACTTTAGCAACTCATCAAATTGTAGGTATGGGTGAAGCTTTTGAAATTGCTGGTAAAACCATGCAAGCAGAACAAGAGCGTCTTCGCCACCTACGTGACAAACTTTGGAATGGCTTCCAAGACCTTGAGCAAGTGTTCTTGAATGGTCATCCGACTGAGAACGTTGCAAACTATCTAAATGTTAGCTTCAACTTCGTTGAAGGCGAGTCACTGATGATGGCATTAAAAGATGCTGCCGTTTCAAGTGGTTCAGCATGTACATCTGCAACTTTAGAACCATCATACGTATTGCGTGCCTTAGGTTTATCTGACGAGTTGGCACACAGCTCAATCCGTTTCAGTTTTGGTAAATACACCACTGAGGCAGATATTGATTACGTGTTAACAATTACCAAAGCTGCTGTTGAGAAATTACGTGAACTTTCTCCGCTTTGGGATATGTACAAAGAAGGGATTGACCTTTCAACAGTTGAATGGGCTGAACACTAATTTATAAGGTGCTCTATTGAGCACTTCATTGAAAAGTATGTTTTAACCCTCATATTAATATCAGGCTGACCCCGAGGTTTGGAGAAGCGACATGGCTTATAGCGAAAAGGTAATTGATCATTACGAAAACCCTCGTAATGTTGGTGTATTAGACAAAAATGCAGAAAACGTAGGTACAGGTATGGTCGGCGCACCTGCATGTGGCGACGTGATGCGTTTACAAATTCAAGTCGATGACAATGGCGTAATTGAAGAAGCTCGCTTCAAAACTTACGGCTGTGGTTCTGCAATCGCATCAAGCTCTCTTGTAACTGAATGGTTAAAAGGTAAAACACTTGATGAAGCTCAAGCAATTAAAAATATTGATATTGCGACCGAGCTTGCGCTTCCACCAGTAAAAGTACACTGCTCTGTATTGGCTGAAGATGCAATCAAAGCTGCGATTGAAGACTATCGTGGTAAGAAAGCGAAAGCTTAATTGATGACCGAAATAATATTGGAGTTTTCATGATCCATTTAACTGAAAATGCTGCGACTCACATCAGCAATTACCTGCAAAACCGCGGTAAGGGTGAAGGCATTCGTATTGGTGTGAAAACTTCGGGTTGTTCTGGGTTGGCTTATGTACTTGAGTTTGTCGATGATATCGATACACATGATCAAGTGTTTGAACAACTCGGTGTTAAAGTTTTTGTTGATCCTAAAAGCCTTGTTTATCTCAATGGTTTAGAGATGGATTATGTGAAAAATGGTTTGAATGAAGGCTTTGAATTTAACAACCCTAACCAAAAAGGTGAATGTGGTTGCGGTGAATCATTTACCGTCTAACTAGCAACACCCTCTTTCTTTTCGTCAAAACAGTGTGTTCCGCACTGTTTTAACGTATTTATTAATAGCGGAATTCATCTCCCATGAATCATTTTGAGTTGTTCCAATTACCAGAAGCACTCGATATAGATTTAGCAGCTTTAAAAAAACAATTTTTAAGTTTGCAACAGCAATATCATCCCGATAAAGCCACTGACAAAGATCAAGCATTGATCAAGTCGAGTGAAATCAATCAAGCGTATAAAGTGCTCTCACAAGTTGATAGTCGTGCGGCGTATTTACTTGGCTTAAAAAAACAAGATCATCACTTGGATCAGTCCATTAGCGATTTTGAATTTTTACAATCTGCACTCGAAATGCGTGAACAGCTTGATGAGGCCACCTCTACCGAGCAACTTCGCACCTTAAAAGTTGAAGTTCAGCAATGGATTGACGGTTTAGTTCGTGAATTTAAAATTGATTTTGCTGAAGAAGATTGGGCTGAGGCTCGTGATACCGTTCGTAAACTACGTTTTTTTCAACGTGTAATGAATGATATTGATAAAGCTGAAGATCGTATGTTGGACGAAGAAGATAGCTTCGATCTCGATGATGATTTTTAATCCGCTGTTACCAAATATTTTCAAGGGATACCTCACGCATGGCACTTTTGCAAATTGCTGAACCAGGTCAATCTACTGCTCCGCATCAACATCGTATTGCGATCGGCATTGACTTAGGGACAACCCACTCTTTAGTGGCGACAGTGCTATCGGGAAAACCGAAAGTTCTGCAAGATGACAAAGATCGTGTATTACTGCCGTCGATTGTTCATTACGCAAAAGATTCAACGACGTTTGGTTATGAAGCCAAGCCGTTTATGATGACTGACCCCCAAAATACTGTTGTTTCAGTAAAACGTTTTATGGGTCGCTCACAAGCAGATATCAAATTCCAGCATCCGTATACACTTGTTGGTGCAGAAAATGAGATGCCAGCATTTGAAACTACTGCTGGTCGTAAAACGCCTGTCGAAATTTCTGCAGAAATTTTAAAACAGTTAAAAGATCGTGCCGAAGCAAGTTTAAAGAACCCTATCAACGGTGCAGTGATCACTGTTCCAGCATATTTTGATGAAGCACAACGCCAAGCGACACGTGATGCTGCTCAACTTGCGGGTTTAAATGTTTTACGTTTGTTGAATGAACCTACTGCGGCAGCTGTTGCCTATGGATTAGACCAAGATACTAACTTGAGCACCGATCGTAACTACGTGATTTACGACCTTGGTGGTGGTACATTTGACGTTTCTATTTTACGTTTCTCACAAGGTGTTTTTGAAGTTCTTGCGACTGGTGGACATACCGCACTTGGTGGTGATGACCTAGACCGCTTAATCGTAAAATGGGCAAAAAAACAGCTTAATATCGAAACTTTAAGCGATGAAGAATATGCTGTTTTTGTTGTTGCAGCACGTCAAGCCAAAGAATATTTAACAGATCATGAATCTGCTGAATTAAAATTACTGGATGATCGCCTCACTTTAGATCGCCCAACTTTTGAATCGATTATTCAAGTTGCACTCGATAAAACCATGAGTGTATGTAAACGTGTACTGCGTGATGCTAAACTTGAACTCGATGAAATCGAACATGTGGTTTTAGTAGGTGGTTCAACACGTTCATATGCCGTACAAAAAGCTGTACGCGAATTATTTGAACGTGAACCACTCTGTACGATCAATCCTGATGAAGTCGTTGCAATTGGCGCATCTATTACCGCCAACCAGCTCATTGGCAACAGTCAAGATGGTTCATTATTACTTGATGTCACGCCACTTTCTCTTGGTCTAGAAACCATGGGAGGATTGGTTGAACGGTTAATTTCAAGAAATACCGCAATTCCAGTCGCACGCCGTCAAGAATTCACCACTTATCAAGATGGACAAACAGCGATGTTGATTCATGTGGTACAAGGTGAACGTGATTTAGTCGAGCATTGTCGTTCTTTGGGGCACTTTGTTTTACATGGCATCCCACCAATGACTGCTGGTCAAGCACGCATTGAAGTGACATTTCAAGTTGATGCGGATGGCTTACTGACAGTATCTGCGAAAGAAACCACTTCTGGTGTTCAAGCGCAAATTGATATCAAACCATCTTATGGTTTATCTGCAGCGGATACTGAACGCCTCTTGGTTGAAGGTTTCCAACATGCGGAAGAAGACAAACAATTGCGCCATCTGCAAGAAACAAAAGTGGAAGCACAACGTGAGTTGGAAGCTTTAGAACAAGCGTTAAAAGCAGATACCGATTTACTCTCTCAGCAACAGGCCCGCGACTTAATTCTTGCTGCTGAAGCGTTAAAAGCTCGTCTGAAGACCGATGAGCTTGCGGCGATTGAACATGCTGTTCAACAACTTAAAATTCACAGCGATGCGTTTGCAGCACTTCGTATGAATCGACATATTGACCATGCCTTAAAAGGTACAAAACTTGAAGATTGGTCAAACTCAAACTAAAGGTATAGGTGATCAATATGCCACGTATTAAAGTTCTTCCTCATGCACTCATTTGCCCTGAAGGTGCAGAATTTGAAGTCGAACAAAACGCCAATTTATGCCAAAGCTTATTGAAACAAGGCATTAAAATTGAACATGCTTGCGACATGTCTGCGGCATGTACAACTTGCCACGTGATTGTTCGTAAAGGTTTTGACAGCCTTGAAGAAATGAACGATGTTGAAGCAGATCTACTTGATCGTGCATGGGGTTTAGAGCCTGACTCTCGCCTGTCATGTCAAGTTGAGATCGTTGATGAAGATTTAGAAATTGAAATTCCGAAATATACGATTAATCATGCTTCGGAAAATCACTAAGCTTCATTCATAAAAAACTCCTCTTTATTAGAGGAGTTTTTTAATCCAAGTTTATTGATCAACATCACAATCCTCAAAATATTGCCAAATAGACTCCACATGATCTCTATAAGCACCTTTATCTATAGGTAGATCATATAATATTTGCAAATCTGGATTATATTTGAGTAATTGTGCCATATTGGTCAATTGAATATTCTGCTCAAAATCCAAACTATTTTCAGAAAAATCATGTGCATCCACATGACAATACATTTGCCAGTCTCCGCCTGCGTGAGATACCCAACGTATTGGCAATTTTCCATCAATAACACAAGAACAGGCAATAACCCCTAAATATTGTGGGAATGCTTTGTATGCTTGCGGATTAAAATCTCTGGTGAAAGGCGTCGCATCCATCACTTCCTGATAGCCTGTAAATGCAATTCCTCGTTTCGCAAAGAAATTTTCAATATCACCATCTTGACGTTTTGCATTATTCAACCAGATTACTTGCCACTCAGTTAGACGTTCTCCACGATCAGCAGTAAATACGCCTGTTTGAGGTTCATTAATCCAACAGCTTTGACGTATCAAAACCAAAGGATGTTCCGCTCCAGCTGTTTGTTCGGAAAACTGTTGAGCATCTTCATAACTAGAAAATGCACAATAATAATCTTGCCCCTCATATTCATCTAGCGCACCACGTTCTGGGTGACACCAAACTCGATATTCAAGAACATCATCATAAAAATAACCTGCACCAGACTTTACCAAAGCAGGATACTCACCCACCATGTTCTCATCAATAGCCAATGGATACTTTGAAACGAATGCAGACATATTTCAACTCTATAATTAATTATTGAATATTTTTATCTTACTTCATCATCCAAAGTCAGTTTTGGAATACCCTGAGCATTGGTAATTTTTTGTTGTGTTTTAATGCGCTGAACCATATTCTCCAAAATTTCAACCAATTCTGGATATTCATAATTCTGCACTTCCTCTAAGTTCAAAACCAGATGGAAGCCTTTATAATCGAAATCAAACCATTTTTGTGTATCGGATTTCTTACCTGTGAATTTTTCCATTACCTGCCACGTTTTAACAGGTCCTTGAATCCCTTTTAAATAAATTGGCACTTTCGGTACACATAAAAATTCATTTTTAATTAGCTGATGGGTATCATCCGCAATCAGGATTTCATCTACTTCCGCAGCAGACTGTAAACGCGCCGCCAAGTTTACATCACGTCCCACAATGGTATAGGCCATACGGTGTGAAGCCCCATAGTTCCCAACGTGACAGTAACCCGTACTAACACCCATTCGAATGTGCAACGCTGGATAGCCCATTTTCTTCCAACGCTCACGCAACAATTTCATTTGCTGACGCATTGCGATCGCCATTTGTACACATGACTTCGCATCTTGTTCAACACCCTGAGAATTTGGATCACCGAAGAAGATGAGAATCGCATCGCCCATAAACTTATCAACGGTTGCTTCATACTGTTTTGCTATTTCAGTCATATGACTTAAATAATCATTAAGTAAAAAAGCTAAATCATCAGGAATAAGGCTTTCTGAAAGCTCAGTAAACCCTTGAATATCAGAGAAGAAAACCGTTAATTTTTTACGTTTATATTCAATTTTTGCCTCAGCCTCACCCCGCATAATCGATTGCCATAACTGAAGTGGCGCATAACGACTGAGCTGGTTGGCAAACGCAATATAGCGCGTCATTTGATTATGATAATGCCGGCGTTGCTGTCCCAGAATATTGAGACGGCGGTGCTGATAGTAATTACCAATCACAATAAACATCATCAAACCAAATAAACTAACGACAGTCAGTTCTGGATTTGTAGGCTCGAAATATTCTTCAGCAGCAAAAATTGTAAAAGTACAAAAGTAAAAAGTAAGAACACCGATCAGTCCGATTAAACACGCAACAGGGAGCGTAATTTTATTATTTAAACCAACATAAAGAAGCCCAAATAAAATCGTAAAAGTAGGAACTAAACTTAGGTGTAACCCTGCAAGTACAATTGCAACGATGACCGCTTCAAAAGCAAAGAGTACATTTTTTTCAGTATTTTTATCATATTTATACTGAAGCCATTTTTCTAATTTGGGACAAATAAGAAGATGGATCAATAAAAAAGGAAGGATGTAAAGCTGATAGTTAGCACTGGGAGAGGTAAACGTATAAATTACCAGAATAAGCGACAATATAGAATATCCCATCAAACGATGAAAATAAGCGAACTGTCTAGGTTCTTTATTTATAAACCTGTCTAGTGACACCCTACCCTCCTTCCTTGTTATAGAAGACTGTTTTTTATTCTATTTTCTAAATCAGTCCATACGCCAGTCAAATGGCATATCGCCTTGACCACGTAATGCAAGCATCAAGGTTTGACGCATATGCGCAAGTACATCATTACTATAAGGTACCGCAGGCGTACCCCAAACAGGTTTCGGCCACGCAACATCATTTTGATAACGCACAACATGATGAAAATGAAGTTGTGGTACAACGTTACCTAATGCAGCAACGTTCATTTTGTCTGCACGAAAAACCCGTGACAATTGACTAGATAACCAGCTAGATTCGCGTAAGAACTGCTCTTGATCAGCTTGGCTTAATTCATATAACTCGGTAATTCCCGGTACACGTGGTACAAGAATCAACCATGGAAATTGCATATCATTCATTAAACGACATGTTGAAAGCGGAAAATCGCCTACAAAAAATGTATCTTGAGCAAGTTGTGGATGCAAACTAAACATATCTTTATAAATGATGCAGAATAATGATGATGGTCAATACTATCACATCAGTTTTGATGTGAGTATTATTAGTCGCCTGTTTGATTACAAATAACAATGATTTTCTTTATTTATTACATCAACATCTGACAAAAAGCAGATTCTTTGCTTAAAGAAAATCAAAGTAGTTTAATTATGCAGCAAAAAATTTACTTTTCAACTAACTATGTAGTGCGTTGAGTAGTTTATTCAATAGATCAACAATAAACTGAATCCGCTTATCGTACTCAGCCATTTGCACTGTGATCTTTAAGCGTTGACCACCTTCCATACGATAGTGTGTTGGATTCTTTTGCATTAATTGAATGATACTGATTGCTTGCACTGGTGTGTCTGGCGAAAATTCAATGTATCCACCATTATTATTGACATCAATCTTAGTAATCCCTAACTGCTCTGCCTTCAAACGTAATTGATGCACACTAAACAATTGTTTGGCTGACTGAGGTGGAATGCCAAAACGATCAATCAGCTCCATCCGAATATTATCAAGCTTCTCTTGCGTATCAGTATTACTAATGCGCTTGTAAAACAACAAACGCTGATGTACATCTCCTAGATAATCATCTGGAATCAGCGCAGGCATATGTAGGTTAATTTCAGCAGTTAATGACAAAGGTGCATCAAAGTTTGGCGTTTTGCCTTTTTGGATGGCTTTGGTCGCTTTCTCTAGCATTTCCATATACAAGCTATAACCAATCGCTTGCATCGAACCACTTTGCTGCTCACCGAGTAATTCACCCGCACCTCGAATCTCCAAATCTTCAGTTGCAAGCATGAATCCTGCGCCCAGTGTTGAAGCACGTTGAATGGCATCAAGACGCTTTTCTGCATCGCCTTTGAGATGTTTTAGCGATGGAACCAATAAATAAGCATACGCTTGGTGATGCGAACGCCCAACACGACCACGTAATTGATGCAATTGCGCCAAACCTAACTTATCTGCTCTTTCAATGATAATCGTATTGGCATTCGGTACGTCAATACCCGTTTCGATAATGGTTGAACATACAAGAACATTATATTCTTTGTGATAGAACTGCTGCATGACCTGCTCAAGTTCGCGTTCGCGCATTTGTCCATGTGCAACTGCAACACGTGCTTCTGGAACTAAATTACGAATCGTTTCTGCTGCTCTTTCAATGGTTTCAACTTCATTATGTAATAAATAAACCTGACCACCACGTAACAACTCACGCAAAATCGCTTCTTTAATTGAGTCATCCGTATGTTCTTGAACAAAAGTTTTGACGGCTAAACGGCGGGCGGGCGGCGTTGCAATAATCGAAAGATCTCGCATTCCAGAAAATGCCATATTCAGAGTTCGTGGAATCGGCGTCGCCGTTAGCGTCAGCATATCCACATCGGCACGTAAGGCTTTAATCCGTTCTTTATCACGAACACCAAAACGATGTTCCTCATCAACAATCATTAATCCAAGATTCTTGAATTGAATGTTTTCTTGCAGGATTTTATGTGTTCCCACCACAATATCAACTTTGCCTTCAGCTAAGTCTTCTATCGTTTTCAGATGGGTTTTATTACTACCAAAACGAGACAGCACTTCAATACGCACCGCAGTATCAGCAAAACGATCTTTAAAGGACTCATAATGCTGCTGTGCCAATAGCGTAGTAGGAACTAATACCGCAACTTGCTTGTTGTTTTGGACTGCAACAAAAGCTGCTCGCATCGCCACTTCGGTTTTACCAAAACCGACATCACCGCAGACCAAACGATCCATTGGTTTGGCAAGCTGCATATCATGGAGGGTTGCTTCAATCGCGTTGGCTTGGTCTAAAGTCTCTTCATAGGCAAAGCCACTAGAGAATTGCATATATCCAGTATGATCGAGCTCAAAAGCAAAACCCGGTTTCGATTGACGACGGGCCTGAATATGTAACAACTCAGCCGCAACATCATGGATTTGCTCTAAAGCTTTCCGCTTGGCTTTACTCCATGTATCTGTACCTAATTTATGTAAAGGTGCTAAGTCAGGATCGCCACCACTATAACGGCTGATCAGGTGTAAATTGGTGACAGGCACATAAACTTTTGCACCATCTGCATAATCGAGCTGTAAAAACTCATGATCCTGTTGATCAATTTCTAAGGTAATTAAGCCTGCATAACGCCCAACACCATGATCGATATGTACTACAGGCGCACCAATACTCAGTTCGGTTAAGCTTCGAACAAGAAATTCTTCAGAAACTTCTTGCTGACGCTTACGACGTCGTTGTACTACCCGATGTTCATAGAGTTGATTTTCAGAAATGACTGAGAGTTGATTGCTGAGCACGAGTCCACGATCTAATGGCGCGCTTGTGATTGCAACTTGTAGCTTGTCTTTCTGAAAATGGACAAAACTCTCTACATTTTGAATTTCACCTAGAACTGAACGTAATGCATCTTTTAAGGTTTCACGCCGACCTGCACTTTCTGCTACCAATAAAACAGGATGTTTAACTTGGTCGATATAATGTTTCACTGCTTCAAAGGGCTGTTCTTTTTTAGGATCAACTGCAAGCTTGGGTGGTTGTTTTGCTGCAAGATTTAAAACACCTACTTTTTCGTCAAATGCTTCTGCTGAAGCTAAAATCCTTGGAAATTGGTTTAATGCCTGTAACACATGATTTGGCATTAAAAAAAGCTCTTCAGGCGGAAGAATTGGTTGGTCGATGTTATGACGGCGATCTTCATAACGACGAACCACTTCTTTCCAAAAATTGATTAATTCATCTTCAACTTCGTTATTTGTAATGACAACGCAATTCTTTGGTAAGTATGTCATAAGCATACTTTGCGCTTCCATGACCTTTTTCTCAAAGAATAAAGGTAAATAAAACTCTAATCCCGGTGTTGCAATTCCTTCAAGTACATCTTGATAAATTGGGTTTTTCTTAGGATTCGCAGTTGGAAAACTTTCTGCGTAACGATCTCTAAAGGTAGAACGTCCCTCTTTTAAAGGAAATTCTTTTGCTGGTAAAACAGTGAAGTTTTTTAAAGACTCAGTGGTTCTCTGCGTTTCTGGATCAAAAAATTTTAAGCTTTCAATTTCATCATCAAATAAATCAATTCGAATCGGTTGATCTTGTCCAGATGCATAAATATCCATGATACTGCCACGAACTGCAAATTCTCCATGATCATAAACAGTATCAACCAAACGATAACCCGCCTGCACCAGTTGCTTTTTCTGTGCTTCCAAATTAAGTCGTTGTCCAACTTTAATATCAAAGTGTTCACCAACCACCCATGAGTACGGTGCAACACGTTGCGCTAAGGTACTGGCAGAAACCAGTAGAATACCCTTTTGTGGCATATTCGCTAAAATCGCCAAACGTTCAGAAACAATATCTTGATGCGGAGATAAACGGTCATAAGGCAAAATTTCCCAATCAGGAAAAATCGTTGGTTTTATTCCGTAAAATTCAAGTTCACTTTCGAGCTGAGCAAGATGCTGATTATTTCTCGCAACAATCACATATAGATTTGAACTTTGCGTGGCAATTTCTTTAAATAATAATGCTGCTGATGATCCACGTAAGGAACCAATCCAGCGCTTTTCGCCTGCTTTGAATTGTTGTAGGTTTAATTGAAAGATTTCTTGTTGAAACATAGAGAAAATCATGTAATCGAAAAGACAATGTGCTTAGTTTAGCATGGAGTTTTTTTAGGGATGTGAATTTTCTATTCTGTTTGAGATCTACTTAGGCTATTTAGCTTCTAAGACAATTGATCAGCTACCATATAGATCAATATATAAAAGAAATAACGAAACCATGAATTATCACAAAAGTTTTCCAGAAATGATCCGTATCCATAATAAGTATCAAAAATCCTTTTTATTTTAATCAATTATGTGCTTTTAAGGCATTATTTAAAAGAGTCTACTAAACAATGCCTTTATTTATATATCAAGATGCAAATTTCACATCAGGAAAGAAACGCTCTTCTACCATGTCATAACACCATTGGAAGATAAAGGTATAAACCAAAATACACATCGTTAAACCAAAATCTAAAATTAATGCATCAATAAAGCTCATCTTCATCATATAAGCAATAATTGGAATGGTCGCAAGCATCAAACCACCCTCAAAACCAACCGCATGCAAGATACGCACAGGAATCGTTCGTTTCCACTGATATTTATGTTCAACTTTCTCAAAATAATGGTTAAAAATCATATTCCAAATCACTGAAATGATGGCCATGATTACACCTAGAATACCAGTCACCTCTAAAGGCATACTAAAAATAAAACTTAACGCAATTGCGATGATGACCAATAAGATCACTTCATAGCTAATTGCATGAATGAGTCTTCTTCTGGAAATCAACATTTTCTAACACTCTTTTATTTGGATAGGCGCTATTTTATTTTTATAATTTTGATTAATCAAATCAGGTTCTTTCACTTTTTTTGATAGATTGGTTTTGACAGATGAATATTAATCAAGAACAACTTCTCATGTTTCAGACCGTAATCGAAACAGGTTCATTTTCGGCTGCTGCGCGGAAACTCGGCAAAGTTCCTTCGGCAGTGAGTATGTCAATTGCCAATTTAGAAATTGATCTGAATCTCAATTTATTCGAGCGAATTGGACGTGAACCTACACCAACACCTGCGGCAATGGTTTTATATGAGAAAACTCAAAAACTTTTGATTGAAATCAATCAATGGAAACAACATGCTCATGCTCTCAGCGCTGGACTAGAGTCAACGTTAAACATTGTCGTGGTTTCTGAATTGCTACATACCAATTGGACCGATTACATCACGTTGCTTGAACAACATTTTCCAAATCTGACCATTAATATTTTTTCTGCTCCTCAGGAAGATGCTTTACAGATGTTACTGGATCAGTCTGCACAACTTGCACTGATGTTTGAACGAGAACAATTAGATAGTCGTGAACAATTTGTTGAATTAAAAAGAGAAGCTCTTGTTCCAGTGATTGCTCAAGGTCATGCTTTAGCCCAATTTGAGCAAATTTCATTTGAGCAAATGGTGCAGACACGCCAAATCGTGGTCGCTAGCCGTGACCATAGCATTAAACCTGAATTGTTATTTTCTAAAGATTATTGGCGTACAGATAATCATCATTCTGCTTGTATGATGATTCTTCGGAATTTAGGTTGGGGTGTTTTGCCCTTAGAAATGTTTAATGAAAACCCTGAATTAAAGAAAAAATTAAAAGTTTTGCAACTTTATGATTTCACCCCAAAGTTTGAATACTATGTTGATTTAGTCTGGAGTCGAGAAAGCAAGTTAGGTGTTGCTGCTAGATTTTTGATTGAGCGCATTCGACAACAACGGCAACAACCTAGGGAAAGCGACTAAATTACTCAGATTTAAATGTATTGAAAGCGATGCTTTGCTTTCCTGTAGATTGTGCTATAAAGAAGTTATCCATAATTTTTTTTAAGTAAGAACGCTATATCAATGACTCAGACTGCATTACACCAATTAAAAAATTTAACAACCGTTGTTGCCGATAGTAGTGATCTAGAAGCGATTGAAAAATTTCGTCCCTTAGATGCAACAACCAATCCATCACTTATTACAGCAGCGGCTGAACAACCTGAAAGTAAGCAACTGATTGAAGAAGCTTATACACAGGCAAAACAAGAAGGTTATCAAAGTGATGAACTGATTGAACGCACCATTGATATTTTGACAGTGAAGTTTGGCGTTGAAATTTTAAAATTGATCGATGGACGTGTTTCAACTGAAGTCGATGCTTCTCTTTCTTATGATACTGATGCGACGATTGCCAAAGCGCGTGAACTTTCTAAACTTTACCAAGGTTATGGTATTGAGCAATCTCGTATCTTAATCAAGATCGCATCAACGTGGGAAGGCATTCAAGCAGCTAAAGTTTTAGAGGCTGAAGGGATTCCATGTAACTTAACATTATTGTTCGGTTTGCATCAGGCTCAAGCTTGCGCAGATGCAAAAGTAACCCTAATCTCTCCTTTTGTTGGTCGTATTTTAGACTGGTATAAAAAAGCGGAAGGCATTGAGCAATACCCAATCGAAAACGATCCAGGTGTTCTTTCAGTCAAGAAAATTTATAACTATTACAAACAACACGGCATTGCGACACAGGTCATGGGAGCAAGTTTCCGTAGCACAGCACAAGTCCTTGGTTTAGCAGGTTGTGACTTACTCACAATTGCACCAAATCTATTGGCTCAACTTGAACAAGATCAACAGGTTGTTGAAGCTCAACTCAGCTCAACTTCGGCGCAACAAGCTGAGAAAATTGAACGTACAGCTCAAACAAAAGAAAGTTTTAAAGCTGAACTTGAGCAAGATTTAATGGCTTTCCAATTACTACAAGGTGGTATTGATGGCTTTATCAAAGCACGTGATCATTTGAGTTTATTACTGCGTCAATCTTTTGGTATTGATGCAGAGATTCGACCTTAATTAGTTTATTTTTCACCTATAAAAACCGATTTTTGTTATATTAATGAAAATCGGTTTTTTAATGAGTAGATTGTGTTCGGCATAACAGATTTAACCACTTTCATTATTGGTACAATCTTAATTGTGTTATTGCCTGGCCCAAACTCTTTATATGTCATGTCGGTTGCTTCACGCTATGGTATTCGTACAGGTTATGCTGCGGCATGTGGCGTATTCACAGGTGATTCTATTTTAATGCTGTGTACGGTCTTAGGTGCGGCATCATTATTAAAAGCCTTCCCGATTTTATTTATCGTTTTAAAATTAACAGGCGCTTGTTATCTCGCCTATCTAGGCTTCAAGCTATTACAAAGTGCCTATCAGACATGGAATAAGCCTACACACCCTACAGAAATGGCTGATTTACCTCGTTTAGACCAAATTCATCCCTATCGTACCGCACTCAGTATCAGTTTACTCAATCCTAAAGCGATTCTGTTTTTCCTATCTTTTTTCGTGCAATTTGTACAACCCAATTATGCTTATCCAGCACTCAGCTTTCTAATCTTAGCCATTATTGTGCAACTGGTCAGTTTTACCTATCTGACAGCTCTGATTTTTTCAGGTGTTAAATTAGCAAACTTTTTCAAACATAATTACAAACTTGCCGCTGGAGGTGTTTGTAGCGTGGGTATTTTATTCTTTATTTTTGGATTACGGTTGGCAACGTCTACCCTTACATAACTCTGTTTTGATCATATGATCAATTAATTCAATCATTTTTAAACTACGATTTCGGCTGAATTAACGATATACTTTTCAACAAATTTTAATCAAGTATAGATGCATTGATGCAACGTCTAATTCAAGATTTTTCGATTCCTGCCGTTTTTGCTGGCTTTATTACTTTCCTGATTGGGATTAGCGTTTCTGCTGTATTAGTGATCCAAGGCGCACAATCTTTAGGTGCAAATACAGCACAAATCAGCTCTTGGTTTTGGGCATTAGGTTTGGCGATTGGATTATCAGGACTCATCTTATCTTGGAAATATAAATATCCAGTTGCTACTGCATGGTCGACTCCGGGGATTGCACTGATCATTGCATCGACTGGTCATTATGATTTGTATGAAGCGATTGGTGCTTTCTTAATTTGTGGCGTCGCAATCGCAATCGTTGGATTTTCGGGCATTTTCCAAAAGTTATTAGCTCATATTCCTCAAAGCCTCACATGTGCGATGCTTGCAGGGATTTTATTAAAATTTGGAATTCAGATTTTTAGCAGCTTAGAAAGTCAGCTCGGTTTTATCTTAAGCATGTTAGCAATTTATCTTGTTTCAAAACGCTTATTGCCTCGTTATAGCATTGTGCTGACAGTGATTTTAGGTGCAATGATTTGCCCTCTATTTATTGATTTTCAATTACATTCAATCACTTGGTCTTTTACTCAACCTGTATGGATGCAACCCTCATTTTCATGGTCTGCATTACTGGGTCTAGCCTTACCGTTGTTTGTCATCAATATGACTTCGCAAAATTTGCCCGGTATTGCCATGATTAAAAGCTATGGTTATCACCCACACGTCAATCAACTAGTAGGCTGGACAGGTATTGCACATACGATTTTCGCCCCTTTTGGTTGCTTCTCGATAAATTTAGCCGCGATTAGTGCAGCAGTCAGCTTAGATGAACAAGTGCATCCTGATCCGAGCAAACGCTATATTGCAGGTATAAGCTGTGGTTTGTTTTATATTTTAATGGGGCTTTTCGCTGCAACCTTAGTCAGCTTACTCATGTCATTTCCGCCTATTTTTATTGTTGCACTTGCAGGTATTGCCCTATTTGCCACGATTAGCCATAACATTGCAGTGGCTTTTGCAAACGTAGAAGAACGAGAAGCAGCATTACTCACCTTTTTATGTAGCGCATCAGGAGTTCAATTTTGGGGAATTGGTTCTGCATTTTGGGGGCTTTTATTGGGTATTTTTGTTTTAGTTTTATTCAAATTTAAATTAAAAAATAAGTCTTAGTTTAGTCTAGCTAAGACTTATTTCAATCCATTTTATTTCAAAATCGATTTACCTATCTTCTACATCCTTTTCAGTTTCTTCACCATTTAAAATTCGTCCTGCTTGTTTAGGTCGAATCAATGGTGCTGTAGGTCGAGGATGAGAATGTGAGTATTGTAAACCCACCCCAGCATAGACATCATCCGCAGCAATTTCAGTTTCAAAACGCTCATTGTCACGTTCTCGAATTTCATTTGAGATCATACGAACCTCATGTTCATCGACACCTAATTGCTCTAAAATGACTTCACCGAATTTAACCGCAGATTCAAAGGTTTCACGAATCATATAATCGACTTTTTGTTTGACCAAATGTAGTGAATGCTCCCGATCATAAGAACGAACCAAGACTTTGGCTAATGGAAATTCATGTGTCACCAATTCCACAATTCGATTGGTTGTTTGTTTACTGTCGACACAGATGACGATTGCTTCTGCCGCCGAAGCCCCTGAAGCATGTAAAATATCGAGACGACAGCCATCGCCATAGTAGATTTTAAAACCAAATTTTTCTGCGTTTTGAATCATGTCGATGTCATTATCAATAATTGTCACATCAACCCCTCTTGCCAAGAGTAATTGACTGGTCACCTGACCAAAACGACCAAAACCAATCATTAGAATACTGCCACTTAGACCTTCAGCTATATCAACATTATCAAGAGAGACTGAATCTTTGGTTTCGGTAAATCTTTTAAAAAGAATGCCTAAGATTGGGGTTAATACCATAGACAGTACAATAATTGCTGTTAGATTCGACTTAACTGTATTATCAATCACCTGAGCAGTGAGCGCCGCAGAAAACAGAACAAAAGCAAACTCACCGCCTTGCGCCATCAATAAAGCACGATCCAAAGCTTCCGTATGCCGACTTTGGGTTATTCGCGCAACGATATAAATCATGAGTGATTTCGCAAACATCATTGCAATAACGCCACTGACGATCAGTTGCCAGTTTTGCTTCACGACCGATAAATCCAGTGACATTCCAACACCAAGGAAAAATAGCCCTAATAAAATTCCTCGAAATGGTTCAATATCAGCTTCAATCTGATGTCTAAAAGTCGATTCTGACAATAACACACCTGCAAGAAATGCCCCCATTGCCATGGATAAGCCACTGACCTGCATCAATAAAGCAGCGCCTAATACCACTAAAAGTGCAGCAGCAGTCATTACTTCTCGTGCTTTTGCCGCAGCAAGCAATCTAAATAAAGGATTGAGCAACCAATAACCTGCGGCGATTAAACCTGCAATTGCAATTAAACCAATGCCAATATTTTCTAAACGTGCTGAAGTGCTTTCCACCACATGATTCGGTGCCATAAAAGCAACAATTGCCAGTAATGGGACAATTAATAAGTCTTCAAATAATAAAATCGCGACAATCTTTTGACCTTGTGGCTGGGCAATATCCCCACGATCTCCCAGTAACTGCATCACAATAGCTGTTGAAGTGAGTACAAAACCAGCAGCTCCAATAAAGGCCACCTGCCAAGTAAAGCCGAATAATAGCCCCACACCTGTCAGTGCTGCCGCACAGGCTACAATCTGTAAAGTGCCTAGACCGAAGATTTCACGTCTGAGTCCCCATAAATGTGAAGGCTGCATTTCCAGACCAATCACAAACAGGTACATGACAATCCCTAATTCTGCAATATGTAAAATTGATGTGGAGTCGTGGAAAAATGCAAAGCCAAATGGTCCAATGATCAAGCCTGCAATTAAGTAACCCAATACCGCCCCCAAGCCTATTCGTTTAAAAATGGGGACTGCAATCACAGCCGCGGCCAATAAAACCACGGGTGCAATTAAGCTAATTGAATGTGCCTCTGAACTCATGTTGTTCTCATTTTTATCAATGCGATTTTATTCTATGTGAAAGCTTAAAAGACTGATATATCATTTATGAGACATAACCTCTCAATTCATTTATTTTCATGCGGATAGAAACAAAAAAGCCGTCAACCATGACGACTTTTTTGTGTTCATCTTGAAAATCTAAAGTTATAGCTCACGCACAACTACGCTTTTTGCGATTTTGTCATGCCAACCTTGTTTTTTGCTATCGAATGCAATCCAGATAAAACCGAGAAAGAAAACCAGCGTAGATGGGAAATAACCGATATAACGAAGAATGGCTTGCCCAACCGTCAAGTTTTCACCTGTTTTTTCATCCAGTACCTTTAAACGTAATAACCGTTTTCCAGGTGTTCCTGCAAATTTTACCCAACATACAATATAAAAAACTGCACCAATAATTTGACCAAGCCAATCCGACCATGTCCAGCCTGTAAAACCACTTGCAGCATTTGGTGCGATAATCATCATAATCGGAATTAAAGCAACGATCAGGATAATCGAGTCAATAATTGAAGCTAATAGACGTATCCAAAAACCTGCATATTCGTATGTATGTGACATTTTCCCCTCTCATTTTATTTCTATAAGAATCAATATTTATACGTGATATGTGCCTAAGCATATTATTTATACCGTATTTTGTTTTAATTCACGATCAAAAAATTCAACTGTGCGTTGCCAAACCACCTTTGCTTCAGGTAGACCACGACTGACACTGCGGAAACCATGCGGCATGTTATAGGTATAGGCTTCAACCCGATCACCCAGTTGCTGAATCAGTTTGTTGCGCTTGGTTGCTGGACAGAATGGATCAACATTTGACCAATGCCCATGCAAAATGCGAACTTCATCCAGAGACTCGTTGTTTGGAACACCCGCCCCTTGAATCCCCAGAGAATGATGATAAACCACAGGTGCTAACATATCTTCGCGCTTTGCCATTTGAATGACGTAACCCCCTGTTAAACATTGACCTAACATACCCAAGCGACCATTGGATCTTGGGTCTGCCTTTAACGCATCTAACAAGACATGAATTTCTTGATTAACTTCACTATCAGCTGAATTGATACGTCCTGCCTTACTCACCATAGCACGAATACAATATTTGACTGCACCGCCACTAAATAGATTAGGCACATAAACCAAATAGCCGCGATCCGCCAAGTCCTGTGCATCCTCACGGTAAACATCGAGAATGCCGAATAACTCATGTAGCAATAATATAGCTGGTGCTTTTTCTGACGTCTGTGCAGGTGCATATACTTCTACGTCTATCTTGCGTGTGGGTAATGTGATTGTTTTTATTTCCATTGCAGTCATCCGTTACATTTAAATGATTTCCATACTATTTTTGACAATATTAATTGTCAAATAAAAAAGGATGTCTGACGACATCCTTTTTGCATTCATTTAATCAGTAAATTAAATACTGAGTAAACTGTTCAATGTTTCTGCTACATTTTTCGATTTCACTTTAGGCTGCAACGCCTTAAGCGCCTGTTGCACCTGACTACGTTGTGGTTCCGCTAAAGTATACCAACGAGACAGTACTTGTAATAAACGCGAACCTAAAATTGGATTTTTCTCATCCAAATAAGCGGCAAGCTCGATGAAATGATCGACACCAAAGCTCCACGTATTGACTGGATTTGCAGCTAGTCCACCACTCACTGCACGGATACGGTTCGGTGTTCCCAAATCATAATCAGCGTGCTTAGTCAGATACTCAATCGTTTCCGCTGTCGCACATGGATTCGATGCTTGGATGCTAAACCATTGATCTAAAGACAAGGCTTCATCTTTAAAACGCTTATAGAAATCTGCAAGTGCAGCTTGCGCTTGTGGCGCATCATTCCAGACCAAAACGCGTAATGCCCCTAAACGTTCAGACATATTGCCTGTTTGTTGATATTGGGTATAAGCCAAATCGAACACAGATTCATCACCTTGACGCGCCAACATATTTAAGGTGATATTTTTCAATGAACGCACGCCCATTGCCAAAGAGAACTCTTTTTGCTGGTCTGGATCTAAGGCCAAATAGGTGTCTTTCCAGAATGAGCCTAAATCACGTGCTAAATGATCCAGCACAGCTTCACGCTTCTCTCGAATCAATTCAGGCTCATAGTCTTGATCAATACGACTGCCTAAATAATTTTCACTTGGTACATCAAATAAACGTGATGCCAATAACGGATCTTTATTTACTAAGTCAGGCAAGGTATTTTTAATTGCCTGAATATAGGTATCGACCTTATGGTCTTCTAAAAGAATACGTTCCAATAAAGTTTGTGTCGCTTGCCATTGGTTAAAACCATTGGTTTCATGCTGAATCAAGAAGGCAAGATCATCATTGGAATAGTCAAAGACTAAATTCACAGGGGCAGAAAAATTACGTAATAACGAGGCAACAGGTTGCTCAGTCACCCCTGTAAATTCAATTGTTGCTTCATCTTGATCAAATAAGTACACGCCATCTTTGACCTCATTCACAAACAGATCAGTGCTGTGCAAGGTATATTGCTCACCTGTATTGGCATTAAATAATGCCAGAGCCACAGGAATTGGCACTGCTTTGAGGTTTGGATATTTTGGATGTGCTTTCAAGCTTTGTTTGAAGCTTAAACGATAAGTCTGTGCAGCAGCATCATATTCACCTTTAGCTTCTAACTTTGGTGTCCCCGGTTGGTTATACCATGTGAGGAACTTAGAGAGAACAACACCTGAACCTGCACTCAATGCCGCAACCCAGTCTTCAACTGTTACTGCTTGCCCATCATGACGCAGAAAATATTCATCTGTGCCTTTACGGTATTTTTCTTTCCCCAATAAAGTTGCCATCATGCGATTGATTTCAGCACCCTTCTCATACACTGTCGCGGTATAGAAGTTATTGATTTCAACAAAATGGTCTGGACGAGGTGGATGTGATAATGGTCCTGCATCTTCAGGGAATTGATGCGATTTCAATACCGCTACATCATCAATTCGTTGTACGGCCGCTGATTGTAAATCCTCAGAGAAAGACTGATCCCGGAAAACCGTTAAGCCTTCTTTTAAACACAACTGGAACCAGTCACGACAGGTAATTCGGTTGCCTGTCCAATTATGGAAATATTCATGTGCAATTACAGATTGAACTCGCATAATCGCAACATCAGTGGTGTATTCCTCATCGGCAAGTACACAAGATGTATTAAAGATATTTAAACCTTTATTTTCCATTGCACCCATGTTGAACTGACTGACGGCGACAATCATGTAGTTATCGAGATCATACGGACGACCATAGTGTTCTTCGTCCCAACGCATCGAATGCTTTAATGCTTCCATTGCGATGTGACATTTTGGAATATCTTTATCGATTGCATAAATTTCAAGAGCAACATCACGACCTTCTGATGTGGTATAACGATCTTTCAGTACCGCCAAATCACCAATCACACAGGCAAATAAATAGCTTGGCTTTTTGGTTGGATCTTGCCAAATTGCAAAATGACGACCTTCCCCAGCTTCACCCGTTTCCAACAAGTTACCATTTGCAAGCAATACTGGATATTTCTTATCTGCTTCTACCCGTGTCGTAAACTCAGCAAGCACATCTGGACGATCTGGATAGAAGGTGATTTTACGGAAACCTTCTGGTTCATTTTGGGTAACGAACAAATCACCTGCTTTATATAAGCCTTCAAGTTGCGTATTGGATTCAGGATGGATAATCACCTGAGTTTGAACAATGACCTCATCTGGTGCATCAGTGATCACCAATTGTTCAGTATCCAAATGATATTGTTCAGCGCTAAGGGTTTGCCCATTCAATTGAACCGATTTTAATTCAAGATCACGACCTAACAGAACCAATTCGCCTGCAGTCTGACGCTTCATCACCAGTGTAGAATCGACAATCGTATGATCATCATAAACTTGAATATTTAAATTAATTGATTCAACCAAGAATGATGGCTTTTGATAATCTTTTAAATAAATCGTTTGATCTGCTTGTACAGGAGGCTGTGCCGCAATATTCATCAGTATTCCTTATCGTTCATCATGTCGGATGGTCTTGTTATCAAGACTTCTTGATTAGTCGATCATACGCCAACTTACAAAAGCTGTCTTTAAGCCCATATCTTAGTTTCAAGTATTTTTATTGGGGTTTAGTTCAGTAATTTTCAAATTAATTGATTAAAATGGAATTCTGTTTAGAAAGAATAACAACAGTTATTTCTAATTTTAAATAAAAGCTACAAAAATAACCAAATTCCAAGGTTTGAGTTACATTTTTTTTATGCGCTTTACATTTTGTGCACGGTTATTGCTTAAGTTTATATGCCAATGTAGGTAATACAATCAAACAAGCGAGGGTTAAGACGATGGAATTAAAAGCACACTTATATCGTTTAGAAAATATTAAAGCGATCCATGATCTTGCAAAAGCAGGTGTGGATCATCATGTCATTTCCGTTTTTTTAACAGCAGAAGGAATCGAACTCAGCAGCTTAGAAGTAACGAATATCGTGAATACCTATGATGAACTTGGAAAAGAAAAATTACCAAGTAAAAAAGTCCAAGCACTTATCAACGCCAAAAAAATCGGTCAGGAGGACGAAAACTTACCATGCCCTGTTTAACTTTTACATTTAATAAAAAACCTCGAAATATTTTCGAGGTTTTTTATTTCACTAATTAAGGATTTGCACTATCTGTTCGTAACCAGACGACTGTACGACCTAAGGCAGAAACGCCCATATAACCGCGCATACGTAAACGTTTACCGTCACCCGTTACGACCGCTTTACCTTTATAAACTCTACCACTTGTTGCTTCTAATACTCGACCTTCAATATATGAATCTGGCTTATCTGGATCTTCTCTAAAACCTGATAAAATTTCTAAGCCAAGAATTGGCTTATTGGTATTTGGAGCTGGGCACTTGGTACAGTTCGCAAGGGAAAAACCACGAGCATTAGGATAACGATAAACAATTTTCCCATGAAAGCGACCATCTGATCCTTTACGGATTTCAACAATCGAAAGTTGCTCACCTGTACGTTCTTCAATACTTTTCCAATAACCTTCGATCGAGGCTGAAAAAGCAGTCATGCTTAAAAAAGCAATAGAAACTCCCATGATTCCTTTCATAAACATTTGATTTAGCATACTAACCCCGTCTTTTAAAAACTAACCCATTCATCTTTATAGGTTTAATTATTGAAACTTATCACACTTCACTAGAACTTTCACTCTTCTAGTGCGTTCTTTTGCTTTAAAAAACTTATCTAACTGATATAATTCATGTAATCAATAACATTATTTTTTAAATACAAAATAGATTCTTCACATTTCTATCAACTTACAAGATTTTTAAGGATTGGCATGATCCGTCCTTAGCCAAACCACAGTCCGCCCTAAAGCCGAGATCCCCATATAGCCACGCATCCGTAAGCGCTTACCATCACTCGTTACAAGTGCCTTGCCCTTGTAGATCCGGCCACTGGTAGGTTCCATTATTCTACCATCAATATACGCATCTGGATTTTCAGGATTATCTTTGAGCTTTGATAAGATTTCTAAGCCAAGGATTGGATGATTGGTATATGGCTCAGGGCATTTAACACAATTAGCTAACTTAATACCGTGTGCATTGGGGTAACGATAGACAATTTTGCCATGATAATAACCGTCTGTGCCTTTTCTAATTTCGACAATTGAAAGCTGCTCACCCGTACGATCATCTATACTTTTCCAGTAACCCTCGATTGAACTTGCATAACTACTAATACTTGTAATAGCCAATACCATTCCGATTAGGCATTTCTTTAATGAATTTTTATACATAGAAGCCTCAACGTTTTGAATAAGAAAAATCTTTTTTATGCTCGACCTCTTAGGATATAGCATAAAAAACCTTTCTGATTCAATATCAAAGCATTGAAACTGATCCACATAGATGAATTCATAAAATGACTAAAAGACGATTAGACATGAATTCATTTAGATATAAACCCAGATATTGAACCAAATTTATTTGTTCAACAGGGTTATGGATTGGCACTGTCAGTCCTAATCCAAACTTGGGTACGACCTAAAGCAGAGATCCCCATATATCCGCGCATGCGTAAACGTTTACCATCAGCACTTAACTGAGCTTTGCCTTTATAAAAATTGCCCGTTTTAGGTTCGAGTATTTTTCCGTCTATAAAATGGTTTGGATTTTTAGGATCTTCTCGCAAACCTGATGCGATCTGAAGTCCTAAAATAGGTTTGTTTTTGAAAGGCTCAGGGCATTTCACACAATTGGTTAATACACTACCACCACCTGGAACAGGGTAACGATATACAATTGTTCCTGTATAAGTATTATCAGGTTTCTTTTTAATTTCTACGATTGAAAGCTGTTCGCCCGTACGGTCATCAATACTTTTCCAAAAGCCTTCAGGTGTCATCGCGAAATTAGCAGTTGCGAATAGGGCAAATGAAATTCCCACGATTCCTTTCATGAGTGAATGTTTTTGCATAATATGCTCTCCCTAAGTGCAAAATAGATCCATCTGATATACATTTTTATTCCAATGTTCTTAGACAGTCAACAAGACGAGTGGATATTTAATTGTTTAAAATCACAATAAATTTTAAGCAATTCACATATTAAAAAAGAAATGATTACGGATTCGCACTATCTGCGCATATCCAAACCCTATTTCTACCCAAAACTCAAATTCCAACATAACCGCGCATATTTAAATGCTTACCATCAGCACTTAACTCAGCTTTGCCTTTGTACACTTTTCCAGTTTTGCTCTCTAAGATGCGTCCATTAATAAAACTATTTGCTTTATTGGGGTCTTCAACCAAACCAGTTAAAACTTCTAAACCTAAAGGTGGCTTTCCTGTATACGGCGGTGGACAGTTAACACAATGTGTTACGATCGCCCCTTGCGCATTCGGATTGATATAAACGATTTTTCCGCGATAAGTGTTATCCGCTGCTTTCTTGATTTCAATAATAGTCAGTTGTTCGCCTGTCCGATCATCAATACTGCGCCAATAGCCTTCAATTGTACTTACATCTGAGAGAATACTTGTAAAACAAGCAATTAATGCAATAGAGCATTTCAACAATATTGATTATTCATCCTTATCTCTTTCTACTTCTAAAACAAACTTAATAACATCTTTTAATTGGGACAGAAATTTACCATATTTTAAAAAATGGATAAGCCACCTGCTTAGCTTTTATATAAAATTCAGTGGATTAAATCTCAATACAAAACCACTTTTTCAGTGCAAATAATCTTTTTCTCACTCCGAGCACGAGCAATGTATAATCCTTTAATTTCATGGTTATATAGGTTTATTGTCAATGGATTTACAGATTCTGCAAAAGCAGTTAGATGAAAGTAGCCATTGCCCATTGTGCCAAGCATCCATGTTCTGGATTGAAGCTGAGCAATACTCACAAGAATTCCAATTTCATGAATGTAGTCATTGCCAACATCGTGTATTTAAAAGTGACAGCAAACTGAATTGCCATTGTGCTCAATGCACAGCTCAGCGCAAAAAACAAACTCAACAAACTATTTTACAAGAACAACGTAAATACAAAGTCAAAGATGAAGTGATTTATAGCCTGAATCAACTCAGCTTTATGCATAAATTATTTTTACTAAGTTTATTGGACAGTTATGCTCGTGAAGATGTACAGCATGATGAATTCATCCACTGGAAGAATATTAAATATCATGATTTCACCCCCAATTATTTATTTCAAAATCAACTCGTTAAAGAGTTACTCAAATTAGGCATCTTTAAATCACAAGATTCGAGCCTAGAACCAGAACATTTTTATCTTAATCTTCGGCTTGATGGTTATTCTGATCCGAGTCTATTTAGTGTAACCCAACAATTGCGCCATTGGTTTTATGAGAATCTAAGTTTGGGTATTCCCTTCAAAACAACAGATGAAGTTAAAGATGCTTTGTATTTGATTCTTTATCAAGAAATCGTCCAGTTCATGCAGTTTTATTGTAGAACTTGGGGAATTCAAATTGCAGGCAATCGCTCCTTTCAAGCCTTTTGCTATCGCTTGATGGAAGGACTCGCAGTGGGTCAAATTTTTTACTTAATTCAAACTGCGTTAGAGTATCTCTATAAGCAAAACGCATTGCAGCCAAGAAACGATAAATTTATTAATACCAACTTACTCAAAAAGACATTAGCACAATATCGTGAACGCGCTTTGGCTGAACGTTGGGAAACCACGACATTACCTCGCCCATACACCATTCCATTTAGCAAAATGAGCGAAGTATTATTATTTAAATTCTTGGGTTATGACGAAAGTGTTTTTATTCAACCTGTCTGGAAATCTTGGCGCAAGATTGAAGCTCGTTTAAATTTTTATGCAGTAAAGCGTTGCATGTATTGCGGTTCAAATGATCTTGTAGTCGATTATGATGCTACAGACTATGTATCATTGATTTGTCGTCGATGTAAGCATCAAGACCACTACTTTACGCGTTAAACTATTATTTTTGTAAATTTTTAAGGGGTGATGAATGTCACAAAAACAACAACTGATTGAACAAGTGATTGAAGCTTGGCAAGCTCTTCAGCAACAAGCCCCATTGGTACAATGTATTACCAATAGTGTCGCCAATAATTACGTCGCAAATATCTTACTTGCAGCTGGTGCATCGCCCGCAATGATCGACAATCCATTTGAAGCAGCAGATTTTACAAACATTTGTGCAGCTTTAAGCATCAACATTGGTACACCGACGACTGAACAAACTCAAGCGATGCTCATTTCTGCTGAGACAGCACAACAGCAACAAAGACCATGGGTACTCGATCCTGTTGGCTATGGAGCAATCCTGAAATGGCGTAGTGAAACTGTCGATCAATTACTCAAGTTTCAACCTACGATTATCCGCGGCAATGCCTCTGAAATCAGCACTTTAGCGGGCAGTCAAGTTCAATCTAAAGGCGTTGATAGCACATTAAATAGCCATGATGTCTATGCTCAAGCAAAAAGCTTGTTACAGCATACCGAATGTGTTGCGATTTCTGGTGAATCTGACTATATCATTTCTAAACAATTGGATATGTTAATCAAAGTAAATGGTGGTTGCCATTTACAGCCTAAAATTACTGCAACAGGATGCGCTCTAGGAGCATTAACCGCCGCTTATCATGCAGTAACGAATTCAACCATTGCGGCGCTTGCTGCACATATTCATTTTGCTATTGCAGGCAAACTGGCATATGACCATGCTCAAACAGTTGGAAGCTTTAATGTCGCTTTTTTAGATTATATTCATATGCTCGATGATAATTTAATTCAGCAATATGTAGACATTGAAATTTTATAATTCAGCTCTGCTTATTCGCAGAGCTTAAACGCTATTTCACTAATAAATAAATGTCTGTGATCAAATCACATTCATCTACGTCATGAACAAAGTTGTGGTAGTGAAAAAAGACGGGAAAATCCCCTACTTCAAGCGCTGATTGTGGTAACCAGTCTCGATATAGATAGTAAACACTGTCTTTAATATGATCGTAACTGCCCAAATGCCGAATCACGGCATAATTGCCTTTGAGAAGAGTACCAGTGCTTACACCTTATGTATTTTCAGGGATATCCGCCGTGATTGTTCCAGCAATATCAATAATTTTGGTGTCAGTAGAAAATGTAAGAGGCATTTAAATCCCTTATTCAATAAACAGTAACGCTAAACGGACTTGATCATAAGCCATGCGCGGACTTGTAGCTTCCACAATTGGACGTAACTTAATTGAACCATCATCGGTAAAATGCTCAGGATTTTTACGTTTGTGTAACCGTTTATAGATCTTACGAACTTCTTCAACGACTTCATCACCAGGGTTAGCAATGGAAATATCTAATCCTTGCTCTTTATGCAATCGCGCGAGATGGTTAATAATCGTTGCAGGCGTTAGCCCTCGCTCATGCGCGATATCTTCAATTTCATATCCATCTTCAAATAAAGCACGCGTTTCCTCTAAAGTCGCTGCTGCATAATTCTGTTTTTCGCCTTTCGAAAGTTTTTTCTCGTTGCGTGCAATTTCAGTTGCATTCAGCGTGCCGCCACAATGACGAATAAAGGCATTATGCTGTGGGGTTAGATCAATATTTTCAAAATTCACTTCTGCTTCGGTCGATAATTCCTGAAAACGGCGGTCTGCTTTAATTGCTAAACTATCCAACTCAAGTGCTTGTTCATTAAACCCAAGCAATTTCAGTCCAGTCAGTGACTTTAATCGAGACAAAGCCACATAACCCTGACCTTTTTCAAAAGTATGCGTTAAATTAATTTCTGCTGCTTCTAAAGTCATACCCTGACTTTTATGAATAGTGATTGCCCATGCCAAACGTAAAGGAATTTGCTGATAACTTGCAATCACCTTGCCTGCTTCATTTTCAATTGACCATGTTTCTGGCTCAACAAGTAATGTCGTTCCATCTGTCAATTTGACTTTTGGTAAAATCCCTTGTTTATCATCTTCCTCAAAACCAATCACTTCACCTAAACTGCCATTGATATAGCCCATATCAAAGTTATTTTTGACAAACATCACTTTGGCATGCTTTTTAAGGGTCAATTCTTCAGGTGCGCGTACCGAGGACTTCAGTGTTTCGATTAATTTTTCATTACCATCTAAAACAGCATTAAATTGATGACTTTCATTTTCAATTTCGTTCAGATGCTGATAATTGATATTATCCACATCCATATTATGTGTGTATAAACGGGTAAAGGTTTCGCCAATATCGTGCTGACGCGATTGTTGTAATGCGAAAATATGATTCTGCTGAATGCTCTGTGCTCGAATCGCATTTAATATCTGATTTAAAATTTCATCGTCCTGACGGTGTTGCTCAGTCAAATAGCAAACCCGAAATTTTGCTTCAACCCACGCTTCAGACATGAAGCAAAATTTATCTCGATTACTTTCATCTTTCTTACCTACTGGTGGTAACTGGAAAAAGTCACCTGCAACAATGACTTGAATTCCACCAAAAGCTTCATCACTTTCTTTGAAGTATTTAAGCACCTGATTGACTAAATTAAGCTGTTTGGCATGCAGCATTGAAATTTCATCAATAATCAAGACTTGGGCATTTTCTAAATGCTCTTTTAAATATTTACGCTCTTTCATACGCTTCAGATCATCATCATTCAAACGATCTTTAATTCCAATCCCTGCCCATGTATGAATGGTCATTCCATTCATATGCGTAGCCGCGATCCCTGTAGAAGCCGTAATCGCAACGGGTACTTTTCGCGCTTTAAGATAGTGAATATATTGATTTAGCGTATAGGTTTTTCCTGCACCCGCGGAACCTGTTAAAAAAACATTTTCCCCAGCTTTAAGTAACTTCAGTGCAGTCTCTTGTTTCATAATTTCTTCAGTCAAAAACAACAGCACATAGCTTAACGATTTTTTTGTAAAAGTAAAAACTCAAACTGATTTTGAGAACTGTTTGTATCTCACTTTTACATTGACATCCAAACATTTTCATTTAATGTGTTTCTTAATTAATTCAGATTAGATATAAAAATGAACATTTCAAATTCATATAAATATCAAACAGATATATTGGGAGAAGATTATCAGCAACTCACTTTAAATTTTGCTGATGATTATGATGGGAAAGTCGTTGCAACATTAGTTCGAAAGAAAGCAGCTCAAGCCACCAAGAAAGCAGTTCTATATATTCATGGTTTTTCTGACTATTTTTTCCAAACAGAAATGGCAGAACAATTTAACCAGCATGGTTATGATTTTTATGCTCTCGATCTCAGAAAATATGGTCGCTCAAAATTACCGCATCAGAAGTTTTATTATCTACTCGACTTACGTGAATATGATGCTGAAATCACTAAAGCACTCGAAATTATTGGCCAAGAAAATCACAATCAAGTTTTACTTGCTGGGCACTCAACGGGCGGCTTAATTACAACGCTCTACGCCGCACATTACCCAGATCATCGCCTGATTAAAGCACTATGGACTAACAGTCCTTTTTATGATTTTTATAAAAGTGTAATAGAGAAAAAAGTTGGTATTCCCTTATTAAGCGAAGTTGGCGAACGTTTACCAAATGCTAAATTCCCAAGTGGCTTAAATCAATGGTATACACCAAGCCTACATAAAGATTTCTATGGTGAATGGGATTTCAACTTAAATTGGAAGCCCAAATCACTCCCTTTTGTTCATTTATGTTTTGTAAATGCGATCCACAAAGCACAAAAAGAAATCCATCGCGGTATTAGTTTAAATATTCCAACCTTGATTATGCATTCACACCAATCCAAATATCCAAAAAAATGGGGTGTTGATGCACAGCAAAGTGATGTGATTTTAGATGTCAAAGATATGACAGACAATGCAAAGAAAATGAAAGGTGATGTACAAACCTTAGCAATCAAAAATGGCTTACATGATTTAGTCTTATCTGCACCGCCTGTGCGAAAGAAAGTCTATGAGGATTTATTTTCTTGGCTTGAACAAAAAATGCCTTAACTAAGCTCTATTTATAGTGATTACACAGATTATGGATACTTCAATTTCTTTGCCTAAAACAGTTTATGCAATTCAACATCTTGCATTTGAAGATTTAGGTTCATTAGAAGATATTTTTTATCAACTCGGTTTCCGTGTTCGTTATTTTGAAGCGGGTGTGGATGATCTTAAACCCGCTTTAAATTATGAAGGTCTTACCATTATCCTTGGTGGACCAATTGGTGTTTATGAAACTGAAGACTACCCTTTTCTTATAGAAGAAATTGAAGGCCTTAAGCAACGCTTGAATGCGAATAAACCAACTATTGGTATTTGTTTAGGCGCACAATTGATCGCACATGCATTAGGTGCAAAAGTCTACGCAGGTCATCAAAAAGAAATTGGTTGGAGCCCATTAGAAATAAAAAATCTTGATCAAAACCCATTATCAGGATTAGAAAATATTCATGTCTTACACTGGCATGGTGATACTTTCGATTTACCATCACAAGCAACTTTACTCGCTAGCTCAGAAATTTATCCAAATCAGGCATTCGCCGTGGGAAATAATATTCTAGCTTTACAATTTCATCTTGAGATAAACCAACACAGTTTTGAGAAATGGCTCATTGGGCATACGTGTGAAATACGGCATGCAGGCTTATCAATTCCTCAGTTAAGACAAGCTAATTTAGATTATGCTGAACAATTAGAAAGTAAATGCAGGGCAATTATTGAATTTTTTTTAGAAAAACTTGATGATTGAATTCATGACTCGAAAACAGTATGTTTATGATAAATTTAGACATACTATTTGCCTAACTTAAATTAGTTGTTTGAAAAATAGAATATTACACTTATTAAAATTTTATTACAGAAACAAACATTAAGACCAATAAGTAACGACAGTACTCGCAAGCTATTTTCTAAAAAAGCAATAAAATAACATTATTCATTTACACTCTTTTAGTTGGAATAAAATTATGATCAAGTTAATAAAAAGTTTTCACTCAATCAATACTTATTTATTCATGTCGACGGCTTTACTTATTTCAATGATTATTTATTTCTACCACATAAATCCATAATATAATAGAAAAACCCAATTTAAAATTGGGCTTTTCCATGTCTAAACTAAATTCTTCGAGCTAAAAATAGTTCAAATTCGCCTAAAGGTTATTTCTTTTCTACTTTAAAGCTATCTTTAAGATCAAGAATACGGTTAAACACTGGTTTTTCAGCTTGATGATCATGTTGATCTGCAACAAAGTACCCCTCACGCTCAAACTGGAAACGATCTTCAGGTTGCGCTTGTGCCAAAGCAGGCTCAATCACCGCTTGAACGACTTTTAATGATTCAGGATTTAGATTTGCCAAGAAATCATCATCTGCATCTGGCGCAGCTTCGGTAAATAAACGATCGTAAATACGAATTTCAGCAGGTATACCTTTCGTTGCAGAGACCCAATGAATAACCCCTTTGACTTTACGACCTTCAGGGTTTTTGCCTAACGTTTCAGGATCAATTGAACATTTAAGCTCAATTACTTCACCATTGGTATCCTTGATTACTTCATCACACTTGATCACATAAGCATGGCGTAAACGCACTTCGCCTTCTGGAATCAAACGTTTAAATCCTTTTGGTGCAACCTCTTCAAAGTCTTTACGATCAATATAGATTTCACGTGTTAAAGGAATGATACGTTCGCCCATATCAACATTTGGATGACGTGAATGAGTTAAATCTAATTCTTCAGGTAAATTAGTCAATGTGACTTTTAATGGATTCAGTACAGCCATTCCACGCGCTGCGGCATTTTCCAAAGATTGACGAATACAGAATTCAAGCATTGCTACATCCACAATACCATCTGTTTTCGACACACCGACACGCTTACAGAAATCACGCAAGCCCTCTGGGGTAAAACCACGACGACGCATCCCCACCACGGTTGGCATACGCGGATCATCCCACCCATTGACATGATTGCCTTCAACCAATTTACGCAGTTTACGTTTAGAAGTAATCGTATAATCAATATTTAAACGGGATGATTCATACTGACGTGGAACTGCTTGCGAATGCACTTTTTCTACCACCCAGTCATAGAATGGACGGTGATCTTGGAATTCCAAAGTACAGAGTGAATGGGTAATACCTTCAATCGCATCCGACAATGGATGCGCATAGTCATACATTGGATACATTTTCCATTTATCACCCGTTTGGTGATGCTCTGAATGTAAGACTCGATAAAGAATCGGATCACGCATATGCACGTTCGGGCTGGCCATATCAATTTTGGCACGTAAAACCGCTTTGCTCTCGCCCAACTCACCATTACGCATTTGCTCAAAACGCGCCAGATTTTCTTCCACAGTCGCATTACGATATGGCGAGTTTTTACCAGGTTCAACGAAATTACCGCGATTCAACTTGATTTCTTCAGGTGTTTGCAAGTCCACATAGGCATCCCCCTGTTCAATTAATTGAACAGCCCACGTGTAAAGTTGATCGAAATAACCAGAAGCATAGCGAGGCTCACCATTCCAGTTAAAACCTAACCACTTCACATCATTGGCAATACCATCAACATATTCTTGTTCTTCGGCATCTGGGTTTGTATCGTCAAAACGTAAATTACATAGACCATCAAATTCTTCGGCAATACCAAAGTTCAAACAAATTGCTTTGACATGACCAATATGCAGATAACCATTTGGCTCAGGCGGGAAACGAGTTACAACTTTTTGGGTACGACCTTCTTTTAAATCATCGGTAATCACCTGACGTATAAAGTCCAAGCCTGCCTGTTGTTCTTGCTGCGCGGCATCGACAGAGGCATGAGTATTCGGCGTCGGGGTCTTTGGCAGTTCTGAAACAACATCATTTGGCTTCATAGGGTGTAAATCACTTCTTACAGTTAAAAATGGGAAATAAAAACGCAATCTTTGCTATTTATGAAAGATTTTAACGTTTTTTACTTGCCTTGTAGTTTACAGTTTGCTTATGCTTCTCTCAACCAAAAACCCATGGTCACAAACCCATGTTTAGGAGATTAATGTAATGAGTTTTCCTCAAGTCGAATTAAATACCAACAAAGGTCGTATTGTTCTTGAGCTTAACGCTGAAAAAGCACCAAAAACGGTTGCAAATTTCTTAGAATATGTACGCGACGGTTTCTATGACGGCGTAATTTTCCACCGTGTGATTGATGGTTTTATGATCCAGGGCGGTGGCATGGACGAAAACTTCAAAGAAAAAGCAACTCGTGATTCAATCGAAAACGAAGCAGACAACGGTTTAAGCAATGATGAAGGCACAATTGCTATGGCACGTACGCAAGCTCCTCATTCTGCATCTGCTCAATTCTTTATCAACGTAAAAAATAACTCTTTCTTAAACCACACAGCGCCAACTGCACAAGGTTGGGGTTATGCAGTATTTGGTAAAGTTGTAGAAGGTATGGATGTTGTAGCTGAAATTAAAGGCGTGCGTACTGGTAACCGTGGTTACCATGCAGATGTTCCTTTAGAGAACGTTGTGATTGAATCAGCTAAAATTATTGCTGAGTAATAATCCCTGCCAACCTCCCTTTATAAAGGGAGGAAAGTCCCTCTTTTTAAAGAGGGATTTAGGGAGATTAAAAGGAAAAAAGTGTGACCTACCTGTTTATTTCAGATCTACACTTGTCACCTGATCACCCTCGACTCGTTCGAGGGTTTTTGGCTTTATTGAAACAATATCAGGATAAAAACACACACCTCTATATTTTGGGTGATTGGTTTAATGCTTGGATTGGTGATGATTATAGTGCCCCATGGCTAGATGAAATTATTACAGCCTTACAAGAATTCACAGCTGCGAATAATCATGTTTATTTCCAAGTTGGAAATCGAGATTTTGTTTTGGGTAAGAAGTTTTTAGCATTATTTAATGCTACGCTTTTACCTGATGTTTATATTCTAGAAATTAATCATAGGAAGTTTCGCCTCGAACATGGCGATGCTTTATGTACTGATGATCTTGCTTATCAACGTTTTCGCAAAGTGATACGTAACCCAGTCTTATTGGGCATTCTAAAGCGCACACCTTTAAATTTTAGACAAAAACTTGCAAATGGTTTTCGTAAAAAAAGTAGTGAAACTAAACAACTAAAAAGTTATGATATTATGGATGTGAATCTACATGCCGTTGAAAATGCAATTCATCAAGTAGATTTCTTAATCCACGGTCATACCCATCGCCCTGAAATTCACGAAGTTATCAATAAAAAGCGTATTGTCCTTGGTGATTGGCGTGAAGATACGGCTTGGATACTTGAGATAAATGAGCAAGAAAACTTTAAGCTCGATTTCAAAAAATGGTCATATTAATCGAGTAAATACGTAGAATATTTTTGACTAACTTATTCACCGTTCGTAAAACTTAAATCTATATAAAAAATCACATTTAGCTACTTTCGATGTAATTAATATCAAGTAAAATCATTAAAATTTCTAATTGAGTTAAAGACGGATGGATGTTCTAGTTACTGCCAAAACACGCTATGCAACAAAGGCATATGATGCAGAGAAAAAAATTCCACAACAACAATTTGAAAAACTACTCGAAGTTCTACGTTTCAGCCCTTCTTCAGTAAATATTCAGCCTTGGCACTTTTTAATTGCTGAAACCGATGAGGCAAAACAAAGAATTGCGAAGGCGCTAACTGGTAATTATATTTATAATTCAGCAAAAGTTTTAAATTCTTCGCATACTCTTGTATTTTGTACTCGTACTGATATCAGCGCTGAATACTTAGAACAATTACTACAACAAGATGAACTAAATGGTCGCTTCAAAGATGAAACCGCAAAACAAGGTCAACGAGATACTCGTAAAGGCTATGTTGAGTTTTATCGTAATGAACTCAAAAATCTCTCTGCTTGGATGGAAAATCAAACTTATCTTGCACTAGGGCAACTATTATTCGCTGCAGGATTAGAAGGAATTGATGCAACCCCAATGGAAGGCTTTGATCGAGATACTATCAATCAAGAATTTGGATTAGCTGAAAAAGGTTTAAAGGCATCCGTTGTTGTTTCTCTAGGTTATCGTAGTGAAAATGACTTTAATGCAAAATTGCCTAAATCTCGACTGCCAGATCAAGTCGTATTCACTCGCTTGTAATTTTTATTTAAGGGAGTCAAAGCTCCCTTAATTCATCATTGATTTAGCTAAACACAGCACTGCAAATATTCCAGCAAATAAACCAATCCATGTGTAAGTAGTTAGTTTTTCTTTAAAGAACACTACGCCACTAATTACTCCTAACATGACGACAAGAATATTCATTCCAGCAAATACGATTGCAGGTGACTCTTTAAAAATCATATGTGCTTTTACATACAAGGCAATATTCGCGAAATTTACCCCACCAAGAAGTAGACCCATAAATATATTTTTAGGTTGCCAATTTGGTTGCGCAAATGCGAGATAGCCTATTGATAAAATAAATGCAGCTATAAATGTTAAATTTAATGTCACTGCAAACTGCAGCCCTAAAGTACTGCTATATTTAAGCAATACATCAATTGCAGCGTATCCAGCCCAAACACTTAACAGGAAAAGCGCTGATCTTACACTGGTGCCTTTAAGCGATTTCTCAGTCGCCTGTCCAAAAATAATAGCGAAGACTGCGATTATTCCAACACCGACACCAATTAATTTTAACTGGCTAAATTGCTCACCAAAAATAAAATAGGCAGCCAATAACGACATTATGACTGCAAGCCGCTGAGCAATTTCCGTTTTTAAGATACCAGCGAATTGTAGCGACTTGGCTAAGCATAAAAATATACTTGGTAATAATAGACCTAAAACAAGAATTAACAACCAAGGTGTATTATTGAGAGAAATATGAGTAATATCGGTTTTAAACCAATAAAAGCATAAAAGGCTTGCGCTCAAATAATTCCACGCGATGATTTGAAAAACATCAAAACCTTTTGCTTTCAGATATTTCAGCAAGATTGACACAATCACGCTGCAACAGGCAGCCGCAACAATCATTTCCATGAGATATATTCTAACTTTTTAGACACAAAAAAATGCCAGTCTTATTTCAGACTGGCATTTTTTAAAGAACATCAATCAATTAACGATTATTGTCGTCTTCTTGACCATCTTCAAATTTAGTTTCGCTATCGAAGCCACCCTGACCACCGAAGCCGCCCTGATGACCGAAGCCACCTTGACCACCGAAGCCACCTTGACCACCGAAGCCACCTTGACCACCGAAGCCACCTTGACCACCGAAGCCACCACCTTGACCGCCAAAGCCACCTTGACCACCAAAGCCGCCAGTAGAACCTTGACCACCGAAACCACCAGTAGCACCTTGTGCAGGGAAACCACCAGTAGCACCTTGTGCGCCAGCTGGACGTGGGTTACGCGCAGGTACAACTGTAGAAATCGCGTGTTTATAAACCATTTGACTTACAGTGTTTTTTAATAAAACTACATATTGATCAAAAGACTCAATATGCCCCTGTAATTTAATACCGTTCACGAGGAAAATAGAAACTGGAATACGTTCTTTACGGAGAGAATTTAAGAACGGATCTTGTAAAGTTTGACCTTTAGACATTTGTAACTCCAAAAAATTTTTAAATCAGCGCAAAAAAACTATCTTTATTTTTCAACTAAAGATTATAAAAAGACAGCCTGCGAATTTTGCTTTATCCAAAGAAGTTTCGCAAGTCTTCTTTCGCCTGCTTTATCGTCACGTAAGTTTTAAAATCGTGTATTTCTTGCAAAGAACGTAACCAAGTGTATTGACGTTTGGCAAGTTGCCGTGTCGCAAATAATGCTTTGTTCTCCATTTCTACTTTATTTTTGAGACTTAGGTCACTTTTTAATAAAAAATCTAAAGCTTGACGATAACCCACAGACCGCATGGATGGTAAATTATCACTTAAATCGTATTTTCTAATTAATTCCTCTACTTCATTTAAAAATCCAATACTCCACATTTTGCTTAAACGTTGCTCAATACGTTGATGTAATTCTACCCGATCTGGCATCAATGCGTAATTATGAAATTTGTAACGATATGGTTGATTTTTAGGCTGCTCTGCCTGTAATTTTGTTATTGGTTCACCTGTAATTAGGTAAACTTCTAATGCCCTAATAATTCTTTGTTTATCTGAAACTTTGAACTTTTGTCCAGCAATTGGATCAACAGAAGCCAATTCATCATAAACAGACTGCCAGCCTTCAAGATCAGCTTTAGCGAGAATTGCATCACGAATACTTTGATCCGCATTCGGTAGATTATCAGCTAATCCTTCAAGTAGCGATTTAAAATATAGCATTGTGCCGCCCACTAAAATTGGTGTTTTGCCACGCGAATGCATGTCATCAATTAATGGGCAAACATCTTCAACAAATTGTGCTGCTGAGTATACATCCAATGGCGTAATAATATCGATTAAGTGATGCGGGTATTGTTGTTGCTCTTCTTTTGTGGGTTTAGCAGTCCCAATATCCATATCTTTATAAACTAAAGCTGAATCCACAGAAATCAATTCGAAATTACCGCGTTCATAGAGTTCGCATGCCAATGCTGTTTTACCACTTGCGGTGGGCCCCATTAAATTGATGACGGGCAATTGATTTGACATGTAAAACTACTCTCCTCGAGCAAATAATTTATCTAATTGATGCAATGGAAATGCGCGCCAAGTTGGACGCCCATGATTACATTGACTGGCAAATTCAGTTTGTTCCATTTGGCGTAATAAAGCATTCATTTCCGAAAGACTGAGTTGTCGATGTGCTCTTACAGCCCCATGACACGCCATACCAGCAAGAAGCTCATCACGTTTTTGTAATAGGCCTCTGGCTTCATCATTTGGATCAAGATCATTTAATAATTCTGGAATTAAATTACTAAAGTCAGCTTTATGCAAAATGGCAGGCACACCACGCACAATCACTTGATCATCCCCGTATTGATCAATTTCTAACCCCAAACGTTCTAATTGTGGTTGTAAATCTTCAACCCGAGTCGCTTGCATACGAGTAATGGAAACAACTTTAGGAATCAGCAATTGTTGCGAAGTCCAAAATTCAGGTTTATCCCATGCCGACTTCATCTGCTGCAACAAGATACGTTCATGTGCCGCATGCATATCCACAATGATTAGGCCTTCAGTATTTTGCGCCAAAATATAGATGCCATGCAGTTGTGCGATTGCAATTCCCAAAGGAAACTCATCTACACGTGATGGAGCAGGATCATTTCCATCTTCTGTTTCTTCACGTAAAGGCGCTAAATAGCTTTTGAGTGCATTATTTAACTGTGCAGAGCCATTATAACGTGGTTCTTGAGGTGTTGAATTATACTGTACTGCCTGTGGGCGGCTTTGATTAAACTCAGTGAGTAAATCTGTCGAAACAACAACCTGCTGATTGGCTTGTCGTTCAGGCTCAGCTACTGCTCGATGTAAATTGAATTGTTGTTGGTATTTTGGCTGAGGCTGATAATTAAAATTTTCTGCCTCAGCTTCATCTGTTTTCATCGCTTGTGCTAAATCAGCAGTTGCGGTTTGAAATTGAGACAAGGTTGCTTTGGCATAATGCCGTACAAACTCATGTACTTCACGCTGGTTCAAAAAACGAATTTCATGTTTGGTTGGATGTACATTCACATCGATATTTTCAGGATCAACTTCTAAAAACAATAAATAAGATGAATGTTGATGACCATGCAAAATTCCTTCATAGGCCATACGTAACGCATGTGAAATGGTTTTGTCTTTGACAATACGACCATTCACATACACATATTGCATGTCAGCCTGTGCTCGTGCGTCGGAAGGATGTCCTAACCAGCCTGACAAACGCATATTGATACTTTCAGCATCGATCCAATAGGCATTTTGAATAAACTGTTGACCTAACAACTGCTGGACACGCTGATAACGTAATTCACCACTATCAGCAATCGGCAAATTTAAACGAATATTATCATTATGTTCGAGTACAAAACGAATTTCAAAATGAGTCAAAGCCAAACGACGGACTATTTCTTCAATATGACCAAATTCTGTACTTGGTTTTTTTAAAAACTTTCGGCGCGCTGGCACATTGAAAAATAAATCTTGTACACGAATATGTGTACCTTTTTGTGCTGCAACAGCCTGTATTTGTTGATGATCAAACGCTGTTCCATTCACTTCAACCTGATAACCCACGCCTTGCTCATCTTGGCTACTGGTCAACGTTAAACGTGATACTGCAGCAATCGAAGCTAATGCTTCTCCACGAAAGCCTAAACTAACAATTGCATGCAAGTCTTCCGATGTTTTAATTTTACTTGTCGCATGCCGCATCACCGCTAATGGTAAATCTTCAGGATGAATTCCATGGCCATTATCAATGATTTCAATCAGGGTCGAACCACCTTGCGCTACCCGAATAATAAGTTCGGTTGCGCCAGCATCGATTGCATTTTCTAATAATTCTTTAACAACTGATGATGGACGTTCAATCACCTCACCGGCAGCAATCTGGTTGGCTAAGGCAGCATCAAGGGTATGAATACGACGAATTGAATCATGCGCCATTCAATTGTTCCTGCAAAGTTTGGGATAAAGATTCGGATTCAGTGGTTAGCGTAACAAACCGAGTCAATTCATCATCCGATTTTTGAATATCAATGATTAGATCAGCTTTTGGTATTTCGTCTCCACCCTTTGAAGGCCATTCAAATAAGAATAAAGCATCTGGGGTTTCTAAATAATCACGAATTCCCATCAGTTCTAATTCATAGGGATCATCTAAACGATACAAGTCAAAATGGAAAATTTCTTTGCCTTGAATGGTATATGGCTCAACCAAGGTATAAGTTGGGCTTTTTACTGAACCTTGATGCCCAAGATTCTGGATAAAGTAACGCGTAAATGTCGTTTTTCCAGCCCCTAAATCACCAATCAAATATATAACGCCTGAATGCACTTGTTGTGAGAGCACTTGCGCAAATTTTTGAGTGTCTTGTTCATGATTTAAAGTAAATTTCACTGAATATGACATAGCAAATAGAATAAAATTGGGATACCCGCTATGATAACATCGCCCTGCGTTAAAGCCTAACTTGTTAATTAATAGCCCTATCAATTAATATACATTTAACATGCAACCTATTTTTAAAAGAGGAACTCATGACACCTAAAACTGTTTCAACAAAAGAAGAACTCAAGTCAGCTAAAGAACAAGGTATTACAGAGATCATTGTTACTGGCAAACTTGCTAATGACCTCAAAAAATCAAAGAAAATTGCCCTTGCTGGTACTGTAACAATTGGGATATTAACAGCAGCATTAGCTGCGACACCATTTACAGGTGGTATAACTGCTTTTGCTGCTGCACCAGTAGCGGCACTAACAGGAGTTGAAATTGTAGCTATTATTGCAGCTGCTTCAATTGGGCTTGCTCTCATTATTGCTGTTTACAAAGAATATGATGAGGTTTCTTATGAAAATGGAAAGTTAGTCCTCCGAAAGAAACAGAAAAATTAGTGCAACATTGTATTGAAGATGAAACTTAACAATAAAAATTTCTCCCCGCCTCTCATCAATGCTGTTAGTGCCAGTAAAGTCTTTTTACCTCAAAATATTTCGGCACCTACCATTTTTGAATATCTTTGCCAGCATTTCCCCCATATTCAGCCACAAGAATGGCAACAGCGTTTTGCAGACCAACTGATTTACGCTGCTGATGGTTCAATCCTGACGCTGGAAAGTCCCTATACAGCAAATACCCATATTTTTTATTATCGTTTTCTGGCGCATGAAATTCATGTGCCTTTTCAGCATGAGATTTTATACGAAAATGAACATTTACTCGTGGTTGATAAACCCCACTTTCTTACGATGACTCCAACTGGGCAATATGTTCAGGAAACATTATTAGTACGTTTAAAAAAGCAAACTGGATATGAGGATCTAACCCCGATTCATCGACTGGATCGCGAAACAGCGGGCATCGTTTTATTCTGTAAAAAACCAGAACTTCGAGGAGTATACCAACAACTTTTTGCAGATCGAAAAGTGCAAAAAATCTATCACGCGATTGCAGCTTATCGAGCTGAATTACATTTCCCACAAATATTACAGCTCCATTTAGAAAAAGGTCAGCCGTTTTACACGATGCAAATTAATTCTGAAAAACCTCAGAATTCTGAAACTTTGATAGCGCTTTTGGAACACAATCAACATTACGCAAAATATCAGCTTAAACCCAAGACGGGTAAACAACATCAATTGCGTGTGCACCTTAATTACTTAGGCATTCCAATTTTAAATGATCCGTTTTATCCAGTTGTCGCACATAAAGCCAATGATGACTTTGAAAAACCGCTCCAGTTGTTAGCAAAAGAGATTTATTTTATCGATCCCGTGTTAAATCAAGAAATGCATTTTAATTCTAAATTTGAATTGACATTGTAAATACAACGTAATGACAAAATTGTTATTTTTTTCACTTCAGAAATATTGAAATTACATTGCAATGGTTTAGAATACATGATGATAACTAAAAATATTTGGTCATATCTTTCATGCGAAAAACAGAAGTTTATCAGGTTCGACTTGATTCACAGGAAAAGAAACAAGCTTTTGCCGTTTTTAAGCAGTTAGGTATATCCCCTGCCCAAGCTGTTCGTCTTTTCTTTAAACAAGTTGTGTTGACGAAATCAATTCCTTTTGCGATTGAAAATCAAAACATTAATATGGAACAGTTGCTCAAGCTCCGTAAATCCAAAAATGCAGCAATAAATAATCATTCAACTGTTATAGATTTGGATGTTGAAGACGATCATGAAGATCTATTTGAAGAATTGAATGCACTGTTAGGCGAAAGTGACAAAACTTAACAATGTTGCATTTATAAACAAGTTTTTATTTTTTAAGCTTAAATTTTTTCGTTATTCTGATAGTCCAAATAAAATTATAAATGCAAGGATGGACAGGAATGATTGTTAAACGAGCAACAAAAGAAGATCTTCACCAACTTGCTGTCTTGTTTGATGAATACCGCCAATTCTATGGTACATCATCCAATGTTGAACAATCCTATCAATTTCTAAAACATCGTTTCGAAAATAAAGATAGTGTCATTTTCATTCACGTTAAAGATGATGTGCTCACAGGCTTTGTTTTACTGTACCTTGCTTTTTCATCTGTTTCTTGCGAAACCTATTATATTTTAGATGATGTTTATGTAACCCCATCTTATCGAAAACAAGGATCGGCTAAGCAATTAATTGACACCGCCATCCTTTTTGCTCGCCATGAAAATGCACAAAGAATTAGTCTCGAAACACAAAAAAATAATTATGAGTCTCGCCGTCTTTATGAACAAATGGGATTTATTCAAGATGATGAATTCAAGACCTTTCACTGTTTTTTAAAATAGTTACTCGATATCTAAAGCAATATTTTGACTCAATTGTTTTTGCGAAGATGTAAGATAAATCCATTCACCTTCTGGTAATTCAGGAAACTCAAGTAATCCTATTTGTTGGCGATGTAAAAGCTCAACTTTATTTCCGACTGCGGCAAGCATACGTTTAACTTGATGGTAAACACCTTGATGGATTGTCATTGCCAATTGATGTGTGGAAAATAGTTGAAGATTGGTTGCGGCATAAATACCTTTTTCATTCCTTAGCTCAACTCCCTGTTCTAAAGCCATTAATTGCTCAGCTGAAATCGGATCGGCAGTCGTTACATGATAAACTTTTGGCACATGCTTACGCGGATTGGTTAAGGCTTGTAAATATTGACCATCATCAGTCAATAACAATAATCCAGTAGTATCTTGGTCTAGTCTTCCCACACATTGAATACCCCGATGGATCAAAATTTCAGGTAGTAAACTAAATACACTTTTATGATGCGTTGCCTGATGTGAACATTCATAACCCTTCGGTTTATTTAAAACAATGTAGAGATGTTCTCGATATTGGTATTCTTCGCCAAATACTTGAAAGCAAAGCTGATCCGTATTTATATTCTGTTTAGGGTTTTCACAAACTTGTCCTTCAATCTGCACGGAACCATTTTTAATTAACTGTTGGCAATACTTTCTTGAACCAAAGCCTTGCGATTGCAAAATTTTTTCCAACAGCATAACTACATCCTCATCTCAAACTCAGTCTATTGTACTCGATTCAGCTAGGCATCGTTGCTTACAACATACTCATTCTTATTTTTTATAATTTATTCACAATCTGTTCATTTGTAATAGAACATATACAAAACTCTCGCCAAACTCTCTCAATCATCCTATTGCGCTCCATATTTTCACTTAAAAGTCCTGTTACATTTGTCTCAAGCAAAAGAATACTGTCCAAAAGAATGGATAAGGAGTTTCACCATGAAATCGAATATGTGGTTATGTAGCGTCATCTTGGCAACCTCATCAATGATGACTGTTGCACATGCAGATAATACAGCACGTGTTGCAGCAACTTCAGCACTTGGTAGTATTGTTGGTACAGCAGTTGGTAAACAACTTGGCGGTAATACAGGTGCCATGATTGGTTCCGCAATTGGTGGTGCTGGTGGTGCAGCAGCATCAAGCAATAAACGTGATCGTACTGAAGCAGCGATTGGTGCGGGTTTAGGTGGTGTGGGTGGTTATACGGTTGGTCGTAATATGGGTGGAACCAATGGTGGTTATATCGGTGCTGCGCTTGGCTCTGCAGGTGGTGCGGTATTAGGTCAAAAAGTAGGTCAAGATCGTGATGCCGATGAACGTTACGAAAACCGTCGTTCTTACGATGAGCGCCGTTACGACAACCGCCGTTCTTATGATGATCGTAGATACTATAAATCTCGTCATCATTACCGTCATGATAATGGCTATCACCGTGGTTGGTATAAAGATTAATCATCAAATCCTAACACTTTCTCTTTTGGCGCCTTCGGGCGCTTTTTTTATTTTATCCAATGCACAACAAATATCGACAATATTCGATATACAAAACCAAACTTATATCGTATTATTTCGATATATGGTTTTGAGAGTTAAAAAATGAAGTCACTACAAGAGATCAAATTTTCAATTTTGGAGTTAGCTCCTGTCAGAGACGATAAAAGTATTGAATTTTCACTTCGTCATGCACTAGAACTCGCTCAACATGCTGAAAAGCTTGGTTATGAACGTTTCTGGTTAGCTGAACATCACAATATGGATGGAATTGCGAGTTCCGCAACGGCAGTTTTACTAGGATTCATCGCAGCAAATACACACAAAATTCGCTTAGGTTCTGGTGGCATCATGTTACCTAATCATGCACCATTAGTTGTTGCAGAACAATTCGGGACTTTAGCTACACTTTATCCAAATCGTTTTGAACTTGGTTTGGGGCGTGCTCCAGGAACTGATCAAATGACGATGCGTGCATTACGACGCGGGCGTCAAGAAACCGAAGATCAATTTCCTCAGGATGTAATGGAAATTTTGCAATATTTTAAAGACCCACAGTCCAACCAGAAAATTATTGCCACCCCAGGTCAAGGCACTCATGTACCTGTCTGGTTGCTAGGTTCAAGTCTGTTTAGCGCACAGCTTGCTGCAAAGTTGGGACTTCCCTATTCTTTTGCATCACATTTCGCTCCACGTATGTTAGGTCAAGCAATCGAAATTTACCGTGAGAATTTTCAAGCATCTGAATATCTTGATAAACCTTATGTGTCAATGGGCGTACCAACAGTCGTTGCGGCAACTGATGAAGAAGCACAATATTTAGCTACCAGTTCTTATCAGCGTATTTTAAACCTGATTCGGGGGCACAGTCTAAAACTCAAACCGCCAACTGAATCAATACAAGGTCTGGCAAGCAGCGCTGAGCAACTCGCCATCCAGAATTTCTATGCAATGGCTCAAATTGGTTCACAGGAAACTGTCAAAACAGGACTGGAAAAAATTGCCGCGCAATATGATGTAGATGAGTTTATCTTCACCTGTGATATTTACGATACACAAAAACGTCTGGAAAACTTTAGCTTGCTCATGGAGCTAAAAAACCAGTAGGCCATCCTATTTTCAAATAAGCATTGCCTCGTTCCGCAATGCTTATTTCACCACGCCCATGTATTGATAGGAGGTATTTTTCTTGCGGTAACGTAGATACTTTCCTTGAGGTTTATAGTTTTTATCCAGCAACATAATATCAATATTATTCTTCAAGTTTTTGTCTGTACAGATGTCATCAAGTGTCTCATCCGAGCTTTCATGGTTTTTACAGTCAAAATCGACCTGAATGGCATCAAGCAGTGCTTTATGAGGTTCCCAATCTTATTTCTTCAAAATAAAAAAGCGTAGCACATCCTCTACGCTTCTCATTTAAAGATACTATTTAGCCAATACGACGTTTTAAACCAGTCAACTGTAAAATACGCGTTGAAATTTCTTCAATCGACATTTCAGTGACGTTCAAATACTTAATACCTTCAGAAATATAAATACCCTCTATGGCACGTAATTCCATTTGGCACTGACTAAAACTTGCATAACGACTATTGGCTTTTCGTTCGCTACGAATAGCGACCAATCGCTCAGCATCAATCATTAAACCAAAGAGCTTATTTTTATGTGCTCGTAGCACAGCAGGTAGACGATTATCATCTAAATCTTCTTCAGTTAAAGGATAGTTCGCAACACGAATTCCAAACTGTAATGATAAATAAATCGAGGTTGGTGTTTTCCCAGATCGAGAAACGCCAACTAAAATCAAGTCAGCTTTATCATAATGACGAGTTCGAGCACCATCATCATTGTCTAATGCAAAATGTACTGCATCAATACGAGCCTTATAAGATTCAGAATCTGTTACAGCATGGGTTTGTCCAACTAAAGTTGTTGGTGGTGTCCCCAACTCTTGCTCAAGTTTACTAATTAATCCCTCGAAAACATCCAAATTTACGGCTTTAGCTGTATTAATAATTTCACGAACATGTGGGTCTACCAATGTGTCAAAAACAAGTGGTAAACATCCATCTCTTGATTGGCATCCATTGATGTCAACCACCACATTCATTGCAGCTTCTTCAGTGGTAATATAAGGCATAATATGAATATCAAAATCGACATTCGGAAATTGCGCAAGTAGTGAATGTCCAAGGGTTTCTGCGGTAATTGCAGTACCATCCGAAATAAAAAATACACTCCGTTTAATTTGTTTACTTTCGGGCATCAAAATTCTCCTTAAACATTTGTCTTAGTGCTCTATAATCTTTATAGTAAACTCATCTAACATGACTGTCGCTTAGTAAAATACTAAATCTAAGCACATTCGTATAATTTCATACCAATGATGGTCATTCATACTGCAAAAAAAGTGGAGTAAATACTTTGGAAGCGCGCGTAATCGGTCTGGAAAAATTAGGGAAACACGATGTCGAACTCGTAGGTGGGAAAAACTCATCTTTGGGTGAAATGATCAGCCATTTATCCAATGCTGGTGTATCGGTACCTGGTGGTTTTGCAACAACTGCTGCTGCCTATCGTGAGTTCTTGGATCAAAGCGGCTTAAATGCTCGAATTCAGGCTGAACTTGAGCAGCTAAATGTTGATGATGTAAACGCACTTATAGAGACAGGCGCTAAAATCCGTAAATGGATCGTTGATACCCCACTTACTGCTAATTTAGAACAAGAAATTCGTGACGCGTTTACAGCACTTTCAAACGGTAATCCAGACATCGCTGTTGCTGTACGTTCTTCTGCGACTGCAGAAGATTTACCTGATGCTTCTTTTGCAGGACAACAAGAAACTTTCTTAAATATTCGCGGAATTGATAACGTTCTTATCGCGATTAAAGAAGTTTTTGCTTCGCTTTATAATGACCGTGCCATCGCGTACCGTGTACACCAAGGTTTTGAACACAGTGTTGTTGCCCTATCTGCGGGTGTACAACGTATGGTTCGTTCAGAGACTGGTGCTGCAGGTGTAATGTTTACGCTTGACACAGAATCTGGTTTCCGTGATGTGGTATTTATTACCGCATCATACGGTCTGGGTGAAATGGTTGTTCAGGGAGCTGTTAACCCTGACGAATTCTATTTATCAAAACCATTGTTAAATGCAGGTAAACACTCAGTTTTACGCCGCAATCTCGGTTCTAAACACCAAAAAATGATTTATGGTGAAGAAGGCGCTGCGGGTAAATCCGTTGTTGTGGTTGATGTTGAAAAACCAGAGCGTCAACAATTCGCATTAAATGATCATGAATTACATGAACTTGCTAAACAAGCATTGATTATTGAACAACATTACGGCTCGCCAATGGACATCGAATGGGCGAAAGATGGTGATGATGGTCAAATCTACATCGTTCAAGCACGTCCTGAAACTGTTAAAAGCCGTCAAAATGTCGGCACAATGGAACGTTACCTATTAAAACAACGTGGCACTGTCATCTGTGAAGGTCGTTCAATTGGTCAACGTATCGGTTCGGGCAAAGTTCGTGTCGTAAC
>JACCDZ011734818.1_pt1 | contig 86056 bp, 86 predicted proteins | sample 7449551 | NCBI WGS metagenome assembly JACCDZ01 (sample SAMN15323452, study PRJNA562643) | freshwater metagenome | isolation source: river surface water | place: USA:Blue River Watershed | collected 2017-08-18
AAAGACGAAAGCGGACGCATTCACGGTTTAATTGTTGAACGCGGTATGGAAGGATTTACAACCCCAGAAACACACAACAAATGGTCGTTACGTGCATCGGCAACTGGCGAATTAATTTTTGATAATGTAAAAGTTCCAAAAGAAAATCTTTTACCAAACAAATCGGGCTTAGGGGCGCCACTTGGTTGCTTAGATTCGGCTCGTTACGGAATTGCTTGGGGTGCTATTGGTGCTGCGATGGATTGTTACGATACGGCATTAAGATACTCAAAAGAACGCATTCAGTTTGATAAACCTATTGGTGCTTTTCAATTACAACAAAAAAAATTAGCCGAAATGATTACCGAAATTACCAAAGCACAACTTTTAACATGGCGTTTAGGCGTTTTACGTAATGAAGGCAGAGCAACATCAGCACAAATATCAATGGCAAAGCGAAACAATGTAGATATGGCATTAACTATTGCCCGTAATGCACGTCAAATGTTAGGTGGTATGGGTATTACTGGTGAATACTCTATAATGCGACATATGATGAATTTAGAATCGGTAGTAACTTATGAAGGTACGCACGACATTCATTTATTAATTACCGGTATGGATGTTACTGGTTTTTCAGCATTTAAATAAAAATATTTTACATATAACAAAAATCCCGAAGTGTACTTCGGGATTTTTGTTATTAGTTAATTTCGTCTAAATTTTCACTTTTAAGGTATTTATCACTGTATTTTAAATACCAAAACCATAACCCAAAAATTGAAAGAAACACCACTAAAAGTGTTTGATCTATTTTTTTCCAGGTATCAAACAACTGTCTGCTCCAAATTACAAACAAAACAGCTAAGGTTGCAGCTACGTGCATAAGCTGAAAAACCACATATATTTTATACTTTTCATTCAAAAAGAAAACGGTATCGTGAAACATTACAAAACCCAAAATATATGCTACAAGTAAAATGGTTAACACTACTAACAACCACTTAATAACTTTAAACAATTTATTCATTGCAAACAATTAAAAAACGATCAAAATTAAGTAAATAATCAATTAAAAAAACAGAAGGTTAAAAAATTGTTTGTAAAAAAGAAAAACGAAGAATTAACTTCGTTTTTCACTTAAAATAATCCAATAAAATAATTCTATTTGCTTTCTAAAGTTAACATTTTTTTGGTTAAAAAAACAAAAAAAACAAAATTATTTTACTAATACTCTGGTGCCAATTGTATTTTTAAACCCTCAATTTCAGGTTTAATAGCAATTTGGCATCCCAATCTACTATTTTCTTTTACATTAAAAGCCTCCCAAAGCATAGCTTCTTCGTCAGGGTTTTTCTCTGGCAAGTTAACATCTTCTTCATTTAAAACATAACATTGGCACGATGCGCACATAGCCATACCACCACAAATACCAATGGTTCCTTCTTCGGCAAGTTCGTAAGCACGCACCAATTCCATTATATTCATATTCATATCGGTAGGTGCATCAACAATATGTTCTACCCCTTCTCTATCAATTATCGTAATTTTAATATCGCTCATAAAATGCATTTTTACAAATATACTAATTAAGTTTTTTTTAAAATATGTAACTTGTAACATATAAGCTAAAAAACATACTAATTGTAAAATTAAAATTATGAATGCTCACGAAATAGATTACACCATTTATGGGGAAGAAATGCAATTTGTTGAAATTGAACTAGACCCACAAGAAACCGTTATTGCAGAATCGGGAAGTTTTATGATGATGGACGACGGTATTAAAATGGAAACCATTTTTGGCGATGGAAGCCAACAACAAGGTGGTTTGTTTGGCAAAGTTCTTAACGCAGGTAAACGTTGGATTACTGGCGAAGGTTTGTTTATGACTACCTTTACAAATATTAATTACGGCAAAAAAAAGGTATCATTTGCATCGCCTTACCCAGGTAAAATAGTTGCATTAGATTTACGCCAAATGAACGGTAGATTTATTTGCCAAAAAGATGCTTTTTTATGTGCTGCTAAAGGAGTTGCTGTTGGTATTGAATTTAACCGAAAAATAGGTACCGGACTTTTTGGTGGCGAAGGTTTTATTATGCAAAAACTTGAAGGTGATGGTTTGGCTTTTATACACGCAGGTGGTACGTTGCACAAAAAAGAATTACAGCCAGGTGAAGTGCTAAAAGTTGATACAGGCTGTATTGTTGGTTTTACAAGCACTGTAAATTACGATATACAATTTGTAGGTGGTATTAAGAACAGTATTTTTGGTGGTGAAGGTTTGTTTTTTGCAACTTTACAAGGCCCAGGAACGGTTTATGTACAATCGTTACCGTTTAGTAGATTAGCCGATAGAATTATTGCACACGCACCTAGTGCAGGTGGCAAATCGCAAGGTGAAGGCAGTTTATTAGGCGGTTTAGGCAGATTACTTGATGGAGATAATTAATTAAAATTCAGCTTTATGCTGAATTTTTTATTTGTATTTGTTTATAAAAACAACTTTCATTTAACATTTTGGGTAAAATAAATAAAAACTATATCTTTACAAAAATTGTTGAATACCATTAATTATGAAAAAATACTTTTTAGGGCTAAGTTGCTTTTTTACGGTTACTATGTACGCACAAAATACATCTTGTAATGAAAAAGCAAATACGATGCTGATTAGTAAAATTAAAAAATACCCATCGGACCAATTAATCCCATATTATTCTGAAAAAAATGATAGATGGGGAATTTTTGATAGAAAAACAAAAAAAATACTTACAGAACCTGTTTTACGTGATGCTGCTTTCTTTCATCCGCACATAAATTTGTATTACGGTTTAGAAACAAATGGTCAAGAAAATGGTTGCAATGGCAAAATAATGGGTAGCGAAGAAAATTACAGAATTGCCGATATTCAAAATAGTGGATATATTATTTATGAAGCAAGTGGCGCAATGCCAAATATGCCTAAAAGAAGTAATAAAGATAAAGTAAAAGACGAAATTAGTGGCTTTGAGGTTGATGCTTATGGAAATTTGGTTGCGTTTAACCCTAAGTATTATAACGCCGAAAAAGACGAACCTACTATTTATAATATTGTACCGTTTAAAAACTTATATTTTGCAATTGTTAAAAACCGAATAAACAACGAAACTTTTTTTAGCATCATAAACCAAAAGGGAGAAACTTTTTCTGGTTTTGAAAAATTGAGTAATTACCCGCATCACAAACAAATTTATAGTCATGAAAAAGATGTTTGGTTTTTAATAGAAACCAATAAAAATCATTATATTTTAAAATCGTTGTTTAAAGGTACGCCATTTAAAGACAATTTTGTAAACACCGATAATTGGCAAAATTTTGCTCAAACTATTGGATATGCTATTATGCAAACAAAAGAAGGAAAAGGCATTCTTGATCTTACAAATTTGGAATGGAAAATTAAACCTGCAAAAAACAATGATTTTTGGTATCTAAATTACGCATCATTAAAGCCATTGGCTATAAATTATGATAAAGATGAATATTCGTACAATTCAAAAATTACAATACCTATTGAAATGATTAAAAAAAACAGAAAGAATACTTATATCTACATACAAAATTCTAAATATTCTTTTTACGATTTAAACATGAAATTGTATCAGCCAAAAAATAATTAAGGCATAAAAAAACGAGCTTCATTTGTTTTGAAGCTCGTTTTTTTATCTTTTAAACAACAACATCGAAAAAAGACGTTAACTCTTCAAACGAATATTGTTTTGTGTCTATATCTTTAATAATACTACCGCGATCAAAGCACACAATTCTATCAGAAATTTCAAAAGTATGATTTAAATCGTGGCTAGAAACCAATAAAGTTGTTTGTTTAGTATCGGCAATATTTCGTAAAATCTTTTTTAAACGAATTTGAGTTGTTGGATCTAAATTAGCAAAAGGTTCATCTAAAATAATAACTTTAGGATTGCCAATTAAAGTACCAATTATACCTACTTTCTTTTGATTTCCTTTAGATAAATCACGAATATATTTGTTTTTGCCTAAAATTTCATCGTTAAAAAAATCGGCATATGTTTTTAAAAACTCATCCACTTGAGCTTTATTTTGATTGCGTAGTTCGCCCAAAAAATAAAAATATTCCTCGCAGGTTAAATATCCAATTAAAAAACTATCGTCTAAAAAAGCAGTAGTAAAAGCTTTCCAATCTTCGCTTTTATTAACCACTACACTATTATTTTTAATACAGCCTTGTGTTGGTTCAATTAAATCTAACAACAAACTAAAAAAGGTAGTTTTACCTGCGCCGTTGTTGCCTACTAAACCAAAGCTTTGACCTATTGGAATTTCTAAATTATTTATATTTAAAACGGTAGTACCGTTGTATGTTTTTTGCAAATTAGTAACTTGTATCATAATTATTTATATGCTTTTAAGGTGATGTATTTTTTTGATTTGTAAAGATTTTCAATTAAATTAAACATTGGTTGTTTTAGTAAAATACCTAACAAGCCTATTAAAATAAATATAACAATTGCTAAATTAAACGATAATAAACTGGTTAAACCCCAATACAAAATAGCAGGAATGGCAATAGGTGGAATACTTAACAACAAGGTTTGTGCACTAAATGCTTTTGTATCGCCAAAGGCATTTTTATTACTTGATAAATCTATTTTAGAGCGAACAAATGCACCTGTAATTAACGACATGTAACAGTTCCACCCAATATTATAGCACCCAACAGCAACAATAATTAAATAGGTTTTTAAACCAAAAAACAAATAAAAACTTGCTAAAATAGTTGATACTACTGTACCCAAAACCATTATTAACCATTTAGATTCTAAATATTGGCGATACGGCACATTTTGTGTCATCATTAAAGGATAGTAACTGCTGTCCCAACTTGGTACATATTGCCCAAAAAGCATCATAAAACCACCTGTAATCATTATAGCTGCTAAAATGGTGAAAAAACTATTGTTTTTGTACATATCCATTGTAAAAAACAACAATCCGTATAACAAAAACATTGCGCTCATTAACAAAACCGTACGTGTACGTTTGTTACGTGTAAGTAGTTTTATATCGGTTTTTAAGAACGGAGCCAACTTACCAAAACGGTTTAAAAAGTTTAAATCGTAATAGGTATATGTTTCTTTTTTTACAACAACAGCACTGTCTAACGATAAATTTTTATAATAAAAACGGTAGCTAGCCATTATTAAACCAATTAAGTATACCGCAATAACAATTAATAAAAATTTATAGTTATACATAGCTTCAAACACATATTTGGTATATGCTGTAACTTCTACGTATTTAAAAAAATCTAATGCTAAAACACCTGCAAAAGCAACCAAAAAAGGTAACGCAAATTTGTTTACGTGATTTAATAATTGCACCAAAAAGTTGTTGGCCCATAAAAACATTGTTAACGATAAAGAAAACAATAATCCACTTAAAACATTTACTTTATATTCAAAAATCAACATTAAAAATAGAGCAATCCCCATAAAAAGGTTGACAAAATTAAAAAACGAAAATGCCGATTTTGTTAAGCAATAATTTACAATTGTTTTTTTACGAATGTTTTGTATAAGCAATGGTTTTACTAACGTTGTAGGCATTTGTTGAAAAAAGTAACGAATTACCAAATCGCCCAACCATAAATAAATAGCGTATTTAAAAAAGCCTTGAAAGGGATCTAACCCTTCTTCTTCGGCAAATTTAAATAAACCCGCACTCATGCTAACCATTACTACTAAGTAACAAGCACCAAAATAACCTTTACCTAAAGCCATTAAAACCCGTTGTGTTAATGCGCCTTTACGTTTTGATTCTTTCCATTCTAAGCTGGCAAGTTTTTTAAACATCATATTGTTTTTTGTTTAGTAAGTACTGTTTTTAACGAAATGTTACAAAAAAAAAGAGTATGTTTTTAAAACATACTCTTTTAAAACTTAATTATTTAAAATTAATCAATTGCTTTTACAACTGCTTTTTCAGCTTCTTTACGTGTTCCATCAAAACCATCGACACCAGAAACAGTAGTGTATTTCAATACATATTTTTTACCTGGATTGATTCGGTTATACACACTTTGGCACATTAAAGTTGCTTCGTGAAATCCGCATAAAATTAATTTTAGTTTACCTGGATACGTGTTAACATCGCCAATAGCGTAAATACCTTCTATATTTGTTTGATAATCAAGTGCGTTGTTTACTTTAATCGCATTTTTTTCAATATCTAAGCCCCAATTTGCAATAGGCCCCAATTTAGGCGTTAAGCCAAACAACGGAATAAAATAATCGGTTTTAATGGTACGCGAAGCTAAATCGCCTTCAAACGATAAACTTACAGCGTCAACATGTTCGTTTCCGTGAATTTCGGTAACTTCGGCAGGGGTAATTAAATTAATTTTACCTTGTTGCTTTAACGCTTGTACTTTTTCAACCGAATCTAAAGCACCTCGAAATTCGTTTCTTCTGTGAACTAAGGTAACACTTTTAGCTACATCGGTTAAAAAGATACTCCAATCCAATGCAGAATCGCCACCACCGCTAATCACTACATCTTTATTACGGAATTGTTCAGGGTTTTTAATAAAATATTCCACCCCTTTATCTTCGTAAAAATTCAACCCTTCAATAATAGGTTTTCTAGGTTCAAAGCTACCTAAACCACCCGCAATTGCAACAGCTTTGGCGTGGTGTTTTGTACCTTTATTGGTAGTAACAACAAAAGTACCATCTTCAAGTTTATCAATAGTTTCGGCAACTTCGTTTAATGTAAAACCAGGTTCAAATTGTTTAATTTGTTCCATTAAGTTATCAATTAATTCGGCAGCGCCTACAGAAGGATAACCAGGAATATCAAAAATAGGTTTTTTAGGATATAATTCAGTTAATTGTCCGCCGGGTTGCGGTAAACCGTCTATTATATGACAGCGTAATTTTAATAATCCAGCTTCAAACACAGCAAAAAGGCCTGTTGGTCCGGCGCCAATTATTAATATATCAGTTTCAATCATAAAAGTAAATTTTATATAAAATTAAAAAGCATACAGCACAAAAAAAGTGATAAATATCATTACTTACCACTAATTTAGTTTTGTGTATTTTATAATTCGGCGGGTAAATTTTCTACCGTTTCAATTTCGGGTGCATATTTTTTAATGGTAGTTTCTACACCAGCTTTCAACGTCATTTGATTAATTTTACACGATGTACAAGCCCCTTCAAGACGCACTTTCACGTGTTTATCGTTTTCAATAGCAACCAAGGTAATGTCACCACCATCTGATTTTAAAAACGGACGGATTTCATCTAGCGCTTTTTCTACATTTTGTTTTATAGTTTCTGAAGCCATATTTTTATTATTGGTATCGAACAAACGATAATTAATTTATTTTTTTACAGCCGAACAACCTGCCATAGTAGTGATTTTAACAGCTTCGGTTGGCGGTAACGATTCGTTACGTGCAACGGTTTGTGAAACAACATTTCTAGCAATTTCTACAAACGCATTAGCAACAATAGTATTTTCTTGCATTGCTGCTGGTCGGCCATAATCACCAGCTTCGCGAATACTTTGTACAATTGGCACTTCGCCTAAGAAAGGAACCTCTAAATCGGTTGCTAAATTTTTAGCACCTTCTTGTCCAAAAATGTAATATTTATTTTCTGGTAATTCTTCAGGTGTAAAATAAGCCATATTTTCAATAATACCTAAAACGGGTACATTAATACTTTCGGCCATAAACATTGATACCCCTTTTTTAGCATCGGCCAAAGCAACTGCCTGTGGCGTACTTACAACCACTGCCCCTGTAATTGGCAACGATTGCATTAAAGATAAGTGAATATCACCTGTACCTGGAGGTAAATCTAACAATAAGAAATCAAGTTCGCCCCAATCAGCATCAAAAATCATTTGATTTAAAGCTTTTGCAGCCATAGGTCCGCGCCAAATTACTGCTTGATCTGGACTTGTAAAAAAACCTATAGACAACAATTCAACACCATAACTAATAATAGGTTTCATTTTTGATTTTCCGTTAACATCAACAGAAATAGGTTTTGATTTTTCAACATCGAACATAATAGGCATCGATGGTCCGTAAATATCGGCATCTAAAACACCTACTTTAAAGCCCATAGTAGCTAAAGTTACCGCTAAATTTGCAGTAATTGTAGATTTACCTACACCACCTTTACCTGAAGATACGGCTATAATGTTACTGATACCTGGTATTGATTTTCCTTTAATTTCTGGTTTTTCTGGCGTTTCAACCTTTACGTTTACTTTAATTTTTGCTTTTTCGTAAATTTTTTCATGAATCACTTTCATGATATCCACCTCAACGCGTTTTTTAATATGCAAAGCAGGTGTGTTCAAAGTAACATCAACCACCACTTCATCGCCAAAAGTCATTACATTTTGTACTGCACCACTTTCTACCATGTTTTTGCCTTCACCGGCTACCGTAATTGTTTCTAATGCGGTAAGTATTTCTTTTCTATCTAACTTCATTTTTGTTTTATAAAAAAAGTTATTTAACAAACTGTTGGTAAACAACTTATGTAGAATTATTTTAAATTACAAAGATAATACGAAATTGTTACACTATAAAGTTAATGATTTAATAAATTATTGAAATATGTTAATTAATTCTAAAGTTTTGTAGAACGCCTGTTTGTTTTATAATTTTAGAAGTACTTTTGATTTAAACAAAAACTTATAACATGGCACAAATAACTTTTAAAGGCAACCCTATAAACACTTTAGGCAATTTACCTGAAGTAGGTACAACAGCACCTAATTTTACACTTACAGCAAGCGATTTATCTGATAAAACCTTAAACAATTACAAAGGTAAAAATGTTGTTTTAAATATTTTTCCAAGTGTTGACACAGGCGTTTGCGCACAATCGGTACGTACGTTTAATAAAGAAGTATCGGCTGTTGACAATACGGTTGTTTTATGTATTTCTAAAGATTTACCTTTTGCAATGAACCGTTTTTGCGCTGCAGAAGGTTTAAATAATGTAGAAACTTTATCGGATTTTAAAAACGATGATTTTACAAATGCATATGGAGTAAAAATGACCGATGGTCCTTTAAACGGTTTAATGAGTAGAGCGGTTGTGGTTATAAACCCAGAAGGCAATGTGGTTTATACCGAGTTAGTTCCAGAAATCACGCAAGAACCCGATTACAACCATGCAATTAATGCGTTGAAGTAATTTTGAATAATAAAAAACGTCCAAAGTTTAAACTTTGGACGTTTTTTTATGGTTCCCAAAAATGTTCTTTAAAATTTTGAACGGTGTTTTCTTTTACAATAATACCTTCGTTTTCTAGCAATTGTTGCATAAGGTTGGTACCTTGAAAATGATGTTTTCCTGTAAGCAACCCTTTACGGTTTACTACGCGGTGTGCGGGAATATCTTGGTTTATATGCGAAGCGTTTAAGGCATACCCAACCATACGTGCCGATTTTGGTGCCCCTATTTTTTTAGCTATTGCACCGTATGTTGTAATTTTTCCATAAGGTATTTGTAGCACTACTTGATACACTTTTGCATAAAAATCGTTAGTACTCATGTATAAAAAATTTATACAAATTTATTAGAGTAATAACCCCAGTAATACACCCTAAAATTTTGTTTATATTCTTTAAAATAAAACTTTCTTCAACAACTGCCCTTTTAAACACTTGTATGTAAAACATAAAACTGAAAAAAGTACCTAATAAAACCCCAATAGTTAACAATAAATTATTGGTGTAATTTATACTATACCATTTATTATTTACAGCACTAATACTTATAAAAGCATAATAAAAAACGGGAAAAACGTTTAATAAAGCAAAAAAAACACCTTGGCTAAATCGTTTTCGTTTTTTAGTGTTGTTTGCAGTATGCTTGTGGCTATGATTTTTAGGTGATGCTAAAAAAAAGTAAATTGTTAGCACAAAAAAAATCACCAAACCAATTTCGTGTAAAATATTATTTATAAAAACGCTACTATCAATAATTTTTGCAAAAAAAACGGCTAAATACGTTTGTAAAGCAATAATAACAAACGTACCAGCCATAAAACTGTAAGCGTGTTTCATACCTTCTTTTTTTGAAATTTTAACCACTGTGGCATTTAAAATACCAGGCAGTAACGTTCCAAATACAGCGGCACCTAACCCTGTAAAAAAAGGTAAAAAATAATTCATTTACTTTATTTGAAATTGAATATACGTTATAGGCTTGTTTTGTTCTAAATACTGCGACTCGTAAAATGTTTGTATAGCAGTAACTACTTCAGGCGCACCTTCGTTTTTATAAACGTTATGATTAGCATACAAAACCGTATGTCCTGCACCATGTAATAAACCAAGTGTGTAACCGTGCATAAATTCACTATCGGTTTTAAGGTTTACTACACCATTTGGTTTTAAAATATTTTTATATCTAGTTAAAAATTCTTGATTGGTTAAACGGTGCTTGGTTCGTTTGTATTTAATTTGCGGATCAGGGAAAGTAATCCAAATTTCATCAACTTCATTAGCTGCAAAACAATGCTCAATCAATTCAATTTGGGTACGTAAAAAGGCAACGTTATTTAAATTTTCTTCGACAGCTGTTTTAGCACCTCGCCAAAAACGCGATCCTTTTATATCAACACCAATAAAGTTTTTATTAGGAAAACGACGTGCTAATTCAACTGAATATTCGCCTTTACCGCAACCTAATTCTAATACAATAGGGTTGTTATTTTTAAAAACTTCACTGTTCCAGTTGCCTTTTAAAGCAAATGTATTGTTTGTAAGTTCTTCACGATTAGGTTGATGTACATTAGAAAAAGTTTCGTTTTCTTTAAAACGTTTTAGTTTATTTTTACTTCCCACGATTCATATTTTTTTACAAAAATACAATAATTGCTTGGTTGTTTAAATTACAACTAATTAAATTCAATTATTTTTTATCGGCTTTTTCAATAGTAAACGAAAATTCTGAACCTACGCCTAAATTACTTTCTACATAAATATGTTCGTTATGCGCTTCAATTATATGCTTCACAATTGAAAGTCCTAAGCCCGATCCTCCAATATCGCGAGAACGACTGCTATCGGTTCTATAAAAACGTTCAAACAAACGGTTGATATGTTTTTTTTCGATACCAAAACCATTATCGGTTATGCGGATTAGTAATTTTTTATCGGTTAAATTTTTTATTGAAACTTCTGTAGTTCCGTTTTCTTTACCGTATTTTATGGAATTATCAATTAAATTTAAGATTACTTGATTAATTTTCTCACGATCGCCTTTTACATAAATAGACCTGTAATGATCTTTATCAAACATTAAGGTAATGTCTTTTTTATCGGCTTTCATTTCTAATAAATCAAAAACACTTTGAAAAAGCGCCACAATATCAAACACTTGAACATTAAGCTTTAACTCATTGGTTTCTAACTTAGTAATCATATCTAAATCGTTTACGATATCAATTAATCGATCAATTCCTTTATCGGCACGGTCTAAATATTTTTTTCGGATGGTTTTGTCTTTAACACCGCCTTCTAACAAAGTAGAAATATATCCTTGTACAGTAAACAATGGCGTTTTAAGTTCGTGGGCCACATTTCCAATAAACTCGCGACGGTATTCTTCTTGAACTTTTAGTAATTCAATTTCAATTTTTTTTTCGCTAGCAAACTTATTTACTTCATACATAAGTGTTTGCATATCTGTAGTAATGGGTTGGTTGCGCAAAACCGACTCGTCTAAAATACTTACTTCTTTATAAATTTTTTGAATACGGCGGTAAATAAAACGCTCTACACGGTATTGCAAAACAAAAAAGCTAAAGCAAAAAAACACAAGTACAAAAATTGCTGTAAAAAGTACATTTATGTTAAAATAAAAATATTGCAACATTACCAAAAGTAACATTGCAAATAGGGAAATAACTGCGGCCGATTTTGCCGCAAATTTATACGATTTACGATATTTTACACCCATTAAATTTCTATTTTATAGCCTACCCCTTTAATGGTTTTAAATAAATCGTCGCCAATTTTTTCGCGTAATTTACGTATGTGAACATCAATGGTTCGGCCTCCAACAATAACTTCGTTTCCCCAAACTTTGTCTAAAATTTCTTCGCGTTTAAAAACTTTTCCTGGTTTTGAAGCAAGTAAATAAAACAATTCAAATTCTTTTCTAGGCAAAACAAATTCGGTATTGTCTTTTATAATTTTATATTCTTCTCTGTTAATCTCAATAGTACCAATTTTAAGAACATCGTTCGTTGCAGAATCTTCTTTAACCCTTCTTAATAAAGCTTTTACTTTTGTAACCAATAATTTGGGTTTTATGGGTTTGGTAATGTAATCATCGGCCCCTACATCAAAACCAGCTACTTGTGAATAATCTTCGCCACGTGCGGTTAAAAAAGTAATTATAGTGTTGTTAAGTTCGGGTATTTTACGCATGTTTTCACAAGTTTCAATACCGTCCATTTCGGGCATCATCACATCTAAAATCACTAAATTAGGAACTTCTGTTTTGGCAATTTTTAAGGCTTCTTTACCATTTTTAGCGGTGTAAACTTGGTAATTTTCTGCTTCTAAGTTAAAACCTACTATTTCTAAAATATCTGCATCGTCATCAACCAATAAGATCTTAATATCCTTATTTCTCATTTGTTTTCTATGTTGTTTATGCTGTAAAATTAAGGATAATTAAAAAACAAACAACCGCTTAACAATTATTTAATGTAGTAACAATTTATTTACCATTAGCCAACTTATTCATAAAACCTGTATAACCTTTCTGTAACTTTTAGATAATTTCTTTGCAATGAAAATTTACAACACAAAACAAAATGAAATTAAATTTTTTGGCAACAGCGTTATTAATTGGAGTGGCTACTTATGCGCAAGATACAAAAACGATTAAAGGCCATATTTACGATGCAGCAAATAATAACGAACCTTTAGCTTACGCTACCGTTATGTTACAGAATACAGAATTTGGTGCAGAAGCCGATGAAAACGGATATTTTGAAATTGCTTGCCCTAAGGGAACTTACTTATTAGAAGCGTCGTACTTGGGTTACCAAACTTACACCCTACCTTACGAAACAGACAAAACAAATGAGGTAACTATTAATCTTATTCCTGAATCCGATTCGTTAGATGAAATTGTAATTACTATTGATAAAAAGAAATCTACCGAAACAGCTTTATTAAACGAACAACGCAAATCGTTAGAAATAAAACAGCAAATTGGAGCACAGGAACTTTCTAGAAAAGGTGTTGGCGATGTAGCTGCAGCAGTTGCAAAAACCACAGGTATTTCAAAACAAGAAGGCAGTAACAATGTGTACGTACGTGGTTTGGGCGACAGATACAATTCTACAACTTTAAACGGTTTACCTGTACCTTCTAACGATCCTGAAAAAAAGAATATTAACTTAGAATTATTCTCTACTGATATTGTAGAATACATTTCTATTGATAAAACATTTAGCTCTAAAAACACTGGTGACTTTGGTGGAGGTAATGTTGATATTTTATCGAAAGATTTTAAAGATAACAGTGTATTTGAAGTAGAATTAGGTACAAAAATAAACACCAATGCAACATCAAAAGGCGCTGAATTTTTATTACCACAGGGACCAAGTAAATTAGGTTATGCAAATTACGGCGTACCTAACAAACCTTTATCAGGGTATCATTTCACCAACAGCTTGCAACCACAAACTGCAGGTCCAATTGGTGGAAATTTTGGTGTACGCGCAGGTAAATCGTTTTTAATTGGCAACACAGGCAAACTTAATTTATTTGCAACCGCAAGTTTTGACAATGCTTTTACGTTTAAAGAAGGTATAAACCAAAGTGCAAGTGCACAAGGCGCAAAATTAAAATCTTTTAACCAAGAAAAATTTTCTCAAACTACTAATACAACGGGCATGTTTAATGCCAACTATCATATAAACGACAAAAACCGCGTTGGTTACAACTTGCTTTATATAAATTCATCTGATTTATCTAGAGACACGTACACAGGTACCGATCGCGATTTTGAAGGCGACCACGACGCTTTATTAGTACAACGTGGTACATTTATTCAAAATACAGTATTAATCAATCAATTACTTGGTAACCATACCTTTAACAACAAATTAGGTTTTGACTGGGCTGTTTCATACAACACTATTAAAAGCGATATGCCCGATAGAACTCAAAATAAAATGTTTTATTGGAAAGATACCAACAATTACACTATAGCTCAACGCACTATTACCGATAATCACCGCTATTTTCAAAATCTTAAAGAAGATGAAATTGCAGCAAACTTAGCATTAAACTACAAATTTGGATCTACAGAAAACGGTAGCGAAAAAGGTAAACTTACATTAGGATACAATGGCCGAGTTAAAAACAGAGATTTTGAAGCCATACAATTTAACTTTCGTATTTCTGGAAACGCATTAAATAGCACAGTAAACCCAAATAACTTAGACACCTTTTTTAACCAACAAAATTATGACAACGGTTTATTTAACATAGAAGCCTTTGCAGGTGAAACTCCACAAACTTACAACGGCGAACAAAACATACATGCAGGTTTTGCAAATGTTGAATACCGTTTAACCGACAAATTAAGTGCTGTTGTTGGTATGCGTTACGAAAAAATTAACCAAACAGTTAAATGGAGAACACAATTAGATGCACAAGAAAAAAACAATGAATTTAACCGCAATGAATTTTTACCAAATTTATCGTTTAAATATGCAATAAACACTGTTCAAAATTTACGCTTAGCTGCAAGTAAAACATATACTTTACCACAGTTTAAAGAACGTGCACGCTTTATTTATGAAGATGTAACCGAAATTAAAGTAGGTAACCCGTATTTGTATCCATCACAAAATTACAACTTAGATTTAAAGTGGGAATTATTCCCTAACTCCGATGAAGTAGTTTCGGTAGCAGCGTTTGGTAAATATATTTTAGATCCTATTAACGAAATTACCATGGCTTCTTCTACAAACGATATCACTTGGGTAAACATTGGCGATAAAGGCTATGTGTACGGTGCCGAATTTGAAATTAAAAAACAGATAATTGATTTTGGTGGCGCAAACAAAAACAATCTATTTGCTGGTTTAAATGTATCGTACATGAAAACAGATCAAGAAATAAATCGTGAAAAAATTCAAAAGGAAACGAACGGTTTAATTAACACCAATTTCAATTTTGACCGTTCATCATTTACAGGCGCATCTGATTTATTATTAAATGCAGACATTTCTTATGTAAAAAATTGGAACAATGATAAAGCCTTAACTGCAACTGTTGCCTATACACACTACTCTGATCGTTTATACGCATTAGGTGTTGAACAAAAAGGAAATTTGGTTGATAAAGGTATGGGATCATTAGATTTTATCCTTAAAACAAATCTTCATAAAAAAGTTGCAATCAACTTTGCCGCACGTAATATTTTAAACCCAGAATTCCGCAGAATACAAGATAATGCATCGGGCCAAATAAATGCAATTACTTATAAACGTGGTGCGTTTTTTAGCTTGGGCGCAAAATATACATTTTAACAACATAAGCATTACATAAGCTTAACACATATTAAACAATTAAAAATCAACTTTGTACAAACAAATAATTAGTATTAAAAATGAAAAAACCAATTGTAAAACTATTTAGCATCGCATTTTTAACGTTAACGTTAGCAGCAACAACAATTTCATGTTCTAACGATGACAGCACACCTATAACTGAAGAGCCAACACCAGACCCAACAGAATTTAAAGTAGATAGAAATGCTTTAACTGGTGAAATTACTAAAGGTCATGTTGTTTTAACTGATGGAACTTACAAATTAACAGGAAAATTAATTGTAGGTGCTGGTGCAAAATTAACCATTAAAGCAGGCGTTACTATTGAAGCTACGCAATTAACAGCAGGGCAGTTTGATGCTGTAAGATATATTGCTGTTGCACAAGGTGGTCAAATTTTTGTTGAAGGAACTGCTACAAACCCTGTAATTATGACAGCCGAAAATAAAAAACCAGGTTCGTGGGGTGGTTTAGTAATTTGTGGTAAAGCGCCTATTAATAAAGGTACAACTGCTACTGCCGAAGTATCAGAATTAACCTATGGTGGTACTGAAACTAACGACAATTCTGGTTCTATTAACTTTTTACGTGTAGAATATTCTGGATACGCTTACAATGCTGATAAAGAATTTAACGGACTTTCATTATTTGGTGTTGGTAAAGGAACAACTATTGAAAATGTACAAGTTCACGATGGATCTGATGATGGTTTTGAATTTTTTGGTGGAACTGTAAATACCAAAAATTTAATTGTTACCAATTTTGCAAACGAAGTAGGTGATGATTTATTTGATTGGACAGAAGGTTGGAGCGGTACAAACGAAAACTGGTACGGTAAGCGTACAAATGGCGGTAACCGTGGTATTGAAGCCGACAACAACTCTAACAACCACATGGCAACACCTATTGCTAATCCTTCTATAAAAAACCTTACGTTAATTGGTAACAATGGGGGAGGCGAAAATCAAGCTATAAAATTAAGAGTAGGTACTAAAGCTATTTTTGAAAATGTTGTTATTAGCAACTTTGGTACTGGCTTTGATGTTGAACACGATGAAAGCATTAGTTATGTTTTAAACGGAACGTTAAAAGCTACCAATGTAAAATTTGACAATGTTACAACAAAATCAAAAGGTAAAAAAACCGATGCTACTGCTGCAGACGTAAGCGCTATTTTCACTGAAGATACATCTGCAAAAGGTGCAGGTAATGGTACAGCTACCCCAACTTGGGCAATGGGTTGGACAACTGGTTTATAAAAACTTACACAAACTGTCATACCAAGCGCAGTTAAGGTGCTTTTTAAAGACCTAAATGTCATACAAATCGCAGTAAAGGTATTTTAAAATCATTAAATCAGTTAAAAAAAACCTAAATAACCACAAAATTACTTTTGTGGTTATTTTTTGGTATTTTATTTGTTATTTATTTTATATATTTACATATTCAATTAAATACTATGAAATACAAATACTTATATATACTACTATTGTTTATTGTTACAAGTTTAGGCGTAAATGCACAAACAGTAAAAAACAATGTGGTAGCAGAGCCAAATAAAAGCGAAAACATACTAGAAAAAGTACAAATATACCCTAACCCTGTAACGGGCGGTAAAATTTATATTGCAACCGAAACCAATACAACAAAGGTTATTGAAATGTACGATATGCTTGGAAAACGCATTTTTATTACCGATATGAGTGGTTTTCAAAAAGAATTAAATGTAAACAACCTAAAAACGGGGGTTTATATTTTAAAAATCACCGAAAAAAATAACAGCATTACCCGTAAAGTAATCATTAAATAAAAACTAGCTCGTAATTTTTACGGGCTTTTTTATTAAACAACAATTTATTAACACAGGTTTTTTTTTACTAAAAAAAATTAATGTAAATTTGTAGCATAAAATTTAAAATCAATTAGATATGAAAAAAATTTACACTTTAATTACACTTGTGGCAGCAACATTAGCAGTTAATGCGCAAGCTACTTTACCAGTTTACGAACCATATAACTATACTGCACCAGGTGCTTTACAAACACAAACTGGTTATACTGCAATGAACTCTGGTGACGATGTTGCTATAGTTGCTGGAAACTTAACTTACACTAACCTACCTGCTTCTACGGGCAATAAAGTAAATTTTGCAGGTTCTGGTATCGATACTAAATACGACATTACCCTTACAAATTCTAATACAATTTATTATTCATTTTTAGTTAAAGTAAACAACATTAGTGCTGCAACCGATGCAAATGGTGGATATTTTGGAGGTTTTGGTGATTCTACAACTGCATTTGGAGCTACTGTTTGGACAAAAAGAGTAGATGATAACACGTTTAAATTTGGTTCAGAAGTTAGAACAGCTACTGCAGCTGGAACTACTTGGACAACTAGCGATTACAACGTAGGTGAAACCTATTTAGTAGTTGGTTCTTATACTTTTGTTGCTGGTGCAGATAATGATGTTGCTAAATTATGGATTAACCCTACTTTAGGTACAACTACAGAACCAACTGCTACAATTGAAGATCAATGGACAGCAAACGGAGATTTATCACAAATTTTACATTTCTTTTTAAGACAAGATTCACCTGCCGAAACACCTGATTTAGATATTGATGAATTAAGAATTGGTACTTCTTGGGCTGATGTTACTCCTATTGACAATTCAGCTTCAACAAAAGAAAACAGCATTGAATGTTTAAACATTTTCCCTAACCCAGCAAACGATGTGTTAAACATTACATCAAACAGTACTGCTGAGAAAAACGTACAATTATTTGATTTAACTGGTAAAAAAGTTTTAGATGTAACAACAGTTTCACAAATAAACGTTTCTACATTAAAAGCGGGTATTTATGTAGCAAAAATCAACGAAGCTGGTAAAACTGCAACACGTAAAGTAATTATTAAATAATTTACTTCAACATACAACAAAAAGCATCTCTTAACCGAGATGCTTTTTTATTTTGTAATTTTGTACTTTAAAAAACAAAAATTGTGTTTACACCTCAAGACATTATTTCCATACAAACCACAAAAGAATTTCAAAAAGTGGCACTAAAGGTATTTCGTTACCAATTTCAGCACAACCCTATTTATCAAAAATACTGTTTGTTGTTAAAAAAAAGTCCTGAAAATGTAAAGCAAATACACCAAATTCCTTTTTTACCTATTGAATTTTTTAAAACGCAAAATATTTTAAGTTCAACCCAAAGCATACAAGCTACTTTTACAAGTAGTGGTACTACTGGAGCTATTACATCTAAACACCATGTTACCGATTTAGATTTTTACGAATATAGTTTTAGAAGTGCCTTTTCAAAATTTTATGGCAATATAGAAGATTACGTTGTTTTGGCGCTGTTGCCGTCGTATTTAGAACGCGAAGGCTCGTCGTTGATTTATATGGCTAAAGACTTCATAGAAGGCTCTAATCACCCCAAATCGGGATTCTATTTAAACAACTACAACGAATTAGCGCAAATAATAACCGAATTAGATAAAAATGGTGAAAATGTATTATTAATAGGTGTTACTTATGCTTTGCTTGATTTAATAGAACTGCAGCCTTTTCAATTAAAAAACACCATTATTATGGAAACGGGTGGCATGAAAGGTAAACGTAAAGAAATGATTCGTGAAGAATTACACGGACTACTAACTAACGGTTTTGGAGTTGAAAAAATTCATTCGGAATACGGCATGACCGAATTACTTTCGCAAGGTTATTCTTTTGGCGATGGGATATTTGAATGCCCCCCTTGGATGGATGTTTTAATTCGCGATACCGAAGACCCGCTAACTATTGTTGAAGATGGAAAAACAGGCGGTATTAACGTAATTGATTTAGCAAATATAAATTCTTGTGCGTTTATAGCAACTCAAGATTTAGGCAAAAAACACCCCGATTTTTCGTTTGAAGTATTAGGCAGGTTTGATAATTCTGACATACGTGGTTGTAATTTAATGGTTTATTAATATTATTGCATAAAAAAAAGCTGCTTAAAAAGCAGCTTTTTTTATCTATTTAATTTATTATTTTGAAAGTTTTAAACCTTCTACTTTATATATATCTAAAGCTTTTATTTGTTGAATTTGTTTAGCACTAAAGTCTTTAAATCCGTTAAAATCAACAGCTTTTATTGTAGCAGTTTTTGAAGCTGGCTTAGCAAAAGCTGCAATACTTGCTGTATAGTTTCCTTCCCAATATAACATTGCAGAATTACCACTACTAGCACCTGTACCTGTTGCAGTAAAGTTAGCTGTACCTAACCATGGCGGCTGTTGACTCATCCAACCAGAAGGAACTGTATTTCCTGTTGATGCAAAAGTATAATTAGAACCTGTTATATTAAAAACAGCAGTACCATTTATAGTTACTTTACCACCAACACCAGCGTCAATAATTGCTGAAGGAGCTTGGTTCGGAAAAGCAACAGTAGTAGAATTAAGTAAAGGTACCATTGTAAAAGTTAAGAATTGATTAACAACCTCATCTGCAGCATCATACTCTGATGAAACCATTGCCCATAATGTACAAGTAACACCACTTACATTATAAGCTTTTGGATTACCCGTTGACGAATCAACATTCATATACCATTCAGTTTCAGAAACAGGATAAGATGCGTTGTTGTATTCAATTCTATTTCCTTCTGGAACTGGCACTTCATCTTCTAATACAGTAAATTTAAAATTAGCTGTAAAATTATCCATAGTAGCAATAACAGAATGGCTACCTGTTTTAACTGGTGTATAAGTACTACCTGGAATTAAAGTACCATTCACTTTAAATTTAGTGGTTGATGTTACGTCTACACCATTTAATGTAGCTTTAAAAGTAAACACATCACCAACGTATTTAGCATCGTCTGGATTTGTATGTTCTGCCTTAAAAACTTGTTGTTCTGGTGTTTCTGGTAATTTTGTACCTGCACCATTGTCTACATATTCTACACACGAATTTAAGCTTATCATCGCTAATAGAAAAAAGAGTAGTTTATTAATTTTCATAAATACTAGATGTTTAAGTTTTCTAATTAAAACACTAAAGTATAAAAAAAAATCATTGCTGTTAAAAAATTAACACATTATTTTTCATTTTATTCACAATTTTTCTTCAAAACTATTAGTTATAAACTTGTAAAAAAGTTATTACATTGCAATTTTAAATGTATTACAATGGCAAAGCACTTGTAAAATCTGACGTTTGGTTGATGTTCTTATCTTGATATTGCAACGACCATCCTAACGATTTGGTAACAACTAAAAATTTACTTAGTTCGCTAATCAATCTGTTTTTTGCATTTACTTGAATGTTCGATTTTAAAATTTTGGCTTTAAATTGTTTTTTTACATTTTCTTGTATTGCATTATAATCGGCACCTTCAAAAGTATTAAAGCGCGATTCTTCTACATCGTAAATTTTAACATCGGGCCAAATTTTTATTTCTTCGGTAGGTATGTGTGTTATTTTTACAATTTTATTTGCCACATCTATTGTATATTCTAAATTTGATAAATCGTACACTATTTGTACATCGGCATTAACAACAACTAAAGCTTTTTTATCAAAACTCATTAAATTCATAAACGATTTTTGATCTTTATAGTTGTAAATCTGAGCTATTTTAGCTTCGTTTACCACCAATTTACTTACGTTTTTCATTTGTTGCTGAATTAACTCAGAATCGGGCGCTACTTCGTTTTCTCTATCAACCTTTCGCATTATATAAAAAGTAAGTACACCCCCAAATAGCATACAAACAAAAGCAAATAGTAAGGAACGTTTTGTCATATTATCTAAAATTCATAAATGGATATTTTTCTAACAAATCATCTAATTTTAATGCTAATTTATCTAAAAAAAGCTGATGTGCATCGGCATACGGATTAAATGGTTTATGCGCCAAGCCCTTTTGCACCTCATCAACTTTTTTCATGGTTTGATACATTTCTGGGTGAATACAATTCTCGGTAAATCGTTCCCAGATATAATCGATTGCAATATGATTTGGATGCAATAAATCGGCATTATAAAAACGATAATCACGCAATTCATCCATCATAATTTCATAAGAAGGGAAGTAATACGCTTGATTATTTTGACACAAATACTCATGTAATGCCGTAATTAAATGCGCTTTACTGCGTTGATTTTCTACAAAACCATCTTTGATATGCCTAACCGGAGAAACGGTGTAAATTAACTGAATGTTTGGATTTATTTGTTTAATATTTTGTGTTATATTTTGCAAAGCACTTACACAATTTTGAACTGAAAGCAACTGTTTTGTAAAGTTAGCTTGAGGAATTTTATGGCAATTTGCTACAATTTTATTGGTTTTATTAAAACGATACACCCATGCTGTTCCCAAGGTAATTACAAAATGTGATGCTTGTTGCAAATTTTGTTTAAAAATCGCTGTTTTTTTGTTGATATCTTCTACAATCGATTCTGCATCTAAAGCATTTAAATCAGAATGTGTATCAAAACAACTCCAAATTTCGTTTGCACAAAAAACATCTTCTGTTGTAAAAACGGTATCGTTAACAGCTGCATTTATCAGCTTTTCTATAGCAACTGGATGAAACAAAATGCCCCATGGATTTACAGAATTTTGAAATTGAAATTGCGTTAATTTTTGTGCTATGTTAACCGCAAAACAACTACCCACACTAACAATTTTTGAATGATAATTTATTTTATTTGTCAGTTGGTTAATAGGCACTATAGTTTGTAACTGCATTTTTTTAATGTAAAATTACGAACTATCTTTTAAAATAGGCGGTCATATCTTCGCCACTTTTTTGTTCTAAGGTATAATCATCGCACGAATACATGTGTACACCTTCAAAAATAACCGTTGGACCTTCCATTATAAAAGCATCTGCAGCTTGCAAAAACGCTTTTAAAATTGCGCCTTGTAAATGTTCGCCATAAGCAGCTTTCGATTCAAATATTTTTAAGTTTAAAAATTTATTTGGATCCACTTGATCCATCATATTGGTTACATGCAAAGTACCCAATTCGTTTTGCACCAAAGCATCGGCTTCGTTTCTTACTAAATTAAAAAATTCTTCACGCTTGTCTGGAAAAACACGATAAGCAACTATTACAACGTATCTCATAACTACAATTTTTATTTTAAAGTTACGAATTTGTTGTAAAATGCAAAAGAGGAAAGCAAAACTTTCCTCTTTTAAGTATTTTAAATAAAAAACTACTATTTAATAAAATTTACAGCGTTTGCAATGGCATCATTTACACCTGCAGTATTTTTACCACCTGCTGTAGCAAAAAACGCTTGTCCGCCACCGCCGCCTTGAATGTATTTTCCTAATTCGCGAACTATTTGTCCTGCGTTTAAACCTTTTTCTGCTACTAATTCTTTAGAAATATAACAAGTTAACATTGGTTTATCATCGTTTACTGTTGCTAAAACTACAAATAAATTGGTTTTATTTTGACCTAATTCGTGTACTAAATCTTTAGCACCATTAGCATCTAAATCTACTTGCTTCGCCAAAAACTGTACGCCATTAATTTCGGTAAATTCGGCAAGCAATTCGCCTTTTAAGTTTTTAGCTTTATCTTTTAACAATTGCTCTACTTGCTTTTTAAGCTTGGTATTTTCGTCTTGTAACGATGTAACCGATTTTAAAACATCTTGCGGATTTTTCAACAGTCCTTTTACGTTGTGTAACAACTGGTTCTGATCCATTAAAAACTGTTTTGCAAACTCACCTGTAATAGCTTCAACTCTACGTACACCGGCAGCTACAGCACTTTCTGATGTAATCATAAAATGCCAAATATCTTTGGTATTTTGCACGTGAATACCCCCACAAAGCTCCATACTTTTACCAAATTTAATAGCACGAACGGTATCGCCATATTTTTCGCCAAATAAAGCCATTGCACCTTCGTCTAACGCTTGTTGAAAAGGAATGTTTCTGCGTTCAACTAATGGCAATGCATCCTGTATGCGCGCGTTTACAAAATCTTCAACTTGTTGTAGTTCATCTTCGGTAACTTTTGCAAAATGCGAAAAATCAAAACGCAAATAAGTATTGCTAACTAACGATCCTTTTTGTTCAACATGTGTACCTAAAACTGCGCGCAAAGCTTGATGTAACAAGTGTGTTGCAGAGTGGTTACTTGATACATTTTTTCTAAAATCTTGACTTACAACTGCAGTAAAAGTATCATCTAACTTTCTTGGCAATGTTTTAGTAAAGTGAATAATTACGTTGTTTTCTTTCTTAGTATCTTCAATATAAACAACCTCACCGTTTGAAGCTTCAATAAAACCTTGATCGCCAATTTCACCACCACCTTCAGGATAGAAAGGAGTTAAATTAAAAACCAATTGATACATTTCGCCTAGCTTTTGATTTTCAACTTTACGGTAACGAGTAATTTTTACTTTAGCAGTTGTAACATCATAACCAACAAATTCCTCAACTGCATCGTCATATAAAACCTCCCAATCGCCAGTAGTAACTTTAGATGCTGCTCTAGAACGCTCTTTTTGTTTTTGCAATTCAGCTTCAAAATCAGCCTCGTTTAAAGTATATCCTTTTTCGCGTAAAATTAAAGCTGTTAAATCAATAGGAAACCCAAAAGTATCGTATAATTCAAATGCTTTTTTTCCAGAAACTTCTTTATTTGCGGTTGATGCAATTATGGTATCTAACAAAACCAAACCTTGTTCTAAAGTACGCAAAAACGATGCTTCTTCTTCTTTAATAACTTGTGTTACTAAATTTTGTTGCGATTTAATTTCTGGGAAAAACTCGCCCATTTGGTTACTTAAAACTTCAACCAATTTGTAAATAAACGGTTCTTTTCTATCTAAAAAGGTAAATCCGTAACGAATTGCTCTTCGTAAAATTCTACGAATCACATAACCAGCACCAGTGTTCGATGGCAGTTGACCATCGGCAATAGCAAAGGCAACCGCACGTACGTGATCTACAATTACACGAATGGCAATATCGGTTTTTTCATTGGCACCGTATTTTACGTTTGCAATGGTTTCAACCTCGCGAATTAATGGTGTAAACACATCGGTATCGTAGTTTGATGTTACTCCTTGCATAGCCATACAAAGGCGCTCAAACCCCATTCCAGTATCAACATGTTGTGCAGGTAATTTTTCTAAAGAACCATCGGCTTTACGGTTAAATTCCATAAATACGTTGTTCCAAATTTCAACAACTTGTGGGTGATCTGCGTTTACTAACTCTCTACCCGAAACTTTTTCACGTTCCTCATTTGTACGTAAATCAACATGAATTTCAGAACAAGGACCACAAGGACCTTGATCGCCCATTTCCCAAAAATTATCTTTTTTATTACCTAAAATAATTCGGTCTTCGCTTACAAATTGTTTCCAAATATCAAATGCTTCTTTGTCAAAAGGCACATTTTCTGCATCGTTTCCTTCAAAAACGGACACGTACAAACGGTCTTTATCAATTTTTAAAACCTCTGTTAAAAATTCCCAAGCCCAAGCTAGTGCTTCTTTCTTAAAATAATCGCCAAACGACCAGTTACCCAACATTTCAAACATGGTGTGGTGATAGGTATCAAAACCTACATCTTCTAAATCGTTGTGTTTACCCGATACACGCAAACATTTTTGAGTATCGGCAATACGTTGGCTTTTTGGAGTACCATTGCCTAAAAAATACTCTTTAAACTGGGCCATACCCGAATTGTTAAACATTAGGGTTGGATCGTCTTTTAAAACAATTGGTGCCGAAGGAACAATTAAATGCCCTTTACTTTCAAAAAAATCAAGAAATTTCTTTCTAATATCTTGTGATTTCATTCGATATATATAATTATGAATCGTTCAAAACTAACACTTTAAAAAAGTGATTTAAGGGGCAAAATTAATGATTTTTGTTAGATATTTTGCATTTGTAAGATATTATTATAGCACTTGTAGTTTAATTTTAAAAAATTGTATATTAGCATAAAGCAAAATTTGAAGATAATGCAGATTGAGTTACCTGAAAAAAGATATTACAACATAGGCGAAATTGCAAAAGCATTTGGCGTAAACGCCTCGTTGATACGTTTTTGGGAAAAAGAATTTGATGTTTTAAAGCCTAAAAAAAACGCTAAAGGCAACCGAATGTTTACACCCGAAGATTTAAAAAACCTAAAAACTATTTATCATTTGGTTAAAGAAAAAGGGTTTACACTAGAAGGTGCCAAAGATTTTTTAAAAAACAGCAAAAAAACTTCACTAAACACAGTTGAAATTATTGAAAAATTACAGCTTATAAAAAAACAATTAATAAATATTAAAAACGAACTTTAATTTAGAAATTTATGAAAAAATGGCTTATTATTGGCGCAGTAATTATTGGATTATTAATCTTATTTGTTTCGCCTTATAACGGTTTAGTACGTAGTGAAGAAGATGTTAAAAGAACATGGGGCGATGTGGAAACAGCTTATCAAAGAAGATCAGAATTAATACCTAACTTGGTAAAAACAGTTCAAGGCGCTGCCGAATTTGAAAAATCTACGTTAGAAGCTGTTATGGCAGCACGTGCTAAAGCAACGCAAACAACAATTGATCCCGCTAATATTACACCTGAAAAATTAGCTGAATTTCAACAAGCACAAACAGGTGTTTCTAGTGCGTTAAGTAGATTATTGGTTACTGTTGAACGTTATCCTGAATTAAAAGCAAACCAAAACTTCTTGAAATTACAAGATGAACTAGCTTCAACCGAAAACCAAATTTTAACAGCACGTACACGTTTTAACGAAGTAGTTACACCTTACAATAATAAAGTAAGAACATTTCCTACAGTTATTACTGCTAAATTATTTGGTTTTGGCGAAAAACCATATTTTAAATCTAAAGAAGGTGCAGAAAATGCTCCTGAAGTAAATTTTGATTTCAAATAAAATGTCAATAACCGAAGATTTTTTAAGTATCACTGAAGAACAAGAAATTGTTGCTGCTATTGTTTTAGCCGAAAAAGAAACATCGGGCGAGATTCGCGTACACATTGAAGACCATTCAAATTTACCTGTATTAGAACGCGCACAACAAGTTTTTAAAATGTTAAATATGCACAAAACAAGCGCCCGAAACGGCGTTTTGTTTTATGTTGGTGTTAAAGACAGGCATTTTGCAATAATTGGCGACAATGGTATAGACGCAGTTGTACCTTATGATTTTTGGGAAGCTACAAAGAAAAAAGTTTTAGATCATTTTAAAACAAACCAATACAAACAAGGTTTAATTGCCGGAATTTTACATACAGGCAAACAATTAAAATACTTTTTTCCGTACCAAGGGGCAAACGATATTAACGAATTACCTAACGAAATTTCACGAGGTTAATGAGTACTTTTAAAAAAATATTCACACTTTTTGTTTTATGCATGCCTTTTTGGGTTTGGGCACAATTCAACATTCCCGAAAAACCTTCAAGCACTACAAAACAAACAAGTGTATATGATTACGCTAATTTACTACCCGCTAACGAAAAACAATTATTAGAACAGAAACTAATAAAATATGCCGATACCACATCTACACAAATTGTAATAGCAATTATTCCTAGTTTAAATGGTGAATACGAAGGTACACTTGCTCCTAAATGGGCACATAAATGGGGAATTGGCCAAGCCGATAAAGACAACGGTGTATTTATTTTATTAGCCGAAAAAGAACGAAAAATTTGGATTGCTCCAGGTTACGGTTTAGAACACCTTTTAACTCCCGGTATAAATGGTGAAATTATTAGAAACTACATTATACCAGAATTTAAAAAAGGTGATTACTACGCTGGACTAGATATTGGAACTACTAAATTAATGGAACTTTTTTCGGGTACTTATCAAGAAAACAGACAAGTATCCGATGAAAGCGGTGGTGGCTTTTTTATTTTTTTGGCATTAATTACAATTATAATTGTATTTATTATTGCTAGTAAATCAGGCGGTAAAGGAAACAACCGTGGCAGCAAGGGTCCCGATTTATCAGACATTATTATTCTAAGCCGAATGGGGCGTGGTGGTAATGGTGGCTTTTTTGGCGGCGGCTTTGGCGGCGGTTCGTCGGGTGGTGGCTTTGGTGGAGGATTCGGTGGCGGCTTTGGCGGCGGCGGATTCTCTGGTGGAGGTGCCGGTGGCAGTTGGTAAACTTTATACAAAAACAGTTAAATAAATTATTTAACTGTTTTTTTTCTTTAAACAACAAAAAACCCTTTCATTTCTGAAAGGGTTTCTTAGTAGCGGGAACTGGACTCGAACCAGTGACCTTTGGGTTATGAGCCCAACGAGCTACCTACTGCTCTATCCCGCGCTGTGCGTTACATTGAATTTTTACTACGATTAAAAAAATAAAATTCTAAACTTTTTTAAAAGGACTTTTAGTCTTAGTAGCGGGAACTGGACTCGAACCAGTGACCTTTGGGTTATGAGCCCAACGAGCTACCTACTGCTCTATCCCGCGCTATTGTGGTGCAAATGTAAGACGACTTTTTGGAATACCCAAACTTTTTTTCAAAAATTATAAAATTAGTCTGTTTCACGAATATTGACTAACTTTGCAAATTATTAAATAAATTATGGTGCACAAAGCTGGTTTTATAAATATTATTGGGAATCCAAATGTAGGTAAATCAACCTTAATGAATGCTTTTATTGGTGAACGTCTATCAATCATCACTTCAAAAGCACAAACAACACGTCATCGCATTTTTGGAATTGTGAACGGCGATGATTTTCAAATGGTTTTTTCAGATACACCAGGTATCATAAAACCTGCTTATGAATTACAAACATCTATGATGGATTTTGTAAAATCGGCATTTGAAGATGCAGACATTCTTTTATATATGGTTGAAGTGGGTGAACGTGAATTAAAAGACGAAGCTTTTTTTAAAAAAATCACCAATGCTAAAGTTCCAGTTTTGTTACTATTAAACAAAATAGACAAATCAAACCAAGAACATTTAGAAGAACAAGTTTCTTTATGGAAAGAACAAGTGCCTAATGCAGAAATTTATCCAATATCAGCACTTAATAATTTTAATGTAGATACTGTTTTTAACCGTATTTTAGAATTATTGCCCCAATCACCACCTTATTACCCTAAAGACGCGTTAACCGATAAACCAGAACGTTTTTTTGTAAATGAAATTATTCGCGAAAAAATTCTTTTAAACTATCAAAAAGAAATTCCTTACGCTGTTGAAATTGAAACTGAAGAGTTTAAAGAAGAAGAAAAAATCATACACATTAAAGCAGTAATAATGGTTGAACGCGATAGTCAAAAAGGCATTATCATTGGGCATAAGGGAGCTGCGTTAAAAAAAGTAGGCATGGAAGCACGTGCCGAAATGGAAAAGTTTTTTGACAAACAAGTACACATTGAACTATTTGTTAAAGTAAATAAAGATTGGCGAAACAATCAATACCAATTACGCCGATTTGGATATCAACAAAAATAAAAATCACACTTTTTAAAAGTGCATGTTATATGAGTAATATTGTAGCAATTGTAGGTAGACCCAACGTAGGAAAGTCAACCTTTTTTAACCGTCTTATTCAAAGACGCGAAGCCATAGTAGATTCGGTTAGTGGTGTTACCAGAGATCGGAATTATGGAAAATCGGAATGGAATGGAAAAGAATTCTCTGTTATTGATACAGGTGGATATATTAAAGGGTCTGACGATATTTTTGAAGGCGAAATCCGCAAGCAAGTTGAGTTAGCTATAGACGAAGCCGATGCTATTGTGTTTTTGGTTGATGTTGAAGAAGGCATTACCCCAATGGATGAAGAAGTTTCTAAACTACTTCGAAAAATTACTAAACCTGTTTTATTAGTAGTTAATAAAGTTGATAACGCAAAACGCGAACAAGACGCTTTTGAGTTTTATAACTTAGGTTTAGGTGAATACATTACCATGTCTGGAATGAGTGGATCAGGAACGGGCGAAGTATTAGATAAAATTGTTGAAATTTTACCTGAATTACCAGAAGTTGAAGAGGTTACTGATGAACTACCTAGATTTGCTGTTGTTGGTAGACCAAACGCTGGCAAATCAAGTTTTATTAACGCTTTAATTGGTGAGGATCGATTTGTGGTAACTGATATAGCAGGTACCACACGTGATGCTATAGATACTAAATACAACCGTTTTGGTTTTGAATTTAACTTAGTTGATACTGCTGGTATCCGCAGAAAAGCAAAAGTTAAAGAAGATTTAGAATTTTACTCGGTAATGCGTTCGGTACGTGCTATTGAACATGCCGATGTTTGTATTTTAGTTATTGATGCAACACGCGGTTTTGAAGGTCAGGATCAAAACATTTTTTGGTTGGCAGAAAAAAACCGTAAAGGAGTAGTGATTTTAGTAAACAAATGGGATTTGGTTGAAAAAGACACCATGACAGCTAAGGATTACGAAAAACGAATTCGTGAAGAAATTGCACCGTTTACCGATGTGCCAATCTTATTTGTATCGGCATTAACAAAACAACGTTTACTAAAAGCTTTAGAAGCTGCTGTACAAGTTTATGAAAACCGTAAACAACGTATTACTACATCTAAACTTAACGAAACCATGTTACCTATAATTGAACACAATCCACCGCCAGCAATTAAAGGTAAATACATTAAAATTAAGTATTGTATGCAGTTGCCTACACCTGTACCGCAATTTGTATTTTTTGCAAACTTACCGCAATACATTAAAGATCCGTACAAACGCTACGTAGAAAATAAATTACGTGAAATTTATAATTTTGAAGGAGTACCTATTGAAATTTATTTCCGTCAGAAATAAAAATAAAGTAATCAAAAATAAAAAGCGTATCAAGAAATTGATACGCTTTTTTGGTTGTTGTTTGTTGTTTACTTAACTTATTATGAAAAAATTATTTAGCTTTCGTGAATTCTAAATTAACATTGAAAGTAACATCCTTTGCTACACCCATACCTGTTGGATCGTAGTTAATATTAAAAGCAGTTCTATCAATAGTTGTTTTTGCCTGAAAACCTACTTTTTGATTACCTCTACCGTCGTCTTTTAACAATCCGCCATAAACTAAATCAAAAACAACAGGCTTTGTTACATTTTTAATGGTTAAATTTCCATGTAATTTATAATTTTTACCCTCTTTTTTAACTGCTGTTGATACAAATTTAATATCGTTGTATTTTTCAGTTTCAAAAAAATCAGCTGAACGTAAATGTTTATCACGTGCGTCGATACCAGTATTTACAGAATTTGCATCAATTGTAAAATTAAACTTAGCTGTAGTAATATCTTCATTTGTCAACTCTAAAGTACCTTGGTATTTATCCATTCTACCATCAACAAAAGAAATACCCATATGACCTACAGAAAAGTTTAAAAACGAATGGTAAGTATCAACATTATACTTTGTTTGGGCAAATGTTGCAACCGAAAACATTGTTGCAACCATTAAAAGTAATATCTTTTTCATTTTATTTATATTTATGTTGAAACAAATTTAAAACATGAAAAACAAATAAAAATTAATGTAGATTAAGAATTTATTTTTTCGATTTCCAAATAAATCCATCTAAAACATAATGAGTAATTTGAGGCAAAGCTAATAAAGGAATCCAAATAAAATGAAGAAATTGCGGCATATACCAAGTATCGGCTACATAAATATGTTCTTGCCAAATGGTAACTTCCCAAATAAACTCTTCAACAAAAGCTAAAATCAATAAAACAATCACAAATAAAAAAGGCAACGCCCATTTTTCTTTTATAAATTTAAAACCACTATTTTGAACAGATTGTGTAAAATAAATTAACGCCATATAAGGCACACCATGAGAAACCACGTTAAAAGCCGTAAAAATAAGTTCGTTATTGTAATGTACAATTCCTAAATACCATGATAAATACGTACCTAAAATTAATAACGTTTTAGGCAAATTAAAGTACTTGCATGTTTTATAAACCCATATTAAATTTATTAAATACACAAAAAAAACAGTCAAATAAACTATAAAAAGTATTTGGCTAATTAAAGGGCTATTTATTTGTAGAAACTCATTAGGCATAAACCAATTAAAGTTTCGGTTTGGGTTTAAAAACCAAAACATCATTGGATAAATTGTTGCATTGTAAATTACTATTTTATCAAACAAAAGCTTTTTTCTAGTTTTAACTTCGGCTCTACTATAAATACGCATAAAACCATATTGTTGTCTAACAAAATGAAAAACAGCAATATAAGCCAACACAACCCAAAAAAAAGAAGCGCTAACTAAATAGCACAAACTGCCCACAAATAAACTTAAAATAGGTACCCACGTAAACAATTTATTGTGTTTTTTTAGTTCGGTTTTATTTAAGTACGTTTTAAAAAGCGATGCGTAAACGTGAGCAACATCAATAAAAACAATAAAAAACAACCACGTCACAAACGAAAATTTTTGCTGAATTACTGTAAACTGGCTGTGAAACATACACACCAATAATGCAACCAAAAAAGGTGGCGCAATAATGAAAAGCAAATCGGTTTGTTTTTTATGTATCCAAGGTTGAGTCATGTAACAATTGTTTAGCTGCTTTAATTCCTTGATAAAATGCTTCTTCAAAAATTGAAATACCACTTAAATCTGAATGCGCAAAGTAAATGGTTTGATTGATTGGGTGCGCGGCAGTTTTGATTTCTTCTGAAAAAATAAAATTAGGAAAAGGACTAATCATTCCATGTCCCTTTTTGTGAATTTCCATTTCTAAAACTTCGTTTGATATGCCATAATGCGCTTTTTCTAAATCGTTTAAAACAATATTTCTCCAATAATAATCACTATTTGTTAACAAATTTCTACGTTCTGTTTTTAAATCGTTTGCACACAACGCTGCGTAATATGTTATTGAAAAAGGCGGATGGTACTGATTTAAGGTTTGATGCTGGTTGTAAATATACCCTAATCCAAAACCGTTGTGAATTACATTATCCCACGAAAGCGATGCCCCCTCGCCCACCGGAAACTTTTTAACTGTTAATGTAGCTGTTATCCATGGTGCGTATTGAAACTTTGTGGTAAGTTTACTTCTGTTTTCTAACAAATAAGCATTTACAAATTGCGGTGTAGCAAGTATTACTTTTTTAGCTATGATTTGAGTAGATTTTTTAGAAATACTATTGTACACACAAACTACGGCTTGTTTGTTTTTAATTTTTACGCTATAAACCAAACTGTTTTTTTGAACCTTATTTTTTACATAAGGATTAAACTTTTTAGATAAAAAGTGGTTGCCCTCAGGCCACGTTAATACGTTATGGTTGCTGTTTTTTCTTGAACAAAAATAATGAATACCAGCCCATGCCGAAACTTTATCTATACCAATACCATAATCGTCTTTACAACAATAATTTAAGTACACAAAAAGGGTTTCGTTATTTAATTCATTTTTAATTAACCATTCTTTAAACGTAAATGTATCTAATTGAGTAAACTCTTTATCGGTTGAAGAGGCATTTAAAGGGATATCAAAAGCAAAAGCTCCGTCGGTACCAACAGCACTTTTATAAAATTGCATTTTTTTTTCGAATGATTCAAAGGCTTCGGTTGCTTCTTTAGTGATTCCATAAGTAGGCACCAACCCATCTTGCCAATAATTATGAATAAACAAACGTTCTTGTGGCGAAAAACAAAGGTACGATTCGTTGTAAACAGGAGATCCGTTATCAGAAAAATGAGTAATCACGTTACTTTCATACAAAAAACTAAGCAAATCTTTATTAGTTAGGTTTGGTAATGGCAAATAATGTGCTGCCACTGGATATTCACTTACAGCGTTTTGTTTACCTAACGAATTTCCGCCTAAATCATCTTCTAATTCTATTAATTTAAAATTTGTAACATTATTTTTGGTTAACCAACGTGCGGCCGACAAGCCCGAAATACCTCCACCAATTATTAAAATATCTTCGTGAATGGTTTCGGTTGGTTTAGGGAAATCGTTCGTGCGTAATTTATGTCCTAAAATATGATTAGTACCTGTAATTTTAAAAATTAATTTTACAACTGTTTTTTCACACGATTGAATAAACGGAAGCGCAGCAATTGCGAATAAAGTGGTTTTAAAGAATTGCCTGCGATTGCCGTTAAATTTTGCTCCATTCTTCATCAAAATACCTTACTAACGATTGGTTATCTAAACGATTAACTTCTACTTTTTCTGCTTTCATATCTTCAGAAAAAATAGTGTATTGTTTTAAATTGTAATTGTAATATTTAAGTTGATTTAATTTGCGATTTACTTTTTCTAATCGAACCAAATTATTGGGTGAAAATAATGCAAACCCCCATTCCCCAAAAGACGGTACATAGGTGTGGTATCCCAACACATTTGGATACACTGAAGCTATGGTTTCGTGTACACACCAGTACGATTTAGGTGCATAATAAGGCGAAGTAGTTTGTACCGTAACCACACTATTGGCAGTTAAACTGTTGTGTAATGTTTTATAAAAATAAGTGGTGTACAGTTTACCTAAACTATAATTTGAAGGATCTGGAAAATCGATAATAACTACATCGTATTTTTCTTCATTTTGCTGCAACCAAATAAAAGCATCGGCGTTATAAACAGTAACTTTAGAGTTATTTAATGAATTTTTATTGTGTTTTGTAAGAATTTCGTTTGTTTTAAACAAATTGGTCATTCCTGCGTCTAAATCTACTAAAGTAACTTTTTTAACATCTTTATATTTTAAAACTTCGCGTACAGCTAAACCATCGCCGCCACCTAAAACCAATACTTTTGAAACCGATTTTGCTGCAGCCATTGCCGGATGTACCAATACTTCGTGGTATCGGTATTCATCTTTTGTATTAAACTGTAAATTGTTATTTAAAAACAATTGATAGTTGCCGTTGCTTTCGGTTAAAATAATACGTTGATAAGGTGTACTGTGTTTGTAAATAATATTGTTTTGATACAAATTACTTTCGGTATATTGCAATAGTTTGTTAGAGTATGCAAAAGTTGTAATTAATACAACCAAGCAAAAACCTGCTTTAACTTGCAAGGCACGCAGGTTAAAAATTTCGTTTCGTAAAAAAACACATAAGGTTATAGCTACTAAAATATTAACAATACCAAACACTAACGACGTACCCATTACGCCTAAATACGGAATTAGAAGGGTTGGAAACAAAACCGATGCTATTAATGCGCCTATATAATCAAACGTAAAAACATCTGAAACCAGTTCACGAAAGGTTACACGGTTTTTTAAAATGTTCATAAGTATAGGAATTTCCATACCTGATAAACATCCCGTTAAAAAAACAAAAAAATACAGTATGAACTGAAAATGAGATATTTTTTGAAAAAGCACAAATAAAATTACCGAGCTTAATCCGCCAATAATCCCAATTAAAAGTTCAATTTCTATAAATCGATCTATTAAATTTCTTTTTATGTATTTGGCCAAAAAAGATCCAACACCCATAGAAAACAAATAGGTGCCAATAATAAATGAAAATTGTTTAACAGAATCGCCTAATAAATAACTTGCCAATGCACCGGCTACTAATTCGTAAATTAAGCCACAGGTTGATACAATGAATACCGAAACAAGTAAAAAAAGCTGAAACCTTTTGTTTTTATCCATGTAAAGACGCACTTATAATTAAGGCAATACCTATAATAAATGCTGCAAAAACAATAGCAAGTGCTATGTTTTTATTTTGAACTATTTCTTTCCATGAATTTTCGGGCGTTAATTTTTCTACAATTAAGTACGCAATTAATAAAATTACGATTCCTACTATTGAATAGATTACCGAGTTTGTTATTCCGTTTAAAATTTGTTGCATAATTTTTTATTTATGGGAAGCTCCCGATGAATATGTACGTGATACAAAATGTGTTCTGTTACCTGTATACGAGGCGTTTTCTAATTCGGTATTAACTTTTGAAGAATTACATGTATAATTAGATATAAACAAAAAGTTACCTAGCATGTAAACTACAATAACACCAATTGCGTATTTAAAAATTTCGTGATTATTATAACGCAACAAATCATTAAAATTTATAACGTTGTTAATATGGTTACGGTTAACAATACTTGTATAGTACAAATAACCAACCAAAAAAGTTAAAATTACTGCTATATAAAGCCATGCATTGCTTACACCGCCTATTTTTACTGTATAGTCCACATCATAATTTGTGGCTAACATATTTATAGGCGCGCTGTAATGAAACGCTAAGTGATATGTTCCTTGATCAACACCGCAAAAAGTAATTTCGTTACCCGATGCGTGGTTTTGTATGTTTGCAAAATGCTTAAAAGTTTCGGTTACGTAAGTGTCATTGGTTTTTTCATTCACTAGCGAAACATCTAATGTAACATTATCGTTTTGTACTTCGGAAATAAAAGACAACTTCACTTTTTTATCGTTTCCAACAACTTTAAAAGGGCTACTTATAAACTGTGAAACAGTTGTGTTTGATTTTACAATGCTGTTTTTATAAGTAAAACTATCAATATTATTATAATTTAAACCGAAATGAAGCAAGCCCATTACTAATGAAATTAATGCAAAAAACAACGCTAAATTTTTAAGCACACTGTTGTTATTATACAACACTTCGCGTTCTTTTACAAAAAGTTTTCTAAAACTGGTTTTGTTTAAATATTCGCCATGAAAAACTTCGGTAACATCTTTGTATTTTTCTACCGATAAAAATTTAGTATCGTAATATGTATTTTGAAAAGTACGGTTGTACGATTCTTCAAAAATTTTATTAAAGAATATCCCTTTTGCAGCGACAGTTTGGGCGTATTGCGCAAAATCAAAATCGTAACCCGATGTTTTGTAATTAATGGTTCCGCCAACTTTTAATTGTTCTTGCATAGCAGGTGTTAGCTCCACTTCTTCCAAAAAAGAATTAAAATCACTACCGTGTGCTAAAAAAATTAAATTTCCGTCGTAATCGCTTAAAATATATTCGTTCCAATCTACATAACTCCCTTTTTCGGTTTTGGTACAAATACCAACTATATAGTAGGTCTTCCCTTTATAAACAATACTTTCGTTAAGCTCAGCATAAACGTTTTTAAATTTTCCGTTTAATTTACCTGCATATTCGGTTGTACTTTCATTAATAAAAGATACGCTGCAACAATCGGGACAAACAAATGTTTGGGGTTTTAGTTTAGTATATGCTAATTCGGTTGTATTTAAACAATCACTGCATTGATAAGTAGTTTTCATTAGCGACGTACATTGGTTTCGTTAAGAACTTCGGCTTTAAAAAAATCTTTAAAAACAGCACCTAAATCTTCTACTTTTTGCGAATTATCGTTTAAATAATTACACAAATAAATATCTAACGTAAGTTGTTTAAATTCGGGCCACGTATGTATGCAAATGTGCGATTCTTTTAAACAAATTGCTACTGTATACCCCCCTTGATCAAAAGTATGGTGTGATATACCTACTATTTCTAAATTAAAATTTTGAATAGTTTGTTTAGCAAAATCGATAAATTTTTGAGTTGAGGTTAACAGTTCGTTCGCAGCTACTTGCAGCGTTAATAATTTGTGTAAACCCGGATTGTAGTTTGGCATATGTGCGTAAAACCTAAGTGTTTTTTTACAAATATAAAAAAAGTAAATTAAAAACAAAAGCACGGCTTTTCACCGTGCTTTTGTGTTATATTTAAAGAAATATTATAATTGCGGACCTGCTGCAACTAATGATTTTCCTTCTTCATTATCGGTATATTGTACAAAGTTTTCTACAAATAATTTTGCTAAATCTGTAGCTTTTGTTTGCCATTCTGCAGCATCTGTGTAGGTGTTACGAGGATCTAAAATATTAGTATCTACACCTTCTAAAGCTGTTGGAACTGCTAAATTAAATATTGGAACAATACTTGTTTCTGCGTTTTCAATAGAGCCATCTAAAATTCTATCGATAATTGCGCGTGTATCTTTAATAGAAATACGTTTACCAGTACCATTCCAACCTGTATTTACCATATAGGCAGTTGCTTGGTGCTCTTCCATTTTTTTAACTAACTCTTCTCCGTATTTTGTTGGGTGCAAGCTTAAAAACGCTTTTCCAAAACATGCAGAAAAAGTAGGTTCAGGCTGAGTTACTCCGCGTTCTGTACCTGCTAATTTTGCTGTAAAGCCAGATAAAAAGTAGTATTTAGTTTGTTCGGGTGTTAATTTAGAAACGGGTGGCATTACACCAAAAGCATCGGCAGTTAAAAAGATTACTTTTTTAGCATGACCTGCTTTTGAAACCGGTTTTACAATGTTTTCAATATGATCAATTGGGTAAGAAACACGTGTGTTTTGTGTAACCGAACCGTCTTTAAAATCAATTACACCATTTGCATCTAATGTAACGTTTTCTAATAAAGCATCGCGTTTAATAGCTGCAAAAATTTCTGGTTCGTGTTCTTTGCTTAAATCAATAGTTTTTGCATAACATCCACCTTCAAAGTTAAACACACCATCGTTATCCCAACCGTGTTCATCATCGCCTATTAATTCGCGTTTAGGATCGGTAGATAAAGTTGTTTTTCCTGTACCCGACAAACCAAAGAAAACAGCAACATCACCTTCTTTACCTTTGTTTGCAGAACAGTGCATTGATGCAATTCCTTGTAATGGCAAGTAGTAGTTCATCATTGAAAACATTCCCTTTTTCATTTCACCGCCGTACCATGTACCGCCAATTAATTGCATTTTTTCAGTTAAATTAAAAGCAACGTAAACTTCTGAATTTAAGTTATGTGCTTTATAATCTGTAAAAGATGTTTTTGATGCGTTAATCACCACAAAATCTGGTTCACCAAAGTTATCTAATTCTGCTTCGGTAGGGCGTATAAACATATTTTTCACAAAATGTGCTTGCCAAGCCACCTCCATAATAAAACGTACTTTTAAACGCGTATCTTCGTTTGCGCCACAAAAAGCATCAATTACATATAATTTTTTTCCAGATAACTGAGCTGCAGCATTTTGCTTTAACGCTTCCCAAGTATCTTGTGAAATTGGTTTATTATCGTTTTTCGCTTTGTCAGATGTCCACCAAATAGTATTTTCTGTAACAGCGTCTTTAACTATATATTTATCTTTAGGAGAACGTCCTGTAAAATCTCCTGTCATTACATTTACAGCACCAAGTTCTGAAACTTGCCCGCGTTCAAAACCTTCTAAATTTTGATCTGTTTCTGCTTTAAATAATTCATCATACGAAGGATTGTAAATTACTTCACTTACATTTTGTATCCCATATTTATCCAAAGAGATTGCCTTTGAAACTTCCATATCTTAAATTGTGTGTTGTATTAATAATTTGCTTACAAACTTACTAATAAATTTATTATTTTTTTTATTTATTGTTTTTTTGTTTCATTGAATAAAAAGCGGTAAAAAACCAACTTGCAATTAAAAACAAGCCACCTACTGGAGTAATTGGACCTAAAAATTTAAAATTGATACCTGTTAACGCTTGTGTAGCCAATAAATATATCGACCCTGAAAATAAAAAAACGCCTACAGTTGTTAATATGCCTATGGTACGTTTATTTTTATCGGTTAAAACGCTTAATTGTGCAATTAACAATAAAAACAATGCATGATACATTTGGTATTTCACCCCAGTTTCAAAGCTTATTAACTGTGCTTCGGTTAGCACTTTTTTTAAACCATGCGCACCAAAAGCACCTAAAATTATAGCTATAAAGCCAAAAAAAGCGGCAAGCGTTACTAACTTTTTAGTCATTTTGTATTTTTTTCAAATGTACAAATCTTTCATTAAAAACCACTTTAAAAATTATTTTAAAGCATTTTAACTAACTAAACCTATTTTTTGTAATTTTATACAATAACACGATGCTTTTTTAAGCAAAAAAACATCAATCTAAAAAAAAAACAATGCAGGTACTTTTAGCAATTTTGCCACTTATCGCAACAGTAGTATTACTTTTTTTAGCGTATTTTGCTTACAAAATGTATAAAAAAATAATGCGCTAATTTTAAACCTTACAATTAAAAAAGCGAAGTTAACCCTTTGCTTTTTTACTTTTTTTAAGCAAGCTGGTAAATTATTTTTAGTACATTTAGCATGAAAAAAAAAAATTGAATGAAAAATGTACTTTTATTTGGTTCGGGCAGATCTACTTCTTCTTTAATCAAATATTTATTAGATAGAACCGAAAAATATCAATTTAAACTTTACATTGCCGACCAAAGCATTGCTTCGATTGAAGAAAAAATTGAAAACAACCCTAATGCTTTTGCTGTTATTTTAGATATACACGATGAAGCTGCGCGTAAACAATTAATTACCCAAGCCGATGTGGTAATTTCTATGATGCCCGCTTTTTTACACCCCATTATAGCTACCGATTGTTTAAACTTAAAAAAACACTTAGTGACCGCTTCGTACATTTCAAACGAATTAAAGGAAATGGATGCAGATGTAAAAGCTAATGGTTTAATTTTTATGAACGAATGTGGATTAGACCCTGGCATTGACCACATGAGCGCTATGAAGGTTTTAGATGAAATTAGAGCAAAAGGCGGAAATCCAGTACATTTTGAAAGTTTTTGCGGCGGTTTGGTTGCACCAGAATCTGACGATAATATTTGGAAATACAAATTTTCATGGAATCCACGTAATGTTGTAGTTGCAGGCCAAGGGGGTGCAGCAAAATTTTTACAACAAGGTACTTATAAATACATACCGTATCAGCGTATTTTTAAACGAACCGAATTTTTAGAAATTGATGGTTTTGGAAGGTTTGAAGCTTATGCCAACCGGGATTCCTTAGGATACCGCGAAACTTATGGTTTACAAAAGGCACATACTATTTACCGTGGCACCATGCGTAGAGTGGGCTTTTCACGTGCATGGAATATGCTGGTACAATTAGGCGTAACCGATGACACCTACACTATTGAAGATTCTGAAAACATGAGTTATCGCGAATTTATTAATTCGTTTTTGTACTACCACCCTACCGATTCGGTTGAAGTAAAATTTAGATTAACTTTAAATGTAGAACAAGACGATACGGTTTGGGATAAATTTGTTGCTCTTGATCTTTTTAATAAAGATAAAAAAGTAGGCTTAAAAAATGCCACTCCGGCTCAAATTATGGAAAAGATACTATCTGAAAAATGGACCTTGCAACCAAACGATAAAGACATGATTGTTATGTATCACAAATTTGGTTACACGATGCCTAATGTATCCGAAACCTTACAAATTGACGCTACAATGGTGTGTTTAGGCGATGATGCATTACATACAGGTATGGCTAAAACTGTAGGTTTACCGGTTGGTATTATTACCCTTAAAATTTTAACAGGCGAAATTACTACTCCAGGCGTACAAATGCCAATTACTAAAGAAGTGTACGAACCTGTTTTAAAAGAATTAGAAACTTTTGGTATTATTTTTAACGAAAAAGAAGTGCCGTATGATGGCGGTATTTAACTGATAAATTATTGCAACAAAAAACCTCGATACTTAATTTATCGAGGTTTTTTTTATAAAATTTATTTAGGAAACGTTTCTAAAACTTTTGTAACAAATTCTTTAATTCGTTCTTCTTTTTTTGTTTGTTTTTGGGTTAAGTAACCAGTACCTTTTCCTTGCCAAATTAATTCTTTATTTGCAGCCTTTAAAACATCTACATACAAAACACCTTGTGTAGAAGTTGAAACCGATTGGTACCCAGGCCCCATCATCCAAGGGTTCCAACCCCAAGGGCGATAAAAACCGTAGCCCCATCCTCCATAAAAAGTATTAACATTAACTACTTGTTTAGCATCGGTAAAAATATTAATTAACATATCAGGATTATCGCTTTTTGTAAATCCTTTTGCAGTCATTTCTTCATCGATAGCTTTAAGAATTCGCTTTTTATCTAAATCAGAAATCTTCATTTTATCAACACCACTTTTCATAAAAGCGTACGTTTTGTACTGCTGAAAATTTACATTTTTATCAAAATCGGTTTGTACTTGTACCGAACTGCAAGCAGTTAGTACAAACAAAAAAAGCACCGGTAAAAGTTTAAAAAGTTTCATAATATTTTAGTCTAAAAGTTTATCATCTACAAAATTAGGCAATGTAACTTTTAAATTAGGTTCAGCTTCCATTGCGCGTTTAATAGCAAAAACAGCCCCTTCATTTCTTGCCCAGCTACGGCGCGAAATACCGTTGTTCACGTCCCAGAAAAGCATTGATTTTAAGCGTTGTTCTGCTTCCAATGTACCATCAAGAAGCATACCAAAACCACCATTAATAACTTCGCCCCAACCAACGCCGCCGCCATTGTGAATAGAAACCCAAGTAGCTCCACGGAAACTATCGCCAATTACATTGTGTATTGCCATATCTGCTGTAAAACGTGATCCGTCGTAAATATTTGAAGTTTCACGGTAAGGAGAATCGGTTCCAGAAACATCGTGATGGTCACGACCTAACACAACAGGGCCAATTTTACCTTTGTTAATGGCATCGTTAAAAGCTTTGGCAATATTCATACGTCCTTCAGCATCGGCATATAAAATACGTGCTTGCGAACCTACAACCAATTTATTTTCTTGCGCGCCACGAATCCACTGAATATTATCTTTCATTTGTTGTTGAATTTCAGCAGGCGACGTTTTAATCATTTCTTCTAAAACAGAGCAAGCAATTTCGTCGGTTTTTTGTAAATCTTCAGGATTATTAGATGCACATACCCAGCGGAAAGGACCAAAACCATAATCAAAACACATTGGCCCCATAATATCTTGTACATACGATGGATATTTAAATTCGCGTCCTAACATAGGATTAGGGTTCATAACATCGGCACCTGCGCGGCTTGCTTCAAGCAAAAAGGCATTTCCGTAATCAAAGAAATAAGTTCCTTTTGCTGTATGTTTATTGATTGCAGCTGCATGACGACGTAAAGTTTCTTGCACTTTTTCTTTAAACAATTCGGGTTGATTAGCCATCATTTCATTTGCTTCTTCAAACGAAATTCCAACAGGGTAATAACCACCAGCCCATGGGTTGTGAAGTGATGTTTGATCGGAACCTAAATCAATATGTAAATTTTCTTTATCGAATTTTTCCCAAACGTCAACAATATTACCTAAATAAGCAATAGAAACGACTTCGTTATTTTGTTGGGCAATTTTAACTCGATTCACTAATTGATCTAAATCTTCAATAATTTCGTGTATCCAACCTTGCTCATGACGAATTTTAGTAATTTTTGGATTAACTTCGGCACAAACCGTAATACAACCTGCAATGGTACCCGCTTTTGGTTGTGCACCACTCATTCCGCCTAAACCACTTGTTACAAACAAGTTTCCTTTAGGTTCTTTACCAATTTTTCTAAAACCATTTAAAACGGTAATGGTTGTACCATGCACTATACCTTGTGGGCCAATATACATGTACGAACCAGCAGTCATTTGGCCATATTGTGTTACGCCTAAGGCATTAAATTTTTCCCAATCGTCTGGTTTAGAATAATTAGGAATCATCATTCCGTTTGTAACTACAACACGTGGCGCGTTTTTGTGCGATGGAAATAAGCCCATTGGATGTCCCGAATACATTACTAAAGTTTGCTCATCGGTCATTTCGGCTAAATATTTCATGGTTAATAAATATTGAGCCCAGTTGCTAAAAACAGCACCGTTACCTCCATAAGTTATTAATTCATGTGGATGTTGCGCTACAGCGTAATCTAAATTATTCTGTATCATCATTTGTATGGCTTTTGCCTGTAATGATTTTCCTGGATATTCATTTATATCGCGAGCGTACATGCGGTATTGCGGACGAAAACGATACATATATATACGTCCGTATTTTTCTAATTCTTCTTTAAATTCAGGAATTAAAGTTTGGTGTTGTTGTGGTTCAAAGTAACGCAATGCATTGCGCAACGCCAATTTTTTTTCTTCGTTAGTTAATATTTCTTTGCGTTTTGGTGCATGGTTTATGGTTGCATCGTAAACTGCAACTGGTGGTAATTGGGTTGGTATACCCTGAAGAATTTCCTCTTGAAACGTCATAACTTGTTTTGTATTTTTCTTTATTTTACCTATTAATTTACTGTAACCGTAAGGGCAATGTTTACATCCGCTAACACAACAATACCCTCTGTCTAACAGGTATTTTTCTGTAAAAATACGGTACCCTTCTGGCGAAAGATAAAAATCTTCCCCTTCAATTAATTCTTTTTTCATAATAACCACAAATTTAGTGATAAATTTTATTTTAGCAGCCTAAGCAATTTGTGTTTTAAAATACAATCGTGTTATTTAAAAATAATACCTTTGTTTTATGTGGTTAATTAAAACAAATTTTATAATTCCTAAGGGTTTTTCGGGCATTACGTTGTATCCGTTTGTTTTTGCACACAAAAGAACTACTTTTAATAACGTGTTTATTAATCATGAAAAAATTCATTTAAGGCAACAATTAGAACTGCTTATTATTCCTTTTTTTGTTTGGTATTTTTTTGAATTTTTATTTCGATTGATTCAATTTAAAAACAAAAAAACAGCTTACCGAAACATTTCGTTTGAAAAAGAAGCTTATGCAAACGAAAAAAACGAAAACTATCTTAAAAACAGAAAAATGTACACTTTTTTACGCTATTTATGATTGAACCTCAACAAAATGCCTTCAACCAAAAAATTAATATTCCAAATAATTTTGGAATTGAAGTATATGTAAAAAGAGAAGATGTTTTACACAGCGAAATATCGGGAAATAAATTTAGAAAATTAAAATACAATTTGCTTGAAGCTAAAAAGTTAGGTTTTACCAAATTACTTACTTTTGGCGGTGCATATTCTAACCATATTGCAGCTGTAGCAGCGGCTGGGAACGAATTTGGGTTTGAAACTATAGGTATTATTCGCGGCGATGAATTACACGATAAATTTTTACAAAACCCTACTTTAAACCAAGCGTCAAAAAACGGCATGCAATTTAAGTTTGTTTCGCGTACACAATACCGCAACAAAACCGATATTGATTTTATTGAAAATTTAAAAGCCGAATTTGGTACTTTTTATTTAATTCCCGAAGGCGGCACTAATGAATTTGCTGTAAAGGGATGCCAAGAAATTTTAACCGAAACCGATTTTATGTTTGATTATATTTGTTGCGCAGTAGGTACCGGTGGCACCATAGCTGGTATTATAAATAGTTTAAAACCACACCAACAAGCTATTGGTTTTCCGGCTTTAAAAGGCGATTTTTTACAAAATGACATAAAAAAGTTTTCAAAAAACAATCAATGGAAATTGGTAACTAACTATGATTTTGGAGGTTACGCAAAGATAAATGAGCAGTTGAAACAATTTATGAAGCATTTTTTTGAAAAAAATTTAATATCTTTGGATCCTATTTATACGTCAAAAATGTTTTTTGGTGTAATAGATTTAATTTCAAAAGGGTATTTTAAACCTAATTCTAAAATAATTTTAATACATACCGGAGGTTTACAAGGGCTTCAATCAAACATCGCTGAAATATGAAGAAAGTTTTATCTGTATTATTTACAGGATTGATTTTAATGAGTTGTAGTGCAGCTCATACCACAAATGTTAAAGAAAAAATTGCAAAAGAATACGGCAAAAACAACAATAAAAAGAAAGTAGTTGTTAAAACCCGCTCCGAAAGTATTAAAAGTACACCATCGCCCGAAAAAAAATTAAAATCTACCATAAATAAAGAAGAAACTTTAATTGCTACTTCAAAAATAAACGTTTCAAAAAACACCATTGAAAATTATATTGATACCTACGCTGCAGTTGCAATGTATAATATGAAAAAATACGGCATACCGGCAAGTATTAAAATGGCTCAGGGTATTTTAGAATCAGGGTCGGGTAACGGACACTTATGTATTGCTGCCAACAACCATTTTGGAATAAAATGTAAAGAAGAATGGACAGGCGAAACCATTTCGCACACCGATGACGCACCCAATGAATGTTTTAGAAAATACAATAACGCTTTAGAATCGTACAACGATCATTCTGAGTTTTTAACAAATCGCGTGTATTATAAAAACTTATTTACTTTAGAAAAAAGCGATTACAAAGCGTGGGCAAACGGTTTAAAACAAGCAGGTTACGCAACCGATCCAAACTATCCACAAAAATTAATAAGTATTATTGAACGATACAAATTATATGAATTAGACCAAAAAGTGTTGGGTAAAAACTATGTAAAAATAAATCATACCGAAGAAACCCAACCAACTGCTTTTGTACCAAATGCAGAACATATTTACACGGTACAAGCTGGTGACACACTTTATGCTATTTGTCAAAAATTTAATTCATCAATTGATGAAGTTAAACGTTTAAATAATCTATCAACCAACACTATTTCTGTAGGACAAACAATAAAAATACAATAAAATGTTATACAAACGTAGCAGCGAATTTTTCGTTGAAGCATTAAAATATATACCGGGAGGAGTTAATTCTCCCGTTCGTGCGTTTAAATCGGTAGGTGGAACGCCGATTTATGTAAAAAAAGCCAATGGAGCTTATTTATATGATGAAGACAACAACCAATATATTGATTATATAAATTCATGGGGCCCCATGATTTTAGGTCATGCTTATGAACCTGTGGTTAATGCTGTAATTGAAAAAACAAAACAAGGAACATCGTTTGGAACACCAACCGAAATTGAAACCGAAATTGCTAAACTAGCTGTTTCAATGGTTCCTAATATCGATAAAATTAGATTTGTAAATTCAGGTACCGAAGCTTGTATGAGTGCCGTGCGTTTGGCGCGTGGCTTTACCAATCGTGAAAAAATAATTAAATTCCGTGGTTGTTATCACGGGCATTCCGATTCGTTTTTAATAGCAGCAGGTAGTGGTTTATCTACATTTGGGGTTCCATCTAGTCCTGGTGTTACCAAAGGAACTGCGCAAGACACTTTGTTAGCTAATTTTAACGATATTGAGTCTGTAATTGAATTATTTAAAGCAAATCCAAACCAAATTGCTGCCATTATTATAGAACCAGTTGCAGGAAACATGGGGTGTGTACCACCAGTAAACAATTTCTTACAAAAACTACGCAGTATTTGTGATGAAAATGGCACCTTATTAATTTTTGATGAAGTTATGACAGGTTTTCGTTTAGCAAAAGGCGGGGCACAAGAGCTTTATAACGTAACTGCAGATATTGTTTGCTTTGGCAAAGTAATTGGCGGCGGCTTACCTGTTGGTGCATTTGCAGCGCGTACCGAAATTATGGATTATTTAGCACCTGTTGGTCCGGTTTACCAAGCAGGCACGCTATCGGGCAATCCATTGGCAATGGCTGCTGGTTTGGCAATGTTGCAAGCAATTAATAACGATACCGAACTATTCAATCGTTTAGAAGAAAAAACCGCTTATTTAGAAGCTGGTATTCGCAACGTACTTACCCAAAACAACAAAACGTTTACTATTAACAGAGTAGGTTCTATGATTTCGGTTTTCTTTTGCGATATCACTGTTGAAAATTACGAGGATGCTGCAAAAGCCGATACACCTGAGTTTAAAAAATTCTTTCACGATTTGTTAGAACGCGGCGTTTACATTGCTCCGTCTAGCTACGAAACTTGGTTTATTACCGATGCACTAACTTATGATGATTTAGACAAAACTATTGAAGTAATTAACGAAGTAACTAAATAAAAAAAACACCCCTAACAATTAAATTTTTAGGGGTGTTTTTTTATTTATCAATCCATAATCACAATGTTATTACCTTTCTTTTTACCTGCAAATTTTTCTAATTTATAGGTTAATGAAAACATAATGTATTGTTTTAAAATGGTATTTTGTGTATCTGATATAGATGTAGGCGAAACACTTCTGCGTACGCTTTGGTTTTGATTTAAAATATCGTAAATTTTTACTTTTGCTAAAAAGCGTTCGTTGTAAAAATTATATCCTAAGCTGGCATTCCAAAGTAAAAAATCTTTTCTAAAATTACTTGAAAGATTTGAATTGTATTCATAAACTATATCACTTCCAAAAACTACATTTTTAGGCATGTACGATGTTACCATTAAACCTGCTTTGTGCGTAAAATAATTTGACTGATTTACTGTAAAGTTTTCATAGTTTGTTTTACTTACACTATAAGCATAATTAGGTTGTATAGTTAGCTTTTTATCAATATCTAAAGTAACATTTACTTTTGGTCCGTAACTTTTGCTATTTGCTGTGTATGCAACATTATTTAAAACACCTTTATTTAAATCACCACTAAAATTAAAGCCTGCGCTTAACGATAATTTATTTTTATCGCTTAATTTATAACTTTTGTTGTAATTAAAGCCAGACCAATAATGATATGTATTGTAAACATTAATATAGGTTGATGTTGCTACAAAATTTTCATCATATGCAACCGTATTATCAATATTTCGTGAACTATACGTTCCGCCACCATAAAAATAATAACCCGAACGCGATTGCCAATCATAATTGTTAAAACTTAAATAAACGTTGTGTTCTTTGCTTGTTTTTAAATCTTTATTTCCTTTTGATTTGAACAATGGATTTGATAAATCTTCGTATTCTAACAATTGATTTAAAAACGGACTTCTTTCGTTATAGGAATAATTGGTGTAAATTCTTTTTGACTTTCCTAATTCAACACTTGCATTTGCGTCAATTTCTGGCAAAATATCTAAACGCTTGTTTACATAATGATTATTGTTGTAAAACGATGTTACATTGTAGTTATTAAAACCAGTTCCAACAGTTAAACTTAACCACAATTTTTCGGTATTTATTTGATAACCTACACTTGGTTTTGTTATGGTACCTTTTAAACAATTTGCGTATGATAGTAAATTATTATAATTTGTAAAACTATTGTTTGCAGTATTAAAATCAAAAGTGCCTTTACCTTGATAATCATTTTGCCAGGTTGTATCGTATTTAAATGTTAATGATTGGCTTTTATTTATAGGTTCGCGATAAATTGCATTAACTGTATATTCATCGGAATGTCTTGTTGCTTGTATTTGTTGATTTCGAATATCATCTGCAGCCGTTGACTGAAAGAAATAAGCCGCCGAATTTTTTAACTGATTGGTTTTATTTTGTGAATTTTTGTTTTCAAGACCAAAACTAACACTACGCCCTTTTTTCTTGAATCTTCGGGCTAATAAAATTTCGTTATCAAAACTATAAGTATCAAGGTTTAAAATATCGTTGTTGTTTGACTTGTTTAAATCTTCGCCAAATTCATTTTTAGTTTGGCTAGCACTATTTGTATGTGTTGTGCTTATGCCTCTTTTAAAATTTGGAACAATTGTTAAGGTTGTTAACGAATCTATTTCCATTTCAATATCGTAATTAAATGAATGATTTGTAGCTTTTGATTTTAATTCAGAACTTGATTCGGTTACAAACCTATTTTCAGGTAATAAATTTTCGGTTCGTGTTTTGTTTTTATTGTTATTTTCAACTTCGTTAAACAAGTAATTCATACTTACTTTGTTTTTTTTACCCCAATTATCGCTATAATTTACCCCAATCATATCGGTTTGACTGATTCCTTTTTGTCCTCCAAAATTTAATCCATTTACACTAAACGATCCGTCTGATGACCAACTAGAATAAGTGTTTCTACCACCCGACATGTTGTCCATAATTTCGTTGGTTGAAAAGCCTTGAGAATTAATATTATTAGAAGAACCTAAAAAACTTATTTTAAAATCGTTTTTAAAATAATTGAACAATAAAGACGATTCGTAACGATCATCTGTGCCATATCCAGCAATAAAACGCCCAAACAAACCTTTGTTTTTATCTTCATCAATTGTAAGATTTATTGTTTTAGCATTGCCAGTTGCTTTTGCACCTGTAATTTTTTCTTCTTTGGTTTTTGTATCGGTAATTTGTACTTTGTTAATAATGTCTTTAGGTAAATTTTCAATTGCAACTTTACCATCGGCACCAAAAAATGGTTTTCCGTTTACCAACACATTATTTACTTCTTTACCGTTTACTTTTATTTTACCAGCTTCATCAATTTCAACTCCTGGTAGTTGTTCTAATAATTCTTTTACAGTAGCATCGGGGCGTACTTTAAACGATGCTGCATTAAATTCTAAAGTATCTTTTTTTACGCGAATTGGAGCTGCATCGGTTACAATTACCAATTCATCCATTACATCAGATGTTGGTTGCATGGTAATTACACCTAAATTTAAAATTTGCTTTAAATCTTCAATTTTGGTGGAATAATCTTCATAACCTAAATATGAAACGGTTAAAAAACTTGGTTCGTTTGCTTTTTTTATGGGAATTTTAAAATTGCCCAAAACATCTGTAATTGTGTAATCTAAAAGTGTTGAATCTTTTTGTGCTGATAAGTAAACTGTTGCTGATTCTATTGGAACTTTTTCTAAAGTTAGAACTTTGCCCGAAATTTCATTTTTTTGTGCAAAAAGCATTGTACTACAAAAAATAGCAAATAATAATAGTGTGTTTTTCATTAAATATTTTGTTTTATATTTTAGTTAACGATTAATTTATAAAAAAAGTATAAAAAAAAGAACATAATTTAACAACTATGTTCTTTTTAATGCGTTACAATTTAAAACACTATAATTCTCTTACTCTTCCCGGCATCATCATACGATTCATTCTGTTTGGTTTTTTTGTAGAATTTCCAAATTGGTTAAATTTCCAAGTTAGCGAAAACATTACATAACGCTGTAAAACGGTATTTTCTTGATCTACAATTGTAGTTGGATTAATTACACGTGATGTTCCAATATTTCTATTCAACAAATCGTACACTTTAACTTTAGCAGTTAAGGCTTTGTTTAAAAAGGTATATGAAACGGCTGTATTCCACAATAAAAAGTCTTTTTTAAAACCTGGCGCTATGTTAGAATTGTACGTATAACTAAAATCGTTACCAAATGTAAAATTCTCTGGCCAATAGGTGGTTGTTTGCAACATTAAATTATGACGCACATAACTGGTTTCGGCTAATTGATAATTTTCATAATTGGTTTGATTGTACGATAAATTATACGATGGTGAAATACTTAAAATTTCGCCATAATCCCAAGAAGCATAAACGTTTGGCGAAATTGTTACACTATTAGCATCGTATAAAACACCATTTGCATATCCTTTTTGCTTGTCTAGTGAAACTCTACTTCCGGTACCGTAACGAATAGTGTGCTCATTAAATTTATACGACTTGTTCCAGTGAAAAAACAAAGAAGTGTTAAGCGCACCCGAAACATTTGTATACGTTGTGGTACGTTTACGATTTTCGTTAAACAAGGTTGATGAAACAATTTGCGAATTGTAAAAACTTCCACTTAAATATACACTCCACCCTGATCGCATTTGAAAATTGTAATTTCTAAAAGCTACATTTACACGGTGATATTGTTCTTGATCTAAATTTTGGTTCCCAATATAGGTTTGTAAAGGATCGTTTAAACGTTCATAAGGTAAAATTTGAGTTGCCGATGGATTACTTACATTGTAATTGTAACCAACACTAAAATTTTTGCTTTTATCTAACTTATATCTAAAATTTCCACGAATATAAGGAGCAACAAAATCACGTGATACATTGTAATTTGTATTCATATACAATGCATTTGCGTTAAAATTTGCAATACTTAAGCCCGAATCAAAATACCAATTAAACATATCCGATTCGTATTTTAAGCCAACTGCAGGTTTATTTGTTACCGTTTTAGTTTGCGTTTGGTTTGATAATAAAGCGTTAAAGTCGGTAAAATTATTGCTAACTTCATTAAAGTTATAAGTATTTAAACGATCGGTTTCATTGTTTAAATCTATTGTATAGGCAAGATCAACAAACATTTTTGATGAAATTGGTTGCGTATAAGCCGCTCTCAAGCTGTATTGATCTTGCGTGCTGTTTGAAAGTTCTTGCTGATTACGAATATCGTTTGTTGGTGTATTTTGGTAAAATAACGTTGCTGAATTAGTTGTTCCTAAACCATTTGTTTTTGAGTTATTATTTGTTAGTTCTAAACTTAGGTTTTTACCTTTATCGTTCAATTTTTTGTTGAATTCGATACTGTTTTCAAACGTAAAATTATCTGTTTTAGAGAACGATTTTTCTGTACTTTCATTTAACAACTCGCCCGAATTTTCTACCGATTTTGAGTTACTTACCGAACTTAATTCATTTGTGTTTGCAGTAATTTTTGGATTTACAAAAACATTTGTTGTAGGGTTAATTTTATATTCTAAACGCAAATTAGCATTGTGATTTGTGTTATTATTCAAGCGTGTTGATGCCGATTCGGTAATAAAATCACCATCGGGCAAAAGATTAATTACCCTAGAACGATTGCTGTTTTTATTTTGTGTATCTTTAAAATAGTAGCTTGCATTGGTTTCTAAATCTTCAAAAAATTGATCCGAATAGTTAAAACCTATCATATTAGTACGGGTAATTCCGGTACTGTTTCCAAAGCCCATTGCACCACCTGAACGGCCTCCAAAACTTAAGAATTGACTGCGACCTCCACCCATGTTATCAAATATTTCATCCATTGAAAAACCTTCAGAATTTATGTTATTTGCCGAAGCTAAAACCGAAATTTTTCGATTGCCTTTAAAATAATTAATCAATCCGCTAGATTCATATCTGTTTGCATTGTAAATAACACTACCAATACCTGCGCTTAATTTTGCCATTAAACCTTTGTTTTTGCCTTCGTCAATAGTAAAATTGATACTAGCGTTTTCGCTTTTCGCTTTTCTACCCGAAAATTCTTCACTCTTAGTTTTATGGTCGGTAACTTGAATTTTCTTAATTAAATCGGCAGGTAAGTTTTGTAATGCAATTGTACCATCGGTGTTAAAAAAAGGCTTTCCGTTTACTAAAATCTGACTTACTTCTTTACCATTTACGGTAATTTTTTTATTGGCGTCAATTTCTACTCCAGGAAGTTCTTTCAACAAAGCTTCCACATTAGCATCAGGGCGCACTTTAAACGAAGATGCATTAAATTCAATGGTATCTGTTTTTACGCGAATTGGTGCATCGGTAACAATTACAATTTCCGAAAGCAAATCACTATCAGGTGCCATTTGAATAATTCCTAAATCTTTAGAAGCCATTAACTGCTGAAATTTTTCAACTTTATTTTTAAACCCTAATTGCGAAAAAGTTAAAAAAGTAGGTTCGCTAACCGTTTTTAAATCTAAAGCAAAATCGCCCGAAGCATCGGTTGCAGCGTATTGAATTAAGGTTGAATCTTTTTCTTTAGAAAGATACATGGTTAAATCGGAAACAGGCTCGTTTTTTTCGTTAACTACCTTTCCTTTTAACTGAATATTTTGTGCAAAAATGCTTGTTGTACAAAATATACACAAAATGGTTACATAAAAATATATTTTCTTCATTCTAAATTATTGAAAAACAAAAATAAAGCGATTTTTCAAAATAAAAATGAAAAATCGCTTATAAAAAACAATTAGGGTTAGATTAGTTGTATTGTTTTTTAAATCTTACTATTTTTTTTCTTTTTATTGCGTCCGTACCAAATCATAAAACCAGTAACTGGTAAGCTTGCACACAACAAACTAACAATAAAAGCTAATATTTTTGTTGGTAAACCACCAATTGCACCTACGTGAATATCGTAATTGGCATTTACCATTTTTTCTCCAAAATCTTTATCTTCTGGGTTGCGCGCATGAAGCAATTCACCCGAATTTTCATCAAAAATTAAGTTGCTGTTTTTGTAATAAGTATTTGGTAAATGGCGCACATATACTTCAAAATTTGGATGTTCATGATCGTCTAAATGTTCATGACCCAAATCTAAAGCAAACATATAAGCGTTGGGATACAATTGTTCTACTTTTGCTGCCATTTTATCTAAAGTAGTATCGTTTCTTAATGCAAGAGGCGCTGTGGTTTTAATATGTGAAAAATCGGGGTATTGTGTTTTTCCACCCGAAAAAACAACGTAAATCATTGCTTGTATAAAAAAGAAGGCATAAAACAATCCTGTAATAGAGAAAATTAATGCAAAAAACGATGTATAAAACCCAATAATATTGTGTAAATCGTAATTTTTACGTTTCCATTTTGTAATGTTTTTCCACTGAAACCAAAAGCGTTGTTTACGTGCTGCTTTATTTTTTGGCCACCATAAAATAATGCCCGAAATAAGCATAAACACAAAAATGAGTACGGGAATACCTGTTGCCCATTTACCCCATTCAGAATTTAAAAGAAAACCCCAATGCAAATTTTTTACAATATTAAAAAAGCTATATTTTTCATCGTAAACCTGTAAAACTTTACCATTGTATGGGTTTACATAAGCAAATTTATAAACAGGGTATTCATCAAAATAATTCCAAGCACTTGTGTTGTGTTCAAAATAATAAAATTGGTACGAAAGCGATCGATCAATTGGTATATTAACCCAATGTATAGGGTATTTTTCTTGTACTTGTTGTTGAACTAAATTTTCTAACTGTCTTAAAGGCAGCTTTGTTTTTTGCTGAAAATTAGGTTCGTTATGATGCATGTATTCCTTGCGTTGAATGCTTTCAATTTCATCTTTAAAAACATACAAAGCTCCGGTTATTGATATAAAAAATACAATAGAACCAATAAGCAAGCCGAACCAAAGGTGCAGCTTGCCAATTGTTTTTTTTAATTTAAAACCTGTGTTTTTTTGGTTATTTTTTGCCATTAAAATTTATAGTTTAAGCCTAACGAAATAGAACGTGCAAATTGTGGACTAACTGTTGACCAACCCGTGAAATACTTTTCGTTAGTTACGTTATCTACTTTTAAAACAGCGCTGTATTTTTCTGCATTGTATGATAATGCCATGTTAAAAACCGTATAACCTGGCAAAGCAAACGTACCAATATTTGCTCGGTTAAGTGTTAATAATTCGCTAGCAGAATTAGCACCTAATCCTAGACCAAAATTCTTTAATGCACCATTTTGAACGGTATAATTTGCCCAAAAGTTAAATACATTTTCTGGTCCTGCTTCTTCAGTTCTTAAACCTAAATAACCAGCCGTTGGATCGTCTTTAGTAACTTTATTATTGTTATGGCTATAACCAGCAACAATATTTAAACCGTTTATTGGGCTGCCTAAAACACTCATTTCAAAACCTTTACTTTGCACTTCACCCGCTTGAGTAGTATCTACCCCACTGCCCATTAATTTATTTTTAACGGTAATATCGTAATAACTTGCAGTTACTGACAAACGATCTTTAATTAAACTTGCTTTTGTACCAATTTCCCACTGATTTGCTTGCTCTGGATCAAAATAACGCAATTCACGACCGGTTACATTTCCATTGGTATCTGTTATATCAATTGCAGTAGCATCTAAATATTTAAAACCGTTCATGTAGTTAGCAAAAACCGACAATTTATCTTGAATTGGTTGATAAACGATACCTAATTTTGGCGAAAATGTTGTTTTGGGTTTAAGATCTTCTGTTGAATAAGCAGTTGGCTGACCGGTAAAGTGATCGGCACGTAAACTAATCATTGCTGATAGATTAGGTAAAAACTCCATTACATTTGAAAAATACGCACTGTAAATTTTAGTTTCAGCAGATTGCAACGCTGCCGAAGTTCCTAATAAAGCGGCATCAACATGTGGTGTAGTTAATTTACCTGCCATTGTATCGTTTTGGTCGATTAAAGAAACCGTTCCAAAAGCTGCCCAACCAGTACCACCTACTGAAAATTTACGTTGAAAATAATCTAAACCAGCAACCAATTTATTTTTAACCGAACCTATTGCATAAGTTCCTACAAAATTTTGTTGAATACCTGTTACGTTAGTTTCAGCTTCGCCTTTTGTTATAAAACGAGTAAACTCATTTCCATTTGCAGAATCCCACAAATATTGGTAGTAACCATTTGTTTTAGCATTACTTTTAGTTACAATGGTGGTTGATGTCCAGTTTTTTGCTAACTGATACTCTGCATAAGCTTGTAAATTAAAAGCGGGATTTTTTATAGTTAAATCGTTGCTTGTAAACGAATTTTTATAATTTTTCTCAAATAAATCAATTGATTGAAACGATAACGGACTGTATCTACTTAAAAAGATCATAGGTGCATTAGCCGCTTCTGAACTTTTAATTTCGGTATTTACAAAAAAGGTTAATTTATCGTTTGCAATAAATTTTAAAGAAGGTGCAAAATAAAGCGATTTATTAAAACCAGCATCTTGAAAAGAATTGCGGTAATTATAAGCAGTATTTATACGTAAAAAAGTTTGCTTGTTTAAAGGCGTATTAATATCGGCTGTTACTCGGTTTAAACCATACGAACCGTTTGTGTACCCCATTTCGCCCCCAAAAGTTTGAAAAGGTTTTTTTGCTGTTACATTAATTAAACCACCGTACGAAACAACGTTTCCGCCGTACATAGTACCCGATGGTCCTTTAATAACCTCAACACTTTCAATATTTGCAGGATCTAAACTACCGTTTGTAAAGCTAGGCATACCGTTTAACAAACGCGGTTGTGTAGAAAAACCACGCATGGTATAAAATTCAGCTCCATCGCTACCACGCCCTGTTGATTCCCATAAACGTGTAACTCCAGTAGCATTTTTTAAAGCATCGCTAAAAGTAGTAACTACTTGTTCTTTTAAAATGTTTTTACTAATTACATTGTAAACTTGCGGATTTTCAATGTCTTTCAAAGGCATTTTGTTTGATGAATTTACGCTTTTTTGAAAATAAGCTTCAATAACTAACTCATCTAAATTACTTGATTTTATAGAATCGGTAACTTGTGCATTTGTATCTATAGTTGCTGCAACAGCTGGAAATAATAGTAGTAACTTTTTCATCTTTAAAAAATTTACTGCAAAAGTAAAATCTGTTTTTATTTAAAACAAATAAAAATAAGATTTTTTTAGAAAGAATCTAAATAACAAAAAAACTTTCCTATAATATTTGTATATTATATTATATTATATTATATTATACTTGTTAATATTTATCTTAAAATTTAACAAATATGAAAAATTTACTTTTAATTATGTGCAGTTTATTACTGACTAATTTCTTTATTTCTTGTTCAAATGAAGAAAACGCATCAAACATTGATGAAGAGAAAATTCAATATGTTTTACAATCAAAAAACTCTGAAGTTACAAAAGCTGCCTACCAACTTTTAAGCCCACAAGAAAAATATTTTATTTGGGATGAAAGAATTGATTATATTATAGCAAATGAAGATTTAACATCAGAACAAACCACTTTTATGAATGAATTGAAATCAGATTTAAGCAGTGATGTTTTTGTAGATAATTCAACAACACAATTAAGTTTAAAAGACAAATATAATAATAACAAATTGTCTATTTTTGAACCTATTCAAGGATATTATTATTTCGGAACATTAGCTAGTATGGTAGATAACGGAAAATGGTCGTCAATATCAGCTGGTGGTGGTGCCGCAAGTTTTTACGATAGTTTAGTTTTTGCTCCTGGCGATCCCAATGATGGAAACCATTGTACATGTAATCAAGGTTCAATAGTTAACCCTGGTTGTGATACAGATTGTCCAGAAGATAAGCAAACAAACGATTGTGGTTTTCTTTGGATATGGGAATGTAATGGATATATGCCTTTATAATATTCCTAAAAAAGTAATAAATAATGATAAAATTATTTTTAAAGATTTTTTTTATTGGATATATATGTGCTTTTTTAGTTAGTTGTAAACAAAAATCAAAAAACACAGAGATTTTCATAAATAAAGAAATTAATTTAGGAACTGTATCTAAAGAAGATACAGTTCGTTTTAATATAGAAGTTAACAACCCAATGAATGAAAATTTAATTATAAAAAAAGCTTCATCAAGCTGTGGTTGTACGTTAGTTGCTATTAAAGATAGTGTAGTTAAACCTAATCATAACACACATTTAAAAATGGAATTTATACCAGGTTTAAATAGAAAAGGAAATATATCACAAGCTATTGTGGTAGAAGCTAATACTACGAAACCCTTTCACGAAGTTGTTATTAAAGCTAATGTAAAATGAAAAAAATTTCAAAATTGCAATTTATATTATTAAACATAATTATATTAATTGTGATGCTTGTTTCAGGGGCTTTTTTGTCTAAACTTACGCAATTATTTTTAACAAGTGTATTTTTATTGTTAACATCGTTGTTTTTATTTAGCAAATCGCCATTTTCTAAAAAAATAAGTTTAGCAATCATTTTTCTACCCATATTATTGCTATTTGCAAGTATGTATATTTATGATTTAATTTATAATGAAGGTTTTATGGGAAAACCATTTTTCTGGAGTTATTTATTGGTTGGGGTTTTGGTGTATGTAAATAATGTTTATAAAATTTCTAAAATCAAAATAATTACCTTTTTTATACCTTTTTGCCTACTTTTAACCGCTTATGTATATTATTCAACAACAGAAAATGAAAAAGCTAAAATTGAAACTTCGCAATTAAAAAATGTTACATTTTTAGATGAGAAAGGAAAAGAAGTTCCAATAAATACATTTAAAGGTAAATTAACATTATTTGAATTTTGGACCACATCTTGCAGCCAGTGCCCCGAAAGTATTGCTAATTTTCAAAATTTAGCCGACCTTTATAAATCAAACAAAAATATTGATTTTAGGGTTGTAAATATCAATTTAGGTAAACGCCATAATAATGAAAGGTTCGCCAAAATTGAATCAACAATATATTTGAATAAACTATATACTGATAAACAAATTTATAAGCAACTAAATTTTAATGTGGCACCCACAATATTGATTATAAATACTAAAAACGAAGTAGTTTATTTTGGCTATCCAAATTTTACTAAGTTCACACAAAATTATTTACCTAATATTGTAGAGAAAGAGTTAGCTAAAATGTAAACAAAAAAAAACGCTTTCAAATAAATGAAAGCGTTTTTTATATTTTTAGGCTGATAATTAATCATTTAATTTTAAAACTGCCATAAATGCCGATTGTGGTATTTCTACATTACCAACTTGGCGCATGCGTTTTTTACCTGCCTTTTGTTTTTCTAACAATTTACGTTTACGCGAAATATCACCACCGTAACATTTAGCAGTTACGTCTTTACGTAAGGCCTTAATGGTTTCACGTGCAATAATTTTAGCACCAATTGCTGCCTGAATAGGAATATCGAACTGTTGACGAGGAATTAATTCGCGTAACTTTTCGCACATTTTTTTACCAATGTGATACGCATTATCTTCGTGAATTAAAGCCGAAAGTGCATCTACATTTTGTGCATTTAACAACACATCTAAACGTACTAATTTAGACTGGCGCATACCAATTGGGTGGTAATCAAACGATGCGTATCCTTTTGAAACCGTTTTTAATCTGTCGTAAAAATCAAATACAATTTCTGCCAAAGGCATATCAAAGTTCAATTCTACTCTACTTTCGGTTAAATACGTTTGGTTGGTAATTTGTCCGCGTTTTTCAATACACAAGCTCATTACTTGTCCTACAAAATCAGATTTTGTTATAATGGTAGCTTTAATAAAAGGTTCTTCTACACGATCTAATTTCGATGGTTCTGGTAAATCAGATGGGTTGTTTACAATTAAAGCCGTTTCAGGATCTTTTTTAGTATATGCAAAGTACGATACGTTGGGTACGGTTGTAATAACCGTCATATTAAATTCACGCTCTAAACGTTCTTGAATAATTTCCATGTGCAACATTCCTAAGAATCCACAACGGAAACCAAAGCCTAAAGCAGCTGAACTTTCGGCCTGAAAAACCAACGAAGCATCATTTAACTGTAATTTTTCCATAGATGCACGCAAATCTTCATAATCTTCGGTATCAACAGGGTAAATTCCAGCAAAAACCATTGGTTTAACATCTTCAAAACCAGAAATTGCCTTTTTGGTAGGGTTTGCAGCATCGGTTACTGTATCACCTACTTTTACTTCTTTTGCTTCTTTAATTCCAGAAATTAAATAACCAACATCACCTGCCGAAATTTTTTGCTTAGGAACTTGGTTTAATTTTAAAGTACCTATTTCATCTGCAAAATATTCATTGCCGGTTGCCATGAATTTAATTTTCTGATTCTTTTTAATTTCGCCATTTATTACTCTAAAAATAACTTCAATTCCACGGAAAGGATTGTAATGAGAATCAAAAATTAAGGCTTGCAAAGGTTCATCAACGTTGCCTTTTGGAGCAGGAATACGCTCAATAACCGCTTCTAAAATATTTTCTACCCCAAAACCCGTTTTACCCGATGCATGTATAATATCTTCAATTTTACAACCTAATAAATCTACAATATCATCGCTCACTTCTTCAGGGTTAGCACTTGGTAAATCAACCTTATTTAATACCGGAATAATTTCTAAATCGTGCTCTAAAGCTAAATAAAGGTTTGAAATGGTTTGTGCTTGAATACTTTGTGCTGCATCAACAATTAACAAAGCCCCTTCGCATGCTGCAATAGAACGCGAAACTTCGTACGAAAAATCAACGTGTCCTGGGGTGTCAATTAAGTTTAAAATATAGGTTTCGCCTTTATATTTGTATTCCATTTGTATAGCGTGACTTTTAATGGTAATACCACGTTCACGCTCTAAATCCATATTATCTAAAAGTTGCGCCTGTGCTTCACGTGCGGTTACTGTTTGCGTAGCATCTAACAAACGATCGGCCAAGGTACTTTTTCCGTGGTCAATATGGGCTATAATACAAAAGTTTCTAATGTTTTTCATCTAAGTAAAAATGTAATAAAATAAATTGTTCTTTGGGCGTGCCGTTCGTCGTTCCTCCTTCGTCGGGCTATACGCTACAAGTCCTCATTCTTGCGGGCTTTTCGCTGCTATCCCTCACGCAGTTTCCAAAGGCTACAAAGTGCAAATATAGTTTATTTTTTTGTTTCATTTTTCAATTATACAAACTAATATAAGAAGCCAAAAAAGCACTTATTTTAAAGGTGTTTCTGGCAACGGAACAAAATCGGTTTCTCCAGGAACTTTTGCAAATTCTTGTGCTTGCCATTTTAGCTTTGCTTCATCAATTTTTTTGCGTGATGTTGAAACAAAATTCCAGTAAATAAAACGTTCTTCAGGGAAAGGTTCCCCTCCAAACAAATAAACGGTTGAACCTGCCAAAATTTCAAACGCGCACAAATGCGCATCTTTAGTAATTAAAATTTGCTTAGCACTAAAATCTGTATCTTGGTGCTTAATACTTCCTTCTAAAATATACAATCCGCTTTCGCCGTACAATCTATTTTTTAAGTGAACGGTTTGTGTTTTATTCGCCTTCATTTCAATCATATACAACTTACTATAAACAGGCACCCCCGATTTTTTATCATCAAACTCACCCGCAATCAGTTTAAAATCTAGATCTTCTTCTTGCCAAACGGGTAAATCGTTCGCATCAATATGTACAAAATCAGGTTCCATATCTTCTAAATGCTTTGGCAACGCAATCCAAATTTGTAAACCGTGTATTTTTTTGGTTTTGTTACGTAAATAATTCGGTGTTCTTTCAGAATGTACCACACCTTTGCCAGCAGTCATCCAATTTACAGCACCAGGTTTAATAACAATATCATTACCTAAACTGTCTTTATGCGCTATTGCCCCTTCAAACAAAAAAGTTAAGGTAGACAAACCTATGTGTGGATGCGGCGGTACGTCTAAATTTTCATCGGCATTCATGGTTGCAGGCCCCATATGATCAATAAAAACAAAAGGGCCAATTGCACGTTTTTGCTTAAAAGGCAATAATCTGCCAACCAAAAAATTGCCAATATCGGCAGCTTTTTCTTCAAAAATAAAATCTAAATTCGACATATTCTCTAAAAAATTCTTTTAATAAAGATACTAAAATACGGATGTTTAATTTGTTAATCTGCGTTAAGATTCAATCAACGTTTTAATAAATCTACAAAAAGCATTAATTTTGCAAAAAATTTCATTGAATGATTAAAATAGGAAAAATAGAATTACCCGAACATCCGTTACTACTTGCACCTATGGAAGATGTAAGCGACCCGCCTTTTCGCAGATTGTGTAAAATGCACGGAGCCGACATGATGTATTCTGAATTTATTTCGTCGGAAGGGTTAATTCGCGATGCCATGAAAAGCAAAATGAAATTAGATATTTTTGATTACGAACGCCCAGTTGGTATTCAAATTTTTGGTGGCGATGAAGAAGCTATGCAACTTTCGGCAAAAATTGTTGAAACAGTTCAACCTGATTTAGTAGACATTAATTTTGGTTGCCCCGTTAAAAAAGTGGTTTGTAAAGGCGCGGGTGCTGGAGTTCTAAAAGATGTAGATTTAATGATTAGGCTTACAAAAGCGGTTATTAACGGCACCAACTTACCGGTAACGGTTAAAACACGTTTAGGTTGGGATGAAGAATCGATAAACATTGACGAAGTTGCCGAGCGTTTGCAAGATGTAGGCGTGCAAGCATTAACTATTCACGCACGTACGCGCGCGCAAATGTACAAAGGGCATAGCGACTGGACACATATTGAACGTATTAAAAACAATCCACGTATTAAAATTCCTATTTTTGGTAATGGCGATATAGATTCCCCTCAAAAAGCAAAAGAGTACAAAGAGCGCTTTGGATTAGATGGCATGATGATTGGCCGTGCTGCAATTGGATATCCTTGGATTTTTAATGAAATTAAACACTATTTAAAAACTGGTGAAATTTTAGCTCCTCCTACCATGAAAGATCGTTTAGAAGCTGCTAAAAACCATTTAATATGGTCTATGGAATGGAAAGGTGAACGATTAGGTATAGTAGAAATGCGCCGCCATTATACCAATTATTTTAAAGGAATACATGGTTTTAAAGTACATCGCCAACGATTAGTCACCGAAGATGACCCGAATCAATTATTAAGAATTTTCGACGAAATTGATGATTTCTACAAAGATTATGTAATTGAACTATAACAGAAAAACAACTCTAAAGAGTTGTTTTTCTGTTATTTTACAGTACTTAAAATGTAAGCTTCAAGCGATTTAATTTCTTCATCGCTCATGGTTTTTAGAATAGCAAAATTGGTCTCCATTACATTGTATTGTGTTGGATCTACAATTGGTTTTGCTTTTTTACGTAAAAACGCAACCAAGTCGCCATTTTGTTCTTTGTAAATTTCAGCAATTTCTTTAACGCTAGGCCCTATAACCTTTTGATCAACTTTATGGCAAGAGTAACATGCCGCTTTATTGCTTTCAAACAACTCTTGTCCGTCTGCAACCAATTGCTCTTCTGGATTTAAATTTTCGTATTTTGTATCCGATACGGATGGATTTACTTCTTTTTCTTTATTACAAGACACTAAAACAGTTGCCGCGAATAATGCAAAGACTATCTTTTTTTTCATGATTAATAAAACTTAACTATTTAGAATTTTTTAATAAAATTGCGGCTTCTTTAGCAAAATAGGTCGAAATCAAACTCGCTCCGGCTCTTTTAATACACATTAATTGTTCCATCATGATTTTGTCATTGTCTAGCCAGCCTTTTTCGGCAGCTGCTTTAATCATCGCGTATTCGCCCGAAACATGGTAAACAGTTACTGGGACATTAACAGCGTTTTTAACCTCTCTAACGATGTCTAAATAGGCAATTCCGGGTTTTACCATCACCATATCGGCGCCTTCTTCAACGTCCCATAGGGCTTCTTTGACCGCTTCAATACGATTGGCATAATCCATTTGATAGGTTTTCTTGTCTTTTGGCACTACAACATCAGCTTCTTTAGGAGCGGAGTCGAGAGCGTCTCTAAATGGCCCGTAAAATGCCGAAGCATACTTAGCCGAATAACTCATGATACCTACATTATGAAAACCAGCAGCATCCAGTCCCTGACGCAAACGTAACACACGTCCGTCCATCATATCAGATGGTGCAACAAAATCGGCTCCGGCCTCAGCATGAGATATTGCCATTTTTACTAATGCTTCGTTGGTTGCATCGTTTTCAACATCGCCATCGGTAATGATTCCGTCATGTCCGTAAATAGAGTAGGGGTCTAGAGCTACATCGGGCATTACAATCATTTCCGGACAGGCTTCTTTGATGGCGCGAATAGCATTTTGCATCAATCCATTTGGATTCCAAGCTTCTGTACCGGCATTGTCTTTTAGTTTTTCGTCTACTTTTACATAAATGTTTACCGCTCGGATGCCCAAAGCGTAAAGTTCTTTGACTTCTTCAACGGTTAAATCAACCGAACGACGAAAAATACCCGGCATCGATGGGATTTCTACTTTTACGTTTTCGCCTTCGGCAATAAACATTGGAAACATAAAATCACTTGGACTTAAGGTTGTTTCTCTAACTAAACTTCTAATTGATTCGTTTACTCTTAAACGACGGCCTCGTTGTAATGGGAACATAATATTTAGCATTTAGCTGTCAGCTTTTAGCAATTAGCTTTCAGTTTTCAGCGATTAATTATTTAATTTTGAAATTAAACTATTGAGCATTTTTTTAATTTCTTCAATTTGAGATAATAGTTTTTCACTTGATTCTTTATTGATGAAATTTAGATCAGTACTCAATATAAATTGATATTCTAATTCATTTGCTGATCCAAATGCAATTATTAAAAATCGAGCAAAATCTTTGTCTGAATTTCTACCGCAACCTTCTGCGATATTAGTCGGTATTGAACTTGCGGATCTTTTCATTTGACTGGTTAAGCCAAAAAGTTCTTCTTTTGGAAAAGTATTTAATATATTATAAACGTCAAGTGTTAATTGATGTGATTTTTGCCAAACTGTAAAATTTTTATAATCTTTCATGTGTTTTAAAGCTATTAGTAATCAGCAATTAGCCATTAACGATTTTATACTAAGCTAATCGCTGAAAGCTAGTTGCTAATTGCTCTTATACCCAATCAACAGGCTTTTCCAACACTTTAATTAATTTTTCTTCTTCACTTCCTGCTTCCGGATGATGGTCGTAAACCCACTGAACATGCGGTGGCAAAGACATCAATATAGATTCTATTCGACCGTTGGTTTTTAATCCAAATAAAGTGCCTTTATCATGCACCAAATTGAATTCTACATAACGACCACGACGGATTTCCTGCCATGTTTTTTGTTCTGGGGTAAAAGGCAATTCTTTTCTTCGTTTTACAATTGGCACATAAGCTTCCAAGAAACTGTTTCCAACCTCTGTAACGAAGTCGTACCAGTTTTCCATTGACATTTGTTCTGTTGCTTTGCAATAATCAAAGAATAAACCCCCTATTCCTCGGGCTTCATTGCGATGTGCATTCCAGAAATAGCCGTCACATTGTTTTTTGTATTTGGGATAAAATTCCGGATTGTGCTTGTCACAAGCGGTTTTACACGTTTGATGAAAATGAATGGCATCTTCTTCAAACAGATAATAAGGTGTCAAATCCTGTCCGCCGCCAAACCACTGCTGAATAACATTTCCATTGTCATCATACATTTCAAAATAACGCCAGTTGGCATGAACCGTTGGTACCATTGGGCTTTTAGGGTGTATCACCAAACTCAATCCGCAGGCAAAAAAATCAGCTTCGCCTACGTTAAATAGTTTTTGCATGGAATCTGGTAATTTTCCGTGAACAGCAGAGATGTTGACTCCGCCTTTTTCAAAAACGGCACCGTTTTCAATTACACGTGTTCTTCCGCCACCGCCTTCCGGGCGTTTCCAAAGGTCTTCTTTAAACTTGGCCTGACCGTCAACTGCTTCCAAACCAGCTACGATTTGATCCTGAAGTGTTTGTATGTATTGGTAAAATTTGTCTTTCATGATAAATTTGCTTTTACTGCCGCAATTTTATTATTGATTCCAAAAGAAAACATTTTGCTTTCGGCTTGGATATAATTGTAGATCGCAATCGCTTTTTCTAAAAAGGGAAACTGATTTTTCTGAGACATTTCTACTAGAATATCAGCAAATTGTTCTAATTGTTCCCAGTCCAAATGACAACGCTGCAGGAGTTCAATCAGTTCGTCTTCAGAAATTTCGTTGATTCTTTCTAGGTTTAAACCAAAATTTTTTAATTGCTCCTCAATAGCAGGAATAGCTTCTTCATTCCACTTTGGTACATAAACTAAAGTGTGAAGTGTTTTAAGAATGTTATCTATTCTTATTTTTTCCTGATCTCTTAAGCCTTTGTTGAGCATTTTATTTTTTTTTCGTTTTGAACCTGCAAGGTTTTTTAAACCTTGTAGGTGTTTATCTTTTGATCTGTCTTTTTCGCATACCTACAAGGTCAAACAAAGAACTTGCAGGACAGACGAATGCTTAAAAATCATTCAAAAGTATGTTTTTCAGTCAATAAATCGTTTTTCTGACTATGACAAAAAACAAAATTTTCCAAACCTCCGAATAATCTTAAAACTTCATCTCTATCTATTTTTGTTTCTTTTGTGGAAATAAATGATTGATAGGAAGAAAATTTATATTCTTTAAAATTCACATCTAAATGATGTTTAGGGTTTAAATGAACATATAGAATTAATTGTTTTAAATAATTTTCATCATTCAATTTTATCCTTTTAAAATGTTTTTCAAAAAGACTTCCGGTTCTGTCATTTTGCTTGTTAACAGCTTTTACATATGAATTGAAAAAATTAGAAAAAGCTTGTGTTACAATTTTTTCATCATCATTTAGTTTTATAATTAAATGAAAATGATTATCCATCAAACAATAAGCAAATATTGAAATTTTATCAGTTAAATATTTACTTAACTGTTTTAGAAAGAAACTTTTATTTTCATCATTAAAAAAAATTGAGGTGCTATTTATTCCCCTGTTGTAAATGTGATAATAACTGTCTCTTTCTAAAATTTCTATTTTCATTTTGCTGCAAATTTAGACCTACAAGGTTTTAGAAACCTTGCAGGTTAAATGCCTACTGATTATATTCTTTCACGGCATCAATAAACGCTTTGGCGTGATCTACCGGAATATTTGGTAAAATTCCGTGACCCAAGTTTACGATGTATTTGTCTTTTCCGAATTCGTCAATCATTTCATGCACCATTTTTTTAATGGTTGGAATTGGCGAAAGCAATCTTGATGGATCGAAATTTCCTTGTAAAGTAATATTTCCACCTGATAAATAACGGGCATTTCTGGCGGTACAAGTCCAGTCTACACCAAGTGCAGAGGCTTTACTTTTCCCCATTTCATCCAAAGCAAACCAACATCCTTTTCCAAAAACAATAACTGGTGTAATTTCAGCTAAAGCTTCTACAATTTGGTTGATGTATTTCCATGAAAATTCTTGATAATCGGTTGGAGAAAGCATTCCTCCCCAAGAGTCAAAAATTTGAACGGCATTTACACCTGCTTTCACTTTTTCTTTTAAGTATAAAATGGTTGTATCGGTGATTTTTTGTAATAAAGTATTTGCTGCCACTGGGTTAGAGAAACAAAATCCTTTAGCTGTATCAAAGCTTTTCGAACCTTTTCCTTCTACAGCATAACAGAAAATAGTCCAAGGTGATCCTGCGAAACCAATTAAAGGCACTTCGTCATTCAGCATTTCCTTGGTTAATTTTACCGCATCCATTACATAACCCAATGTTTCTTCGATATTTGGAACAATTACTTGATTTACTTGTTCCATAGTACGAATTGGATTTGGAATTTGTGGACCTAAATTATCTTTCAATTCTACGTGAATTCCCATGGCTCTTGGTACTACCAAAATATCCGAAAACAAGATTGCTGCATCGGGTTTTACAATTCGTATAGGTTGAACAGTGATTTCGGCAGCTAATTCAGGGGTTTCACAACGTGTGAAGAAATCATATTTGTCGCGCAAGGCTCTAAATTCTGGCAAATACCTTCCAGCCTGACGCATCATCCATACCGGTGGACGTTGAACAGTTTCTCCTTTTAATGCTTTTAAAAATAGGTCGTTTTTTATCATTTTTTATGCTTTTAGCTTTTAGCTTTATGCCTTAAGCGTTCTATTTATAATAATTTATGCACTGTATAATTACGTTTTCTATTGTTTGCTTATTAGCAATAACAACATTGGTTGTTATTCCGTTTAAAGCTTCGGCTGTTGTAGTACCTATACAGAAACACGTTTGATTTGTTATTGAGTTGTGTTTAAGATAACTTTGAATTGCCGATGGACTAAAAAACAGTATACCATTTATTTTAGCTTTAACTTCTTTTGAATTTGCTGTGTTTTGATACACTGTATATTCATTAAACAAAATTCGGGAATTTTGAAAGGCATTTGGCAATACATTTCGTCGTATATTTCCTGCAAAAAAAGCAATATGTTCTAACACATATTTTTGTTGAATAATTGGCGCTAAATTTTCAGCATAATCTTCACATTCTAATACTGTAAAACCATTTTCTTGCAACAATTGCTTGGTATTTACACCTACACAAACCACTGGGATATGTTTCAATTTTTCAATATTTTTATTCTGCATCACACTTTTTACGGCATTTTGCGATGTAAAAACCAATAATGTTGGAATGGCTTTTAATTGAAACGAAAGAAATTCTATTTTAATAAAATTGGCATGAATAACAGAAAAACCTGCATTTAACAAAAACTGTTTTTGATTTATTGTCAGCACTTTTGTAGATAAAACACAGATTTTGTTGTTCATGTTTTAAACTATTTTGTTTTTAATTGTTCGCGAATTTGACTCATTAACGTACTTCCACCATTTTCTAAAATTTCTTGAGCGCTAAAAAAACCTAATTTTTTCCATTCTTCGATAGGAACAATTTTGTTTACTTCAAATTTTTGCGATCCATCAATCGAAAGTAAAACACCTTGAAAATGAATGGTATCATCAACTTCATTGTATTTTGCAAAAGCTCCAATTGGTGCGGTACAGCCTCCTTCTAACGTTCTTAAAAACTGTCGTTCAATATGTGTACATATTTCAGTTTCTACATCGTTTAGTTGTGCTAATACATCTAAAGCATATGTGTCGTTTTCCATAGCAACAACAAGCATAGCACCTTGAGCTGGCGCAGGAATCATCCAATCTAAATCTATAAATTGACTAGGTTTTAAATTGATTCTTTCTAAACCAGCGGCAGCAAAAACAGCTCCGTTCCAATCGTTATCTTTAAGTTTTTTCATTCGGGTATTTACGTTTCCACGTAAATCTACCACTTTATGATTGGGGTATTTGTTAAGCCATTGTGCCTGGCGGCGTAAACTTCCAGTGGCAATTGTACCGTTAGTTTCCAAAAAATCAAGAGTACCTTTATGAACCAAAATATCTAATACATTTGCACGCTTTAAAACAGCAGCTTGCACAATACCTTTAGGTAAAGCAGTAGGTACATCTTTCATAGAATGCACCGCAATATCAACCTGGCCGGTAATCATAGCCACATCAAGTGTTTTTGTAAAGATACCTGTTATTCCTAATTCGTATAAAGGTTTATCTAATAGAATATCTCCGTCTGATTTTACCGCAACTATTTCAGTTTTACAGCCTAAATCGTTTAGTTTTTTTGCTACTGTATTGGCTTGCCACAAAGCTAATTCGCTATCGCGTGTACCAATTCGTATGGTTTTAGTCATTTTGTAAAGATTCTAATTGAAATACTTTCCCAATCCATTCAATACTTTCATCTACTTCGGTTGCATCGTCTTTTAAATGATTGGCGAATTGTGTAGTAATTTTTTGAATAAGTCGGCTTGTAATTATTTCGGCCTGTGCTTCGTTAAAATTATCTAATTTCTTCTTGTGGTATTTAAGTTCGTTTTGTTGCATTTCTTCCAATTTTGCTTTTAAAGCGTGTATGGTTGGTGCAAATTTACGAGCTTGTGTCCATGTGATAAATTCGTGCTTAATTTCATCGATAATAGCCATTGCTTGCGGCACGTATTGTTTGCGTTTTTCAAGTGTATCATCTGTCATTTGTGATAAAGTATCTAAATGTATCAACTCTACCCCATTAACATCTAACACATTCTGGTTTACATTTTTAGGAATAGATAAATCTAAAATTAACAATGGCTTTTTTAAATTTAATAATTCTTTATCAATTGTAGGATTTTGCGCACCAGTAGCAACAATTAAAACATCGGTATTTTGAATTTCGGCTTGTAAATCAGCATAATCTTTAACTATTAAATTAAATTTTCCTGCTATTTTTTGAGCTTTATCAATGGTACGGTTTATTAATGTAATATGGCTGTTTTTAGAATGTTTTACTAAATTTTCGCACGTATTTCTTCCTATTTTTCCTGTACCAAACAACAAAATGTTTTTATCTTTAATGTTAGGTACATTGTTTATGATATAATGTACTGATGCAAACGAAACTGATGTTGCTCCTGAACTTATTTCGGTTTCGTTTTTTATACGTTTGCTTGCTTGTATTACCGAGTTTACCAAACGTTCAAAATAATTATTAGCCAAACCTTTTTCACGTGCAGCTATAAATCCATTTTTAACTTGGCTTATAATTTCAAAATCGCCTAAAATTTGGCTATCCATGCCTGTACCCACCTTAAAAAGGTGTGTTACAGCCTCGTTGTTTTTATGCACATATGCTACTTGTTGAAAATCGTCAACAGTACCATTACTGTGGGTGCATAAAAGTGAAATTAATTGAAAAGGGTGTTCTGCAAAACCATACAATTCGGTTCTATTACAAGTAGAAATTGCCATAACCGAAACTATTCCCTGTCTGCGGGCATCGTCTAGCAAATTTAATTTAGCTTGTTCGCTTAAACTAAATTTGCCGCGCATTTCTGCATCGGCTTTTTTATAATTTAAACCAACTACATAAAAATGCAGTGGTTTTGTATCGTTATTGTTTTTCATTCTTTACTATTGTAATAAAGTGCTACAAATTTAAACGCTTGATTTGAATTAAAATAACGCTAAAGGGACTAATTTTAACCTTTGGGTTATTTTTGGCTTTTTAACAAGATACTTTTCTTAAAAAACCTTACATTTGTTGAGTTTTAATTCTATTTAAACGCAGATATTTAGAACTATTCTAAATAAAAGTCGCGCAAGATAGTCCTTTTAAAAATTTATAAAAATAACGCTATGAGTACCCAAGAAGATGTTATTTTAGAAGATGATTTTATTTGCATTCGTTTAAAAAACGAAAGCGATGATTTACAAATAGTTACAAAAGATTTAAGTAATGAAGTACTTCAATTTCATTTTATGCTAAAAGGTAATGGCGTGTTTCGTTTTAACAATGGCACATATGAAATGCCAGTTAATGAAGAAAGTTGCTTAACGCTATACAATCCTCAAAAAAATTTACCAATTAACTTAGCATTACAGCCGCATTCTTGGATTATTTCTATAATAATATCATTAAAAAAATTCCACAATCTTTTTTCAACCGAAGCTGAATTTATTCCCTTCTTAAATAAAGATACTATAAATCGTAAACATTACGCACAAAGCAGCATTACCCCTTCTATGGCTGTTGTTTTATATCAGATAATGAATTTTAACTTACATTCATCGGTTAAAACATTGTATTACAAAGCCAAAGTTTATGAACTTTTAAGCTTACTGTTTAATAAACCCGAAGGAGACGAAGATGAAAGTTGTCCGTTTAAAACTGATGAGGTTGAAATAATTAAAATTAAACAAGCTAAAGATATTCTATTAAAAAACATGGCCGAACCGCCAACTTTGCAAAAACTTGCCGATGAAGTTGGTCTTAATATTAAAAAGCTAAAATTAGGTTTTAAACAAGTGTACGGCGATACTGTTTATGGCTTTTTGTTTGATTACAAAATGGAATATGCACGCAAATTACTAGATAGTGGTACATATAACGTAAACGAGGTTGGCAACCGTATTGGTTACAGTACAGCAAGCCATTTTATTGCCGCTTTTAAAAAGAAATTTGGCACAACACCTAAAAAATACCTAATGTCACTAATTAATTAAACAACAAACATTTATTTTTATATGAAAGGAGTTTTACTGGTAAATTTAGGTTCGCCTGATTCGCCAACAAAAAAAGATGTAAAAACATATTTAGATCAATTTTTAATGGATGAACGTGTAATAGATGTCCCTTATTTATTGCGCTTATTTTTAGTAAAAGGAATTATTTTAAATACACGTCCAAAAAAATCGGCAGCGGCGTATCAAAAAATTTGGTGGGCCGAAGGTTCACCTTTAATTGTACTTTCGCGCAGGTTGCAAAACAAATTACAAAAGTTAGTGAATGTACCAGTTGAACTAGCTATGCGCTACGGAAACCCAAGTATTGAGGCTGGTTTAAGCAGCTTACACCAACAAGGTGTTACCGAAGTACTAATTTTGCCTTTGTATCCGCAATTTGCAATGGCAACTACCGAAACTATTTTAGTCTTAGCCGAAGAAATTCGTCAGAAAAAATTCCCAAGCATGTCGTTCACTACGGTTCCTGCTTTTTACAACAAACCTGATTATATTGAGAACTTAGCAGCTTCAATAAAAAATGCATTAGCAAATTTCAATGCCGATTATATTTTGTTTTCTTATCATGGAGTGCCTGAACGTCACATAAAAAAATCAGATGTAACCAAATCACATTGCCAAATAAACGGAACCTGCTGTAACACACCATCAAAAGCACATGAGTTTTGTTACCGTCACCAATGTTACGAAACAACAAAACAAACCGTAAAACTTTTAGGTTTAAGTGACGATAGATACAGCACATCGTTTCAATCGCGTTTAGGTCGCGATCCGTGGCTGCAACCGTACACAGATGCTACTATTGATGGTTTGGCACAGAAAGGCATAAAAAAACTTGCCGTTGTAACCCCAGCTTTTGTAAGCGATTGTTTAGAAACCTTAGAAGAAATTGGTATGGAAGCTGCTCACAGTTTTAAAGAAAACGGTGGCGATGAATTTTTATCAATACCATGTTTAAACGATAACGATGATTGGGTAAAAACACTAAGTATTTGGGTTGAAAACTGGGCAACTAAAAAATAAGCTATGTATCTATATTTAAAATCCTTACATATTATTTTTGTTGTATCTTGGTTTGCTGGCTTGTTTTACATTGTACGTTTATTTGTGTATTTTGCCGAAGCGCAACTAAAACCAACAATTGAAAAAGACATACTTAGTAAACAATACCAAATAATGACACACAGATTGTGGTACATTATTACGTTTCCTGCAGCTGTTTTAACCACATTCTTCGGAATTTGGATGCTTTTTGAAAACCCTGCGCTGTTAAAAATGCCTTGGATGCACGTAAAATTATTTTTTATAATACTTTTATGGTTGTATCATTTAAAATGCCAACAATTTGTAAATCAAATAAAAAACAACAACTTAACCAAATCAAGTTCGTTTTTTAGAATTTGGAACGAAGGGGCAACCATTATTTTATTTTCGGTGGTTTTTTTAGTAATTTTAAAAAACGGAGTTAATTGGATATATGGCGTTTTAGGAATTGTGTTACTATCGGTTTTATTAATGATAGGTATTAAATTTTACAAAAAAGTTCGAAGCAAATAAAAAGCGATTATGAGTAACTTTTTGGGCATAAAAAGAACATCTTTACAGGTTAGAATTTTCATAGCCATGATTTTTCTTACCGTAATTTCATCGGTGTTAATTGCCATGGTTACCATTTATCAATTTAAAAAAGAAGCCCGCAACTACCATCAAGATCGCTTACAAAGAAAAGAAGACGCTGTAAACGAACATGTAAATTTCATTTTAAAAACCACTAGCACTGAAGTAACAACAGCCAATTTACCATTTATTTTTAAAGAAAAAATATTTGAACTTTCTACAATTCACAACATACAAATTAACATTTATGATTTAGACGGAAAACTATTAATTTCTTCAAAAGGAAATTTTATAGTTGATAAAGCTAATAATTCTGAAATTTCTCCAACAGTTTTAAAAATAATCGAAACGACTAGCACCAAAAAGTTTACTGATCTACGCATTATTGATGGCGTTACCTACCGATCTGCTTACAATTATATAAAAGACGCAAAGTTTAAACCGTTAGGTATCATTAGCATGCCTATTGCCGAAGAAAAGTGGTTTTACGAAAAACAAGTAAATAGTTTTTTACTGCTGTTTGGTCAGATTTATATTTTTGTTATCATTTTAGCAATTATATTGGCTTACATTTTGTCGAACTACATTACAAAATCGATACAATTAATTAGCGAACGTATACAAAAAACGAATCTAAACCGTAAAAACGAAAAAATTAAGGTTCAAAACACATCTTCAGAGATTGAAACTTTAATAAACTCATACAACCAAATGGTTGATAAGTTAGAAGAATCGGCAGAAAAGCTAGCTCAAAGTCAACGCGAAATGGCATGGCGTGAAATGGCAAAACAAGTAGCGCACGAAATTAAAAATCCGTTAACCCCCATGAAACTTACGGTTCAAAGTTTTCAACGAAAATTTAATCCAACAGACGAAAAAGTAAACGAAAAAATAAAAGATTTTTGTGAAACCATGGTTCAACAAATTGATACCATGAGTGCAGTAGCTTCGGCGTTTTCAAATTTTGCATCTATGCCTGCACAACAAAACACACAATTAAATATTGTAAAAGTAGTTCAGCTTGCTTTAGATATTTTTAACGAAGATTTTATCCAATTTCAATCAACCGAAGAAGAAATCATTGCTACTTTTGATCAATCACAAATAATTCGCATCATTAATAATTTAGTAAAAAACGCCATTCAAGCCATCCCAACTTACGAACCTTTTCCGCACATTTTAGTTAAAGTTGCGCGCATTGAAAATGAAGTTTTAATTACCATTTCAGACAATGGCAGCGGAATACCAAACGATATAAAAGATAAAATTTTTGAGCCTAAATTCACTACAAAAACAAGCGGCATGGGCTTGGGGTTAGCTATGATAAAAAACATGATTGAAGCCTACAAAGGCACCATACACTTTGAAACAACAGTAGATAAAGGAACTACTTTTTACGTACAATTACCTATTACTAACTAAAAAATAATTGAAATAATAATGCAATTCGAAAACATTTTAACAGAGAAAAACAACGCGGTAGCAACAATTACCATTAACCGCCCAACAAAATTAAACGCTTTAAACAAAGCAACTATTGAAGAGTTACACAACGCTTTTAAACAATTTGAAAGTGATACAGATGTAAGGGTAATAATTATTACAGGTTCAGGTGAAAAGGCATTTGTAGCTGGAGCCGATATTTCGGAATTTGCAAGTTTTAACACCTCAGAAGGTTCAGAATTAGCGCGTAAAGGACAAGAACTTTTATTTAATTTTGTTGAAAACCTAAAAACACCTGTAATTGCAGCAATCAACGGTTTTGCTTTAGGCGGTGGCTTAGAATTGGCTATGGCAGCACATATACGTATAGCAAGTGATAACGCTAAAATGGGCTTACCCGAAGTTACTTTAGGAGTAATACCAGGATACGGCGGCACGCAGCGTTTGCCTCAGCTAATTGGCAAAGGGCGTGCGAACGAATTAATTATGACAGCACAAATGATTGATGCCCAAACTGCATTAAGCTACGGTTTAATTAACCATATGGTGCCGCAACCAGAATTATTAAACAAAGCGAATGAAATGGCTTTAAAAATTGCAAAAAACTCTCCTACAGCCATAACGCAAGCTATAAAAGCCGTTAATGCTAACTTTCAGGATGGCATAAACGGATTTAACACCGAAATTGATCGCTTTGGATATTGCTTTGGTACCAACGATTTTAAAGAAGGTACTACTGCTTTTTTAGAAAAACGCAAAGCAGAGTTTAAAGGAAATTAAAACATAAAAAATCCTGTAAGTTTCATTACTTACAGGATTTTTTATGTTTTATTAATAATTAGGATTGCTGTATTGACGCATTTGTTTTACTATTGCATTTTTACGTCTTTCAATATATCGCGAACCATTTTTTGCTTTATATACGCGCGGATTAGGTAATATAGCTGCTATTGATGCTGCTTGTGCTTTGGTTAAATTTTTAGCCGATTTACCATACCAATGTTGTGCAGCGGCTTCTATTCCATAAATTCCTTTACCCATTTCAATAGAGTTAAGGTACACTTCCATTATACGTTCTTTACCCCAAACAACTTCAATTAAAACGGTAAAATATGCTTCTAAACCTTTGCGAATATAACTTCTGCCTGGCCACAAAAATACATTTTTTGCTGTTTGTTGGCTTATCGTACTTCCGCCTTTAATTTTTTTCCCTCTTTGGTTGTTTTTATAAGCTTTTTCAATGGCTTGCATATCAAAACCATTGTGATTGGTAAATTTACCATCTTCACTTGCAATTACGGCTTTTTGTATGGGCATACCCATTTGGTCAATCGAAATCCAATCGTGTTTCCATACTAATTCTTTTCCTTCTATAATTTGCTCGGCAGTGCGAATAAACATTAATGGTGTAAACGGTACCGGTACAAATTTAAAAAGTACTACTAATCCTATACTTAAACCAAAAAAGTATAATATAACTTTTCCTAAAAATTTAAAAAATTTCTTTATCATTTTACATAAAAAAAGGGATGTAAATATACTCCCTTTTTTAATTTTTTGCTCTTTTATTTTTAATCAACTTAACAACAAATGGTACTGTAGTAATAAAAATAATGATTAAAATAATATATTCTATATAATGTGTTAAATCAAATCCGTAACTATCTAGCAAAAAGCGATATAGATAATGGCCTGCAAAAATCAACGAGAATGCCCAAGCAATTGAACTAATGATATTGTAAAACAAAAACTTTTTAAATTGCATATTTGCTACTCCCGCAATAATGGGTGTAAAAGTACGCACAACTGGTAAAAAGCGAGCAAAAATTATAGCTCGTCCTCCGTGTTTTTCAAAAAAAGCTTTCGATTCTAATAAATATTTCTTTTTAAATAAAAAACCATCTTCTTTTTGGTATAAATAATTTCCGCTTTTTGCACCAAACCAATATCCGAACAAATTACCAATAATACCAGCCAAGGCAACTAACGATGCAACACCTAAAACATTTAAAAAATCGCTTTCAATAACCACAACTTCGCTTAACAACGCTTTGCTGTAAATACCCGATAAAAACAATAAGCTATCGCCTGGTAAAAAGAAACCAGCTAACAAACCTGTTTCGGCAAAAACAATAAACAAAACTACATATAAGCCAATTTTATGTCCTGCAATTTCTAAATTTATATAAAACTCTGGGTTTATTAAATCGGCCCAATTAAAATCTTCCATTTATAAAAAATTAACCTCACTTTTTTCAGCCCGTGAAATTACTTAATATTTATTAGTTTTTATAGTCTATGAGTACATAAAACAAAACTTTAAGGAATTTTTATCATTTATAATTTCGTAAATTTATCGGCAATTAAAAAAAGGTATTAAAATGAAACAAATTTTAGTAGCGGCTTTATCGGTAATTACTTTACAAGTAAGTGCCCAAGAAAAAGTGCTTACCAAAGAATTATTGTGGCAATTAGGACGCGTAAACCTAGTAGGTATTACTGAAAAAGGCGATTATTTAATTTATAAAGTAGGTATTCCTAATATTGAAAAAAATAAAATAGAATACCAAACATACCAAACAACCATTGATGGTAAACGCGTAAAACAACTTGAAAGCGCCGATGGTTTATTAAAAAACAGAAATTTATCGCCCGATGGTAAATGGGAACTTTCTACAGAAGAAGTTAAAGTTAATAAAGTTTTAGGCAAAGATCGTTACCCAGAATTAAAAGAAGCAAACGTTTATGTTTACGATGGGTTAGATTACCGCCATTGGGACAAAGATAACGACGGAAGTTTTAGTCACGTTTTTGTTACCAATTTAGAAACTAAAGAAAAAATTGATTTATTACAAAACGAACCTTATTACAGTCCACAAGCTCCGTTTGGTGGAGAGGAGGATTACATTTGGCACCCAAACGGAAAATCGGTAATTTATGTATCTAAAAAGAAAGCAGGTACTGCATATGCTACAAGCACAAATACCGATTTATACGAGTATAACTTAGAAACCAAACAAACAGCAAACTTAACCCCTAAAAATTTAGGCTACGATACACACCCAACGTTTTCACCAAACGGCGATTTAACGTGGTTGCAAATGAAGAACGATGGTTACGAAGCTGATAAGAATGATATTATTGTACGTCATAAAGGCATTGATATTAACTTAACTGCTGGTTGGGACGGAACTGTAAACAGTTATGTTTGGAGCAACGATGGCAAAAAAGTGTATTTTATTGCACCAATTGATGGAACCACTCAACTTTTTGAAGTGAATTTTCCTGGATTAACAAGAATAGCTGTTAAAGTAAAGCAATTAACTAATGGTATTTTTGATGTTGCCAGTATTGTTGGTTTCGCAAATGAAAAAGTGTTGGTTACCCGTACCGATTTTAATACGGCAGCAGAAGTTTTTTCGTACGATTTAAAGAAAAAAACTTGGAAACAAGTTACGCATGTAAACGACGCTGCGTACAGCAAAATTGCCAAAAGTAAGGTTGAAAAACGTTACGTAACTACAACCGATGGCAAAAAAATGTTGGTTTGGGTAATACTTCCGCCAAATTTTGATGCAAATAAAAAATACCCAACATTATTATACTGCCAAGGTGGACCACAATCTATCGTATCGCCTTTTTATTCGTTTCGTTGGAATTTTCAGTTAATGGCTGCAGAAGGTTATGTAATTGTGGCGCCAAACCGCAGAGGTTTACCTGGTTTTGGTGTGGAATGGAACGAAGCCATTTCTAAAGATTGGGGTGGACAGGCTATGAATGATTATCTTTCGGCGATTGACGATGTTTCTAAAGAAAAGTATGTAGATACGGCGCGTCGTGGTGCTGTTGGTGCAAGTTACGGTGGCTATTCGGTTTACTATTTAGCAGGAATCCACCAAAACCGATTTAAAAGTTTTATTGCACATTGCGGTGTTTTTAACTTACACAGCATGTACGGAACTACCGAAGAAACATTTTTCCCTAATTGGGATGCAGGCGGTGCGTATTGGGATGCCGATACGAATAAAGATGTAGCTAAAACATACTACCAACACAACCCTATTTTATTGGTGAAAAACTGGAACACACCTATGTTGATTTTCCATGGTGGTAAAGATTACCGTGTGCCAATTGGGCAAGGACAAGAAGCATTTGCAGCGGCACAGTTACAAGGTATTAAAAGTAGGTTTGTTTATTTACCAGATGAAAACCACTGGGTACTAAAACCACAAAACGCACTAGTTTGGCAAACCGAATTTTTTAAATGGTTAAAAGAAACGTTGTAGGTTATTATAAATCCTTCAGGTTAAACTTGAAGGATTTTTTGTTATTTTTAGTTTTTATAAATCAGAGATGAGAAAAACAGCCTTTATTTTTTCAATATTATCAATGAATCTTATTTCTTGCAAAACAGATTGTGATTGGAATGCAAATGGATATAGAAACGAAGAGTGCTTAATAATTGTAGATGAATTATCTTCTAACACTACTACTACAATGTCAGTAAAAGGGATTAGTATAGTAGATGGAAAATATACTGTTTCCTCTGAAAATCAGAGATGGTGGTCTACATACAGAGATCAAATAGAACGCGGAGATACCATTATTAAAAGAAAAGGAGAACTCACTTTTAATATACATAAAAAAGATACAATCATTTCTTACAATTGGGAATGTGAAGGTAAAGTATATGAATAATTTTTGTCACTCTGAACTTGATTCAGAGTCTCACTTTTAAAGTTATTTTATTTTATACGATACTGAATCAAGTTTAGCATGAAAGTATAATTTATACAACCTTATATAATTTATAACCATAATCTGTAACAAATTACATAAATTCGTACTTACTATTAAAATATTTAAAATAACAATATGTTTCGTTTAAAATTAAAACCATTATTTGCGGCGGTATTAATTGCTTTAGCTGCAACTTCAAATGTATCGGCACAAGACGATTTAATGAATAAGGTAAAGGCAAACCAAAGTGCCAACAGTAAAGATCATTTTACGTTTACCGATGTAATAAATTTAGAAAACACTTCAGTTAAAGATCAGGGGTCATCTGGAACTTGCTGGAGTTATTCAGGAAATTCTTTCATTGAATCTGAAATGATTCGTATGGGTAAAAAACCTGTTGAGTTAGCTCAAATCTTTACTGCACGTAACGCGTATATCGAAAAAGGTAAAATGTATGTAAAAATGCATGGTGCAGTTACGTTGGGCGAAGGTGGTGCTTTTCACGATGTAATGAACATGTACAAAAAATACGGTACGGTACCAAGATCGGCTTACACTGGTTTACAGGAAGGTCAAACACGTAACAATTTTTCTGAAATGAGCAAAATGACCGAATCTGTTTTGGCATCGGTTATTAAAAACGATAAACTTTCAGAAAACTGGTTAAACGCTTACACTGCTGTTGTGGACAGTTATTTAGGTGAAGCGCCAAAAGAATTTATGTACGAAGGCAAAAAATACACACCTAAAACATTTGCAGATCAAGTAGTTGGCATTAACCCTGATGATTATGTAGAAGTTTCTTCATTTACTGAATATCCATATTATTCTAAATTCACTTTATTAGTGCCAGACAACTGGGCTTTTGACCAAGTTTGGAACGTAAAACAAGACGAATTAGTAGAAATTGTTGACAACGCTTTAAAAAACGGTTATACTGTAGCTTGGGGTGGTGATGTTTCTGAAAAAGGATTCAGCTGGAAAAACGGTGTAGCTTACATTCCTGAAATTGATTTTGCACAAATGACAGCAGAACAAAGAGCAGATATGTTTAACGGACCTAAACCAGAGAAAAAAGTTACCGATGCAGACCGCCAAAAAGCATTCGATAATTACGAAACTACCGATGACCACGGTATGCACATTGTAGGTATTGCTAAAGATCAAAACGGTAAAGAATATTATATAGTTAAAAACTCATGGGGTTTATCTAACGACTACAAAGGATATATGTACATGACCAAAGAGTTTATGAAATACAAAGCAACCGATGTTATGGTACACAAAAATGCGTTACCTAAAGCAATTGCTAAAAAATTAGCTATCTAATTAAAAAGTTAAATAGTTTAAAAGAGATGTTTTACGCATCTCTTTTTTTATTTTTGTAAAAATTTGTTTTATGAAGGAAGATACATTAAAAGTTACAGAAAAAGAACTACTAAACGCAGTTAACACAGAAGCCGTGAAAGGTAATTTGGTTAGTAAATTTGATAAGTATTCAGACTATTTAGAATTGTTAATTGTAAAATTTGTTGATGCGATACCTTCTATTATTGGAGCTATATTAGGTTTAATAATTGGTTTATTCATTATTAGAACCATATTAAAAATAGTGCGCAACCGATTTGAAAAACGTAACGTAGATATGTCTTTACGCGGTTTTTTAATATCTGTTATACAATTTATACTTTACGCGGTACTTATTTTAGTTGTAATACAAAATTTAGGCTTTGAAACCACTGCTATTTTAGGTGCTTTATCGGGTTTGGTATTAGCTGTTGGCTTGGCTTTACAAGGGTCACTATCAAACTTTGCTGGTGGTGTTTTAATTTTGTTATTCCGCCCGTTTGAAGTAGGTGATTATATAGAAAATTCTGCAGGAACCGACGGTACAGTTGATAAAATTGACTTACTATACACCAGCCTTACAACAACACAAGGTATTAAAGTTTTTAGCCCCAACGGTGCGTTAGCAAATTCGGTTATTCGCAATTTTAGTAAAATCACCAATCGCCGTTTTGAGTACGTTGTAGGTATTGGTTATGAGGATAATATTAAAACCGCACAAACCGTTATTTTAAATGTTTTAAACAGCGATGCTAGAATTATAAAAGAACCCGCTCCTGAAGTTTTTGTTAACGAATTAGCAGATAGCTCTGTGAATTTAACCATACGCGCTTGGGCAAGCAAAGATGATTATTGGCCCGCACGTAATAGTTTACAACAAGAAATAAAAGTAGCCTTAGATAACGCAGGAATTAACATACCGTTTCCTCAACAAGAAATGCGTATTATTAGTGATACTAAACCAGAGAATAAGAAAACCGAGCAATAGCTCGGTTTTATGGCAACAAATCTAAGCACCATCGTTTTCTTTAAATTGGGTTATGGCGTTTATTAGTTTATCCTCTGTTAAGGCTTCAACTGTTGACATTAACATATTCTTACTAATAAATTTAATTTCGTTTTTCATTTCGCTGAATTCGTGCATTTCCGCAAGTTCTTTACCAAATGAAACAAAATGTACATTCTTTAGTTTTTTAAATTTAGGATATTCTTTTTGCTGAAAAAACACCGTATGAATTATAAAAATATGAATATCGGCATTTGATAGTTCTATTGAAAATGTATGTGGCATTACTTTTAAATTTTCATGATTTATAAATGTAAGTAAATACGCCAAAGCCTTACAAAACTCAGGTTGTTCACAAAACTGCATGTACAATAACTGTTTGTTAAAGTCGCCGTAAACCCATTGATTTTTTTCCATTTTATTTATTTTTTTCAAATGTAACGGCAGTGACGGACAAAACGTGACAGTTAGAAAATAAAAATCCCGAAATTTTTGGTTTCGGGAGGGATTTAGCTACTTTTTATATTTACCAATTAAACCAAAATTCATCAAATAAATAATTTCTTGTTTCTCCTTCATTTAACAACTCTTGAAGTTCCTCTATATTAATATGCAAAAACCCTTGTTCATAACAAAAATCTTTTTCATAATCATGTTCATAATCTGGTCTTAATAGAACAAAATTTAAGTTATAATCTTTCTTATCTGAATAATAATTTTCAATGAAAGTTTTATATCTTTCTAATTGATTTTCTCTTATTGAAGAATACATCTTACTTTCAATTATTAAGACTATTTTTTGTGGATCGTTTTCAATTTCTAATTCAATCCATAAATCAATATTTTCAGATTGCTTCCACACTTGTACATTTTTTATTCTCTTATTATCTAATACTTTCTCGTCATCAAAAATTAATTTAGATAATATTTTTTTGAATATCTATTAATTAAACCATTGTTCTCATAAATTAAATCAGAACACCTGATTGTCCAAGAAATAAAATAATCAATTAGCTCTTCATATTTATATGATTTTGATTGGTCTTTAAAAAAAGACGGAAGTTTTAATACACTCATTTTGGATTAAATTAATATGACTGACAAATATTGTCACTAGTTATAAATATTATTTAACAAATATACTAACCCTAAAACGCCCTTAAAGCAATATGCGCACAAGCTTCGGCATCGGCAAGTGCGTTGTGGTGGCTTTCTAAATTAAAACCTAAATATTTTGAAACAGTGGGTAGTTTATGGTTGGGTAAATTCGGAAACATTTTTTTTGCCGCTCTGTAAGTACAAAGAAACTTATTCTGATGTATGGGCAACTGATAAGCCTGCAAAACTTCTTTTAAACAACCTTCATCAAACATACTGTTATGTGCTACCAAAGGCATGTTTTTTATTCGTTTGGAAATATCAATCCATAAATCAGAAAATTGTTGGGCGTGTTCGGTATCGCTAAAAACCAATCCGTGTACTTGTGTGTTCCAATAGCTGTAAAAGTTAGGTACTGGTTTAATCAATTCGTAATATTTATCTACAATTATTCCGTTTTCTACAAATACTAAACCAATACTGCACACACTGCTGCGGTGCTGATTGGCGGTTTCAAAATCTTATGCGACAAAGGTTTTCATTCCTGTATTTTTATTAGTTCAACTTTCCATTGATAATCTACTGAAATATCAATCCAAACAGATTGTATTAAAAGAATTTCTTCAATAGAAAGTTTTGAGTAGCACAAAATACAATAAAAAGTATAACAAAATTGAAAACCATCTAAAAGAGTACCTCTTAAATAATTCACCACGTTCCAAGTTGGATTATTTCTACGCTCTATAAGCAATTCATAAATTGCTCCGTTCCATTCAAAAATTGGGTCGCCTTCTTCGGTGTTATATTTTTTGTTTAAATATTCATCACAAGTGAAACAACCAATTTTAAAGTTAATGTTATAATCCCAAATGGTTTTGTTTACTACCATTTGTTTCAGTTCATTTTCTAATAGTTTATACCTTTTAACAGCTTTTGTTTCTTCTATTAACATTAAATCGTTAATTGCCATTAATCGGTTTTTGAATTCTTCTGTTATCATAATTTGATTTTTTAGTAAAAATACAATCAGGAGTAGACAAAATATGGCTGACGATATTTTTGTTTTTTAACGGACATGGTTTGGCTTGAGCTTCAATTAGCTTTGTTCAAAATATTTAAACTATGAAATTAGCAATTATTGGTAGTAGGGGGTTTAACGATTATGATTTTTTAAAGAAAAATGTAACTGATTTTTTAAAACGTAATTCATTCGTTTGTACCCATATTATTTCAGGTGGTGCAAAAGGAGCTGACAAATTAGCTGAACAGTTTGCTTTGGATAATCAATTAGAAATGGTTGCTTTTAAACCCGATTGGAAACAATTTGGTAAACGTGCGGGCTTTATCAGAAACAATGAAATTATTGAAAATGCTGATGTTGTTATTGCGTTTTGGGATGGCGATTCAAAAGGTACAAAAGATGCTATAATGAAGGCTATAGCTTTGAATAAACGTACTAAAATAAAAATTTACAAAAATTCTTACTTATGAAAATAGCGATTATTGGAAGTAGAACTTTTAATGATTTTGAATTACTTTCAAACACCGTAAAATCATATTGCTACAACAATGAAATTTTGCCTAAAATAATTGTTTCGGGCGGAGCAAAAGGTGCCGACACCTTGGCTGAACGTTTTGCAGATGAAAATAAATTAGAAATGAAAATATTTTATCCAAACTGGGAAGTTTTAGGTAGAAACGCTTATTCGGCCCGAAATACCGAAATTGTTGAATTTGCAGACATTGTTTTTGCTTTTTGGGACGGAACTTCACCAGGTACTAAAGATTCTATTTCTAAAGCTGAAAATTTGGAAAAGAAGTTATAATTATTCATTTCTAATTAAAGTAATTTCTAAAAAAAAGCTGTTCAGGTTTGAACAGCTTTTCTTGTATCTTTATGTTTTAACTAAATTTTACGGTTATACTTTTCTATATTATTTTTGATATAATTTGTAATTTGTAATACAATTTCTTCTATTAAAACATCTCCTTTTTCTAAATATGCAGTTACAAAATCAACATCAAATTTAATTGATTCTTTTTGAATTGATTTTTTCCCACTTTTTTCTTTAATCCCTAAAAATAATGTATTTGATGTATATTCATACCTTAAATAGAAAAAAACATTAGAATCGCTTATATGTGAAAAAAGTAAAGCTTGTGAAGTTTTTGGCGTCCATAAATCATTTTCATCAAACTTTATGTTCCATTTCATATCAAAAAAAATGCCTTTTTCTTTAATTATACTAAAAACATCTTTTACAATATTGTTTCTTACAACCTCGAAATTTTTGTAAATTTCCAAAGATTCTAAATAATTATCTTTTATTACTTGTTTAATTTCGTTACTCATTTCTTCGCTTATTGTTTGATTTGTTAGCTTTCTAATTAAATTTGCATATTGATTTAAAACTTCTCTTACCATTGGTTTATCAAAAGCTACTTTTGCACAAGCTTCTATCCAATTTAAAATGTGGTATTCATAAGAAATTCTTTCATAATTTTGAAAAGACTGTTTACTCTTAGATCCATCTAATGTTAAATATAATATTTTAGCATCAGGATATTTATTATAATATCTTTCTAACTGATTTTGCTGCTCGGGTGCATAAATTTTGTTTTCAATAACTATTCTACAGCCTGTTTTATCAGACACAATCAAATCAACACGCCCGCCTTCTAAATTATTATCATCTTTTACACCAACATAAACTTCTTTTTGACATAAAGCCGATCCAAAATCTAATGCAAATTCTTCTGTAAAAAAGGACATTTGCTTAATAAATAACTCTAAAGGCTTACTTCCTAATGAATGATTCCCTTTTGGATTGAGTAATTCTGCGAGAATAGCCGAATGAGCTCTAACTTCATCTGATTCCATACTCATAATTGAAAAAATATTGAAACGTTCACCTGAAAGTTCAGCGTGCTTTTCGTATAAATCAATAATTGCTTTTACTTGTTTTAATAGTAAATTAAACCCGTTGGGTGTAATTATTTGCAGTAAAATAGACTGATTAGATATTGGTCAAGATACTGAAATTCAGTATCTTGAAGTCGCTAAACAAACCAATATCTATGTCAAATATAGTGAAAAATTATT
>JACCDZ010516925.1_pt1 | contig 86024 bp, 75 predicted proteins | sample 7449551 | NCBI WGS metagenome assembly JACCDZ01 (sample SAMN15323452, study PRJNA562643) | freshwater metagenome | isolation source: river surface water | place: USA:Blue River Watershed | collected 2017-08-18
GTTTATTTTTGAAGAGAAATGCTTTGTACCCAACTTCAATACTTTTGACTTTCTCCGGAACCACTGGCGCTACATCAAAATACCTTAGAATGCTAAGGTCAGGCTGGGCAACTAAGAAATAATCGTTGAGAGATTCCATGGTAACCAAATTCTGATATCCCTTAATGTTCCCCAACAAAATAGCTCTTCCCACATTGTAATATAAATATTGGTCAGCCAACGTAGGATTTCTAACACCGCTGGTCAACGAAACGCGATAATAGGTAATCTTGTCAGGGGTGTAAACAAAAGACAATGCAGGGGAGTATACAAATGGAAAATTCACATTCTTGTCAATCCTGAAGGTGGCGTTCATTTTCAACTTGTCTTTCATGTATTTTTTCTCATAACCCGCATAAGCACCCGCCTCAGTATTTGTAATAACTCTTCCGTTGGTATCTGAAAAAATAGTTCCTGCTGAATTGGGCGTGTATAATCTACCACTTACACCCAATTTAAGTTTATGTCTGTTGCCTAAATCAAAGTTATGCTCTGCTTGGAAATTATAAAGGGCACTTTTATCGTAAAATCCGCTACCACCTTCACCAAAGCTTTTTTTACTAGTGATGGCATTTTTCAATGAATCAAATCTTTCAGAACCCGGCTCAAATCTATTATAAGTTACATCAAAAGGATGTTGAATTCCTCTGAAATCGTTGGCAGAGTTGGCCTTTGCCCTAGCTTCATTGTGCCACTGCGTAAATTGGTCTATGTTGTTATTGACCAAATCAGCCATCATTTTATTGAATAATTGCAGACTATCAGCAGGAAAGAAATTCGGATATCCGGGTAGTTTTTTTACTTGAGGCTTGATTTTGTTTCGCCAATAATTTTGATAATCTCCTCCCCAAAGGTCATCGGGTTTGGTTGCTTGTTGCATGAGAAGGGCAGTGAAAACAGCATCATAAGTATTCCCCGCGTCTTCATGCGTAGCGTATGCACGAATAAACCCGTCTTTATGTTTGTATTCAATTCTGTTTTGGAGAAATTGAATATCATTTAAGCTATATCTATTATCGCCTTGATAAACAGTAGTACCCATACCAAAATTGATTTGATAGATGAATTCCTTTCGCTTGTCTTTGAAGGGTTTAGCGGCAAAGGCAGCACTGGTTTTTAAATTATAGGTGTTGTAATCAACCAAATCTTTTTCCCAATATCCATCTCTAAAATAACGGTTCAATCCGGGAACGTCATACATACCAGCAACACTCGTTTGATCGTATTCGCCTGGTCTAAGAACTTCATCGCCGTATTTGTTGATGGCATCGTAACCCCCTGGGTTGTTTCTTGCTACTTTTGAATCTTGTACTGGGTCTTGATTATCTGCAACCCAATCATAGGCTTGCATGTAATAGAAGTTTGTTTTAAAGGCAAACAATTCCCTGTGTTTCTTGTCGTAAAAAACTTTAGCATAGCGCAATGAATTTTCCATCAATTGCCTTTCGCCCATTTTGAATTTGTAACTGAAACCTGGAGTTTTCCATGGGTCTTTGGTAGTCATGCTAATTACACCGTTAAATGCCCCTGGTCCATAATACGATGAACTTGCACCCACCACAATTTCTTGTCCAGCAACATCTAACTCTGAAGCTCCTAAGAAGTTACCCAACGAGAAATTCAATCCAGGGCTTTGATTATCTACTCCGTCAATGACTTGAAGTGTACGAACGGGTGAGGTAGAGTTAAACCCACGAGTATTAACAATTCTAAATCCCAAAGAAGCAGAAGTTACATCAACGCCTTTAAGATGACCCAATGCCTCGTAAAAATCAGAAGCTGGAGTTTCTTTGATGCTTTGAGCGGTCATGCTTTCAACAGTAAGAGCTGACTCTTTGAGTTTTTCTTTGAGTCTATTTTGCTTAATTCTAACTTCGTCTATTCGGTCAATTTGTGCCGTATCGCCTTCTCCTTGAGATAAAAGAGAGGAATTAAAGCCAATAAATAATAAGGCAATCAGTAGGTTGCGCTTTGTCATAAAATACAGATATTCTTGCAAGATAATGTTTTTAGATTCGATTCAAAACTCAAAATTAAATTGCCTAAAATTGTAGTGCGATTCGAATGATAGACAAACAAGTACTTCTTAAGGCCTGGGAATTGATGCAAACTGCCCGTGCGATGGCCGCAATATATGACGAAAATAGACCCATAACAAAGTATGTTCACAGTACTTCTAAGGGTCACGAAGCAATTCAAATCGCTACCGGATTACACATGAAGTCAGTTGATTATGTGTATCCTTACTATCGAGATGAAAGTATGCTTTTGTCAATGGGTATGACTCCATATGAGTTGATGTTGCAGCTCTTGGCCAAGGCAGAAGACCCATTTAGTGGCGGAAGAACGTATTACGCACACCCCTCTTTAAACAGGGCAGATATGCCCAAAATGCCCCATCAAAGCAGTGCTACGGGCATGCAAGCCATTCCTGCTACGGGGGCTGCACACGGACTCAAATACAAGGAAAGTCAAGGCTTACTTACTTCGGCTGAAAAACCTGTTGTTTTATGCTCTCTCGGAGATGGTTCAGTCACTGAAGGTGAAGTTGCTGAAGCATTGCAGATGGCTGTTCTTCATAAATTACCCATTATTTATCTTATCCAGGATAACGATTGGGGAATTTCAGCTTCAGGAGATGAAATGCGTGCCATGGATGCCTTTGAATACGGTTTGGGTTTCAAGGGTCTTCGAAGAATAAGAATCAATGGATCTGATTTTGTGCAATGCCACGATGAAATGAAGCGTGCCATTGAAATTGTTAGAGCCAACCGTGAACCCATGTTGGTTCATGTTAAAGTTCCTTTGTTGGGACACCATACTTCTGGAGTTAGAAGCGAATGGTATAGAGATGATTTAGAGAAACAGCAAAAACAAGATCCGCTTCCACGCTTAAAACAACTTTTGTTGAGTTTAGCCGTAACCGAAGCAGAATTGGATGCCATTGCCTCCAAAGTAGCTGATATGGTTAGTCAGGATTTTGAAAAAGCAAAAAATGCGGCAGACCCTCAACCTGATTCGTTATTTGATCATATTTTGGCTCCTACACCTATTACTGAGGAACAGGGTGTTAGAGCTCCCGAGGGACGTGAACCCGTTGTTATGGTAGATGCCGCTTTATTTGCGGTGGATGAAATCCTAAAAAATCACCCAGAAGCATTGTTATATGGTCAAGATGTAGGACATCGTTTGGGTGGCGTGTTTAGGGAAGCCGCTACATTGGCTGATAAATACGGCAAGTCAAGAGTATTCAATACACCCATTCAGGAGGCATACATTGTTGGAAGTACCGCCGGCATGAGTGCTGTAGGGTGTAAACCCATAGTTGAAATTCAATTTGCCGATTACATTTGGCCCGGTGTAAACCAATTGGTTACTGAATTATCAAAAAGTTGTTATTTATCTATGGGTAAGTATCCTGTATCTTCCATTATTAGAGTGCCAACAGGTGCTTATGGTGGTGGAGGGCCTTACCATTCAGGCACTGTAGAAAGTAGTATTTTACCCATCAAAGGTATAAAAATTGCCTATCCAAGTACAGCTGCAGATATGAAGGGGTTGATGAAAGCCGCTTTCTATGATCCCAACCCGGTAGTTATGTTTGAACACAAGGGTTTGTATTGGAGTAAAGTAGCTGGAACAGAATTAGCTAAAACATCTGAACCTTCTGAAGATTATGTCATTCCGTTTGGAAAGGCACGAGTGGTTTTAGAGGCAGACAAGGATAAAGTTGAAAATGGTCTTTCAGTTGGAGTTGTTACTTATGGTATGGGTGTTTATTGGGCGTTGAATGCGGCGAAAAACTTAAAAGGGCAAGTTGAAATCATAGATTTGCGAACCTTGGCCCCATACGATGAAAATGCCATTTTTGAATTGACCAAAAAGCATGGTAAAGTACTTGTTCTTACGGAAGAAACGCTCAGAAATAGCTTTGCAGAAGCTTTGGCAGGAAGAATTGCCCAAGAGTGTTTCCAATACTTAGATGCACCCGTTCAAACTTTGGGTAGCAAAGACATTCCTGCAGTTCCATTAAACATGGGAATGGAAGCGCAAATGCTCCCTAATGCTGAAAAAGTGCTCGAAAGATTGAACTGGTTGATTAATTATTAGTCAGTTATAGAAATTTTTTAATCAGCTTTAAGGCTCCTGCCGAGTACGGAGGATACTTCTGCTTTAAATCGAACCAAGTTGCGGTTTTCACCACACTCTTTTTGTGTGTAAAGGCGTCGAATCCGGCTTTTCCGTGGTATGCACCTTGACCCGAGTTACCAATGCCACCAAATGGGAGCTTTGGGTCAACCAAATGCATGAGAGTATTGTTTATGCAACCACCTCCAAACGAAATACGATCAACTATGTTTTTCTCCATCACAGAATTCTGAGTGAACAAATACAAACTCAAAGGGTTGTTATTTTTCTCTATCAAGTCAAAAATTTCAGACTCATTTTTAAACGTGAATACCGGTGAAACAGGACCAAAAATTTCTTCTTGCATAATGGGATGATCTAATTTCCCTTCTACCAATGTTGGTTCAATTTTTCTCTTGTCTTTATCTGTTCTTCCCCCCATCAATACCTTGGTTTGAGTCAATAATTTTTCAATCCTTTCAAAATGACGGTCATTAACTATTTGGGTAAAATCACTGCTTTCAATGGCATTTCCAGAATAAAATCCATCAACCGTTTCTTTGTATTCTTTAATAAATGACTCTTTGATTGACTCATGCACAATAAAATAATCAGGTGCAACACAGGTTTGACCCGCATTGATGCATTTTCCAAAGGCAATTCTCTTAACGGCAACTTTCAAGTCGGCCGATCGATCGATGATGCAGGGACTTTTACCGCCCAACTCAAGGATACAAGGTATTAAATGTTCTGCTGCTTGTTTAGCAATGCTTCGTCCTACCGCTGTAGAGCCTGTAAAAAAAATCAAATCAGGTCTGTAGTCATTTATAGCACGTGGAACAATCTCAATTCCATCGCCTTCAACCAACGCAACAATTTCGTTTGGGAAGGTTTGACTGATTAATTTATTTAAGATTGCCGATACCTTCGGGGTTAATTCACTGGGCTTAAGTAAGGCGGTATTTCCCCCGGAAATAGCAGCTATTAGTGGGGCAATCAATAATTGGAACGGATAATTCCAAGGGGCGATGATAAATACTCTACCGTAGGGCTGTGAATATATTTTTGCCGAGGATGGGAACAGCGATAATGCCGTTCGCATTCTAACGGGTTTTGACCATTTCCCAATGTGTTTTATGGTTTCATTAATGTCCTGGTAGATAAATCCAACTTCACTGGAATAAGCTTCAAATTCAGATTTTCCAAAATCATCGTGAAGGGCATTTAAGATTTCACTTTCTAAAGATTTGATGTTAGACTTTAACTGATTCAACAATTCAATTCGATAATCAACCGATAACAATTTTCCGGATTTGATAAATTCTATTTGTTGGCTTTTCAGTAATTCGAAATTCATACCCTTAAAAACAATTCGAAATGAAAATAGATTTTTGATTGAAAATTATGGAATCTGCTTTTCGTGCATTCAAAAGTTGTTTTCCTAACGGAGATTCCAATCCAATTCCCTTAATCAAAATGGAAGAAGTCTTGATGTCCCCAAAGCCAAGCCCTAAAAATCCAAGTATTTTCGTGCCATTCAAATCCAGTTCAATGAATCTACCAGGAATGCACTTTTCGGTATCGATGATGTTTTCTGCAGCAGAAATTAGACGTGAAAATGTATTTAACTGTTCTACTTTCTGCAGTTTTTGTTTTTCTGCTAAATTCAACTCTGATTGCAACATTTCTCGTTGAGTTTCATACTTATCTCCTGCACTACTCTTTGTTTCCTCTGCCATAGACTGATTTAAGGTATTTAATGATTCTTGAGCCTCTTTTAAGCCATGTTCCAAATGTTTAAGAATGGCAGTGATTAATTCGGGTTTTGTGGGAATAGTCACATTTCAAATGTACGATTAATTGTACCTTTGTAAATATGAATTCCCAACCTCGCGTTGTACTTAATACCATTGCCGAAGCCATTGAAGACATAAAACAAGGCAAGGTCATCATAGTTGTTGACGATGAAGATCGTGAAAATGAAGGTGACTTTCTAACAGCTGCTAGAAACATGACGCCAGAATTGGTGAATTTCATGGCCAGAGAAGGACGTGGTTTGATTTGTGTTCCTCTGACCGAAGAACGTTGCGATGAACTAGGGCTGGACATGATGGTAGGTAAAAATACAGCTACTCATGAGACTGCTTTTACCATTTCGGTTGATTTGTTGGGATATGGTTGTACGACGGGTATTTCTGCCCAAGATCGCTCAAAAACCATTATGGCGTTGATCAACCCCAACACAAAAAATGAGGAATTAGGTAAACCAGGACATATTTTTCCTTTAAAAGCAAAGGCCGAAGGTGTTTTGAGAAGAGCCGGACACACCGAAGCTGCCATTGATTTGTCTCGAATGGCTGGATTTGAACCTGCTGGGTGCATTGTTGAAATTCTTAACGAAGATGGTTCAATGGCAAGATTACCAGACCTTTTGGAAGTAGCAAAAAAGTTTGATTTGAAGATAGTAAGCATTGCAGATTTAATCAAATATAGAATTGAACATGAGTCTCTCATAAAAAGAGAAATCTCTGTGCAAATGCCCACTCACTCTGGAGATTTTGATTTGATTGCGTACAGACAAAAAGATACGGGCCATGAACATTTGGCTCTCATCAAAGGGCAATGGACCGAAGATGAACCCGTACTAGTCAGAGTGCATTCGAGTTGCTTGACCGGCGATATTTTTGGAAGCTGTAGATGCGATTGCGGTGAACAACTGCAAAAAGCGATGGAGACCATCGAAAGCGAGGGTAAAGGAGTTATTGTATACATGAATCAAGAGGGAAGAGGTATTGGATTGCTCAATAAATTGAAGGCCTACAAACTTCAAGAACAAGGCCTCGATACTGTAGAAGCTAACATACAACTCGGATTTGGAATGGATGAGAGAGATTACGGAATAGGCGCTCAAATACTCAGAGATTTGGGAATTAGAAAAATGAAATTGATGAGCAACAATCCCAGAAAACGCACAGGTCTCATTGGTTATGGATTGGAGATCGTGGAAAATGTTCCGCTTAAGGTTCAACCCAATCCACACAACGCCAAGTATTTAGACACTAAACGCACCAAAATGGGACATAACTTAGACGCTCAATAATCAAAATGCTAGTTATTAATCCATCTGAAACGCCAATACCACAACTGCACCAATTTTTAATTGGAAGTGTTGGCCCTCGCCCCATTTGTTTTGCTTCTACCATTAGCAAAGACGGTAAACCAAATTTGGCTCCTTTCAGTTTTTTCAATGTGTTCAGTGCCAATCCTCCTATTTTGGCCTTCGCACCCAATAATAGTGGGCGAACTGGAGCTCCCAAAGACACCCTTTTAAATGTATTGGAAGTTCCTCAAGTGGTGATTAATGTGGTTTCGAATTCTATTGTTGAGAAAATGAACGTAGCAGCGGCGCCTTGGGAAAAGGGTATCAGTGAATTTGAGAAAGCTGGTTTTACAGCCCTAGAATCAGACTTGATTGCACCATTAAGAGTGGCTGAAAGTCCGGTTCAAATTGAATGTGAAGTAATAGAAGTGAAGCACTTCGGACAAGGCGGAGGAGCTGGGAATATGGTGATCTGCAAGGTTCTGAGATTACATATCAATGAAGATGTCCTCAATGAGGAGGGTAAAATAGATCAACATAAGATAGATTTAGTGGGTAGATTGGGTGGAAGTTGGTATACGTATTCAGATTTATTTCAATTAGGTCAACCCATGTCACCCACCGTTGGTTTTGATAAACTTCCAGAAATCGTTAAAAATAGCAAGACTTTGACCGCGAACGAAGTGGGTAAAATGGCTGCTTTAGCCGAATGGCCATCCCCAGAAACAATAGAAGAAGCAAAGTTAATGAAGGTTGAATCTCGAGATCAAACAGCAAGTCAATTTATATCTGAAGGAAAGATTTCGTTAGCACTTGCGATCTATTTAATTTAAAGGGCAATGCGTTGTATCTTTGCGGTATGAATCTCGCAGAGAAAATCAACGAAGGAATCAAAGAGGCCATGAAGGCCAAAGATACTGATCGCTTAAGAGCCTTACGTGGCATCAAGAGTGCCTTTTTATTGCTCCAAACTGCTGAAGGTGTGACCGAGGTTACAGAAGACATGTACCTAAAATCTTTGCAGAAGCTTGCCAAACAGAGAAAAGATTCTTTAGAGATTTATGAACAACAAAACAGAGAAGACTTAGCTCAAATTGAAAGAGTTGAGTTAAAATATATAGAAGAATATCTTCCTGCGCAGCTTGATGAAGCCACCGTTAAAGCAAAAATTCAAGAAATTATCACTCAACAGGGCGTTTCTGGTCCTGCAGCTATGGGTAAAATCATGCCTTTGGCAATGAAAGAATTGGGGTCACAAGCAGACGGTAAATTGATTTCGAACTTGGTAAAAGAGTTGTTAAAATAATGGACAGACCGGTAAGAGTTAGATTTGCACCCAGTCCAACAGGGCCTTTGCATATTGGCGGAGTGAGAACCGCATTGTATAATTATTTGTTTGCTAAAAAGCACAACGGTACAATGATTCTTCGTCTTGAAGATACCGATCAAACCCGTTTTGTACCCGGAGCTGAGGAATACATCAAAAAAAGCCTAGAATGGGTAGGTATTGAGATTCAAGAAGGCATAGATCAAGGTGGTCCGCATGCGCCCTACAGACAAAGCGAGCGTAAGCCCATGTATCGTCAGTATGCTGAGGGATTGATAGAGAAAGGACTGGCCTACTATGCTTTTGACACTTCTGATGAACTTGATGAGATGCGCAAACGCTTGGAAGCAAGCAAAATGCAAGCAGCTTACGATTCAGTCAGTCGTATGAGTATGAAAAATTCATTGACTCTTTCCGCGGAAGAAGTAAAATTGAGAATTGACCGCGGTGACGACTATGTAATTCGCATAAAGTTGCCCCGAAAGGAAGAAGTGCGTTTTCACGATGTGATAAGAGGATGGGTTGTGGTTAGCACTACTCAAATGGATGATAAAGTGCTACTCAAAGGTGATGGGATGCCCACCTACCATTTAGCAAACGTTGTTGATGATTATTTGATGGGCATTTCTCATGTCATCAGAGGCGAGGAATGGCTGCCAAGTGCGCCATTGCACGTTATGCTTTATCGTTTCTTGGGATGGGAAGACGTTATGCCTCAATTTGCCCATTTACCCTTGCTTTTGAAGCCAGAAGGAAATGGAAAACTCAGCAAACGGGACGGTGATAGACTTGGATTTCCAGTGTTCCCGCTGAATTGGGAAGATGATAAAACGGGTGAGAAAAGTTCAGGTTACAAAGAATCAGGCTATTTCCCAGAGGCAGTTGCCAATATGCTAGCCCTTCTTGGATGGCACCCGAGCAACAATCAAGAGCTGTTCACCATGGATGAACTCATTGAAGCATTCTCCTTGGAGAAAGTGAGTAAATCAGGTGCGAAATTTGATTTAAATAAAGCCTTATGGTTCAATCAACAATACCTTCAGATGAAAGCAACATCTGAGGTTTATGAAATGATAAAACCTTTGGTAGATTCTTTAGGATATGATGTGTGTCAAGAATATGTAGAAAGTGTAATCTCTATGATGAGAGAAAAAGTACAGTTCGCTAAAGACACCATATTGCAAGGTAAATACTTTTTTGAGGCACCCTCTGAATACGACAAACAAGTTATTGAGAAAAAATGGACAGCTGATATGAACACTCATTTAGTTGAACTTTCTTCTGAATTTGAAAAATTAACCGATTCAGATTCCCCAGAAACCTTTGAAAGTACATTCAAACAATTCTGTGAAACTAAGGGCCTTAAAGCCGGTAATCTACTTCAACCTTTGAGAGTAGCGGTTTCGGGCGAAGGCACCGGAGCGCCTATTTGGGAAATGATTGCTCTTCTTGGAAAAGAGGAAGTAATTCACCGCATCAAATCAGCGAGTAACAAAATTTCATTTTCAATTGCCTAATCAAAATCGTATTTTCGCCAATTAAGAACCAATTTCATTGAAACACGCATGCGTTCATTTTCAAAATTAAATATCATTTTCGGTTGGATTACCTTCCTTATTGCGTTGGTAGTTTACACTCTTACTCTTGAATCCTCTGTCAGCCTTTGGGATTGCGGTGAATTTGCATCTGCCGCATACAGACTCCAAGTAGTTCACCCTCCAGGTGCACCATTCTTCCTGATGATGGGAAGACTATTTTCTTTATTAGCTCCTAACCCTGAAGCAGTGGGTTTCTGGATCAATATGATGTCTGCAACCGCTTCAGCAGGTACTGTCATGTTTACCTATTGGATTACCGTGTATTTTGCTGGTAAGTTGGTAGACGAGAACAACGAAAATCGCGCTTTATTAATGATTGGTTCTGGCTTGGTTGCTGGTTTGACCAACACTTTCATTGATACTTTCTGGTTTAGTGCTGTAGAAGCAGAAGTATATGCCCTAAGTTCATTCTTTACCTCTCTAACTTTCTGGGCGGTATTGAAGTGGTATCAAATGGAAAACAATAAATACACCGACAGATGGATAGTGTTTATTTCCTTCATGATTGGATTGGCCCTTGGTACGCACATGTTGAATTTGTTGGTTATTCCAACAGTTTGTCTGGCTTATTACTTTAAAAAATACAAAGCTTCGCGTACTGGAGTGATATATGCTTTGGGCGCATCAGCATTGTCTTTGGGTATTGTGATGAAGGTCATTTATCCAGGAATTCCTTGGTTATTAGCAAAATTAGATCACCTATTTGTAAATAGTTTTTCACTGCCGTTTTATTCAGGTGCCATAGTTGCAATCATTTTGGTTTTCGGTGGAATTGCTTACATGCTAAAAAGAACTCACGAAAGACACCAACACAATCTAAACGTCATTTTTTGGAGCATCGGTTTCATTGTTTTTGGATATTCTTCTTATGCTATGGTGGTAATTCGTTCAATGGCAAATCCTGCGATTGATATGAATAATCCAGAAGATCCCTACAAATTTTATGGATACATTACACGTGAACAATATGGCGATCGCCCATTGGCATATGGTCCATATTTTAATGCGCCTCAAACTAATTACAAAGTAAAAGGAACACGCTATTTCAAGGGTGAAGATAAGTATGAAAAAGGCGGTGATATTTATGATGCCGTTTATGATGCTGTTGACGTAGATGGCGATGGTATGCCCGATGATTTTAACACTCTATTCCCTCGTATGGGTAAAAGCAATAAACCTAACGATGATAGAGGTTTCAGATCCTATGGCGGAATGCAAGAAGTTCAAGATCAAATTGATCAATTGGAGCAGATGGGCAGTCAAAAAGGACTCACCCAAGAGCAACAAAGCCAACTTCAAATGCTTAAATATCAAATTCCTACTTTCGGAAATAACTTAACTTACTTCTTCAACTATCAGATTCGATACATGTATTTACGCTATTTTATGTGGAATTTCGTGGGTCGTTTCAATGATCAGCAAGCAGTATCTGGCAATACCCAACTTGACGGAAATTGGTATAGTGGAATTCCTTTTGTAGATAAATTTGTAGTAGGTGATGTAGATACAATGCCTGATTACTATAAAAATCAAAAAGGAAGAAACGCATATTTTTTCTTGCCCTTGCTGTTAGGTTTGCTAGGCATAGTAATGCAATGGAGCAAACAAAAATTTGACTTTTGGTTGATTATGACCATGTTCATTTTTACGGGTGTTTTAATTGTTCTTTATACCAATCAGCCTCCTTATGAGCCACGAGAAAGAGATTATGCGGTTGTTGGCTCTTTCCAAATTTTCTGTATTTGGGTAGGGTTGGGGGTTGTTTCCCTCGCTGATATCCTTCAGAAAAAATTAGGCAAAACTTCCGCTTTAATTGCTACCGTCTTGAGCATAGTATTGGTACCTATGAATATGGCGGCTCAAAACTGGGATGACCACGATCGTTCAGGCAGATACATCGGTATTGACATGGCCAAAAACTTCTTGAATCAACTTGAACCCAATGCAATTTTGTTCTGTAATGGCGATAATGATACCTATCCTTTGTGGTACGCACAAAACGTAGAAGGCATTAGAACGGATGTTAGAATTATTAACCAGTCATTATTACCAACAGAATGGTATAGTTCGGTTCTTTTGGATACTGTTTACAAATCAACGCCACTTCCTCTTACACTAACTAAGGAAGATCTGCAAACCGGTAGTTTTGAGTATGGAATTCCAGTTAATAGAGAAGTAAAAGAGGTGCGCCTAATTTCTGACATCATCAAAGAATTGCGCGATGGTAGAATATCTGCACAAGGTGAAACTACCAATCTATCTTGGAGAGGTGGAACAGTATACGTTCCTATCAATAAAGATGCTGTTATCAAAGCAGGAGTGGTTCACCCTAATCATGCAGGTCAAATAGCTGATAAAATTGAAGTAAATGTAAGCGGTGATTATCTCTCAAAAGGTGATCTTGTGATGTATGATTTGGTTTCAGAAATGAATCGTCAAGGTTGGAAGCGCCCAATTTACTTTACTTCTGTTTCTGGTTTTGATTTTGGAGGATTTAATGACTATCTCCAGTTAGAAGGACTAGTCTATCGTTTGGTTCCTATCAAAGGGGGTTCATCTAGCAGACAACCCAACAAAATCGATCAATTCAAAGTCTACAATAACCTAGTCAATAAGTATAGATATTATGGAATGAAGGAAAAAGAAAACTTCTTCCTTGATGATAAGGCTGCCTACGTACCAGGTGATTTAGTTCAAATGGGTTTGCTTCTTTCTAGATATTATTTAGATAAAGCAAGAGTCATTGAGTCAATAAAATCTCAATACGATAAAGCTCCAGAGAGTATAACCAAAGCAGCTGCGCCCGAAGATGGGTATGGTTCTGCTTGGGATTACTACAACTTCTATAAAGATTCAGTAAGTATCTTCAAAGAAAGAGGTCAAAAAGTGCTTAAGCACATCATGACCGAAATTCCTGAGAGAGTAATGCCTATGCGTCGTGAGTATAGAGTTGATTACGGATTGACCTTGTTGGAGTTAGGTGATGAAACTGAAGCGAAGAAAGTTCTTGATTTAAGTGTGAAAGAAAATGTTGATTATTTCACCTTCTTCAACGATATGATTGATAACGGCAGCAACACCATGTTTGCTCAACGTGAAGTTTATTTTTCACGCGAAAATTTGAAAAGAGTATTTACAAACCTAGAAAGCCGTGGTAAAATGGCTTGGGTGAAAGAATACAGACAAAAAGCATCTAAAGTGGGCAATTTATAATTGCCCACCCTTTTATGGAGAAAAAACAAAATACACTAATCTACGGGGTACACCCCGTACTCGAAGCTTTAGAATCAGGTAAAACCATTGACAAAGTCTGGATCCAAGAAGGCCATCTTCAAGGGCAATTGGCTGAGATTTTGGGTATTCTGAGACAGAAACGAATACTTTGGAAGCAAGTTCCAACAGTTAAACTGAATACCTTGGTAAGAGGAAACCATCAAGGGGTTGTAATTGCCTTATCATCTGTAGATTTTACGCCGTTAGACATCATTATTTCCGAGGCATTTTCTCATGGCGATGATCCATTCATTTTGGTACTTGATGGTATTACCGATGTAAGAAACTTCGGTGCTATTGCTCGTACTGCCTCCTGTGCAGGGATTCATGGAATCCTAGTTCCGGAACAAGGCAGTGCTCCCATTGGTCCTGATGCCGTAAAAACTTCTGCCGGTGCGCTTTTGAAAATTCCCGTTGCTAGAACTAATAGTATGTATCATGCTATTCGTCAACTTAAAAACAGTGGATTAACCATAATTGGTGCAACCGAAAAAGCGGCCGATGGACTCTATCAAGCTGATCTTACAGGCCCTGTTGCTTTGGTAATGGGAAATGAAGAAACCGGATTATCTCCAGATGTATTGAAGTTGTGTGATCAATTGGTCAAAATACCAATGTCAGCGGGCGGTGTTGATTCATTGAATGTTTCGGTTTCTACCGGTGTGGTCGTTTATGAAATAATTCGTCAACGCACCAAATAAATAGATTCCCCACTCAGAATAATGCACTAATTTTGTGCATTGATTATGAAACCGATCCAAATGGTTGACTTGCAGTCGCAATACATTCGCTATAAAAGTGATATGGATGCTGCTGTGATTGGCTCAATGACAGAGGCCAAATTTATTCAAGGTCCTGAAGTTCGCAGCTTTGAATCGAATTTAGCCGAATTCCTTGGAGTTAAACATGTTATTTCGTGTGCCAATGGCACAGATGCCCTTCAGTTGGCTTTTATGGCTTTGGGACTTAAAGCTGGAGATGAAGTTATCATTCCTAGTTTTGCATATGCCGCATTGCCTGAAGTACTCTTGTTGCTCGGAATTAAACCCGTATATGTTGAGGTTAATCCAATCACTTTTTTGATGGATTATACAGCGCTAGAATCATTAATTACTCCAAATACCAAAGCCATTGCACCGGTACATCTCTTCGGTTGTGCTGCTCCAATGAAGCAAATTCTTCAAATTGCCCGAAAACACAATTTGTTTGTGGTGGAAGATGGTGCTCAAAGTTTAGGTGCCCAATATTGTTCAGATGAAATTGAAGGATTTGCATCTTGCTTAGCAGATATTGGGACCACATCGTTTTTCCCAAGTAAAAACTTAGGTTGCTATGGTGATGGAGGTGCAGTTTTCACCAATAACGATGAATGGGCAACAACACTGAGAATGCTCGCAAATCATGGTCAAATTAAGAAATATCATCATCAAATTATAGGTCTAAACTCTCGACTAGATACCCTTCAAGCAGCTATCTTAAATGTAAAGCTTCCCCATTTGAAGGAATTTAATTTGAGACGTCTGAATCGTGCACAGAGATACAATGAGGCATTTGAAAACCTGAGTCAATTAATTACTCCTGTTTTAACAGACGATAGTTCTCATGTGTTTCACCAGTATACCTTGAAATTAAACGGAGTAGATAGGGAGGATTTCAAACAGTATTTAGAGTCCAAAGGTATCCCAACCATGGTGTACTATCCCATTCCGTTGCACAAACAAAATGCCTACGCAAACGGACAATCGCTTCCAATATCTGAAGCACTTGCAGAAAAAGTAATCAGTTTGCCTATTTGTCCTGAACTTGACAACGAGCAACAAGACTATATCATTGAACACGTAAAAACATTTTTTAAAGCTTAAAACACCCAAAAATTATATGAAAATTGCAGTAGTTGGAACAGGTTATGTTGGATTGGTTAGTGGCACATGCTTTGCTGAAACTGGTAACGATGTAATCTGTGTAGACATTGATCAATCTAAAGTTGATAGACTTTCTAACGGACAAATAACCATTTTTGAGCCCGGCCTAGAAGTTCTTTTCAAAAGAAACCTTAAAGAAGGTAGATTGCAATTTACCACCAATCTTGAAGAAGCCATCAAAGACAGTTTAGTGATTTTCTTGGCCCTTCCAACCCCTCCAGGCGAAGACGGATCAGCTGATCTACGTTACGTCTTAGGTGTTGCAGATCATTTAGGTAAAATCATGACTGATTATAAGGTCATTGTAGACAAAAGCACGGTTCCAGTAGGAACAGCAGATAGAGTACACGCAGCTATTGCAGCTAATTACAAGGGTGAATTTGACGTGGTTTCTAATCCGGAATTTTTACGAGAAGGTGTTGCAGTAGATGATTTCATGAAACCTGATCGCGTAGTAATTGGCGCTGCGAGCCAACGAGCTTTTGAGGTCATGGATGAATTGTACGCTCCTTACGTTCGCCAAGGAAATCCTGTAATGCACATGGATACTCGCTCAGCCGAGTTGACCAAATACGCGGCTAACAGTTTCTTAGCAACCAAAATTTCCTTCATGAACGAGATTGCTCGCTTATGTGAATTATTGGGTGCTGACGTTGACATGGTGAGAAAAGGTGTGGGTAGCGATGATCGTATTGGTAAGCGTTTCTTGTTCCCAGGTATTGGTTACGGGGGAAGTTGTTTTCCGAAGGATGTGAAAGCATTGGTTCACAGTGCATCAGAAGTGAATTACGATTTCAAAATTTTAAAAGCAGTAGAAGATGTTAATGCAGACCAAAAGAAAGCGCTTTTACCAAAAATTGATGGTCATTTTGACTCAATAAGCGGTAAAACCGTTGCTATGTGGGGACTTGCATTCAAACCAAATACCGATGATATAAGAGAGGCTCCAGCTCTAGAAATGATTGATGAATTGGTTGCCAGAGGGGCGAAGGTTCAAGTTTATGACCCCGAGGCCATGTTGAATGTAAAAAATACGATTCAAGACAAAGTGATCTATGCTGATTCATCTTACGATGCCTTGCATGGTGCAGACTTCTTGGTAATTGCTACTGAATGGCCTGAATTCAGAACCCCAGATTTTGATAAAATTAAGGCCTCACTCAAAGAAATGGTTATCTTCGACGGTAGAAACCTATTTGAATTAGATTCAATGAAGAAACACGGTTTTAATTACTATAGCATCGGAAGAAAAGACATTAAATGAAAAAAGAACGCGTATTGATTACCGGTGCAGCCGGGTTTTTAGGGTCTCACTTGTGTGATCGTTTTATCAAAGAAGGTTACCATGTCATTGGTATGGATAACTTAATTACCGGAGATCTTAGAAACATTGAGCACCTCTTTAAGTTGCCTGATTTTGAATTCTACAACCACGATGTTTCCACATTTGTGCACGTACCCGGAGATTTAAAATACATCTTACATTTTGCTTCACCAGCCAGTCCTATAGATTATTTAAAGATTCCCATTCAAACTCTGAAAGTAGGCTCACTAGGGACCCACAATCTTTTGGGATTGGCAATGGCGAAAAAAGCCCGAATCTTAGTGGCCTCCACCAGCGAAGTGTATGGTGACCCAACAGTACATCCCCAAACAGAAGATTATTGGGGAAATGTAAATCCAGTGGGTCCTCGCGGTGTTTATGATGAAGCCAAACGCTTCCAAGAAGCAATTACCATGGCTTATCACACTTACCACGGATTAGAAACTAGAATTGTTCGAATATTCAATACTTATGGACCTAGAATGCGTCTGAATGATGGTCGTGTACTTCCGGCATTTATGGGTCAAGCACTTCGTGGTGAAGATCTTACCGTTTTCGGTGATGGAAGTCAAACCAGAAGCTTTTGTTATGTAGATGATCTAGTAGAAGGTATTTATCGCCTATTATTAAGTAATTGTGTAGATCCAGTAAATATTGGAAATCCCAAAGAAATAACCATTGCTCAATTTGCTGAAGAAATCATCAAACTAACCGGTACCGACCAAAAAGTGGTTTACAAACCTCTTCCCATTGATGATCCAAAACAACGTCAACCCAATATTACTAAGGCTCAAGAAATCTTAGGTTGGGAGCCACGTTATGATCGCAGCGAAGGGCTTAAAATTACTTGGGATTATTTCAAATCTCTGCCAAAAGAACGCCTCTACGAAGAAGCACACCACAGAGATTTTATAAAATAAGAACTTATCGAGACAGCTTGTTGGCTAATTGTCCGCAAGCTGCATCAATATCTTTTCCGCGACTTCGTCTGACGTTTACTATCAATCTTCTGGAGCTCAATCCTTCGGCGAATTCCATCAGCCTACTAGTAGGTAGGTAATCAGCTGTTGAAATAGGGTTATACTCAATCAAATTGATTTTACTCGGAAAAGAGTGAGCGAAGACGGCTAATTCTTTTTCAGATTGCAAATCATCATTGACCCCAGCAATAACGGCATACTCTAATGTGGGTCTGTTGCCTGTTTTATCATACCAATACTGTAATGCTTCGGTTAGATCTTCCAAGGGATTGCTATCATTTATAGGCATGATGGCGCTTCTTTTCTCATTCGTAGCAGCATGTAAACTAAGCGCGAGATTAGTTCTAACACCGTCATCTGCCAATTTTTTTATCATCTTGGTAATGCCAGCCGTAGATAAAGTGATTCTGCTTGGGCTCATCCCCATTCCATCGGGGGATGTTATCAGGTCAACACTCCTGAGAACTTCATTATAATTTAAAAGAGGTTCACCCATACCCATGTAAACAATGTTGTCTAAACGTTTACCATGATGTTTTTCAGCTAATTCATTGATTAAATTTACTTGATCTACAATTTCACCGGCAGTCAGATTGCGTTCTCTTTTCAGATATCCTGTAGCACAAAATTTACAATCCAATGAACATCCCACTTGACTACTTACACAAGCTGTGGTGCGGCTCTTGGTAGGAATTAATACACCCTCAACTTTATTCCCATCAAACAGCTTAAAAAGTACTTTTATGGTTCCATCTTTTGAATATTGTGCATCGCTTAATTCAGTTTGATGAAACGTAAAATTTTCTTCAAGAAGGCTGCGTAAATCTTTAGGTAAATTGCTCATTTCAGCAAAAGATCGCGCACCTTTTTGCCATAGCCATTGCCAAATCTGTTTAGATCGAAAGCTGGGTTGTTTTACTTCTAAAAACCAAGCATTTAATTCTTCTAATTTGAGATTTCGGATGTCTTTCATCAACAACCTTATTTCTTTCTAAAATAAATCATGATTGGAACCCCCGAAAACGGAAACGAATCTCGGAGTTTATTTTCCAAAAATCGGCTGTAAGAATCATCAACATATTGCGGTAGGTTGCAGAAAAATGCAAACGCAACTCTTTTAGAAGGAAGTTGAGTCACAAATTTGATTTTAACAAACTTACCTTTTTTGCTTGGCGGAGGATAATTTTCTATAATCGGTAAGATAAAATCATTGAGTTTATGCGTTGAAATTCTGGTGCTTAACGAATCATAAACCTTTGTAATCATTTCAACAGCTTGAAAAATACGTTGCTTGGTCAATGCCGAAATATATAAAACTGGAACATCTACAAAAGGAGCAATTCGTTGTTTAATATTTTCAGTGAAAGCCAAGTGAGTGTTCGTGTCTTTTTCAATTAGATCCCATTTATTTACTAAAATCACGACTCCTTTTCCCAATCGATGGGCCATCCAGAATAGATTGAGATCTTGTGCCTCAAGTCCTTGAGTAGCATCTAAAACTAGAACCACAATATCAGCATTTTCCAATGCCCTCAACGAACGCATGACCGAGTAAAATTCAATGTTTTCGTGGACTTTACTCTTCTTTCTAATTCCTGCGGTATCAATCAGGATCATTTCTTTACCAAAAGCGTTGTAGTGTGTATCTATACTGTCTCTGGTGGTACCTGCAATATCAGTAACAATGTTTCTGTCTTTTCCAAGTAAAGCATTTATAATACTACTTTTTCCTACGTTTGGACGACCTACAATGGCAATTTTTGGAAGTGCAAGTTCATCTTCATTTGTAGAATCGGGTAATTCTTTTATATGCTCAGTTACAGCATCCAACAATTCACCAGTTCCAGAGCCATTGGTAGCAGAAACTTCAAAAATATGCTCAAATCCCAAGGCATAAAAACTGGGGGCTTGCAATCTTAAACTCTCGTTATCTACCTTATTTACGCAAAGCAAAACAGGTTTCTTGTTTCGGTGTAATAGTTGAGCGAAATCCTGGTCTAAAGGGTGAATATCTGATTGAACATCCACCATAAAAATAAGAACAGCGGCCTCTTCAATGGCAATATGTACTTGCTCTCTTATGGCATTTTCAAATAAATCTTCTGATTTTGGAACAAATCCACCGGTATCAATTACCGTAAATTCAACGCCATTCCAGTCGCTTCTGCCGTAATGACGATCACGTGTAACGCCACTAAAGTCATCAACGATGGCTTTCCGTTCACCTGTCAAACGATTGAATAAGGTGCTCTTTCCAACATTCGGACGACCAACAATGGCTACTATTCGATTCATCCTGCAAAGATACGATAGAAAATACCGATGTTATGCTAAGTGAACATTTATTAGGGCATATGTTATAAAAGGGGATTGTTTAACTAAGTGTTAAAGCATTTCAGATAGTATTCAACGGAATAATTAAATTAACTTTGTGTAATCTTTAATTTGGCACGGAATATGCCAACAAAGGAACGGTAACTTTCAAACTTTCATTTCTCAGTTCAAAAATAACGTGTAACTGAGTAGGCGGAGCCGTAAATTTTTTACAAAACCATTGATTTTCCGTAAGTTTGAGATGAATTCATGATTAAAAAAGGTTTAGTAATTTTAGTAGTATCTTATTTTTTGGCTTATTGCGCAAGCTCTAAAGACCAAGTCTATTTCACTGGTTTGAAAGATAGTGCCATAATTGACTCAGTTTATTGGAGGGAAGTTGTTATTCACAAGGGAGATCAATTATCCATTACAGTAGCTAGTTTAAACCCCGAGATGGATCAAATTGTGAATCAGGCCAATTCCGTATCCGGCCAATCTGCAGGTGGTGAAACCCAATCTGGTTATTTTGTAACTGAAAAAGGTATTTTAAACTTGCCACGTGTTGGAAATCTAAAGGTAGAAGGCATGTCTCATGCGCAACTCATAGATACTCTTCAATTGCTTTACTCTCAATATACAAAAAGTCCAATAGTCTCAGTAAGGTTAATGAATTTCAGGGTCACCGTTTTGGGTGAGGTTATGCATCCTGGCCAGTTAACATTTTCAACTCCAAATGTTGACATATATCAAGCCATAGGCAAAGCTGGCGATATCACTCCTTTCGGTCGGCGATCCGATGTTTTATTAATCAGACAAACAGATTCTTCTAGAATGGTACATAGAGTCAATTTATCAGACCCTAAGGTAATTCGCAGTTCGGTTTTCCAATTGCAATCCGGTGATTTGATATATGTAGAAGCCAATCAAACCAAAAAGAATTCAAGCAGTTTAACATTGCAATTATTCCCTGTAATTACTAGCGGAGTTACGTTAGTGGTTGCGTTAATGGGGATTGTTGGAAGATAATAAATATTAAGTAAATCATGGAACCAAATCCACTAAATCCTGGACATGTTTACAAACAAACAGAATCCAAATTAGGGACAAGTAGCGCACTAAATCCATATGACATTGTCAGAAAGGTAATTCTACCCTTTTGGCCCATTTATGCGATTTCTTTGGTTATTGCCTTTTTTGCTGCGCGCGTCTATATTCGTTATCAGATACCGGTTTATCAAGTGTTTGGAAAGGTATTGCTTAAAGAAGATGGGGGTGCAGAAGGTGCAATATTAAAAGAGTTTGACATTTTTGCCGCACAGAAATCAGTAGACAATGAAATTGAAATAATTCGTTCCTCAGATATCACTGGTAAAGTTGCTCGCAACTTAAATACATACATTTCAATTCGTCAAGAAGGCAAGGTTAGAACAAACATTATGCCTTTCCATTTTGCCATCAATTTTGAAGCACTTGACGAAGACTCTATTAGTACTGTAAACAATTTAGAACTAGTTTTCAACTCTGACAGAAAGTCGTTTACAATTTCCGGTACGAAATACCCTCTAAAGGATCAGATGATTACTATCAATGGAACATCGTTTCAATTGACAGTAGATCAGTTGCTTGCATCTCAAGTCAATTTCAACACACCTTATTATTTATCGATTAGAGATATAAAAGCGGAAACTGCTCGAATTTCAAATGCTGTAACTGCGGCTCAAGTGGGCAAAAAAACTACCATTATTGCAATTACTTATAGCGATCAAAATGTTGAAAATGCTCAAAAGATATTGAACGAAATTGTTGATGTTTACACAAATTCTTCTGTGGCAGATAAGCGACGTTCGGCTCAATTCTCGCTAGATTTCATAGATCAAAGACTTCGACTTATCAATGGAGAATTGGATAGCGTTGAAAGAAATATTGAACAATATAAGTCAGCCAATGGAATTTATGATATTAGCTCTCAAGCGAGTTTGTATTTATCATCTGTCAAAGAAACTGATCAAAAGATAGCTGAATTGGATTTGCAATTATCTGTATTAGCGGATATTGAAAACTATATTAATCAGAAACAAAACACAACTGGAACCGTTCCGTCTGTTATGGGTTTCAATGAACCCTTATTAAGTGCCTTATTAAGTAAATTATACGATTTAGAAACTGATTTAAGCAAGAGAAAAAAGATTTCTGGGTATCAAGACGAAACCTATGTTACTCTAGAAGAGGAAATAATAAAAACCAAGCGTAGCATAAAGGAGAATATTCGAAACATTAGATCTAACTTAAATATTGCCAAGATAAACTACACACAACAATCTGGCGAAAAAAATGGATTGCTTAGTGCAATTCCCGCAAAGGAGCGCACGTTGGTTGACATTTCTCGGCAGCAATCAATAAAAAATGAGATTTACACTTTTTTATTAGAAAAACGCGAAGAGTCAGCAATATCCTTTGCAGCAACGGTTTCAGATATAAGAATCATTGAAAAAGCTTTCGGTGGTTCACAAATTGCACCTAAACCCACAATGAATTACGTATTTGCTTTTAGTATCAGCTTCATAATTCCATTTTTATTCGTTTATTGGTGGGTTTTATTAAATCCAAAAATCAAATTCCGCGAGGACATAGAATCATTAACCGAGATTCCCATCATTGGTGAAATCATGTATGACAATCAAAAGAGAAGCATTATTGTGGGCATTAAGGATAGAGGAATTATCGCAGAATCTGTTAGAAGTATTCGAACAAAGATATCTAATTTTCGATGGCAGAAAAAGAAATCAGTACATACTATTTTGGTTTCTTCATCTGTTCCCGGGGAAGGCAAAACTTTTGTGAGCATCAATTTAGGAATCAGTTTCAGTTTATCGGGTCAAAAAGTTGTTTTGATTGGCGCAGATATGCGAAAGCCAACACTGCATAAACCATTTAATTTACAAGCAAGAAATGGTTTAAGTTCTTATTTATCTGGGGCAAATGATTTAGATTCTATTATATATCCAACAGAATATGATGGGCTTTCGATCATCCCGTCAGGAGTTATTCCACCGAATCCAACAGAATTATTTGAATCAGATCAAATGGAAGTTTTTTTCATAGAATTAAAGAAACGATTTGATATTATTTTAATAGATACTCCCCCATTAGGGCTTGTCTCTGATGCTGAATTGATTGCAAAGTTTGTAGATATGAGCATATTTGTGGTTCGACAAAATAAAACTCATAAAGATGCCATTGTTGAGGTTATTGAAAAAGCTAGAAAAACAGGATTGTTCCCAAATATTTCTTTGATTTTTAATGGTTTAAAACCAACGGGAATTGGCCGCTATGCCTATTACGGTTATGGTGGATATGGTTACAGCGGCTATGGTTATGGAGGATATAACTACGGATATGGTTATTATGGAAGTGGTGTGAAGAAAACGGGATATGGGTATTTTTTAAAGAAGATTTTTAAGAAGTGATTTGAATACATTTGAATTAAAATTAGCCATTATAGGTGGCGATTTTCCACCTTCTAACTCTCCTAGGGCGATTAGAATCTTTAATTTGGTTTATGGTTTAGCCCCTTATTTTGAGAGGATTAATGTTTACTTGCCTAATGCACCAATAAGTAATTTGAATGCCGAAAAACCTAATGTGAAATTTTATTCATTTGGGCGAAATATAAAATTTATGTTTCGTGGCACGATAGGCAGAATATTACAAAGAATTTTTAATTTGTTATTCGACTATCCAGATATCAATTTTTTCTTTTGGTTAAAGAATTATCGTCAAGTTTTAAATTCTGATGTAATAATTACCATTGGCGTTCCTCATTCAATTCATTGGGGAATAAATAAATTGCTGAGAACATCGAATAAAAAGATTTATTGGATAGCTGAATCAAGTGATCCTTTTTTCACAAAAGGCATGGACATTATTCCTAAGCCATTTTATTTTCGATTTCTAGAGCGATCCTTTTTAAAGAAGGTTGATAAAGTAATCGTTCCATTTGAGGGCGCTATTGCTGCATATCCCAGATTTTCAAGGTCAAAATTTATTGTTATTCCACAAGGTTTTGACAGCGCTTATATTGGCAGTTTTCGAAATGAAAATGTCAAGAATTCTATCTTTACGTTTGGGTATGCAGGCACTTTATACAAATTTGGTAGAAATCCTTCAGAATTTTTAAGAAAGGCAATAAATTCTAAATTTAAATTCAAATTTTATTTAATTGTAAATAATTTAGATTTAATACCCACTGAATGTTTAAGTGATGATCGATTTATTATACAGAACTTAATGCCTCGAGAAGATGTTTATCGATTATTAGCAGGTATGGATTGTATTTTGAATTTTGAGAATCATTCAAAAACGCAGAGCCCTTCCAAGATTATTGAATATTCATTTTTGGGTCGACCTATATACTCGGTTAATTTAGAGAGTGATGGTGATGTATTCATAGATGAATTAATATCAGGCAATAGAAAACCCCTGCAAATCAACAGTTCTGAATACGATAGTAAACAAATAATTGAAAAATATATTTCTATATTTTGAATTGAATGAGTGTTAACTCATTATTACTTTTATTAATTTGGCCTTTCGCCTCTTTTTTGTCCTTGTTTCGGGGTAAAATAGATATTGAATTCCGAAATATTTTTTGGTTCTTATGTGTTTTTTTTGGTTTTGGATTTGTGTTGAAAGGAGACGTAGGTGATAGTTACAGATATGCTGAGGAATTAAAAGAAATAAACTTTAAAATAAAATTAGGGTTTAGTTTTATTGATTTATTAAGTCTTATCTATACTCAATATTCTGACCCATTTAGTCCAATAGTAACTTTTATAATTGCCTATTTTACGCCTGACTACCGCTTTTTATTTGGAATTTATGCATTGTTTTTTGGTTATTTTTATTCAAGCAATATTTTTATTATATTGAATAATTTGAATAAGGATATATCAACAAAATTAAAATATTTAATATTTGCTTATTTGTTGCTTATTCTACCAATATGGGAAATAAACGGTGTAAGGATGTGGACGGGTTTTCATGCTGTTTTTTATGGTCTTTTGAAATCTAAAAATAGTTTGTTAGACCGGGCTTATATACTATTTGTTCCACCCTTTTTTCATTCAAGTTTTTTTATATTTTCTGCAATTTATTTGGTTGCTGTTTTGGGGCAGAAATATATATCTTTAAAAATTATAAGGATTGTATTTTTATTGTCGAGTTTTGTGGTATACACTGAATTTAGATTTTCTTTTGAGCAAGCAGCCTTTATTGGAGATTTAGGTTCAGGCGGTAGTGAACTTCTCGAGGGTAAAACATCTGCCTATAATAATGAACATGATCTTGATTTAGAACAATCTAGTTGGTTTTTAAATTGGAGTGCCGAATTCTCGAGACAAATTAATTTAATTTTAGCTGTAGGCTTATTTGTATTCATACGAACTGATAGATACACTATTTTTGGTTCAATTAGTTCAAGAGAATTATTTACTATTGGTTCAATTGTTTCTTTGATTGCTCTTCATCCAAGTATCTCATCTGGAAGGTTTTTGGTTTGGATTACGTTTATTGGTTCATATATTTTCATTCAAGAATATGAAAGTCGTAAAGGTTTATTTTATTATTTATTAGAAATTGCTATAGTCATTTTTATATTGTTTATTTTAGTAATAAAAATTCGTTTTGGATTTGAATTTTTTAATTATGGATTTTTTTTAGGTAATTTATTTTCTATTTATTTTCTTGGAAATGATATTTCTATGTTAGACTTTTATTATGCGTTATTCGGAAAATATAGTTCTTAAGCAAACATGTGTGGATTAGGATTTAGTATAGTAAATGAGGCATTAAGTAGACCTTGTGAATCACTAGCTGAAAGAATTGAACATCGAGGACCTGATTTTACTGGTGCAATTAAGTACAACTATAGTTCGAAAGAGGCTGGTAAACAATTTTCTTTGAGTTTTAGTCATCGAAGGCTTGCTATTACCGATTTTTCCAGTTTAGCTAATCAGCCATTAATTGTTGATGACCAATTTATTATCATCTTTAATGGTGCAATATTTAATTACAAAGAGTTAAGAAGTGTTCTACAATCCCATGGAGCCAACTTTATTACTGATTCAGATACTGAGGTTATAATTCAGGGATATAAATTTTACGGCTTAGACATTTTTAAGAAATTACAAGGAATGTGGTCTATTGTAATTTGGGATAAGCTTAGTTCTTCGGTTTATTTCAGCCGAGATCCATTTGGAATAAAACCGCTATTTTACTACCAAAACAATGATGAGTTTTACTGTTTTTCAGAGGTAAAGCAATTAATAGATATTGTAAATTTGAGTGTAAATGATGATACATTAACTTATTTTTTGAATTACGGTGTTACCAATTTTGGCAATGAAACATTATTCAAAGGGGTATTTGAGTTTGAACCTGGTTTTATCTATGAGTTTGATTTAACTACTGAAAAATTAGAAAGAAAAGAGAGTGTAATTTCTAAGACTAATTTAGGTGAATTAAAGTATAGTAAAAATTTAAATAATATTTTGTCATCAGCATTTAATGCTGATGTTCCATATTCTGTGTCCGTCAGTGGTGGTTTAGATTCAAGTATACTTGCTTATTTAGGAACACAGGCGCCAAATAAACCTCACAAGAATACCGTATATACCGCAGTTTCGTCTGATTCATCGAATTCTGAAGAAATTTGGGCGGAACAAATTACAAACGAGTTAGGTTTTAATCTAGTGAAAGTGAAAACAGATTTTTCTGATTTAAAAAATCATCTTCCTCAAATTATTTATCATCTTGAAACACCTACTCAATCAATGAGTGCATATTTTAACTATTTTGTTTATCAATCAATGAAGAAAGACGGTGTGAAAATGTCTTTTTGTGGGCAAGGTGCTGATGAATTATTTGGTGGATATAGTCAATTTCAATATGCTCGATATTTTAATTATGTACCTAAATTTATTGGGAACCCATTAAGTAGAATTTTTGATGTTTTGCTTAGTTTTTCTTGGCGACATCATCATCATCCTATTTTAAAATATAATTCACATAAAAAAATTGTACATTTTTTTAAAAAAGTAAAGAAACCATTTTTCAATTTAAATGATGTGATTGATTACTTTTTATTGAAAGACCCTTTACCAAGGTATTTGCATTGGGAGGATAGATTATCTATGGCACATTCGATTGAATCAAGAGTGCCTTTTTTACAACAGAGTATTTATTTGTTAGCGAAGGACTTACCTTGGAGGTTAAGATATAAAAAAGGTTTTACGAAGTATATTTTAAGGAAAACATATAAAGACAAAATTTCTGATAAGATACTTTTTAGAAAAGATAAAAAGGGGTTTGCAAATTCAGAACAGTTTTGGATTTTAACAAAATACTCAGCAGACTTTCGAGTGTTATTGTTGGAAAACTTACAATATCTAAGTGATTATATCCATGTTGAAACGGCGATAAAAGGATACGATCAAATGGTTGTTAATCAACATTATGATCCGATTTACTGGAGAATTATCCAATTGGGTCTGTGGCATCGAACCTTTATAAATAAATTAGTTTCTTAATTTTGAAAAATAATCTGATAATATTTGAATCTGATGACTGGGGAAGTTTAAGATTGGAAAATCTTTCAACCGTTGAAAGTCTGAAAAATGCTAATATCCCTACCCATACTTGCGGGGCTGGTTTCTTTAATGAATTTGATACATTAGAATCTTCCGAAGATATTAAATTACTGTCAGAAGTATTAATTCAAAATTCCAATTCAGACTATACTCCCAAATTTACTTTTTTACAATTAACGTCTAATCCTGACTTTGATAAAATTAAAGAATCTAATTTTACTCAGTATTATAATCACTCTGTTGAAGTAGATTATCTGAAATATGGAGATGAAAATTATTTATACAATTTAAAAGATTTAATAAGTAAAGATATTTTTTCTCTTGAATTTCATGGAAGGGAACATCTAAATGTTCCTGTTTGGATGCGATACCTGCAGTTGAATGACAGCAATACACGTACAGCTTTTGATTTGAAGTATTGGGGTTACGATAATATCAATCAATATTCTGTTTTTTATAATTCAGCATATGATGTGGAATTGAAAAAAGATATTTCAATGTATGTTGATATTTTAATTGATGGAATACACAAATTCAAAAAATTGTTTGGAATTCAACCAATCTATTTTGTTCCTCCAACAGGTGGAATGAATTCCGCTTACTTGAAACCACTATCCGATAATGGAATTAAATTGGTTCATTCTGCAAGAATACATATAGATAGCTTGGGTGAAGGTAAAAAGAAGAAGCTCTTTAGAATTCCTGGAACTAAAAATAAATTTGGTCAGAGATATATAAAGAGGAATTGTTTTTTTGAACCAGCAGACAAATCAAAGGATTGGGTTAAATCATGCTTGGGTGAAATTGAGCATGCATTTAAATATAATCAGCCAGCAGTAATTTCAACTCATAGGGTCAATTATGTTGGAAGAATCTGTAAAGACAATAGACAAAACGGTTTAGATAAACTGTCAGACTTATTAAGTAAAATAAATGAGCGTTGGCCCGAAGTTAATTATCTTCATACTAGAGATTTATTTGATTATTACGAAAATCGGCGGTGGGATTTAAAACAGTTAATAGGAGTAATTAAGTAATTTGAATAGGCCTATAATAGTTTTTCAGTCAGATGATTGGGGTGCACAACGAATTCCTTCAGGAATAGAATCTAGAATCCAGTTTGATTATCTAAATGAATTTCTTCAATTTGATACCTTGGAAGATAAAGATGATCTAATTAATTTAAAGTGGGAAGTTGAGAATATAGCTACTCGAATTTGTAAGCCTGTAAATTTTACTCTAAATATTGTTTCAGGAAATCCCAATTTTTCGAAAATAAAGAAGAACGGTTTCCAAAATTACTTTGTACAGGATTTAGATCAGAGTTATTCATATTACGGATTTAATCAAGCCCAGATTAAAGTACAATGGATGAATATTTCTAATTCTAACTCTTTTGATCTTCAATTCCATAGTAGGGAACATGTAAACACTCAATTATGGTTAAAAGCACTTCAAAAAGGAGATCAAATGACTGAAGCTGCATTTGATTTGAGTTTTTGGGGACTTTCAACTAAGTATACTAGGTCTAGTCATAAAAGTTTCATGGCTACTTGGGATGAAAAGCCAACGGAGACGGATGAATTAAATTTTAAAGAAGGCATTAAACTTTTTAAGGATTATTTTAGCATCAAACCAATTTCATTCGTGCCTAATAATTATATTTTCCCAATTGAAAATATAAATTTTGTTGAGAAAAATGAAATAAAATCAATTCAAGGTAGAGAGTATTTAATCCAACCTCAAAAATCTAAATTTTTTAGATTTCGGAAGAAGGTTCCTAGGAAAATGGGCAATATCGAAAGAGGGTCAAATAGTTTGATTTCGATTGTCAGGAATGTTCAATTTGAGCCATCGAAAGATTTATTTTCAAACAAACATAATAAGCCATTTACTCCTCAAATAGATTTAGCAATGAATCAAATTAACTTGGCACTGATGAAAGGATTACCTGCTGTCATTGACACTCATCGTGTAAATTATGTGGGTGCGCGAAGCGAGGAAAATAGAGATTATGGATTCTCTCAGTTAAAGAAATTAGTTCTTAGAATTCATGATAGTTTTCCCAATGCCGAGTTTATTTCAACGACCGAATTAACAAATAGATTAAATGCGATTCATCAATAAATATTTAAGAAATTTGGCACCTTACAAAGTTGCATCTCATAAAATTTGGGAGGTAACGAAGAAGGAAAGACAAGATATACTTAAGCTTGATTGGAATGAAGCGACCTTACCGCCAACTCCAAATGTTCAAAAAAGGCTTCGGGCACTTGTGGAACAGGATGATGTTTATTATTTATACCCCAGTACACATAATAATCTAATTTTAGAATTATTAGAAAAATATACGGGTTGTGAGAAGGCTTGTATACAGTATTTTGCGAGTTCAGATGCTGCGCATGAATATTTGGTTCGGACTTATGTCACACCCGGTGATCCAATTCTAATTTTGGGACCAACATACGATAATTTTAGACTTTCTAGTGAATCACAAGGAGCTAATATTTATTATCATGATTATGAAGTTGGTTTTATTTGGGACTTAGAAGCGTTCAAAAAATCCATCCAAAAAATCAATCCGTCGCTAGTTTATATTTGTAATCCGAATAATCCTACCGGAAATTTAATTTCTAAGGCAGACATTGAAAATTTACTTGGTGAGTTTCCCGATATCATCTTTTTGATCGACGAAGCTTATTATGAATTCAGTAGATTGACGGTATCTGATTTAATTGATAAATACAATAACTTGTTTGTCTCAAGAACCTTTTCGAAGGCTTTTGCATTGGCTAATTTCCGCGCGGGTTACATACTTACAGATCATCATAATATTGAACAAATTTCCAAAATCAAGAACCCCAAGAATTTTACAACCTTCACACAAGAAGCGGTAATTGCGGTATTGGAAGATATTGATTATATGTATGCTTATGTAGAGAATGTGAATGATGCACGAAATCAGTTCAGAGATGCGCTCATGAAATTCAGTTTTATAGATACTGTATTTGAGAGTTTTGGGAATTTTGTACTTGTTAAATTTGTAAATCCTGATGTGAAGGATAGAATTTTCCAACTTTTAACTAATAATCAAATTTTCACTAGGAATTTAACGCATCATACAGAATTAAATTCATGTTTGCGTATAACTACTGGGACATCGGAACAAATGAATCGCGTAATCCGTGTGATAGGAAAGTTTGAAGCATAATCAAATCCATATTTTTGATTTTTGTGAAACCTTAATAAATAGGCAAACTGCTGATGGTTTTGTGAATTTTGTTTTAGAACATAAAGAAACACCAAACTTCTATTTAAGGCGTACATTTCTAACTCTAATTGATTTTCTTAGTAGTTTAAAGTTTTTTATTGTTTTAAATAAATGCTTCGGTGAAAATAGTTTCGAAAAAGGTTTAAGGTTGTTTTCTTTGATAAACTTAGATGAAGTTTATTTGAATGAATTGGGTTTGAAATTTAGTAATTCACTAAAGAATAATCTAAATATCAATGTTTGGAAATTATTTGAAAAAACAGATAAAAATAATAGGATAATTTGTTCTGGTGGATACAATTTATATCTCAAATATTTTTTCGCAGAACACGATGTCAAAAATCTGATATGCACTGAATTTGAATTTAAAAACAATCGATTTACAGGTTTTTGGGAGGGAAAAGATTGTATGAGAAATGAAAAAGTAAAGAGGCTTGAAAAATTGGGACTTAAAAAAGGGCAAATAGTGATTACTGTTTATACTGACAGTTCATCGGATTTGCCACTTTTGAATTATGCTGACAATGGCATAGTAGTAGGTAAAAATCAAAAGCCATTTTGGGCAAATAAGTTTGAATTTTTAACGTGGGATTAAGTAAACTGAAATATTTGGGTGCTATTGGATTTGAGTCGGCTTTAGCAATTGCAAAGGTGAAAAACTCAATATTATACAATCGAAAATCTAATGAGCAATACATTCAGGATAGATTTGCTGCTGCTCATGAGTATAAATTGAATCTTTTAGATCCTAAATCATTGAATGAGAAATTACAATGGTTGAAATTAAATGATCGTCGTAAATTATTGGTAAACCATGCTGATAAATTTGGAGTAAGAGAATATATTGAGAAAGAATTTGGAGCTGAATTTTTGATCCCTTTAATTTTAGTTTCAGAAAACGTTGACGAAATTGTTCCTGAAAACATTACCCATGAACCGGTGATAATTAAGACTACTCATGATTCTGGAAGTTTTCATATCGTCCATTACAAAGAGCAGGCAAATTGGACGAAGATTAGGACCGATTTAAAGTGGGCTTTGAGACGAAATTATTACTGGATAGATAGAGAGTGGCAATATGGCGAAATAAAGCCTAGAATTATTGTTGAAAAACTGCTCCAAGATGATGGGAAGATTCCAAATGATTATAAATTCAATTGCTTTAATGGCAAGGTGGAATTCATTTATGTCAGCGTTGATAGGGAAGGTATTAATAAGAGAAATATTTATTCTCGAGATTGGCAACCTTTGGCCTTTACATGGTCAAAAAAATATAAGGATCATGCAACACTTCGAGGACCTGAGATAGATCCACCTTTGAATCTTGCAAAAATGATTGAGATGGCTGAACATGTTGCTCAACAATACGATTATGTGCGAGTGGATATGTACAATATTAATGGAGCTATCTACTTTGGCGAAATTACGCATTGTCACGGGGGAGGTTTTGATGAAATAAGGCCATTAGAGTGTGATTTTAAATTGGGAGAAAAGTTAAAAGTTGGAATTAAAATCTAATAAATCTATCACCATTGTTTTTACGAGCCTACAAATGACAGGAATTGTCAAGAGTTTGTTGGATTTAACTAATACGTTGGCTGATAATGATGTAGAAATAGAGGTGATTTGTTTGTATAGATTTCCACATTTTTTTAAACTTCCAAAAAATGTGAAATTTCATGAACCTCATTTTAATTATTCGGAGAAGGAGAAGCTTAAGTATTATTTTAAAATTTTAAAATTTTTAAGGGAAAAAATAGGTGCATCACGAGCGGATGTAGTTCTGAGTTATCATGAATATGCAAATTATTTAGTGCTTCTTTCTAGTATAGGTTTAGGGAAAAGTGTTTTTGTATCAGATAGAGCAAGTCCATACAGGAAAGTTGCATTTCCAGCTGGGTGGTTTAGGAAATGGACTTATAAAAAAGCGGCAGGAATTATATGTCAAACTCAAGAGGCATATGAAATTCAATCGAAATTATTTCCAAAGGTGCCTATGAAAGTTTTGCCCAACATACTTTATGGTATTGAAAATTTATTGGCACAACGATTAGACGTCCCCAGAAAAAAAAGAGTCGTTTGGGCAGGAAGATATGAACCATTAAAAGGGGTTGAGGACATTATTCAGGCATTTCATCAAATTGATGACAAATCTTGGGAATTGCACTTAATAGGAAAAAAATCTGGTGATTATTTCGAGAAAACCAAGCAATTGTTAGACGCAATTAATGATGAGCGCATTTATATGATGGATTCTACAACTAGTATACAGGAAGTGTTGATGGATTCTGAAATTTTTGCGTTTCCAAGTTATTCTGAAGGATTTCCAAATGCACTGCTAGAAGCGATGGCCTGCGGTTGTGCTTGTATATCTTATGATTGTAAAACGGGTCCAAGCGAAATTATTAGCCATGGTGCGGATGGAATATTGGTTGAGGTTGGCAATAAGGAAAAGTTTCAAGAGGATTTAGGGGCATTAATGAATTCTGAATCTACTCGGTTAAAGTATCGCACTAATTCATTAAGTAAGGTAATAAAGTTTTCTCCAAAGAATTTAGGCCCTAAATACAGTGAATTTCTATTAAATTGAATCAAGAAATCAAATCTATATTATTTATTTCTGCCTTTGGAAAAGTAACTGAAAAGTACAGCAATGATAGAGTTTGTAGTTTGTATGATTATTTTGAAATAGAAGATAAAACCATTGTAATTACGGATTTTGATCATTTAAAAAAGGAAAAAAGAACGGGTGATTTCAATTTAAGGAACTCAGTTCACCTACCTGTTTTCAGCTATAAATCGAATATAGGTCTCGGAAGGATTTTAAGCCATTGGTCTTTCGCTTGGGGACTAAGTCGATATTTAAGGAAATTAGAGAATAAACCTGATGTTATTTATTGCTTGGTTCCAACTCCATCGAGTTGTTGGGTTGCCGGTAAATATGCAAATAAACATGGCATATTTTTCGTCTCGGATATTATAGATGTTTGGCCAGATGGGTTGTTTCCGTTAAATAAGAACTTTAATTTAATTAAGGGGCCTTTGAGAATTTGGAGGTCTTTTTTTAATAATTCCATCAATAAATCAGATTTAATTTTTGCAGCTAATTCAAGCTATGCAAATATTGCTAAATCAATTGTGGGTAGTTCAAAACCGGTTTACCGAGCGTTTCTGGGTTCCCAGTCTATTGATAATAATAGGGTAAATTCAGATAATCTTCAGCAATACGGAGAGGCAATTAAAATTTGTTACGGCGGAAGTTTAGGGCATATATATGATTTCGATTTGATGTTTCAAGGTATTGATTTTGCAGCGAGACAGGGACACCAAATTGAATTTATTTTAATTGGTGGTGGTGATTTGGAAGATATCTTAATTGAAAAAGCCCAATCGTTTGGGTCGTTTAAAACGAGGATTACAGGGAAAATAAACTACGATGAATACCTCGAAGAGATGAGACAATGTAGAATTGGATTGAATTTGTTTAAGCCCAATGAGTTAGTGGGTATGAGTTATAAGTTGTATGATTATCTGTCGTGTAATTTGTATGTATTTAATACACTTGTAGGCGATGCAAAAGAAATTATTTCTGAATATTGGGTAGGATGTCAAGTAGATACAAGTAATTTTGCCGAAAAATTATTGGATTTCTTGAATCATGGTCAATATCCCAGTGAACATGATTTTATAAAGGTTAATGAGGAATTGAGCACAAAATCAATTGCAAAGAATATAGAGAACTTAATAAGCTATGAGAAAAATAACTTTCGACCACGTTAAATTTAACTTTAAAAATCTTCTAGAAAATGTATTTGGAGAGGGTGAGTTGCAGCTTTTAAATCAGGATATTGATTTATTAAAACGAGAAAATGACCAATCGACTATTTATCACAAAAAATACTATGATTGGGCGCATACAGAAGATTTTCAAAACGTTTATAAAGCTTTTATAGAGGAGAACATTAAGCCTATTTATGGGGAACAGATTGTTTTTCAAAGGATTCCAACGTTTAGAGTGGCTTTTCAAAACAATATTGCTGTAGGTGAGTTTCATAAAGACAAAGCATATCGGAACATCGATTGGGCTGAAAAAGTGCAAGAAGATAATTTCTTTCTTCCGTTTACGGATGCATTTGATACCAATACAATTTGGGTTGAATCAGAAGAGGATAAAGGTGATTTCAGCGCAATGAAATGCAATTACGGTGAGTGCATCCAATGGGATGGAAGCAATTTGACTCATGGAAACAAAATAAATACAACAGGTAAAACAAGAGTGAGTGTTGATTTTAGAGTGATGCCATATTCTAGGTACGAACCCAGTAATCACGGTTCAATCAATATGAAAATCAAATTTGAGATTGGCGGATATTACGATTTAATTTAAGTTGTATAATTTTTTCAAAAGACTCATTGACTTTACAGCGGCACTATCGTTGATGATTATTTTGTGTCCAATATTATTTTTGTTAATTGTAATCCTTGGAGTATTTAAACAGGAGAGGCCAGGAAAGAATGGAGAAATTTTCACCATATATAAAATTAGGACAATGTCTAAGATTACACATGTCAATGGAATTAAATTAAAAGATGCAGAGCGATTGACTTCTATTGGTAGAATTATAAGAAAGTTGTCTTTGGATGAGTTACCTCAATTATGGAATGTAGTTAAAGGTGAAATGTCGTTTGTTGGTCCTAGGCCACTTCTTCCAAAATATTTACCCTTATATAGTTCGGAACAGGCGAAAAGGCATAATGTAAGACCAGGTATCACGGGTTGGGCACAAGTAAATGGCAGGAATGCAATAAGTTGGGAGGAAAAGTTCAAATATGATGTTTATTATGTAGATCATATTTCCTTATTGCTAGATTTGAAAGTTTTGTGGTTTACGGTAATAAAGGTATTAAAGCGCGAGGGAATAAATTCGAGTGAAAATATAACAATGGGGGAGTTTAAAGGAAACCAATATGAGTAACGAAGTAAAATATGCAATTTATGGTGCAAGTGGTTTTGGTAGAGAGGTTTATTGTTACCTAAAAGACACTATGAACGACCAAAACGTTAACTGGGATTTTATTGGATTTTTTGACGATGGATCTCCGACCTTTTCAAGTTATTCAAAGTACGGAAAAATTATTGGTGGTATTGATTTAGTGAATAGTTGGGATGAACCTCTGAATCTAATTATTGCAATCGCAGACCCCACTGTTCGAAAAAGTTTAATTGAAAAGATCACCAATAAAATTATTCAATTTCCCAACTTGATTTTTTCAGATGTTCGCATTTTTGACCCAGAGAGTTTTTCAATTGGAAAAGGTAATATTATTTTCTCTAAGTGCTCATTTAGCGTAGATACAGTTGTAGGGGATTATAATATATTTAACGGATCGATAAGTATGGGTCATGATTCAGTAATTGGTAATTTCAATAGTTTCATGCCTGGATCAAAGGTGTCAGGGATGGTAGAAATTGGTAATGGAAACCAATTTGGAATGAATAGTACTATATTACAAAATTTAAGGATGGGCGATTTTAATAAAGTTGCACCTAATACTATGATATCAAAGAATATAGGAAGTGATGCGACTTATTTTGGAACAATTTTAAAAAAATTATAATATGGATTTAAATACATTTATCAAGCAAATGGCTGATCAGTTTGACAATAGTTCAAATGTTGAGTTCAAAGCTGAAACGATTTTCAAAGAAATAGATGAATATTCTTCATTAACGGCATTAAATATAATTAGTATGATTGATGATGAATATGATGTTTATCTAAAAGGTGATGATATCAGAAACTCTAATACGATTGAAGAGTTATTTGAGAGAATAAAACAAAGAATTGGATAATTACAACGGAAAAAGGGCATTTATTACAGGCTCTACTTCTGGTATAGGGCGAGAATTGGCAATTCGATTGTCAAGTTATGGGTGTTCAATAATAATTCACGGTTCTAATCTACAAAAAGCCAATGAGACATTAACGTTGTTATCGGGATTCGGGCATTCAATCTGCATTTTGGATTTTAAAGATAATATTGAGGGACATCCTAATATAGATAAAATAGGTAACATTGATTTCTTCATTAACAACGCAGGGTTAACCCATACTTCCACACTTCGAAATTTGAATTTAGAGAAGTTAGAGGATGTTTTTCAGGTTAATGTCTTTTCCCCAATAAGTTTAATATTACAATTATTGAAAAGAGGAAAGCTCAACAAAGATTCAAGCATTGTATTTACAACCTCCGTTGCAGGTAAAAGTAGATTTTCTATTGGTAATGTTATTTATGGTGTTAGTAAGGCCTCAATTGAAGGTTTTGCTAAGGGTGTAGCTGCTCAATTAGCCGAGTTAAGAATTAGAGTTAATTGTGTTTCACCCGCACTAATTAATACTAACTTCAATCAATCTACTAGTATAACAAATGAACAATATGAAAATCATACTAAGGAATATCCTTTAATGAGAATTGGGGAAACCAATGATGTGGTTAATGCCATATTGTTTTACATCAATTCTGAAAATAGTTGGATAACTGGTACTTCCCTAGACATCGATGGGGGGCTATCAATCAAAAAATTTAAATAATTGAAAACCAAGTTTTTTTTAGTTATTGGAGGCACTACTGAGGATGTCATAACTTTTATAAGTTCAATAAATGATTCAAATAATGAATATTATATCATAAATTCAGACTCAGATGGTTTAATTAATAATTTAAGTTCTCCAAATAATAATTTTTTAATTTTTAGCCATTTAGAAGATCTAATTTCAAATTTAGATGAGGCTACTTTTTACTCTGTAATCTTTTTAACAGCCAATTTTAGCAAAACTGACGCCCTTGATTTTAACTTTGCAAAATTTCAATTTGATTATAGATTCAGTGTTTTAAAAAACATGGAAATATTGAAGATGTTAATTCGAAATAAAAGTTTTATTAGTAATTCAAGTATTCTATTTATTTTAAATGGCAACAATAGAGGAGCATATGTTTCAATAAATAATTCGATTGAAGTCTTGGTACAATATGCAATAATTGAATTTAAAGATGTTGTTTCCAAAGTTGATTTTATATATTGGGATTATAAATTAAGTGATATCACGGAAGATTTATATTCACAGTTAAACTCGAAAATTACACTTTTCAACCGCAGTTTAAATTAATTAAGAAGATGGCAATTTCCGAGATACACAATATTAAAATAAAGGCTATTTCTTCATGTGTACCAGAAGAGATCAAGTACAATATTGATTATTTTAGTCCAACAGATTATCAAAGATTCAAGAATTCTGTGGGTGTCGAAAAGCGCCATGTAGTTCAAGAGAATCAATGTACATCAGATTTATGTTTTAAAGCGGCAACAGAGATATTTAAAAATATAAATATAGAAACTGAAAATATTGAAGTAATTATTTTTGTATCACATACTGCTGATTATAAATTACCTGCTACTGCTTGCATCTTACAAAACAGATTAAAACTTTCAAAAAATTGTATTGCATTCGACGTGACATTAGGATGTTCAGGATTTCCTTATGGCATGAATATTATTTCGAGTTTAATGAGTGTTGGAAAATACAAAAATGGACTTTTGTTGATAGGAAATACTCAATCAAAATATACAACTCCTTCTGATAAATCAGTATATCCATTATTTGCTGATAGCGGTTCAGCTATTTTACTTGAATACGATGAAAATGCTCCCAGTATTTATTTTGATCTTGGTACAGATGGATCCGGATTTGAAGATATAATTGTACCTGATGGTGGAAGTAGAAACCCAGTAAATGAAAGTTCGTTCATATTTGAAACAGATTTAGATGGAAACAAAAGAAACCGATTACATGAAAAATTAGACGGTATCAATGTTTTTACTTTTGGAATTAGTAGGGCACCTAAAAGTATTTTGAGCTTGTTGAGTCATCTAAAGATGGATGTTAATTCGATTGATTATCTATTATTGCATCAAGCCAATAAGTTGATGACAGAAAAAATCATCAAGAAAGTAAAAATAGATCCGGATAAATGCCCAACGAATATTTCCAAATTTGGCAATACGAGTGGGGGTTCAATTCCTCTGCTTATTGTTACAGAACTTTCAAAATTAAATTTACAGAATAAAACAATAGTAGCTTCTGGTTTTGGTGTAGGCCTATCTTGGGGAACAATGTGTTTTGAATTGGAAGGTTGCCAAATTTGCGAACTTCAAACTTTAAAAATCTATGAGTAATTTAATGTTGGGTAAAAATATTATTGTTTCAGGCGGTTCTGGAAATATTAGCAGTGCAGTAATAAATGGTTTACTAGAAGACGGTGCCATGGTATATGCTTTAACCAGAAAGGAAGAATTGGAAATAAATCATCCTAATTTGAAAGTGGTTCATGCCCCTGAAATATCCAACCTGAATTTTGTGGAAATAAATCAAAATAAATTTGATGGAATTGTATTTGCTCAAGGAATAAATAACAAATACCCTGTCAAATACTTAGCAATAGAAAAATACCAGGAAATTTTTAAAATAAACGTTGAGTATTGCATCGAACTTATAAGAGTTTTACTCAAAGCAAAGCAGATTAACATTGGAGCGTCCATTGTATTCATTTCATCTATCTCATCAATACATTTTTCGGTTTCGAATGCGGCTTACAGCGCAAGTAAGGCTGCATTAGAAGCGTATGCTAATACGTTGGTTTTGGAATTAGCACCACAAAAAATCAGAGTAAATATAATCAGACCGGGACTATTAGAGGGAAAAATGAAAGATTCATATGCGCTTGATGATTCAATCTCCAACTTTGTTCAGAAAATTCCTTTGAAAAGATTAGGCACTGCCCAAGATATTTCTAATTTGGTAATGTTTTTATTGTCTGATAAATCTTCTTGGATGACTGGAACAACCATCGATATTGATGGAGGAATAAAGTTTATATAATGGCAAATACTGAGATTCATAATGTAAGCATAAAAGGTATAGCGGCTTGTGTTCCAATGCATATTGAACATAATTCAAATAATCCATTGTTTACGACGGAAGAATTAGATCGGGTGTGCGAGACAACGGGAGTCTATAGAAGAAGGACAGCGGTTGAAGGAGTTACAACTTCAGATTTTTGTGTTGCAGCTACTGAAAAATTGTTAATAGATTTGAATTGGGAGAAGTCGGATATAGAAGTTCTCGTTTTTGTCACTCAAACACCAGATTATAGAAATCCTGCAACATCTTGTTTGATTCAAGACCGATTGGGTTTGAAAACAACTTGCATGGCTTTGGATGTTTCTTTGGGATGTTCTGGATATGTTTATGGTCTTTCAATCATAAGCTCAATTATGTCTGCTGGAAAGCTGAAAAAAGGGTTACTTTTGGTAGGAGATACCGCTAATCAAACATCATCTCCCTTAGATAAAAGTAGAGCCTTGCTTTTTGGCGATGCGGGTGCGGCAACTGCATTGGAGTATGATGAAAATGCAGAAACGATGAAGTTTGACTTTGGAACAGATGGTTCTGGTTATCAAGCCATTTATACACCACATAGCGGATTTAGAAATCGCGTTAAGCCAGAATCCTTTGAAATGGTTGATTATGGTGGAGGAATTGTTCGTGCTAAAGTGCATTCATGGTTAGATGGTTTGGAAGTTTTTTCTTTTGGAATCTCTAGAGCCCCTAAAACAGTTAAAAGTTTATGGAGCTATTTTGGTTTGAGACAAGATAATTTTGATTTTTTCTTATTCCATCAGGCAAATAAGCAAATGAATGAGAAAATTCGAAATAAACTTGAAATTCCAGCGGAAAAAGTGCCATATAACCTAGCTGATTTTGGAAACTGCTCTTCTGCATCTATTCCATTATTGATGGTGACAAATTTGCAAAATGAATTAAAGTCAAAATCTTTGAATTTATGCCTTTGTGGATTTGGGGTTGGACTTTCTTGGGGAACAACGGCAGTAGTCACTGATAAAATTGTGGTTTCAGAACTGGTTGAAATTTAATGTATTTCAATAAGCAATATTCTCTAATCATTGCTACTTTACGGATTTTTTCGAAGTTGTTTGATTTTCGACCCAAACATCAAAAAATTGATTTGTCCACCGTACAATCTGTTTTGATTCTGGATTATCAGCAAATTGGGGACATTGTAGTTTCTACAGGATTTATTCGAGATCTAAAACTTAAGTTTCCTCATCTTGAAATTTCAATCAAAGGGCTTCCCTTTTTAAAAGATGTACTAGAATATGATAATCATATTTCTAAAATATACATTGATAATGGTAGCTGGTTGAACCGTTGGTTTACAGCACGAAAGTCATTAGAAAAATTTGATTTAGTCGTTTGTCCACGAGGGGACATTAGAGATATTATATTAGGCAGGTTACAAAGTAAGAAATGGTTGATTAGTTTTGATTTTACCGGAGGAAATTTATTCCTGGATGCGGTTGTGCCTCCTGGTGTAATGAATCATATTGCAAAGAGACAAATTCAGTTGGGTCAATATCTTGGAATTTATCAAAAAGACCATGAATACACATATGAATTAAAAGTACCAATTTTCACGGAAGATAAATATCCTTCAAACAATATTGCTATACACATTGGATCGTCTAGAAAACTAAGGCAACTTCCTACAATAGAATTATTCCAAATCATCGATTATCTTTTTGACAGAGGGTATTTCGTTACATTTTTTGATGCACCAGGTCTTAAAGATGGTTTAATACAAGCTATAGAGAAGAGATACAATTCAAAGAAATTGACAATTTGGAGCGGAAAATTGGCTGATTTCATTTTAGAACTTCCGAAGTATCACTCATTGATTACTACCGATAGTGCCCAATCACATATGGCATCTGGCTGGGGAATGAGAACATATGTACTTTTCGGTCCAAGTAAATTGGAGTTTTGTTTTCCCTATGGGGAAAAGGTTTCAAACATACGAAAGACAGATGTGAAATGTTCACCCTGTGCACAATATAAGTGTTCAAATGCTACACATCAATTTTGTTATCAGGGAATCTATCGGTTATTTATTGAGAATTTTGAATTCAACTTGAAGGCAACATAAATGTTATACTATGTTATATTTTATGATATTGTAAGGTTAAATACCAAGAATTATCTTTGAATATTACTTTGGCACAAAATTTGAAATTCACTTTACTCGTAAAACTTATACACTAAAAATGACCACTTACACAAGTCTTCCAGAGTCTTTACTACAATCTAATCAAAATCAACAATCTGAAAAACCCAAAATTTGGCTTTCATCTCCACACATGAGTGGAAATGAACAGAAATATATAAATGAGGCTTTTGAGTCCAATTGGGTTGCTCCGCTTGGAAAGAATATTGATGAATTTGAAAATCAAGTTGCTCATTATACGGGCACTAAATACGCGGCAGCAGTAACCACAGGGACCGCGGCCTTACAGTTAGCACTTAGGTTGGTTGGTGTTTCAAGAGGGGATTACGTTATCTGCCAAAGTTTGACATTTGTTGCTTCTGCAAACGCAATTTTATATCATGGTGCTCAACCCATTTTTGTTGATTCTGAAACAAAAACTTGGGGAATGGATCCTGAACTTCTGGAGAAGGCCATTCTGCATTGCATGTCCCTTGAAAAGAAACCAAAAGCAATCATCCCAGTTCACCTATATGGAATGCCTGTGAACATGGTAGAAATCATGCGCATTGCAAAAAAATATCGTATTCCGGTGATTGAGGATGCTGCTGAGGCATTGGGTTCATCAATAAACGGAAAGATGTGTGGTTCATTTGGTGATTTTGGTGTTATCAGTTTTAATGGAAATAAGATTATTACTACTTCGGGCGGTGGAATGTTGCTTTCAGACAATCCCAAGAAGATAGAAAAGGCAAAATTTTTAGCAACACAAGCTCGTGAGAATTTTCCTCATTATCAGCATGAAGAAATGGGGTATAATTTTAGAATGAGTAATATTTTAGCTGGAATTGGAAGAGGCCAGATGGAGGTACTAGATAGCCGAATTGAAAGTCGTAGAAGTAATTTTAATTATTATAAGGAACATTTAAGTCAGCTTCCAGGAATATCGTTTTTAAAAGAATTAGAAGGCAGTGTGAGCAATAGATGGTTAACAATCATATTGTTAGATCCAAAATTGACTGGTGGAATTGGTCGTGAAGATGTGAGATTGGCATTAGCTGCTGAGAATATTGAATCACGTCCTTTATGGAAGCCGATGCATATGCAGCCACTTTTTGAGAGTGCGCCATATTTTGGCAAGGGTATAGCCATGAAATTATTTAAACACGGTTTGTGTTTACCCAGCGGCAGTAATCTAAACAATGAAGAATTGGATAGGGTTATTGGGGTGATTAAGAATGTTATAAAGCACTAAAATTACATTGATATTGAGGTAAATTTGCCTTGATGAAAATCACACTTATTGCTGCAATAGGCAAAAACAACGAACTGGGGTCAAACAATAAATTGTTGTGGCATATTCCTGAGGATTTTCAGTGGTTTAAAGCAAAAACCATGGGCAAAACTATGATAATGGGTAGAAATACCATGGATAGTTTAGGTAAACCTTTGAAAAATAGAGAAAACTGGGTTTTAACCCGGGATTTAAGCAGAGTTAATGAAGGGTTTGAAGGATTTACAACCTGGGAGGCTGTGTTTGATAAAGCTACTGAGATTCAATTAAATGAACTAATGGTAATTGGTGGCGCGGAAATATATCGTCACGCAATTGATTTCGCAGACGAATTAATCATTACCCATGTACATTCTGAATTTCCGAATGCGGATGTATTTTTTCCAGTGATATCTGAAAATTGGGAATTGAAAGAGTCAATTCTGCCTGAAAAACAAGCAGAATTTGATTTCTTTTTTGCGATTTACAGTAAAAAAATTATTTAAAGTCTCTAAATATTTCTCCGCGTTTATCGTGGAAGTTTTTCTTTTTCCAAAGAGCTGAATGCGGCTTATCGAATTGAATCAAATCAGAAGGACGTGCTTCTTTAGTATAATAATAAAGGATTATTGATTTTCTCGAATCACCATCGGGGAAGTTTAGTGGGTTTGGTAAGCCGTGGAATGAATAATCATGTGTATCAAATACTACCAATCTATTAAAAATGGGTTCAATTTCTTTTACTAATTCTTCACCGTTGTAATTATACAATCCGAATTCACCTCCCCAACCCGGTTGCCAATTTTTGTTCAAGTAAAGTATTGCATTCACCCTTCTATTTAAACCAGTTGCATCGTGATAGTTGCCATCCACGTGAATGTCAAGTAAACCGCCTCTAACAGTTGCATTTAATCCCCCTCCGGTGAAATAGGGGTCTGGAATTAATTTAGGAATATCGAGAACTTCGGAAATTGCGGATAATATAGGTGCGCTATTGAATAATCTGATTGCATCAACTATTCCATCAGGAATATCAAATTCACTTTTCCAGTTGGAACGCATTTTAACTTCAATTTCGGGTGTATTGGTTTTTTCCCAAGTCTCGGAATTATTGTCTGGAAAGTTTAAAAGACACTCATTTGCTAGACTTTCTGGTAAAAAATTATCAATGTGAAAGTGTTTAAAGGGCTCTTCAAAGTAATTTCCTGAACTTTTCACGTTGCCAATCTTTTGATGCAATTCGTCAGAAATTAACTTTAATTTTGTTTGAGGAAGATTCATAAATCAAATTTAAATAAAATCCATGAAAATAGGAGTATTCTCGAAGTCAATAAATGATCCGAAACATCGAGATGCACTGCTCGTTCTAGTGAGAATTTTACAGAAACGGGGACATGAGATATGGACAACTCCATCGTTGGAAGATTTTATACGAATGAACCACGTTGATATATCACCGTTGGTCTTTGATGAAGTTGAGGGCATCGGAAAACCCATCGATTTTTTGTTTAGTATTGGTGGTGATGGAACGGTACTTGAGTCATTAAAAATTGTAAAGTCAAGTGAGGTTCCGATTTTATCAATTAATACAGGTAGGTTGGGATTTTTAACCGGTGTTGGTCTTAGTGAGTTGGAAGATGCAATAGAGAGGATTGAATTAGGGCAATATATTCTTGAATCACGCTCATTATTGCATTTAGAGTCATCAGAAAAGGTGTTTAATTTCAACTTTGCATTGAACGACTTTGTGATCCATAAGAAAGAGACTTCAAGTATGATTGTAGTACATGCTTATTTGAATGGGGAGTTTTTAAATTCTTATTGGAGTGATGGTCTGATACTTTCTACTCCGACTGGTTCAACGGGTTATAGTTTGAGTTGCGGTGGACCAATATTATTTCCAAAGTCTGATAGTTTTGTTTTAACGCCAATTGCTCCGCATAATCTGAATGTAAGACCCGTGGTAATTCCAGATGATGCTGTAATTTCCTTTGAGATTGAAGGAAGAGCAAATTCTTATCTAACCAGTTTAGATTCGCGAAGCCAAAGTATTACAAAAGATGTAACAATGGCGGTAAGAAGAGCTGATTTTGTTTTGAAGTTATTGAGATTGAACGACACCAATTTCATGGATAATTTGCGTTCAAAGTTGAGTTGGGGATATGATAGGAGGTCAGAGAATTGAGAATTTTAATTTTAACAGTACTTTGCTTTATAAACAGTATTGGTAAAGCACAAAACTTCAATCTAAACGCCACAGATAGGTTGGATGTGATTGCTTGGAATGTTGAGTGGTTGGGTGACGCAAGTAATGGTCCATCGAATGAGCCTATTCAAATGAGTAATGTCATAAAGGTAATTAAGAATTATAATTCTGATGTGGTTGGCCTTTGTGAAGTGAGTAGTGATCAGGCATGGATTGATCTAACTAAGAATTTACCTGAATATGGAGGAGTGAGGAGTACTTGGACACAGACACAGAAAACGGCAATTCTGTATAAAAAAGATCAGTTTTCGCTGGTATATCAAAAACATGTGCTTGATAAATATAGTTATGATTTTGCTAGTGGGAGACTTCCTTTAGAGGTATGTTTAAAAACGCCCCAAAATGATACATTTTATTTTTGGGTCATACATTTGAAAGCAAATACCGGGAGTACGAGTGATAAAGTTGAAGCATATAATAGAAGATATACCGCAGCATTAGCTTTAAAAACTCATACTAAGAGTTTTAAGAATGGGGTGATTTTAGGGGATTGGAATGATGATTTTGATCAGAGTATATTGTCTGGTTATAATTCCCCATTTTTGGGATTTGTGAAAGATACCTCAACTTTTGTTTCTGCAACGTTAGCATTAAGTAATAAGGGAAAAAAATCTACAGTTAGTTACAGTGAGATGATTGATCACATTGTTTTGTCGAATGATTTTAAGGGTGGGTTAATTGAAGATTCTGTTATGGTTTTGAATCCGTCTAATTTTATTTCTAATTACGGTTCATCAACAAGCGATCATTATCCGGTATTTGTTAAGACAAAATTTCCAGTTAGACGTAATGCCCAAGTTTATGAAATTTCAGATTATCATTACTATTTTGATGTAGATGGAAAATTAGTGGTTAACGGTAATGTGGTATTGGGTTCAGTGGTATGTGATATGTTAGGTCGAGTTAAAGTGTTCGAAAATAATGTGTACTTTAGTGACTTGAACCACGGAGTGAATGTGGTTTGTATTGAAAATAATCGAATAAGACTAAAAATTGTAAAATGAAAACTTTGAATATCAAGAGATTCCTGCTAGCAATGGCGGGAATTTTTTATTTGGGACAAATCGGATTTGGACAATCGCACTATTTTGAGTTGAATCAGCCCATACAAATGGTAGGCCCCAAGACTACGGTTTATTTGAAAGATTATGTATTGGATGTCTCCAAAATTGCATGGATCAGAAGTGGCACTTTTCCAAGTGATTTAAGAAAAATCAATAAAAAAGATTATTCGGTGAGTTGGCTTCAAGACTCATTGGTAATTTCAACGGAAAAAGGATGCGCAAAAATGGGTTTTGTTCGCATAGGCTTTGTTGATGGAAAGGATATGTATATTCCCGTGAAAGCATCCCCAGAAAAAGAAAATCAGGAATTTGATAAAGCTCCAAGTACTTATAGTTATTCGTATAGTAAGATAATGCCGGGTGTTAAAAATCCTCCGCTGGAATTGGAATTTCTTATTGATTCTGATTCAAAAGTGGGAGTATTGCCCATGTGGGGAAATGACGTAATTGCTGAATGGAAATTAACACCCTATCATCCGGGTATGTATAAATTGAAGGTTGTTGTTCCTGAAAAGGCCAAAGATATTCATAAATCGTACGTGCGAATTTGGGTGTACAATGAATATGGAATTGGTAATGATATTTTAGTGCCGCTGGTAAGTGGAGCTGTGATGAAAGATTTAATGAAATTTGGGGAAAGAAAAGATCCGCATGGAATGATCATGTATAATATTATGATTGATCGTTTTTTTGACGGAAATAAGTTGAATAATAAGCCTCTAAAACACGATTCGGTGCATTGGAAGGTGGATTATTTTGGAGGGGATGTTGCGGGGATTACTCAAAAGGTGGAAAGCAATTATTTTAATACTCTTGGGGTAAATTCATTGTGGATTTCGCCGGTGGTTTTGAACCCTTCGGAACCATGGGGACAATGGAAGAGACCAAGAACCAAGTTTAGCGGTTATCATGGATATTGGCCCATTTCGAGCACATTGACAGACCCCAGATATTGCACAGAAACAGAATTAAAGAATTTTATTGAAGTGTCTCATCGGTACCATAATAATGTGTATTTGGATTATGTTGCACATCATATTCACCAGAGTCACCCATTGTACAAACAAAGACCTGATTGGTATACGCCATTGTATTTGCCGAACGGCAAGAAAAATACCGAACTCTGGGATGAGCAGCGATTGACTACATGGTTTGATGATTTTATGCCCACCTTTAACTTTTTTAAGCCGGAGGTTGTCAATGCAATGACTGATAGTGCGTTGTATTGGGTTAAAACCTATGATATAGATGGATTTAGACACGATGCGACTAAGCATATTCCGAATGAGTTCTGGCGAGAGTTAACATACAAAATGAAGCTTGAAACGGTTGGAAAAGGTCGACAATTGTATCAAATTGGTGAAACCTACGGTTCGCCTGGGTTGATTGGATCGTATTTGGGAAATGGATTGTTGAACGCTCAATTTGATTTCAATCTTTATGATGCGGCTATCAATACATTCAAGTCTGATAGCGGCGGGTGTAAAAGGTTAGCAGAGGTATTGACGGAGTCTTTAAGAACTTATGGTTCTCATCATTTGATGGGAAATATTACGGGTAACCAAGATAGGCCACGGTTTGTTTCTAGGGCTGATGGAAGTGTAAAAGATAACGAAGATGGAAAACAAGCGGGTTGGGATAAGGAAATTCAAGTACAAGACGAGCGTGCGCTACATAAGCTCAGGAACTTGTACGCTTTTATGTCGGTTATTCCTGGTATCCCTGTGATTTATTATGGGGATGAGATTGGTATGCCTGGCGGAAATGATCCTGATAGCCGAAGGATGATGAAGTTTGATTTGAATGAGAAAGAGCAAGAACAATTAAATGTATTTAAGAACTTGAATTATTACAGAGGAGTTTCAGCTGCGTTGCAGTATGGTGAGTGTTTTGTAGAGAATATGGGTGATGATTTTATAAAAGTGAGTAGGGTTTTCTTCGGGGAGGAAGGTGTTTCTTTCATGATGTATACAGGAAACAATAAGGCTCGAAGAGATTACATACTCAGTGAGTGGGATTTATCGATTGATGCAAATGGCGAGTTGGTTAAGAGCCCCAATGATAGAGTTAGAATAATTTATTTCGATAATAAAGTAAATCCTAATGGTTTTACTTTGATTTACGCGCACAGATAAAATTACTCTCGTTTATTGATGTTGTTATGGTCAATATCAACATCAATTTCTAATCCAAAGTCACGGGGGTCATTGGCAAAACGAACAGTAGTTCGCCGGTTTTGTCGGTGCTGGTACTCTTCGCATTTAACCATAGGTTTTCCTTCAATGTACATTAAGTCTTTAGGTTCGTATTCCTGATAAATGGCGCCAATTACATTTCCGTCATCGTCAAGATCTACGAGCATTTTCTTAGTTCTTCCAGGGATGTAAGGTGTATATGAAGTAGAATTTTCGTCTTCGCAAGCACATTCATTCACCGTTTGGTGTTCGCCATAACCTACAGCCACAATTTTCTTAGGGTCAATTTTCCAAGTTTTAATGATGTAATCTACAGCTGAATCTGCTCTTCGTTTTGAGAGTCTCACATTATAGTCATATGGCATACGGCAATCTGTGTGTGAACCGAGTTCTACTACTAATTGCGGATATTTTTGCATAATGTTGATTACAAATGAGTCTAGTACTCTTTGGGCATCAGGGCGAATCTCTGCTTTATCAAGATCATAATAAATGGGTAGGGCATAGGCTTTTTCCATTGCATCTTTGATATTGAAATTTGCTATATCCGTAAAGTTGGTTTTGAACTCATCTACATTTTCTTTAATGTGACCGAGACCACCTTTTTTCATCCGTTCGAAGTACTGTGATTGTCCTACGTTGGTATTGTTTTTATCTCGATCTTGGTCAACAATAATTCCAAATTTTTTGGGATTGTTTGTAAAACGGACGGTGGTTCTTCTATTTTGGCGGTGTTGATACTCTTCGCATTTTACAAATGGCATTTCACCAAAATAAGTAATTTCGGTAGAATCGTAATCTTGGTAAATAGTACCAATAACTTTTCCGTCGTCATCAAGGTCAACAATCATTTTAGCTGTTCTGCCTGGGATATATGGGGTGTAATCAACCTTTAATTCATCTTCGCAATGGCATTCATTAACGAGCTGGGTTTCACCGTAACCTTTAGCAATGATTCTATTAGGGCCTAGGTTCCAGCGCTTTCTGAGGTAATCCACTGCTGAATCAGCTCTTCTTTGAGCCAATCTTTCATTATAATCATAGGGCATACGACAGTCAGTATGTGAACCCAATTCGCAAATGAGGAATGGATATTTGAACATAACTTTGATTGCAAATGAATCAAGCACCTTTTGAGCATCGGGTCTGATTACTGCTTTGTCTAGATCGTAGAAAATAGGTAAAGTAAAAATTTGGTTGAAGGCATTTTCAATGTTGAACCATTCAATACCTAAACCTTCATCTAAATGAATTTCTTCTGGCTCAGGAATTGGCTCTTTCTTTTTATATACCTTATCAATACAAATATTATAATAACTGGTATCGATACGCATGGTGATTCTCTCATTTTGCCTGTGTTGTTTATCGTTGCAAGCAACGAATGGATTACCTTCTACAATTCTAATTTCTCTGGGTGTATAGTCTTCAAGTTTTTCACCGAAAATGGAACCGCGAGCGTCGAACTCTAGTTCAAGTTTTTTAGTAACACCGGAAATATATGGAGTAAATGGGCTTATTTCGGAACCTTCACATGAACATTCATTTAGAATATGAGTTTCGCCGTAGCCATTAGTGACAATTCTTTCGGGGTCAATTTTATGAGTAGATGTCAGATACTCTTTGATTTGGTCTACTCTTTTCTTGGATAGTTCAAGGTTGTATTTGAGTGTTTGTCGACAGTCTGTGTGTCCGCCAAGTTCTAATACAAATTGGGGGTGAGGTTTTAAGAAATAATTTGCAAATGAGTCGAGAATTTCTTTGTTTCTATCGGATAATATGGCACTTGTTCGGTCATATTTAACAGGTAGATCGAAAATTCCGAGATTAAATGAGGTGGTATCTAGTTTAGAATATGGAACAGAACCCATTTTAAAATTGTCTCTACAATTCTTCAACTTGGTTAGTGGGTTAATTGGTCTATTACATGTATCAACAATATTTTTAAAATGTTTGAGTTTCTTTTTAAATCGAAGTGTGATTCTATTGTTTTGTTCCTTTTGATAGATGTCGCATTTTACATAAGGTTTTCCATTGAATGAATCAATCTCATAAGATTCGTAATTGACGAAAATATAGCCCATTAACTTCCCATCTTTTGAAAAGTTGGGAATTTGTTTTCTAGTTACAGTATCAATGAAAGGTGTGTAACCAACAACATCTGATCCTTCACAGTTGCATAAGTTCACAGGAACAGATTCGCCATAGCCAATGGCTATAACTTTTTCTGGACTCGCACCCCAGGTGGTGATTAGGTGATTTCTAATAGTATCTGCTCTTCTTTGGGTTAGTTGTTGATTGAATTCAGCTCGTCCATCGCATTCTGTGTGCGAACCAATTTCTACAATAAGTTCTGGATTTTCTTTAAGTATACCTACAAGGTAATATTTGATGCGTTCTCTAAGGTTTCCATTGAGCATAACTTGGTCTTTTTCATAGGCCATAGGAAGCTCAAATGTTCTGTTAGTAGCAGTAAGTTGATTGAAGGAATCAATGGGCAGCGGATTTGCGCAAATTGGTTGACTTGGAATGGGACCTATCCAAATGGTATCATAAACAATTTCAACGGTTGTGTCGCGTTTTTGCCACTCTAAAACGCAAGGTAAGCTTCTATCAACATTGTTGTACTTACCATCTCCATTTCGGTCTTTTTTTACGAGAGGAATTTCATAATAAAATTGGAAGGTAGGACCGAGTGTAAAGGAATACCCCAATTCCCATTGAATGGGTTTGTATCTAGAGATATATCCTACACCCATTTCTTTTCTAATACCATTCCAGATATTTACTTTGTTTTGCGGGTTGATTAATCCTTTTTCTATAACTCCAATTCCCGCCCAAACACGAAATATGCAATTTACTTGGAAATTAACTCCAAAGGCATCTCTTCCATATGAATTATAGGGGTTTAATTCCCACATTCCATAAACACCAAACCGATTGATTAAATTGGGAATTCCTACTTTTAATCTAAGAGAGGAAAAAGAATATGCTGGAGAAAAAGGAGTTATTCCAGCCCCAATGATTAGTTGTTGAGACGAGGCAGGCCGAGCAAAAATCCCCAGAAAAAAAAGTAATGATATGAGTTTAAAAGTTCTGAAAGCGGGCATTGCGGTTGAACTTCAAAATTATAAAAAGAAATCGTGTAATGGGTGGTTTATTTTCATCAGTCTTAATTGTTGTACACGTGGGGAATAATTTAGTATAAAATTCAACGAATATTGAAATGGTTTCGAAGTATTTTGAAGGATAAAAGAGTGGTTCGCTTTAGTTTTGTAGTTCATGTTTAAAAGTAAAGTTATCGGTGCCGCCTTTTTTATTGCCTTTTTCATTTTTGTAGATCTTTATGTTTGGCAAGGGGTTAAATTACTGATTAAAAATTCAAGTAGCACAACTAAAAAGATTGCATTTGGACTGTATTGGGGCTATACCATTGGAATGATTGCGTTTTTCGCATTTGCTAGGTTTGTACCTCATGCTGTAAGTCCTTTGGCTATGAGATTTGTGGGTAGTATGGCTTTCAGTATTGTGATAGTCAAAGTGTTATGGGTTGTCTTTCTACTGATAGATGATTCTCAAAGAATCATTCGTTGGTTTGGAAAGGACATACTTAATAAAGATAAGGGAGTAGAGACGTTTGCCGTTGGCGAAGGAATTCCTCGTTCTAAATTTTTGAATTATTTGGGATTGGGAATTGGTTTGTTGTTCTTAGGAAGTTCCATATGGGGAGTCGTTAAAGGTGCTCATAATTATGTGGTTAGAAGACGAAAGTTAAGAATTAAAAATCTGCCCGCAGAATTTAGAGGATTGAAAATTGTTCAGATTTCAGATATCCATTGTGGAAGTTTTTGGAGCAGAGAAGCTGTTGAGAGAGGTGTAGAGCTAATCAATAAGCAGAATGCTGATATTGTGTTTTTTACTGGTGATTTAGTGAATGACACATCGAAGGAAGCAGAACCGTGGTTGGAGGTTTTCGGAAAAATAAAGGCTAAAGAAGGAGTCTTTTCTATTTTGGGTAACCATGACTATGGTGATTACGTTCAATGGGAATCAAGTAAAGCAAAATTGAAAAATTTGCAAGAAATGTATGATCATCATTTAGCTATGGGATGGGAATTACTGTTAGATGAGAATCGTATTATTGAACGAAATGGACAAAAAATGGCCATTATTGGTGTTCAAAATTGGAGTGCAAAAGGACGATTCCCTAAATATGGAGATTTGAAAAAGGCAATGCTGGGAACTGAGTTGGCAAGTGTAAAATTGCTATTGAGTCATGACCCAAGTCATTGGCGGGAACAGGTTCTTGATAAGACCGATGTAGATGCTATGTTTAGCGGGCATACTCACGGCATGCAATTTGGAGTGGATTCAAAATTTTATAAGTGGAGTCCAGTTAAATACCTTTATAAAGAATGGTTAGATCTTTATAAAGAGGGTGAACAGTATTTGTATGTAAATCGTGGATTTGGTTACTTAGGATATCCGGGAAGAATGGGTATCTTCCCGGAAATCACAGTATTTACTTTAGATTAGAGTAACTCTTTGGCTTTATTGATAAAGCGTTCAAGAGCTGCACCGTTCAATAGGTTTTTTTCGAGCATAGCTAGGTCCAAACAATATTGGATGGTGCTTTTCTGTGCTTCAGTATCTTGAGATAGAACTTTAGCGGCTAATGGGTGATTTGAGTTAATCACCAAATGGTGCTTTTTCATTCCTAAATCACCAAATGGCATTGATTGTCCCATTTTTGCGTATTCTTCCATTCTACGTTCCCATTCGTTTTTATGAATGCTGATGAACTCTTGTTGCGGTGGAAGGCTTTCTAATTTTATATCAAAAGCCACTTCATTCAGAAGTTCTTTTACTGATTTTTCAAGTGTTTCTTGTTGTTCTTTGGATAAGCTGCTCTCAATGGTTTCGTCCTTTTCGATCAATTGATTTACGGGAGCACTATCAACACATTTGAAGCGTACCTTTTCGAATTTTCCTTCTGCAAATCCTGCGAAATGAACGTCTAAAGTCCCCGTGAGTTTGATGATTTCAAAACCAGCATCTTTCACAGATTTTATGCTCATGTGTTGAGCATTTTGGTCTGTAGTGTATAGTATAATGGTGTCGCCGTTTTTATCGGTTTGATTGATTTTACAGTGGTCAACCCATTCTTGTATGGTATGGAATTTATTTTCAGTTGTTTCAAGCAGGCAGTAATCCTTCATGCGCTCAGCAAATTTTTCATCTGAGAGCATTCCGTATTTTACAATTAGATCAAGATATTCCCATTTTGATTGGAAATCTTCTCTATCTGCTTTAAAAATTTCAGTTAGCTTATCGCTTACTTTTTTAGAAATATGAGAAGTGATTTTTTTAACATTTGAATCACTTTGCAGCGCGCTTCTACTTACGTTTAATGGAATGTCTGGCGAATCAACAACCCCTTGAAGTAAAACTAAATATTCTGGAAGAACGTCTTTAACATCTTCTGTTACAAAAACTTGATTGGAATAAAGTTGAACCCGATCTTTTCTATTATCTAGGGCTTGATTGATTTTGGGGAAGTAAAGAACACCCGTTAGGTTGAAGGGATAGTCGGTATTGATGTGAATGTGAAAAAGAGGGGCTTCCTGCATGGGGTAAAGTTCTTCAAAGAACTTTTTGTAATCATCTTGTGTTAAATCACTTGGTTTTTTGGTCCAAATAGGGTCAATGTTATTGATGACTTCACCATCGAATTCTACAGGAATGGGTAAAAATCTACAGTATTTTCTTAGAAGTTCACGAATTTTCCATTTGCTCAAATAGGTTTCTGCATCTTCATCTGTGAGGTGAAGAACAATGTCGGTTCCACGTTTTTTACGTTTTCCTTTTTCAATGGAATATGATGTAGTACCATCGCATTCCCATTTCACGGGTTCAGCATCTTTTTTGTAGGAGCGAGAGATGATATTAACCTCCTTCGCAACCATGAATGCAGAATAGAAACCAAGTCCGAAATGACCAATCATTTGATCTGGATCTTTGTCTTTCCATTTTTCCACGAATTCAGTGGCACCAGAGAAAGCAAGTTGAGTAATGTATTTTTCAACTTCTTCTTCGGTCATACCTACACCGTAATCTGTAATGGTTAGGGTTTTTTTCTTTTCATCGATGGATATTTCTACTTTGAGATCTCCTAACTCTTCGGAGTACTCACCGATGCGACTTAGTGTTTGGATTTTTTTAGTTGCGTCTACCGCATTACTTACCAATTCTCGCAAGAAAATTTCCTGATCTGTGTACAAGAATTTCTTGATGATTGGGAAGATGTTTTCTGATTGAACTGAAATTTGACCTGTTCTCATGATTTATTTCATATTCAAAATGCGTTCCATGAAATTTATGCGGAAAATTTGGCAGAAATTTAGAGGAAGAATTGGACGTTTTGTCATTGACAGACTTAATTTTGAGCATTGAGAATGATTGATCCCAAAATCATATTGAAGTTAGAACGTTTTTGTGCATATCAAGAACGAAGTCAAAGGCAAGTGGAAGAGAAGGGTCGCAAACTGGGTTTGAGTTATTCTCAGATTAATCTTGCGATGGTAGAATTAATTCAGTCGAATTTTTTGAATGAAGAGCGTTTTGCATTTGCATACGTTAAGGGCAAGGTGAATATTAAAGGTTGGGGCAGAAATAAGTTGATTGTGGGTCTTAAGCGCGCGGGAATATCGGAGTCACTTATCAATAAAGCCCTACAGACAGTAGGAGTTGATAAAAACGAAAAGGCTTTAAACATTCAAATCCGTAAAAAACTAAAATCACTTTTTAAGAATGAAGATAAAGTGGATCAGATTTTGGATGGAGAAGAGGAATTGGACTTTGAAATGCGGAACAAAGTGGTACGTTTTCTTTTAGGAAAAGGATTTGAATACGATGAAATAAACCGGGCTTTAAGAAATTAAAGCATTTTGGGATCCATTTCCCATTCATTTATCTTCATTTCAACAGAATAAGGTTCTTTAACTCCGTTGGTTTCAATAGTGCCTTCTAAATTGAGAACTACTTTTATTCTCAAAATTCTATTGGTTTTGATATCAACGTGAACAGTTCCAGAAACTGTACCTTTCATGTTGAGAACCTTTTGTTCCTTCAGTACTTGGCCGTAAACATTTTCATAGTTGACATTACCAGAAACTACCAATTTTGCACCTGTTTTGCCTTTCAATTCGGTTTCTTGAAAGGTTTCCATACCTTCAAAAGTAAAGGTCATTGGAATGTGATTGGTTAGTGGAAATGAAAATATAGAATCTGTCCAAACATCACCAATTTTATGTGGTTTTTCCGTGTGAAAGAAGTACATAAAATAAGCGCCTTCATTTAAGTCGTGTACATTATTTTCTGCTACCCAATTGGTATATACCGGTCTTCCTTTAACACCAACGCACTGGCCTGATTCGTTATCATAAACAACAACATAAGCATATTCCGTTTTGTCTTCAATAGGGTTGCCTAGGTCTTTTACCTTTCCATCTTCTCTTCTGATTCCCGAAATTTCTGTGTAGGTGTAAGATGCCGTGGTTTGTCCGTTTGTATTTTGAACGTATGCCCTTCCAACAGAACGCATATTCAATTGTAAGTCTTTAATTGCAGCTGTTGGGGATTTGAATTTTGTGATGATTCTTTGTTCACGCTTATATGAACCTTCGGTAAACATGCTACTTGAAGGGTAACCTGTATGTGATAAAGCAGGAATGGTTTGAGCAGAAGATTCAAACACAAAAAGCGCACAAATTGAGAAGATTGAGGTAGTTAAGGAGATTGATTTCATATAGGATGTAAAATTACAGAATTTCTAAGTTATTTGAAAAGGACCCTTTCAGGGTAGATGGTATTTCAAGTTTTGTTTCGGAATAGATGATACGTCCCTCGAGATTAATCTTAAAATCTCTTTGCGAAATGAGGTTGGCAAAATCTGTATTAATGATGATAGATCCATTCATTGTGCCAATAAAATTGAATTGGATAAGTTCACCGGCTTGTACCTCTTGAATCATATTCACATTTACTTCAACATCAATTTTAGCTCTATTTTCAGTAATATTCACCAATTTAAAGGTTGCGATACCAATATTGGGCATAAAATTACTGTCGGTCCAAATGTCTCCAGTGTTTTTTTTGGATTTTAAATCCAGAAACGGCGACAACCCAGTAAAACCAAAAAATTGAATTTGGTTGAAATAATTTGATAGTGCTGTATCTCCGTAATATTCGATGATGTCTTGATTTTTATCGATAGTTAAGGATAATTCCTTAAACGTAAAATCGGTAGAAGTTGATTTTACACCATTGTGTTCTGATTCTAAAATAGGTGGTGAAATTACTCTCTGAATATGATTGGTTTCATTAAAAGATATTTTATTTTGAAGTTCAATTTTTAGATAATCATTGTTGGTTTGTTCCTCACCAATAAAGAGGGCATTTGACTGAATTTGTTGTATATACGTTTGTTTAAAGCGAAAATTAGGAGTTTTTTTATTCCATGGTTTGATGTTATTCTGTGCCGAAATAAAAGACATTGACAAAAAAGATGTCAAAAAGAATAGGGTGATTTTTTTCATCATAAACATGGTTTTATAGGCAACAAGTTACAACAAGTTATTTGAAATCAGTTGCTGACATATTTAGCCATTGTAAAGCGGCATTTGAGAGTAAGTCTTCTTTTATTCTCGGTCCAAGGTTTGAAGTTTTGATTAATTCACCAGGTTCAAGCTCTCCTAAAGGAAATGGATAATCTGTACCTAAGCAGATTCTGTTAGAGCCCATCAAATCAATGATGTGATCAAGAACTTTATGGTCGTGAACCAGGCTGTCTAACCAAAATTTTCCTAGGTATTTTTTTGGATTATGAATATTGTCAACAGCTACTAAATCGGGACGCACTTTCCAACCGTGTTCGATACGTCCAATAGTACCTGGAAAAGCACCTCCACCGTGAGCAAATGCAACTCGCAGATTGGGTAATTTCTCAAAGATTCCACCGAAAATCATGGAACAAATGGCTAAAGAGGTTTCCATAGGCATTCCAACAAGCCAAGGAAGCCAATAGTCAGGCATTTTTTGTTTTGCTTCAAACCACCAGGGGTGTACAAAAAGGGCCATATCTAATTCTGCCATAGTTTCGAAAATGGGGAATAATTCAGGAGCATTGAGGTTCCATTGGTTGATGTGCGTACCTATTTGAATACCCTTTAAACCTATTTCTTTGCATCGTTTCAATTCTTGAATGGAGAGTTTGGCGTCTTGCATTGGCAAAGTTCCCAGCCCAACAAATCGTTTAGGGTATCGCTTGCAGACATCTGCAATGTGATCATTCAGATATTCTGCAATTTCAAGGGTGTGTTCGGGTTTTGCCCAATAATTAAACATCACGGGAATGGTGCTGATTACTTGTACAGCAACCTCAAAGTGGTTACATTCCGTAATTCTTTGTTCAGGTGACCAACAGTTATCTTGTATTTCTCTAAAGAATACGCCGTCTTGCATCATTTTAGCACAACATGGTTTATGGTGTTCGAGAGTAATAAATGGACCGTAACCAAATTTTGATTTCCAATCAGGAAGATGTTCAGGAATGATGTGGGTATGTATATCAATGGTAAGAATAGAATCGGCAGAAGTTGGATTTTGCTTATCGGGTGTAGACTGCATGGTTCAAAAATAAAGGATGAATTTGGGGAAAGTGTAAAAAATGTCCGTTTTTCGAATTCTATTTTATGAAGTCGAAAGGAATTGGGTTTTGGGGAGCTACAAGTATGGTGGTAGCAAATATGGTGGGGACGGGTGTATTTACGAGTTTGGGTTATCAATTGTACGGAACTCAAGATGGCTTCGCTATTTTGATGATATGGCTTATTGGGGGCATTGTTGCGTTATTTGGTGCATTTGCGTATGCTGAAATTGCCAATAGATTACCACAAAATGGGGGAGAGTTTTACTTTTTATCGGAAATTTATCATCCTATCGTTGGATTTATGGCTGGATTTGTTAGTGCAACCGTAGGATTTGCAGCACCCGTTGCAGGGGCATGTTTGGCTTTTGGGGCTTATTTAAATGGAATTATTGTGGGCTTTGATGGTAAATTTATTGGAGCTATTTTGATGGTGCTCATTAGTGTTTTGCATTCAAAGTCTGTTAAAGTTGGAATGTTGTTTCAGAAAATATCTACTCTTGGGAAAATTATAATAATTGGATTATTTGTAGGGGTTGGATTTATTTGGAGTGATGATCATGTGAGTGTAGGATTGAATCTGGCAATGACGGATAAAAGTTTGGGAGAAATTTGGAGGAACGGCTGGTTTAACTCGGCGTTTTCGGTGAGTTTGGTTTGGGTCTCGTTTGCATACAGCGGTTGGAATGCATCAGCATATATAGCAGGATCGATTGAAAATCCAGAGAAAAATTTAACGCGTTCAATTGTTATTGGAACCCTTCTGGTTATTTTAGCTTATTTAGGGTTGAATTCTGTTTTTTTATTGAATGCACCTAAAATTGAATTGATAGGGAAAAAAGAGGTGGGACTCATTGCCGCAAATTATATTTTTGGAATGGGTTGGGGTAAGATTATGGGAGGAATAATTAGTATTTTATTGATTTCTACTATAAGTTCAATGATTTTTACAGGACCAAGAGTTTTAAATGAAATGTTCAAGAAGCTCAAGGTTGCAAATAAATGGTCCGTACTAGATTCCAAGAGTATTCCAGTTCCTTCAATTTATATTCAGCTCGGTCTAAGTTTGTTGTTATTGTATACATTGGATTTTGAGTCATTGATTTATTATGTGGCTTTCACCTTGTCATTTTTTACTATTTTAACGGTATTCGGGATTTTTATCTTGCGTATCAAAGATGGGAAACCAATTGGTTATAAAGCTTTTGGTTATCCCTTAACCCCGTTGATTTTTATTGTTATGACCAGTTCGGTGGCATGGTTTTTCATAACAGAAAAACCGTTTGAAAGTTTATTGGGACTCGGTACTGGTTTGGTGGGAGCCGGGTTGTATTTTTTTAGGGTTAAGGATTAGGTCTTTAAATTTAAAAGTCCACCATTTTTTCACCATGAAGGGTCTTTCTAGAATGGGAAATAATAAAAATGACCCAAACAATCCAATGATTATTAATAAAACCCATAGAACATAACCAGAAACATCTCCCCATAAATTGATTTTTTGGAAAATGCGTCCAACTCCGCTAATTATTGGATAGTGAACTAAATAGATAATATAACAAGCACTGCCTAATCTATAAATCAATTCATGACTTAAGAATGAGTTGAGTGCTTTTTGGATAATGACTAAATAGAGGATAACAAGCAGTATTACTGTTTCAATTAGGTCGAAATAGTGTGAGGTAATTAAATGACGTGAAAAGAATAAGAATAAAATTAGAGCAATTGATATGACATTTTTAGCAAAATTTTCCTTGATAAGAGTTGAAAGTTTATCTTGATATGAGTATAAAAGTGAAATTAGGATACCTGAAGTAAAAAATTTCATATTGGGAAGCAGTGGAACATTTAATGAGAATAGTTCAATGAAAATTATAAATAAGACCCAAAAAAGGATTTTCTTCCTAAATAGAAACCAAAATAGGGGCAAGAATATATAGAATGCGAATTCAACATCAAGTGACCAATAAACAGCTAACAGTTTATTCATTTGAAAATAGGTACTAGTATAAGTAACGACATAAAAGTAGCTTTCGATAAATTTTTTTGGGTCTCCAAATAAGCTAATTTGCAAAAAAACCATTAGTGCGGCAGTTATGAATAAAGGAGGCTCAATTCTTTCAAACCTTCTTCTGAGGTAACTCCAATAATTAAATTTAGCGGAATTTAATATCAATTGTTGACTTAATACAAAACCTGAAATGGCGAAAAACATGTGTACTCCCCCGTGACCATTTTCAAAGTATTTTAGAGTATCATCTTCTAATAAATACTCAAGAGCATAGGAAGATGAATGAGTAATTATTACGATTAGTATAGAAAGAAATCTTAATCCGTCAATGGGTTTAATGATTTTGTTTTCGGGTATTGGTCTTGAAAAATACGGTTTAAGATTACGAAGATTAAAAAAAGGCATCAGGCAAAGTTATTGACTTTCCAAGTTCTTTTTTTCATTGAAAAGCGGTTCTTTGATGCGGAAGGTAAATGCGGCCGCGAGTAAGAAGAATATTCCGCCTATCATGACGTATTTGATGGGGTAGTTGTTGCAATAGTCGCGAACTATAATGCCACCAATTAATCCGTTGATGATTTGGGGAATGACTATGAAGAAATTGAAAATTCCCATGTAAACACCCATTTTTTGGGTAGGGATTTTATCTACTAAGAGAGTGTAGGGTATTGAGAGAATGCTTCCCCAGGCGAGTCCTACTCCAATCATTGGAATCCATAGGAGGTCTGGATTTGAAATGAAATACATGGAAAGAAGTCCAATCCCACCGGCAGTTAAAGAGAAAATATGCACGAATTTTCTAGAGGTTCTGGCGGCAAATTTGTGAATCAAAAAGGCGTAGACTGCGGAGACGGCGTTATAAATACCAAAGAGTATTCCTACCCAATCACCTGCACGTCCAAAAGAAGCAGAGCTGTGGTCATCAGGTGATAAATGGTAATGGTGCGTAGCAATGGCGCTGGTGGTGTAAACCCACATAGTGAAAAGTCCAAACCAAGAAAAAAACTGAACCATACCTAGGCCCTTCATGCGTTCGGGCATGGACAAGAAGTCTTTAATTATTGAAGATTTGGAGGTTTCAGGAACTGAAGATATTGGTGAGTCTTCGTTTTGGTATTTTATGAATTGTTCTGGAGGATATTCTTTGGTTTTGAAAATGGTGATTAAGACAGTACCGAGTAGGATTATTGCACCAATATAAAAAGAATAGACTACGTTTGGCGGAATAATGCCTTCTGCGGCAGTGTTTGGTATACCCATTTTATTGTGCAGAAACCAAGGCAACCATGATCCGATTACTGCTCCAATTCCAATGAGTCCGGTTTGTACGCCGAATCCTGCTGTGCTTTGATTTTTGGGAAGCATATCTCCCACTAATGCTCGGAAGGGTTCCATGGCAATGTTGAAACTGGCATCCATGAAGGCGAGGAACAATCCCCCGAACCAAAGAACTAAAGACATCCCTAGAAAAGTAGAAGAGGAATTAGACAACACTGAATTTGCGTTGGGGAGGAGGATTAAGCCAATGAATGCGAGGATCGCGCCGAGAAGGAAAAAGGGTTTTCTTCGGCCAAGGGCATTCCAAGTTTTATCGCTGAAATGGCCAATGATGGGTTGAACGATGAGGCCGGTGAAGGGCGCTACGAGCCAGAACCAGGAGAGTTGGTGAATATCTGCCCCAAAAATTTGGAGAATGCGGCTGGCGTTTCCGTTCTGGAGTGCAAATCCGCCTTGAATGCCGAGAAATCCGAAAGACAAATACCAAATTTGGGCGTTGGAAAGTTGGGGCTTTTTAAATGACATACTGGTTTAATTTAAGATGATTACAACAAAACCGAAGCCTTTGATGTTGGCATTTAGTTGGTCATCGAATTCCATGTTATCATAGGCAAACAGGCTAGGGTTTTCGGTAACAATTTTGCCTTTTGGAATGCTCACTGAAGTGTTTCCTAAGTTTACCACTACACGAACGCCATGCCCCTCAGAGTCAACTCTGTCAAAGGCAAGAAGGTCTTTAGAGATATCGTCTAAATTGATTTCTTTGATTGGAGAGCCCCATTTTCCGTTTGCAATGGCTGGAGTGATGTGCTTCAAATGATTCATTTGACGATACCAATGATAACGCGAGGTGTCTCCCCATTTGATGGGATCTTTCTCGAAAAACAACAGTCTTTTTGTGTTGTTTTCTTCCTCTCCATTGTATATAAGAGGGAAACTTTGTGGGAGAGTGTAATTCAGAACTGAGAACAACTTCCAATGTTTTCCGTATTTCTCTTCAACGGTTCCATTCCAAGTATTTTCATCGTGGTTGGTTAGAAACTGCATCTTGAAAACATCTGAAGGAATTTGTCCGTAGTTATATTTTAAGCCGCTTTTAAAATCTTGGGCAGTCTTCTTTCCTTGAGCTACTTGAGCAGACAGAGCATGTAAATGCCAAGAATAATTGGCATTGAATGCATTGGAATAGTAATCTTTGAAAGTCTTATCACCTTGTGTTTCAGATTCCATTTCAGCCAGCATGAATACAGGTTTGATTTTTTCGAGGGACGCTCGAGCTTGACGCCAAAAATCTGCTGGAACCATGAACGCCACGTCGCAACGATAACCGTCTATATCAGTCTCTTTAACCCAGTAAATTAAGGAACCAATCATCGCATTGCGCATGTTTGAATCGTTGTAATTGAGTTTGGCTACATCGGTCCAATCAAAGGGTGAAAGCACATTTCCGGAACTGTCTCTTTCGTACCATTCAGGGTGGTCTTGCATCCAATGATTATCCCAAGCACTGTGATTGGCAACCCAATCAATGATTACTTTAAGTCCGTTGTCATGAGCCGTTTTCACTAGTTTTTTGAAATCATTTAGATTTCCGAATTCGGGATTGATACCGGTGTAATCTTTAACGCTGTAATACGAACCCAGGGTACCTTTTCTCTTTTCAACTCCAATGGGGTGAATGGGCATGAGCCAGAGAATGTCAACGCCTAAATTTTTAAGACGGGGAATATCGTTGGTAACGGCATTGAAAGACCCTTCTTGAGAATATTGTCTGACATTGACTTCATAGATCACGGCATTTTTACTCCATTCGGGTGCATAAAATGGTTGATTTTGAAGCTGGTTTTTGGCAGTTTCAGATTTTGTTCCGCAAGAAAACAACATTGCGGTAGCTGAAATCAATAAAAATGATTTGGTTATTGATGAATGAAAAATGCTCATGGTGTCAATTGTACACTAAGTGATGCAATTTACAATTAATACTGAGTATAACAAACAGCGTTTTAGAATACCTTTGCATTTGATTTATGAAGTTACAAGATTTAATCACCAATGTGGAGTTGGCAATTGCAAAAATGGGATTGTCTGAAAGTGAATCGAAGGCAGATGAGAATGGACAGTGGGTATTATTGAAAGAAGAGATGCCGGTTTATTTGGATGCATGGGAAGATTCAGAATCTTCGCCTTGGAATTATTTTGTATTTAAGCAAGATCCCACTGTTTTTCAAATAACCATTCCATTTTGTTATGCTCCTACAGTAAAGAGGAATGAATTGATTGAAGAACTACTGGTTGTAAATTTGAATTTATTGTTTGGTAAGTTTTCATACAATCCGAAAGACAATATTGTGGCATTGAGTTATAGAATTCCGGGCGAGCAATTCAATCAACAAGCACTGCAAGTTTGGATAGATGGATTGGCCTATTATGCCGAGATGGCTTATCATGTTTTAAAGGATGAGTTCCATTTGAAGCGTGTGAATGTGAGAGATTAAAAGTTGATAAAAACATTTAGATTTGTTGCAATGAAATATTTAGGGTTATTGGTGGGAACTGCACTTTTAATTGCATCCTGCGGGAATAAAGGAGGAAGTAATGCAGAATCATACAAGAAAGGGTATGAATTATCACATAAAGCAGAAGATCGTGAAGGGGTTATTCAGAATTTAACATTATGGCTAGCGAATGATTCTTCAATCAGTGATTGGGCGTACGATACTTTGGCGTTTTACCATTATTTCTACAGGGTTACACCCGGGGCAGTAAGAAACTCAAAAACTGCAACGTATTTTGTCAATGAGGGATTGGCCAAGAATTCAGGGAGTTTTTTCTTGAAGGATATTAAGGCGAAATTGGATTTGGAAGAAGGTAAGGATACATTGGCTTATGAGAGTTTCGATGGAATGTGGAAGCAGACCAATGATCCCACATATTATTGGGATATGGCATGGATTCAAATTGCCCGTGGAAATTTGAAAGTGGCAGACTCTATGGTGAATTGGGCCATTATGAATAAGGAGATTTTATCTAAAAAAGTGAAGATGGAACACATTCAAGCTTCGTATATTGAGAATGTTCCGAGTGAAGCGGCTTTTATGCATTTACAGGCTTTATTGGCAAACTCTAGAAAAGATTTGATGGGTGCTGCAACTTATTGGCAGAAATCTCTAGAAATTTTCCCTGAGTTTTATGCAGCCCGCCGAAGTATTATGGAGTTGCAAAGGTTGGCATCCGGTCAGCAGTAAACGGATTAAATAGTATTATTTAAGGTTCAAATAGATCATTTCGATCAAATTCTGCGAGGATCAGTTTATGGTCACCGGGAATGTTTTCAATGCTTCTGTATGTTTCGGCTTGTAGAGGGTCAGAATATAATATGTAATCAATTCTGAAGCTCGGAAACACTCCTTTATAAGTGGTTTCAAGACCTTTACCTCTAATGATAAATGCATCATTGAGTCCTTTAGATACATTTCTGTATGTATAACTCATGGGAACATCGTTAAAGTCTCCAGCCACAATTTTTGTTAACTTACAATCTTGAATTTCTCTTGAAACAATATCAACTTGGTGTTCTCTCTTTTCGTAAGCAATTCTGATTCTTTGAATAAGTCCAAGTGCATTTTCTTCATCGATTTGATTGGAATCTTTGACGGATTTAACGGTTTGATAATCTTGTTTATTAAACCTAAATGATTGAAGATGTATGTTGTACAGGCGAATTTTTTCATCGCCACACTCAAGGCAGTTGAACGGAGGAATTTTAATATCAGCCGACATGGCCATGTTACCGGTTTGGTCAAGGAATTTGATTTTTTTCCAATCTGTAATGGGGAATTTTGAAAGAATGCACATGCCATACCCTCGGTTTTCAGAGAGCTGATATACGGCAGTGTAGGGTGTTTGAAGTTCTTTTCCGAGTTTTCGGCACAAGGATTTCAGTTGATTTTTGGGGGAATAGGCTTCTTGAATGAGATAAATATCGGCGTGGAGTTCTTTTAGTTTTTCTGAGATGGTATCTAAGGAGTAGTTATCTGTCCACTGTCCGAAAGAATTGGCGTTGTAACTAACTACTTTAAGTTTGCTGTTTTCTTGGATGGGGAAGTCTTTTGCTGAATTCCACTGGAAATAGAGCGACATCTGTCCCATGTTAATAAATAGGAAAGTTGCGGGAATGAGGCTGCGCCATTTGACTTGAATTAGCCAATAAATGAGAAATAGTATGTTGAGTGCATAAAGCACGGGGAAGGCAAGACCTAAAAGAGGAACATAAGAAGAGAAGCTAGGGGGTACTGAAGGAACTTGACCGGAAATAGAAAGTAGCAACCCAAAGATGAGTGTCAATGGGAAAATAAGGAGATTGAATATTTTTAATAATATTTTCAATGCAGTTATTTTTTGCTTGCTTTGAAAAGGGTTTCTTTTTCTTTAGAGGTTAGATTATCGTAGCCAGATTCGCTGATTTTATCAAGAATTCTGTCTATTTCGGCTTGAGAGGGTGACTGACGATTTATTTGAACGTTAGCAGAACGCGTGGGTTTGGAAGATTTTTTGGGAATCCACTGGGTTGGGAAATTCCAAATTCCTTTAATGAACAGAATATAGACGAGTCCAAAAAGATAGCCGCCCATATGAGCTTGGTTTCCGCCGGAATTTGCGCCTCCAAACATCCCCAGAAAATCAAAAAAAACTTTGACGATAACAATCCATCGGAGTTCAATTTCAACGATTCCAAAAAGGAAGATACGGTAGCGGGGAGTGAAGATAGCGGTGGCAAGAATGATGGCTGCAATGCCTGCAGAGGCACCGACTATTGGATTTAAATTTCCAAAAAGTTTGCTGATGAGATAGAACAAGAAAACACCCGAAATACCCCCTCCGAAATAGAGGTAATAAATGTGTTTTTTACCAATGAGGTCTTCAAGGATGGTTCCAATGAAGAATAACCAGAGCATATTTCCAAGTAAGTGAAAGAATCCATCGTGAATAAATATGGAGGTAAGAATGCTGTAAAATGATGTCCAGAGGGGTTTTGAAGGCCAAAACGACAGGAAGTTAAAGACGAAGTTTCCGAAAGGAAAGAATTTCAAAATAGTCACGAAGAGAAAAGCCAAAACATTGACCCATATGAGGTTGATGACCGCAGTATTGATTGGGCTGAAAGGCTTATTGTAAATTCTCATAACTATTTAAGCCATCCTTTTTGCCAGATTTTGACGATGATCAATCCAAATAAAGCGCCTCCAATATGGGCAAAGTGAGCAATATTGTCAGATTCTAAGTCAACAAATCCCATGATGACATCTATACCAACGATGATGGGCACTAAATATTTTGCTTTGATGGGATAAGGGATGAAAAGAAAGATCATGCTTTCGTTGGGGTACAGCACAGCAAAGGCGGTCATAACACCATAGAGGGCACCGCTCGCGCCCAGCATAGGTGGATATGGCACATTGGTGCCAAACATTTTATTGGGGAAAAATGATCCAGAAAAAGATTCAATTTGGTAGGCTGTATACATGTAATGCAGAAGCACTGCACCAAGTCCACTCAAAAAGAAGAGTTGTAAGAATTTACTGGTTCCGAGTCTGTATTCTACCACCATACCAAAAGAGAAAAGGGCGATACCGTTGAATAAAATGTGTGAGAAACTTCCGTGACAAAAAATATGAGTGATCAATTGCCAAATTCTGAAGTCGTTTGAGTCAGGGTAAAAAAGGTACCATGTGGTTGGGTCAATACCCACTTTGGGCAGAGCAGTCTGCGCCATGGCGCCAAGCACCATGATGATGAGGATATTTTTTAACGCTGGAGGTAAATTATTAAACATTACTTTCTTTTAAACAAATCAAACAAAATTTCGTTGTTGAGGTGCACACAAATGGTTTTCCCATCGAAGGTATATTGAAAACTTGGCAATGAGAAAAGTTCTTTAATCAAATATTCGGATTCTGTCTGATTCAATTGGTGGTTTTGTGTAGTGAGGCGCGAAAGACTGAGAGCAAGGCTATCGTTTTTGGAAAGTTTGAGGTCACCTTGAGTAATTTCATAATCATCTATCATTTTTTCAATGATTTTCTCTTCGTTGCCATTTATTTGGGGCGGTATTCCGTTGATGATTATGGTATTTCCTCCAAAATGTCCGAGGTCAAACCCGAGGAATTTAAATTCATCCATGAGTTCGAGGAGTAGCCCCATTTTCGATGGTTGAAATTCGAGGGTTTTTGGGAAGAGAAGTTGTTGAGAGCTGCTTTTATGTTGCGCTAATTGTTCCTGGAATTGGTTAAACAAGATGTGTTGTCGTGCGAGTTTTATATCAATTAAGTAAAGGTGATTATTCAAAGAGGCTACTAGGAATCGTTCATTGTGTTGGAAGAAACCTTGAATATTCAAAGAGTTATCTTGAGGAATGAGCGAAACTTGATCTTGATTGAATGCCGAAGCTAATTTTGGAGGGAGTGATTGATGTGGAGTTCTTACAGGATCTATGGGCCCCAATATTTTTTGCCAATCTTGGTTTTGAAATCTTTGATTGGTGGGATTTGGGTTTCCAAAAGGGTTGAATTTAGGTTGACTTGAAGGAATAGAAGTTCCAGAATTATTGAGGTTGTTAGACCATTTTGAGAAGTTATCAATATCAAAAAGTCCATCAGAAGTGGGAAGTATTGATTGTCCGAGGGCCTTTTTTACAGAAACTTTGAGAAGGTTATAAATGTGTTTTTCGTCTTCAAATTTGACTTCTGTTTTTGTTGGATGCACATTCACGTCAACTTTATCTGGGCTGACATTGATGAATATGACGTAAAGAGGATAAGATTCGGGTTCAATTTGTCCGTCATAAGCTTGCATTACTGCATGGTGAAAATAAGGACTTTTAATGAAGCGATTATTGACAAAGAAGTATTGATCACCTCGGGTCTTTCTCGATTTTTCGGGTTTTCCTAAAAAGCCGTTAAAGGCAGAAATTTCGGTATCTTCGGCAAAATCGATGAGGTTTTCAGGGTCTTTAATGCCTAAAACGCCTGCAATTCGATCTTTTAAGGGCCTTATTGGGAAGTTAAAGATTTCGTTTCCGTTGTTATAAAGTTTGAAGGCAATGTTTGGGTTGGCGAGTGCTTGACGTTGGAATTCTTCAAAAATATGTTTTGTTTCAACGGCAATTGATTTAAGAAAGTTACGTCGTGCAGGAATGTTATAGAATAGGTTCTTTATAGAGATGGAAGTACCAATGGGGGCACTTTCAATTTTCACATCAAGAACTTCACTTCCTTCAATTCTGATATAGGTAGCCACAGAATCTTCCGGTCTTCGGGTTTTCATTTCCACCTGAGCAACGGCCGCAATAGATGCTAATGCCTCTCCTCTGAAACCGTAGGTATTTAAAGAGAATAAATCTTGGGCCTTTCTGATTTTGGATGTGGCATGTCTTTCCCAGCAGAGACGGGCATCAGTCTCACTCATTCCTTTTCCATTGTCAATAACTTGCATCAGGGTGGAACCACCATCTTTGATAAGTAGCTTCACTTCGGTGGCGCCTGCATCGATGCTGTTTTCAAGAAGTTCTTTAACCGCAGAAGCGGGTCTCTGAACTACTTCTCCTGCGGCAATTTGATTTGCAACTGCGTCTGAAAGTAACTTGATTATACCTGACAATGTGGGTGTGATTTGAAACTGTTCAAAGTTACAAATCGTTTTTCAGATAACCCAAGACGCCCCATTCGGTGTGGGTTTCTTTATAAATGGGTTTTAAGTTCATATTGACTGCAAATTCATTGACCAAGTCCAGGTCTTGAAGCTGCAAGCCACTGATGAAAATATATCCGCCTTTTTTGGTTACTCGGCTGTATTCAGGCAGGTCAGCAAGAATTACTTCTCTGTGAATATTGGCGAGCGTTACGTCATAATAATCGTTTGAAATGGGCTTTAATTGTTCTGCTGTACCGAGAATGATTTTGGTTTTTTTGCAAAAGTTCTTCTCCACATTTTCAAGGGCATTATCAACTACCCAATCATCAATTTCAATACCTAGGCATTCCTGTGCTCCAAGCATTTCGGCTGCAATGGCTAAAATACCAGTGCCGGTGCCCATATCAAGAACCTTTTTGTTAGCAATGTATTCCTCAAAAGTGAGCAATGCCCCAAGCATTAATTGAGTGGTGGAATGGTGTCCGGTTCCAAAACTCATCTTAGGTTCTATGGTGATTGTAAGTGTGTCTGATTTTTCAGGGTGAAATGGTGCTCTAACATAGAATTTACCTATTGATAAGGGCTGAAAAAAATTCTTTTCCCATTCTTCATTCCAATTTTTGATTTCCGTCTCTTTCCACTCAAAAAATTCAGCAAAGTCAAACATCAAGGCCTCAATTTCTTTTTGGGTTTCTATGGGAAATTCAGAAGTTTCACCATAAGCTTTTACTGCTTTAGGATCTGTGTCTTGATCAAATATGGTGAAAGGATAAACGCTTAGAAGCGCAACGATAATTTCGCTGTTTTCTTGGGATATTTCGTTGGGGACGACCGTAAATTCGATGAATCGGGGCTGTGTTACCGACTCTATTTTGGAGGTATCTTCAGGCATGTTATTTTTTCTGAGCTAATTGCAAATTGCACTCTTTATATTGAGCATTATAGCCAATATTGAAGGGTAGTTTAGCGGGTTTGATTTCATCGTACTTGGCTTTTAAGTCAGATTGAAACATATTGCTAAAAAGTGGAATGGTGCGCTTGTATTCACCTAAAACTGCAACGGAAAAACCATTGTTTTCTAGTTCCTTTAAGGGGATACCGGAATCGTCTTGGAGAATGGTTTTGCAATTTTTTAAGCAGATATTCCTGATGATTGAGAAATAATCTTTGTGCATTAGATAGGTAGCCGCTTTGAAGTATGCAGCTGAATTGGTTTTTGATGCCAAATAAAGTGCAGATCCAATGCGTTTGTTTTTTTGGTTTAGACCAAGATCACTGAGATCTTCGGAGAAGTAAATGAGTTCTTTTACAGCTCCATTATTGGAGGAATATCCGATTTTAATGCCTTTTTGGTTGTGGGGTTTGGTGGAAATTGGTTGAATTTTGGTGATCTTGCCAGAATCGTTGATATCAAAAGATTGGATGTAGTGAATTTGATTTCCAAATTTGGCCAAGTAATAAAGACAGGTATGAATGGTGCCGTTCAGGTAGCCTTTTTTGAAATCAACGGCCATACTTTTAGTTCTAAAGAATCCCAATTGATGAGGGAAGAACAACGATTTTTCCAAATTTCTTAAGTACTCACTTAACAGTGTTGAGTCGGCGGTATTGGGGTCAAATAGAAATCCAGCAGGTTCAAGTCCAACCATAATGATGGTGTCAGCATTTGGATAGAATAAATGAGGATAGAAGAAATCTCCCCCTGCAAAAGGATATAAGACTGTTCCCACTGGTTTATTTAATGCCTTTTGGGAATTGGTCCAAGAGGCAATGGGTTGTGCGATGTTGCGTTTGAGTTTATCCCATTTTGCTTGGCTGGTGGAGCTAAATTCTGACCATATTGGATTTAAATGAGTTTGTTGGGTTAGGTATTCAGAATCTCCGGCAAGCAATTGACAGAAGGGGTTCCAAATACTGTCAACCGGGGTTGCATTAACTGTGGTTTTTGCAGTAATGGTAGAATCTTTTTTTGACTTTTCGGTTTTGTTGCCCTGGCATGCGAAAAGGAACAACGGAAGAAACCAAACTACGCGTTTCATATTGGGAGCAAATGTACAATCTTTTAGAATAGGGTGAGATGTTCGTAGGGTTCAATGGACCAAGGAAAATTTCGGTCTGATGGTTTATTCAAATTAGGATTTACTGTAAAGGCGTTTAGGAAGTCAGGGGGTATTTGGGTAATTAAGAGATTTCGGTCATTTACAGAACCGTTGAGCCACAATGGGGCATTTTTAGGTTCAATGATGATGGGCATTCTTTGTTTGGTGTTGTGTATTTCTGCCATAAACGGATTAGCGGCGGTGGTGAGAATGGTAAAACTCCTTTGCCATTGGTTTGAGGTTGGATGTTTGTAGTCAGAAAAAAGTCCCCCGAAAAAAAGAAGCTCTTGATTTTTAGGAAAAATATAATGGGGAATCTTGGTTTTACCTTGGTGTTTCCATTCGAAGAAACCGGTAGCGGGAATCAAACAGGGATTATTCAACCAAGCATTTTTGAACATGGGTTTAACAGATGCGGTCTCAGAGCGAGCGTTGAGAGATAGCTTTTGCAATTCAGAAATTTGATTTGATTGGGCCCAACTGGGAATGAGCCCCCATTCGGCAAGCTCGCTGTTTTGTGATTGAGTAAATATGGGTAGAATGGGGTGTGTAAATCCATTTAAAAAGTAACCTGGCTGAGGAATGTGTGCAGGGTCTAAATTTAGTTGAGCTTGAGAAAGCGACTCTTGAGTGGGTTTATTCTGCAAATGGATGTTGACCGAATATGAAAAGCACATAGTTGCAAGTTAGGACAGACGATTGATTTTCTATAAATTGCTGTCATGATCTTTGCTTTGATACGTGAAAGGAAAAATCCGCCTGACAACCGAGTGGCATTGTCGCCAGTTCAATGTGTGACCTTGAAGAAGAGGTTTCCACAGGTTGATATTTGGGTGGAATCAAGTCCTGAAAGGTGTTTTTCAGATGACGATTATAGGGAAGTAGGAATAGATGTAAGAGAGGATATTTCTGGGGCGGATATATTGCTAGGGATTAAAGAGGTACCCGTTGATTTTTTAATTCCGAATAAGACCTATTTGATTTTTTCACACACCATCAAAAAGCAGCCATACAATAGAAGGTTGTTGCAATCTGTTTTGGAAAAGAGCATTCGTTTGGTAGATTATGAGGTATTAAAGTGGGAATCTGGGCAGCGGGTATTAGGATTTGGCCGGTGGGCTGGAATTATTGGTGCTTACAATGGTTTGAAGGTTTATGGTGAGCGTAATTCTTTGTATTCGTTGAAGCCAGCACATTTATGTTTAGATTATGCTGAGGTGATATCGGAAATCATTGTGAATGGATTGCCTAATATTAAAATGGTTGTTACCGGAGGCGGAAGAGTAGCAAAAGGGGCGGTTGAATTTTTAAAGCAAGTGAGAGTGAGGGAAGTGACGCCACAACAGTATCTAAATGTGAGCTATGATGTGCCGGTATTTACTCAATTAAATAGTCCTGATTTGTATGTTCATCCGGATAAGAATGAGTGGGACACTCATCATTTTTACGAGCATGGCAATGAATATATGTCGCAGTTTCTCAATTATGTGAGGGTGAGTGATTTAATAATCAATGGAATTTTTTGGAATGAATCGTTGCCTAGATTGTTTGAAATAGAAGATTTAAAACGCGATGATTTCAAACCAAGGGTGATTGCAGATATCAGTTGTGACGTAAATGGCAGCGTGCCCATTACGGTAAGAGCAACGAGTATTTTGGACTCTGTTTTGGGTTGGGATATTTTTAATGGATGTGAAGGGGTGCCATTTTCACCGGGTGGAATTGACGTTATGGCTGTGGGAAATTTACCCAATGAATTGCCAAGGGATGCGAGTCACGATTTTGGGGCTATGTTATTGCAACATGTAGTACCCGAATTATTGGAGCGCAACTCGCATCTAATTGAAAAGGCAACCATCGCAGAAGGTGGTCAGTTAACAACTGACTTTTTATATCTGAGCGATTATATTTTAGAACGTGAATAGTTTGGGCGGTTCAATTAGAACTGCTCAAATTTTGAGAAGAAGAAGCTTCCTTCGATAGCAGCGTTTTCATCGCTGTCGCTACCGTGGATTGCATTTGCATCGATGCTTTTAGCATATAGGCGGCGTATAGTTCCTTCTGCTGCTTGTTCAGGATTTGTAGCACCAATCAAATTGCGGAAATCTGCAACGGCGTTGTCTTTTTCAAGAATTGCAGCATAAATCGGACCGCTAGTCATGAAACTCACTAAATCTCCGTAAAAAGGTCTTTCCTTGTGAACTTCGTAGAATGCGCCGGCTTGATCTGTAGTAAGATAGGTGTATTTTAAAGCTACAACTCTAAAACCCGCTTGGATGATGTGATCTAGGATTTTACCTGCATGTCCGTTAGCTACGGCATCAGGTTTAATCATGGTAAAAGTACGATTTGACATGTTTTATTGTGAATTTCGCCGCAAATTTCGCGATTTATCGGGAACTTTGAAGTTGATTGGTCGATTTTTATGGAAAGTTCAAATAATAATTTAAAAAATCAGCGCAGAATGCGCGGAGTGGGCGATTTACACATGTTGGAAGGTCCACATAGTAGGTCAGAGGAGTTCTTTTTTCTTTTTCGTGTGGTTTGGGAATTTTTGAAGGGATTCAGGAAGTTGCATTTTGTGGGTCCGTGTGTGAGTGTTTTTGGATCTGCTCGTTATGGTTCTGAACATGAATATTATCAGAAGGCAAAATTAATGGGTGCAAAAATCAGTGAATCTGGGTTTACCGTATTGACAGGCGGGGGACCAGGAATCATGATGGCTGCAAATGAAGGTGCAAAGAGCGTGGGTGGCAAGAGTATAGGAGTAAACATTGAATTGCCTTTTGAGCAAAAGCCCAATCCATTTTTAGATGTTTGGGTAGATATAAGATATTTCTTTGTGCGAAAGGTATTGTTGTTTAAGTATTCTGTTGGATTTGTGATTTTTCCTGGTGGATTTGGAACGATGGATGAAATGTTTGAAGCCTTGACATTGATTCAAACTCGAAAAATGCCTTGGTTTCCGGTGGTAATTGTAGGAACCGAGTTTTGGTCTGATTATCAGAAGTTTGTAGATCAAATGGAAATTGGTGGAACAATCTCACCTGAAGATAAGAATCTGTATTTGGTTACCGATGATTTAGATGAAGCATTAGATTACATTCACGAGAAGGTGGCATTAATGCCGCGCAAAAATCAAAATTATCGTCGATTCTGGTGGTTGGGTGAGTAGATTTGAAGTACCTTTGCGGTATGAAAGGTCCTATTTCTCAATTCATTGAAAATCATTACTTGCACTTTAATGCAGCTGCTTTAGTTGATGCTGCGAAAGGATATGAAACTCATCTAACCGAAGGTGGTAAAATGATGGTAACTCTTGCGGGTGCTATGAGTACTGCCGAGTTGGGTAAAAGTTTAGCAGAAATGATTCGTCAAGGAAAGGTTGATATTATTTCTTGTACTGGGGCAAATCTTGAGGAGGATATCATGAACTTGGTGGCTCACAAACACTACAAGCGAGTGCCAAATTACAGAGATTTAAGTCCACAAGATGAGTGGGATTTATTGGAAAATCACTTCAACAGAGTTACTGATACTTGCATACCAGAGGAAGAGGCTTTCAGAAGACTTCAGAAACACATTCATGGAATTTGGAAGGGTGCTGAGGATAAGGGAGAACGTTATTTTCCTCACGAATACATGTACAAAATTTTGCTGAGTGGCGAGTTAGAGCAATATTATGAAATCGACCCCAAGAATAGTTGGATGCTTGCAGCTGCAGAAAGAAATTTACCTATTGTAGTTCCAGGTTGGGAAGACTCTACCATGGGCAACATTTTTGCGAGTTATGTAATTAAAGGCGAAATCAAGGCATCAACCATGAAAAGTGGTATTGAATACATGACTTGGTTGGCAGATTGGTACGTAAAGAATTCAGAAGGTAAGGGAGTTGGTTTTTTCCAAATTGGTGGCGGTATTGCGGGTGACTTCCCCATTTGCGTGGTGCCAATGTTGTACCAAGATATGGAAATGGAGAACATTCCATTTTGGTCTTACTTCTGTCAAATTTCAGATAGTACCACGAGTTACGGAAGTTATTCAGGTGCTGTTCCCAATGAGAAGATCACTTGGGGTAAGTTAGACGTAAATACTCCTAAGTTTATTGTAGAGAGTGATGCAACCATCGTTGCACCCTTGATTTTTGCGTGGGTATTGGGATGGTAATTCCAAAACCTGATATCGTCTTGTTTGAAGATGTTCAAAAGGTTGTTAACCGACAATACGAACAACTTATTGCAGATCCTCAAACTGGAAGACACTTCAAGGAACTCAATTTTGAAGAACATTTTCCAAGAATTTACAATTTTTGGAGTTTTATCTTAGGAATTGATGCTGAAAACCATTCATATAGGGGCAGTGCATTTGAACCACATACCCATTTAAATCTGACTCATCAAGATTTCAACGACTGGCAGAAATATTTGAAAATTGCGGTGGAAGAGCAATTTGAGGGTCCAACTGCAAGTTTAATGTTGCAAAAGGCGGAGCAATTAGGAATGATGTTTGAATATAAACTGGGTTTATTAGACGATAAATAATGAGTAATTTAATTCCTAAATTCAAGAATATCAAAGGGTTTCTGTTTGATATTGACGGTGTTCTGACCAAAGGTTCGGTTTTAGTTACTGAGGAGGGCTATATGCTCAGATCGGTAAATATTAAAGACGGTTATGCCTTACAACATGCTGTTAAACAAGGGTATATTGTGGGGGTTATATCTGGCGGAAGATCTGAGGGAATGAGAAAGCGATTTGAGGGATTAGGACTTAAATATATTTATCTTGGCCAATCACATAAAGAACAGGCTTTTGAAGAAGTTTGTAAGTTGAGCGGAGTAAACGCCTCTGAGTTTATTTATATGGGCGATGATATGCCTGATATTCCGTTGTTCGAAAAAGTAGGATTGAGTTGCTGCCCGAAGGATGCAAGTATTGATGTATTGGATAGGGCTGAGTATATAGCAAATGCAAATGGAGGGGAAGGTTGTGTTAGAGAAATCATTGAAAAAGTGATGAAACTGCAAAATTCTTGGTTTAACGATGACACCCATCGTTGGTAAGCAAGTTATCATTGCTTACATTTGAAAAACATGACTGCTAAAGAACTATTGAACGAAAGTATTAATGTATTGAGACATACAGATACAGTAGAAGCAGCTGTGGGCTACTTGAATGGCCAGGGTTTGACAGAATTGCCGGTTGTAAAGAATAAATTCTTATACAACTACGCGAGAATTGAAAACTTGAATCAAGTAAATGACCAGTCCATTAGGTTGGATGAAGTTATTGCTGAAAATGTTCATGCACCAGCTGTATTTCACAACCATCACTTGTACGAAATTGTTCCTATAATGGCAGTAAGTGAGTTGTCAGTTATTGCTGTTTTAGGCGAGAATAAAGAGTTTGAAGGAACCATTGATCAAAGGCGAATCAACAAATTAATCACTGAATCTATGACTTATAGAGGACTAGGTGCTGTGGTTGTATTGGATTTAGAGGACCGTGATTTTTCACCGGCCTCTATTTGTAGATGGGTTGAAGAGAATGGAGCTAAGGTAATTGGAATGATGGTGAAAAGCGAGGAAATGGGAAGGTTAAAGGTAAATTTAAAATTGAATACCACGGTTTCAAGAAATATTGTATCCACATTTCAAAGACAAGGTTACAAGGTAGAGAATGTATATTTATCGGAAGATCAAAATGGCCAAGAAGACAGAGAGATAGACATGGTTCTTAAGTTTTTTGATTTATAAATTTTTTTGGGATTGCATGTGAAAATCCCTATTAATTATTGAAATTTGTGGAAAACCGATTTATACTGCTGCAAATATTGTTTGCAGATAGGTCGTTAGTAGTACTTTGAAAGCATTTTAACTTTATGAATGATAATTTGATCAATGAAAATGAGGTAAAACCGATAACCCTAGTAAGTGTTGTAAATTTTTTCTGGAGGTGGCGTAAGGTTTTCATCATTTCAGCGAGCATAGCAGCAGTGATGGCTATTGTTATGACCCATCCGGCTATAACGAAGCCTAAATACAAGGCGCAACACATTTTTTATCCCACGAAAAACAACTCAATATCCAATGCGTTATTGACCGAATTGAATCAGCGTCAACAAGACCCATTGGAATTTGGGGAAGAAATTGAAGCAGAAAAGGCACTTCAAATAATTCAATCTGGAACATTGATTGGTAGATTGGTAAAGAACTTCAAATTGATGGAGCATTACGGAATTGACCCTAAAAAAGAGAAATTTCCCAAGTATGCTTTAGATAATAAAATAAAGGAGAACTTCAGTTTTGAGAGAACTCGTTATTTAAGTATCAAGGTAGAAGTCTTAGACGAAGACCCCAAAATGGCTGCAGATTTAGCCAATGGAATTGCATTGCTGTATGATTCAATCAAAACCGAGGTTCAAAATCAGGTAGCAAAACCGGCTTTGGATATCGTTGGTCGTGCTTTAGCTGAAAAAAGAAGCAAAATTCAGAAAATCAAAGATGATTTAAGAGAATTAGGTACCCGAGGAATCACAAATTACGAAGAGCAGTCGCGCGCTTTGGCGGAAGAAATATACAAAGCCCAATCATCTGGAAAAACCGGACAATTGCAACAATTACTTACCGAGCAAAAGGCGTTGGTAGCAAGTGGTGGTGATTTTATTGCTTTAAATGAATTGATTAAGTTAGAAGAGGAAAAGGAAAGTAATTTAATCACGCAATTCGAAAAGCGCCAAGTAGATGTTGGTGAGCGTTTGTCGCATAAATTTACTGTAGAAGAGGCCACTGTTCCAGAAATTAAGTTTTGGCCTAAGCGCAGTTTTATTTTTATCATTTCAGTATTAGGAACCATCCTTGCAACGGCCGTTGTGTTGGTGTGTTTTGAGCTGTTTTGGAAGAAGTAATATGCAGCTTTCTTGGAATCAATTGAAAAACGGCAACCGTAATTGGTTGATTTTGGTTCTTTTTATAGTTTCTACAAGTATTGTCTGGGCTGTAGTTCAACAAATTTGGTGGGTTCTTGGAATTCCTTTGGTTTTGTTGGTGGTTCTGTCTAGTTTGCTTTTTACTGAAAAAACGTTGCTTTTCTTTGGTGCCTTTGCGCCTTTAGCGGTCAACTTTGAGAATTTGGGTGGTGGATTGGGAATGTCGTTGCCAACAGAGCCTGTATATATTTTTCTTTTTGGTTTGCTGATATTTCATGCATTTAAAGAGAGACGCATAAATTTTAATTATGTAAAGCATCCGGTTGTGGCAATGGTTACAGCTTATCTGACATGGTTGTGGTTGAGCAGTATTTTCAGTTCAATGCCTACCGTTAGTTTTAAGTTTACATTGGCACGCACATGGTATATTACTTTATTTTTTTATTGGGGATTGTTCATTTTCAATAGGGAGGACAGGGTTAAATTTTTCCTGAATTGGTTTACCATTTTTACCATGATTATGGTAAGTTATACCCTATTCATGCATTCTAAAGATGGTTTTTCAAGGGGATCAAGTTACGGAGTTTCCTGGCCATTTTTTCCTGACCATGGTATGTATGCGGCCGCCATCGCTTATGCTGTTTTCATCTTAGTGGTTTACACCTTTTATGTAAGACAGATGGATTTCAATATCACTTTTGCACCTTTCTTTTTTATTACTCTATTGATACTTTTGTTTGCCATTGTTGTGAGCTTTACAAGGGCAACATGGTTGAGTTTATTAGTCGCAATGGGTGTCTGGATTTTAACCAGATTCAAAGTTAAGTTCTCTGTGATTTTAATTGTGTTGGTTTCGGTTTTGGCGGTGGGAATTATCAAGCAAGACGAGATATTATATTCTTTAGAAGCTAACAAACAAGGCAGCAGTGACGAATTGGAAGGTCACGTAAAGTCGGTTAGTAATATTACAACTGACCCAAGCAATTTAGAGCGTATCAATCGATGGAAATGTGCTGGTAGAATGGTATCTGAAAGACCCGTATTTGGATTTGGACCTGGAACTTTTGTATTTCAGTATGCGCCTTTTCAAAAGAGCAGCGAATTGACTTTAATTTCTACACATGCAGGTGATTTGGGTGATGCTCATAGTGAGTATTTTTCGGCGATGAGTGAAAGTGGATTTATTGGAATGTTGCTTTGGTTAGGCATTGTTCTTACTACTATTTCAACGGCTTTCAAGATTATTTATACTTCAAATAGTTTAAAGATTAAGTTATATACTTACGCTGTATTTTTGGGATTGATAGCTTATCATTCTCACGGAGTCTTGAATAATTACACTCAATACGATAAGTTGGCTGTTCCCATGTGGGCATTTACAGCTATTTTAGTAGTATTAGATTATAAGAATCAGAATTTAATAATGGCTGATGAGAAAGGCACTTAGAATCCCCACGTTTTCAATTGGATTGGCTCTTTGCCTTTTATTTGTTTTGATTTCAGTTATTGGTCCATTTTTTATACAGGATCAAACTCCAAATGCCAATGATATACATCCGGAATGGTCTGGATTGAAACCTGGATCAAGGGTAGATTTTAAGGGAGAACAGAAGGTGTTTTGGTTAGGTACAGATACCTTTGGAAGAGATATTTTAAGCAGGTTGGTTTTAGGTTCTCAGATTTCTTTGAGTATTGGACTTTTGGCCATGTTATTATCTCTAGTTATTGGGATTTTTGTGGGACTTATTGCGGGATATTACGGTGGTTGGATAGATTCTGTTCTGACTTGGTTGATAACCGTTTTTTGGTCTGTACCTACGTTGCTAATTGCATTGGGTTTGAGTGTATTTTTAGGGAAAGGTTATTTTCAAGTGCTTATTGCTACTGGATTAAGTTCTTGGGTGGAAGTTGCTAGGGTTGTTCGAGGACAAGCAATGCAATTGAAGAATCGTGAGTTTATTTTATCAGCGAGGATTACTGGATTTGGGAATTTTCATATTATGTTCCGCCATATTTTGCCCAATTTGACGGGTACCTTAACGGTATTGGCCACCACTAATTTTGCAGCAGCAATCTTGTTGGAAGCTGGACTTGGATTTTTGGGATTAGGAGTATCTCCACCAACACCAAGCTGGGGAATAATGGTAAAGGAGAATTTGGGATTTTTAGTATTGGATCAAGCCTATTTGGCGATAATCCCAGGCATGGCCATCATGATTTTAGTTATGTCTTTCAATCTGATGGCCATGGGCTTACGGGATGTATTGGATGAACAGAATTGATTATTCTGTTACTTGAATTCTTGCAGAGAAGTTAGATTTGTTTGAGTTAGACTTTATTAGGTAAAGTCCGGTTTTCAATGAACTTGGAACTAGGTATTGGTTGTTTTGCAATTCACTAAATCCTACAGCTCTTCCTGTTAAATCGAACCATGTGATGTTTGAAGGAAGTTGTTGAATTCCGTTAATGGTGATGTTAGATTTAGCATCAACTGGATTAGGGAATACAGTTACATTCTCAATATTAATAGTTTGGTTGTTTAGATGATCAGCAATTACTTGAATAATTGCAGTGTCTTTACAGCCTGAAGTATTTGAAGTAACAATCATTTGAACGTCATAAGTTCCGTCAGTGGCGTACTGGTGAGTACCGGTTGCGCCAGATGAAGTATTTCCATCGCCCCATATCCATTGGATACTGCTATTGGGGTTGGTAACAGCGGGTGTACAAGTAACCTTGCGAGGGTAGTCAAGTGTCCATTGGAAACCAGAAGTTGGACGGAATTTAGTGTTAATGGTGACTGATTTTCTCTCTGAAGTACAGCCTTTGAATTCGGTTTGGTAATAAACGGTTTTATCGGAGAAAAGAATGCCAAGGTTTAAATTGCTACTGGAAGAGAAGCTGTTATTGGTAGTCTCGTCTTCATACCAATAGATATTTCCGTAGGTAATTGGTGCTGATATAAGGCCTAATGACTTGTTACATACATCAGGAGCACTTATTGTACTTGGTGTTGGAGGAATGTTTACGGTGACTAAAACAGAGTCAAATGAACTGTTCTCACATTTACCTTCAATGGTTTTGAAGAAGACATGACTTTTAGCAGCATTTAAATTCTTTACATTCACAAATTTTGAGGTTGCGAAAATGGTTCCAGATTTGGAAGTATACCAATTTACATTACCCCATTGGGTGGATGCAGCAACATCTGCTGAATCGCCTATACAGATTTCATCACCAATTTTTGCAAAAGTTGGCGGTGCTTGGTTTGCATTGACATTGATGGTAATTCTACCAGATCCGCAGTTACCGTCGTAAGATTCAACATAATATGTTTGTGTTCCGCGCTTGGTGATGGATGCAGTAAATTGAGTTCCTGTTGCGAGTGGACTTCCCCCGTTAGGGACATCAAACCAACGAATGGTAGCACTAGAATTATTTGATGCAGATAGTTTTAAATTTAAATTTCCAGAGGTGTAGCAAATGCTCGTGTCTGAAATGGCAGTTGGAGCGTCTGGTGCGAAATCATTTCCAACAAAGGCAGTAACGGCAACTCGGCCCATTTTATAAGTACAACCTCCGTTTTGAGCCTCTACGTAGAAAGTGGTGTCATTGTTTAAGACAACAGTGGTGTATGTAGTGCCTGTGTGAAATTTGGTTCCACCTGTTGAAGTTCTGTACCAATCCAGATTTCCGTTGTCTGATTTAGCTTCTAGGTTTGCTGAAGCGCCACTGCATAAGGAGTCATTCTTTGTGGTGAGTGTAGTTGGATATGCCTTAGCTACAACTGGAACTAAAAAGTCTCTAGATTTACATTCGCCATTGATTCCATAAACATAGAATGAGTCAGAAGTTGATACTTTGGAAATGGTATAATTGTTACCCGTATGGAATGGAGTTTTATCCAATCTTTCGTTAAACCATTGATTTTCAACATCAGTTGATGGAGTTATTGAAATTCTCAAACTATCTCCGATGCAGGCATTATATCCTTTGGCAAATGTGGGAGTATTAGGTTTGAATCGAACAATTTTTGTGGTGGTATCGTAACAGAAAGAACTTGAGTAGGTTGCAACCATAGAACGCAATTCAACAGTTACATTTTTCTTTGTAGAAGGTCTGAATTTGCTATTGATTGAATTCAATTGGAAATTGGTTTTATCAAAAACCCAATTGTGGCAATAGGCGTCAAAACCAGCGTAATCGTAGTACATGTATTGATTGTAGAAAACAGAACCGCTGACATTCTTTTTGTAGGAATTGGTCATTCGGAGGGTATCAACGTTTGCATAACAATCTTGATTATGGGTAAAATCGGTACCAAATTTATACTTCACAAAAGGATATAATTGGATATGACAGTCAAATGTGACCCCGCCTACGTTTAGTGAGAGTCCTCTGTACCACTGAGCCTGAAGTTTTGCGCAATTGATGTTTCTTCCTTCGCCGTCGCCATTTGCCCATGAGTTGGTTACAAGCCCTGGTCTACTGAATTGGCTGCTGTCACATTCTACGGTAAGAATGTAATTTTTAGAGGTTTTTACTGGAGTTGAGAATACCACATTTCTAGTGATACGAGTCAATAACAAATTCCCCTGAACAGTATCAATCCTAACGAGCTCAGTTGCTAAAGGTGAACCTGTGGGTAGAGAATCACCCCCTGCTTCATAAACACTGCATTTTACATATGTGGATTTTACCTTTCGTCCGGTATCATAAGGTAGATAAGCATAAAATCTAAAGCCCGAAATGGTTATTTCTTGCGGCGCATCGAAGAATTGTCCAAATGCAAGAGTATTAGATACTAACAATGAACTGTAACTTGTTGAAGCAATATTTACGAAGTAACTGGTATCTGAACCACATTGAGTGGGGTTTGTTGCGCTCCTTTTTGCAAAGGAGGATGGTTTGCCCGTTATTCGATTCATTTTCACTGTTCCCGATATTTTTCCGGGTCCTTCAATCAACTGAGCAAAAGAAGTTTGTGAAAACAAGAAAATGGCAACAATAAAATGTAGTGCTTTTTTCATAGATGGTATTTTAATTCACGTGAAATAACAAGAAATTCATGAGATTAGCAAGTTTGATAGCCTCTGAAACTGTGTTCTGACATTCGCGAGAGATTGCATGCTTAAAATTAGTTACTTTTGCTGAGCTAAAATTTAAAATTATGAGTTCAAATCAATTATTGAAGGGTAAAAGAGGAATCATATTTGGTGCTTTGAATGAAGCATCTATTGCATGGAAAGTGGCAGAATTGTGTCATGCTGAAGGTGCACAAATTGTGCTAACCAATGCACCTGTTGCAGCTAAAGTGGGACAAACTGGTCAATTGGCTGAAAAATTAGGGGCCACTCTTATATACGCTGATGTTACCAAAATGGATGATATGGAGAATTTGATTTCTCAAAGCATGGAAGTTTTGGGTGGGAAATTGGATTTTGTTCTACATTCTGTGGGTATGAGTTTAAACGTTCGTAAGAAAAATCCTTATACAGACTCAAACTACGATTATATGCATACCACCATGGATATTTCGGCTATGTCGTTTCATAGATTGATGCAAACCTTGTGGAAGCAAGATGCTATGAACGAATGGGGAAGTATCTTAGCTCTTTCTTACATTGCAGCTCAGAGAATTTTCCCAGATTACGGCGAAATGGCAGATGCTAAAGCATTGTTGGAGAGTTTCTCTCGTAGTTTTGGATATCACTTCGGAAAAGCAAAGAAGGTACGTGTAAATACCATATCCCAAAGTCCAACTAAAACCACTGCTGGTAGCGGTGTTGGCGGATTTGATTCCTTCTTTAACTATGCTGATAAAATGAGCCCATTGGGCAACGCTGATTCAGAATCTTGCGCTCAATATTGTGTTTCCATGTTCAGTGATTACACCCGAATGGTGACCATGCAAAATCTTTTCCATGACGGAGGATTTAGCTTCACCGGTATCTCGACTGACTTTATGGAAACGTTCAAAGACTAGTCTATGGTACTAGGTACCGGGTACCGGGAGTCGGGAGTCGGGAGTAGGGTGTCGGGAGTCGGGTGTCGGGTGACTATGGACTATGGACTATGGACTATGGACTATGGACTATGGACTATGGACTATGGACTATGGACTATGGCGCAAGTCGCTCTTTAGTCCATAGCTGATTCGCTAATTTGTAACGCACTCTGTCGTGCACGCGACTGGGTCTGCCTTGCCAAAATTCAAATTGAATGGGACTAATGTTGATTCCGCCCCAGTGGTTTGGACGGATTATTTTTTCTGGAGTTTTGAGAAGTTCTTGAGTTTCAAGTTCAAGATTGCGATCAGCATCGATTGCTGAGCTTTGTAGGCTGATGATGGCGCCGGCTTGTGATTCAATAGGGCGGGAGTAAAAGTATTTATCTGATTCTTCGGGGGATATTTTTTCGGCGATGCCGAGGATTCTGACCTGTCTTTCGAGTTCGGGCCAGAAAAAGTTTATGGCAATTTGCGCATTTTTAGCGATTTGTTGTCCTTTTTGACTGTGATAGTTGGTGAAAAACACCAATCCTTTCTCGCTAAAATCTTTGAGCAGAACAACACGTGAATCGGGGAAGCCATCGTTTGAAGTTGATAACGTGAAAGCGGTAGGTTCATGAATCTGCGACTCAATGGCTTCCGACATCCATTTTTTAAATGCTGAGAAGGGTTCGTTGGGCATTTCCAAAAGAGAAATGCTGCCTTTCATGTAGGTTTTGCGGATATCGGAGAGATTGGTCATTGGTCTATGGTCGTTGGTCGTTGGTCGCTGGTCGTTGGTCGCTGGTCTATGGACGGGGGATGGGGTGGTACCCGCTACCTGTTACCCGGTAGCGGATTAAAACAATCCGGGTATGCGGCCTTTGCTGTTGTTCATCATTTTCATCATTTGGCGCATTTGATTGAACTGGGTGAGGAGTTTGTTGAGTTCCTGGATGTTTCTGCCGCTGCCGCGAACGATGCGTTGTTTGCGGGAGTTGTTCAGGATTTCAGGTTTGGCGCGTTCTTCGGGGGTCATTGATTGGATGATGGCTTCAATGCCTTTGAAGGCGTTTTCATCAACATCGAGGTCTTTGATTTTGCTTCCAACGCCGGGCAGCATGCCGAGAAGATCTTTCATGTTACCCATCTTTTTGATTTGTTGGAGTTGAGCTAGGAAGTCTTCGAAATCGAATTTGTTTTTGGCGATTTTCTTGGCAAGTCTTTGAGCTTCTTCTTCGTCAATGGTTGCTTGTGCACGTTCTACCAAGCTGACAACGTCACCCATACCCAAGATTCTGCCTGCCATACGATCTGGGTGGAAAATATCTAGGGCGTCCATCTTTTCGCCGTTGGAGGCAAATTTGATGGGTTTGTTGACAATGGATTTGATTGAAAGTGCAGCACCACCGCGCGCGTCACCGTCTAATTTCGTTAGAACAACGCCGGTGAAATCAAGTACATCGTTGAATGCTTTTGCTGTGTTGA
>JACCDZ010428347.1_pt1 | contig 85418 bp, 78 predicted proteins | sample 7449551 | NCBI WGS metagenome assembly JACCDZ01 (sample SAMN15323452, study PRJNA562643) | freshwater metagenome | isolation source: river surface water | place: USA:Blue River Watershed | collected 2017-08-18
ACGTACGAGTTTATAGATCGCAGACCGCACAAGTCAGTTCACTTTCATTCGTTGTTCAAAGGGAGGAACGCATGGCCAAGTCGATGACGAAATCGCAGATTGCTGACCATCTTGCTGGAAAGGCGGGAATTACGAAGAAGACGGCTGTCCAATTTTTGGACGATTTCGCCGCCCTCGCCTATCGCGAAGCGAAGAACGCTTTCGTGGTCCCCGGCATCGGAAAGCTGGTGCTTGCCAATCGTAAGGCGCGCATGGGCCGGAATCCGCAGACCGGTGAGCCGATCAAGATTCCCGCCAAGCGCGTGGTGAAGTTCCGGGTCGCGAAGATGGCTAAAGATTCGATCCTCGGAAAGAAGTAATCAGCCTCGTTCCTCGTTCGACTCTAGGGCCGGTGCTTTCCTGTAAGGCACCGGCCCTTGCGTTTAAACCGCTTGGCTGGCGTTCAATCGGCAGGCACGGCGGCTCTAGAACGACGGAGCCAGTCCGCTTCCACCAGCCCCGTCATGCCCTACGAAACGCACGGCATCTCCGTCCTGTACAATCGAATCTTCGCTGGCAATGCGTTTGTTGATGGTGACCAGCACCCTTTTTTCCCGCAAAAGTTGGAGCATGTGGCGAAGGCCGCGGCCCTGCCGTTGAATCACCTGCCGTACCGTCACCGGGGTGGGCAGCTCGCAGGCAAGGTCCCGTTCTCCGTCTGTGGTTTGAAGTTGTCCCATCAGTGTAATCGTAATCATGCGACGTCTGTCCTCTTAATCTATACGCAGCCGGTTCTCGTTGCGCCTCTCGGGTGTGTGGAAGCAAATTGACTCCCTCCGTCGGCCGCGACTAATATTACCATTATGCAATCCCTTAATATCCAGCGGCCGGGCATGCCCGATCTCCAATTCGTGCTGGTGGTATCCGCCCTCTGTACGTCCGGTCTCGAGACGCTGAATGTGCCGGACGATCTCCGGCGCAGGGTGTTCGATGCCTGTTGGGCGCTGGTCAGCACGGAACCGCCACCGACCAATCAACGAGAACGTGTACTCGATCTCCGGTCCGGCACGGAGTTGACGCTCGACGCCCTGGTTGCCACGATTCGCCAGCTCTTCACGGAAGCGGGAATTGCCACGTTAACCTGGGACCACCCTCCCAGCGATCCCACGCGCCCCAGTAGTCCTGCCGCGGAGCCATTGATCGACCGCTTGCAGAAGCTGTATCCGGACCCTCCTTCGGCTTCCGGCCATTCAGACCGCAACTAATGACGCGTCACATTTCTTGTTCTCCAGGCCAGAGGTATTGGGCCATGAGGGTCGGCACGGGTGTTGGGGGGCACTTTCGAGGGACAGCTGGTCCCTTCCACGAGAACGGAGTATGATGCGCCCGTCTGTCCTCATGCCGTTCAAGGGGTGCCATGCAGATTACGCAGACGCCGCTCAGCGGCCTGTTTCAGATCGAGCCTGATGTCTTCGGGGATGCGCGCGGAAAGTTTGTCGAGATCTTTCGCGAGTCTCGATATGACGCGGCCGGAATCGACAAGCCCTTCGTGCAAGATAATTTTTCCTGGTCCGTCCGCGGCACGTTGAGGGGCCTGCACTATCAGTTGGCCAGGCCTCAGGGAAAGTTGGTCATGGTCGTCAAAGGCACCGTCTACGATGTGGCGGTCGATATTCGGCAAGGTTCACCGACATTCGGGCAATCGTATGGGGTGGAGTTGTCCGATTCGAACATGCGGCAGCTGTATATCCCTCCCGGGTTTGCCCATGGATTTTGCGTGCTCAGCGAGGAAGCCGGGTTTCTGTATAAGTGCACGGATGTGTATTCGCCGCCCGATGAGCGGGGTGTTATCTGGAATGACCCGGCATTGGCCATTGCTTGGCCCATTACGGCCCCGCTCCTTTCGGCAAAAGACCACGCGTACAAGTGTCTTGCCGACATGACGTCGGAGTTGCCTCGTTACCAGGCTCGTTAGCCGGAAGATCTATATCGGCCGATTCAATTCTCTGCAGTTTTCTCGATCAAGCCCAGTCTTCCGCGTCAGGTGAAGGGCTTGCCCTCATTTCAGCACTGTCCTCGATCATTGTGTCTCTCGTTAGGGTGAAGCCGGCAGTGGCGAGCCTCCCGCCTTGCTGTGCGATAGCACTCCGTGCTATGTAGGAATCATTCCTGTCTAGCGAACCATGGCATGAAACTACACCCGCAGGAGATTCAGGCGCGTTTTCGCCGGCACGCGGTTCGTGTAACCCGTCAGCGGGCGGCTATTTATACAGCGTTGGCCGAGACCACCAGTCATCCGACTGCCGATGACCTATATCGGCTGGTGAAGCGCCAGCAGCCGATGATGTCACGCAATACCGTCTATTATACGCTGGGAGTGTTGCGGAAGGCCGGGCTGGTTCAGGAAGTCAACGTGGGCCACGACGTAGCGCGGTTTGACGGGAATGTGAGCATGCACCATCATCTCATCTGTCTGGGGTGCGGTCAGATTATGGATGTGACGGACGAAGGCTTGAACCGGTTGGACCTCTCGAGCGGGCAGGCGAGGGGATTTCACGTCGTCGGGCATCGAGTGGAGTTTCACGGATATTGTGCGAGTTGTCGGCAGGCAAAGCCCGACGCGTCACCGCGTCGTGGGTAGACCTCAATAATTTACTGAAGGAGGAAAGCATGGGAAACAGTTTGAAAGGCACGAAGAGTCATGAGAATCTCAAACACGCGTTTGCCGGCGAGTCGCAGGCCAACCGGCGGTATCTCTATTTTGCGCGCCGCGCCGATATTGAAGGATATCCCGATGTCGGAGGACTCTTCCGCGACACGTCCGAGGCGGAAACCGGCCATGCTTTCGGGCACTTGGATTTTCTGAAAGAGGTCGGCGATCCCGCCACCGGCGTGCCGATCGGAAATACCGAAGCGAATTTGAAGTCCGCCATCGAAGGCGAAACCTACGAATACACCCAGATGTATCCGGGAATGGCAAAGACGGCGCGGGACGAGGGTTTCTCGGAATTGGCGGAGTGGTTCGAGACCTTGGCCAAAGCCGAGCGGTCGCATGCCAATCGGTTTACCAAGGGCCTCGACAGCTTGAAGCAGTAACTGCCCGCTGCCGCACAGGTCTTGAGCTCATCGTGATCAGGGTAGGGCGGAAGTGTGTCCGCCCACCCTGAATCCTGCCCCTGTCAGCCAGTGTCACAAGGATTTCCCTTCTGTGAAAGAACTTCGTCTTCTCCAGCCCATTGATCCGGCAACGCTCGAACAAGAAACACTGCGGATCTACGATGTCTGCGACGGCTGCCGTCGCTGCTTCAACCTGTGCCCGTCGTTCAATACGCTGCTGGACCGGATCGATGAGTATGAGAGTGATGTCACGAAATTCACCCCGGCGGATCATCATCGAATCGTCGACGAATGCTACTATTGCAAACTCTGCTACAACCATTGCCCCTACACGCCGCCCCATCAATATGGGATCGACTTCCCGCTCTTGATGGCGGTCTGGAAAAAGCGGCTGGTCGCCGTGCGGGGGATCCGGTGGCGGGATTGGCTGCTGACCAGGACCGATCTTCTGGGGCGAGTGAACAGCGCCCTCGCGCCATTGGTCAACTGGGGGTTAAGCCAGGGGTGGGTGAGAGGCCTCATGCAAACCGTGCTGGGAGTCCATCGGGACCGGCAGGTCTTGCGCTATCAGCGAGAAACATTTGTGCGTTGGTGGGGACGACGGTCGTCCAGGGAGAAGGCTGCTATCGGGAAGAAAGTGGCGTTGTTCGCCAGTTGTCTGGTCAACTATCAGGCCACCGATGTCGGTAAGGCGACGGTGCAGGTGCTTGAAAAAAACGGCGTGCAGGTGGTGTTGCCCGATCAATCTTGTTGCGGAATGCCGTCTTTTGATACCGGCGATACGGCGGCGATGGTCATGGCGGCCGAGCGCACCATCGCATCCCTGAAACCCTGGGTCGATCAAGGCTACGATGTCGTCATTCCCACTCCCAGTTGCAGTCTTATGGTAAAGCGGGAGTATGCGAATCTCATCGCCGGGGAAGATGCAACACTGGTTGCCAGTCGCACCTACGATGTCTGCGAGTACCTCATGAAACTCAAGCGGGAGGGCAACCTGGCGACGGACTTTACGCAGAAGCCGGGTCGGGTGGCCTACCAGGTGCCGTGCCACCTACGAGACCAAAACATCGGGTTCAAGTCAAAAGAACTGATGGAATGCGCCGGTGCGCAGGTCGAGGTGATCGAAAAATGCTCCGGTCACGACGGCTCCTGGTCCGCCAAAACAGAATTTTTCCCGCTCTCAATGAAGATTGCACAGAAAGCCGTGCGCATGGTCGAGCAGACCCCGGCTGATCTGGTAGCATCCGATTGTCCGCTGGCAGGCCTTCAGCTCGATCAAGCCGGGGCTGCGGCCTATGTCGGAGGGAAAGCGGCGCGGCATCCCATTCAGATTGTGCGCGATGCCTATGGGTTGCCCGGCGATCCGAGTGCCTCATAGCGGAGGGCATGGCTGCATGGTAGATTCAGTTTCATCCCGGACAGCACAATGAACCAGCTGACACACAACGATCTGATTGCTCAGGACGAGTATGAGCGGCAGCGCGAGGCGTACCGGCAGACCATTATCGACCTCAAGCGCCGCCGGCGGATCGGCATCGGCGACAAGATCACGTTGGTGTTCGAAAATCGGGAGACGCTACGCTTCCAAATTCAAGAAATGATTCGCGTCGAGCGGATTGTCGACCCCCAGAAGGTGCAGGAGGAATTGGATGTCTACAATGCCCTTTTGCCGGCTTCCGGTGAATTGAGCGCGACTCTCTTGATCGAACTGACGGATGCCGATACGATGAAGCACTGGCTCGATCTGTTCATGGGGTTGGATCATGGTCAGAAGGTCGGCTTGCGAGCCGGAAGCGAGATCGTCTATGGCGAGTTCGAAGGCGGGCACAGTCATGACACGAAGATCAGCGCAGTGCATTTTGTGCGTTTCCGTCCGACCCCGGCCATGGTGACCGCCCTGGGCGATCAGGCTGTGCGGGTGGCCCTCTCTGTTTGCCATGCCGGGTACGATGCTGAAGCCGAGGTGCCCTGGACGATGCGGCAGGAGTGGTTGTCTGACCTCCAGCGTTAAGTGGTGAGTGTTTGCTTGTGAGTTTTACGTTGGAATTCACCTATAATCAGGTGCCCTCAGCATTCAACATTCACAACCTATAACTGCGTACTTATGGCTTCCGTTCTCTTGAACAAACGCATTGAGTTTTGCGCCTCCCACCGCTACCACAAGCCGGAGTGGGACGCCGCAAAGAACCGTGCCATCTTCGGCGCCTGCAATAACGACCCGGGGCATGGACACAACTATATGTTGGAAGTGACTGTAGCGGGTGAGGTCGATCAGCGAACCGGCATGGTGGTGAATCTCTTCGATCTGAAGCGCGTATTGCTGCAGGTGCTGGAGGAATTTGATCACAAGCACCTCAATTTGGACCTGCCCTATTTCGATCGGCAGATTCCTACCTCCGAAAACATTGCGCGTGTGCTTTGGGACAAACTCCAAGCGCAACGCGACATCGGCACGCTCCAACGGCTGTCCCTCTATGAAGACGAGGACCTTTGTGCCGATCTCACGGCAGAGGCCGGGCTGGATGTGGCGTCGGTCACCAGGCGGTACTCATTTACCGCCGTGCACGAGGGACATCGAGGTCATACCTGGGACCTCTTTGTGTCCATACATGGGCCGATCGATCGTGAAACCGGCATGGTGACGGATATCGTCGCTCTGGATCGCCTGCTGAAAGAACGTGTGTTAGCCCCATTTGATGGACGGGATCTGCGCATTGTGTTGGCGACGCCGTCTGTTACGGGGGAATATCTCGCCAAAGCCGTGTGGGATCGCATCGCATCGGCCGTTCCGGCCGGCCGCCTTCAACTCGTGAAACTCGTTCAAACCCGCGACCTCTCCTACGAATACGCCGGCTGAGTCGTTTCTCCCCCCCTCATCTGATTCGCCGTTCTGGCGTCACTCTGGCGCACGCGCTCGTCGTAAGCCGACCGTACAGCGCTGTCGCCCGTTCGTCTGTGCCGCAGATGGGATTGTGTCGGGTTACGACTCGATCAAGCATGTCGGGAGATTGCCTATCAACAAAATGTTTGGCGGCGCTGATCTCAGCCTCGGAAGAGGAGGTACGCGATCATCGTAAGGGAGAAAAGCATGGCCGCGGCAAACATACCCCAGGTGATGGTCAGGGATCGTTTGGTGACGCGCAAAGTTGTCTGGAATTGCTCGATAGTGTCAGCCTGAAGAGCGATGGTCCGCTGCAGACTGTCGATCTGTTCCTGCAATACTGCGATCGCCCGGTCGGTGGGTACCGTGTCGGGCGCAGGAGGGGCCGCGCGAAATCGTCCGATCGTTTTTAGTAACTCCGGAGCATTGTCTACGACTACCGGTAACAGCTTCTTGGCAACCTGCAGCGCTGCGACCCAGGGAATGCTCATGTTGGTCTGCCTCAATCGCGGGGTAAAGGAAACTTCTAGTATTCATGACACAGCAGTCATGCCCAAATCCATACCGGCTCAGCCAGGTATGGGGCCTCTTGTGCCATCGGTATGGTTTCCTGATGCTGAATGATGAGTGCCCGGATCGAGTTGTCGCGTGACGGGATCCGGTTGCACTACTGTGGGCTGCAGAAAGATTCCATCACGTCGGCAGTTCTTACCGGGCGTCCTCGTTCACGCTGATAACGAGCCGCCGAACTCCATGATTTATCTGGAGTTCCATCACGCTAGCCTCTGGCCTGAATGTTGAAGAGAAGCAGGCTTGAGCTTGGTGGCTTCGCTGAGTTTGATCTGGAGGTGGTGACGCCATGATGTCTATCTGGGAATTTTTTGGCCAGGACGTGAGCCTTTTCGGAGAGCTTCACAGCCCGATGCTGAGTTGGCTCGGCTCCGGCGGATTGATCGCCCTGTTTATGTGGCATGCCGGGCGGCTGTCCACGGCCATTTCCAGCGTGCAGGGTTGTTACATGCGGGTCTGGCCGACATTGACCGGCCTTGCCGCCAGCCGCAAGAGCCTCCAGAACGAGTGGTTGATGGTTCCCAGTTTGAGCGATGTGAAGAAAGTCTCCAATCAATCCGGCGCTCAACCAGAGCGGGTTGATCTCGACGATCTCCATGCGTTGGATAAGGCGATGCGCCGTGAGCCGCGTCTTGAGCAGACCTGGCTACACTTTCGCAAGACATTTATCGTCGAGCGTACGGCTTGGTTTATCGAACCCAAAGTATTTGCCACACGAACGGCGGCGGAGTTTTTTCCTCGCGACCTGCTGAATAGCCGGTTGAATCCGGCCTTCTACCACCAGTTTCCCTCGTTGATCACAGGGGGCGGTCTCCTGCTCACGTTTCTGGCGATCCTCATCGGCTTAAGCAAGCTCCATGCGGACGGATCTCACATCGTCGGTATTCAAGGGCTGATCAACGGCTTGGCGGGAAAGTTTCTGACCTCGATCGTCGGATTGCTGTGCGCCAACCTGTTCGTGCTGCTGGAGAAGTCGGCCATGCATCGTTTGGCCACGATTCAGCAGCAGTTTGTCACGATGGTGGACGAGTTATTTCCCCGCAAGACCATGGAACAGATGCTGGAAAACTTCACGCCGGGGGCCGGGCCGGCGCAGGCCCAGGCTACGGTCGGTGCGGTGCCGGGCGACCTCGGCGATCGTTTGGCGGGCAGTCTCAGTGATCGATTGAGCCCGACGGTCACTGCCCTGAGGGAGGCGGTGGAAGTGTTGTCCAGGCGGGAGCAGGGAGGCCGTGCCGGGGCTCCCGATCGGCTGGCAGAGGACCTCTCACGGGTGATGCAGCAGACGATGGTGGCACCCATTCAGGAATTGAATCAGGCCATTCAGACGCTCGCCCGATCGGTGGAGGAACTGAAACGCGAGGGGGTAAAGCCGGATGCGGATGAGTTTGAATTCGAATCGCTAGACGAGTTGCCCATGCCGGAGGCTGAACAGGGAATCGAACAGGGCATCGAGCCTGATGACAGCATGCTCGGATTGCGGTGGTTTGCGAATTGGCGGCAGGGTGCCTCCATGAAGGGTGTGGCCTGATATGCGCACGAATCATTCGCCGGAATCTCCGGAACATTCGTCGGTGCTCACCATCGGGGTCACAGATTTGATGACCTCGTTGGCCGTCATTTTTATCCTGCTGTTCAGCGCCTATGTTACGAAGATCTCCGAAACGGAACCACAAGCGAAGGTGAAGACCCCGCTACCGGTGTCCGATCGGAATGTGGGGAAGAGCACAGCTGAGGATATGAAGGGGGTGCTGCGCGATCATTTCCAACGGTTCGATCTTTCGCTGGATGCCGACCCCGCAGATCCCAATGTGGTACGGATTGTCGTACCCGACGAGTTGTTGAACTTTGAGTTCGGCAAGGGGACGCTCTCATCGGTCGCGGATCAGTTCTTGGTGGACGCGATGCCGACTTATGCGTCGCTCCTCTGCGGTGCCATGCGTGATCGTATCGACTCGTTGGTGATCGAAGGGCATACCGATGATCGCGGATCGGACATTTTCAATTTAAAACTGAGTCAGGAGCGTTCGCTGAACGTCATGGTGAAGGGGCTTGAGGTGATCAAGGACTTGGCGCCCTGGGCCTATCGCTGTTTTCATGAAAAGACCTCGGCCAGCGGGCGAGGTCGGCAGGATCTGGTTTTGGATCAATCGCGTGTTCTCGACCGGGATAAAAGCCGGCGGGTAGTCTTTAAGATCCGCTTGCGCTCCGCGGACCAGGTGGCAGAAGTAGACCAAGCCATGCGGCCGCTCGAATCTCCTGCCTTCAGTTCCCGTCTCTTCTAGCGTCCACCAGGTGGCGCAGCATCTTTTGCGCAGCGGAACCCTACATCGTTTCTGCGCGCATCGGGCGCGTACCCGGCTCGATTGGCGGATCGAATGGCCTTGGCATCGTTATTCCAGGCGCCGCCGCGTAATACTCTGAGCGGACCTGCGGAGGGCCCAGACGGGCTCTCGCGCGGGCTGAATTGATAGTACGTCGCATCGTACCAGTCGGCGACCCATTCCCAGAGATTCCCGGCCAAATCGTAGACCCCGTTCGGAGTTTTACCCAATTCGAACTGCCCGACGTTGGTCAGAGTATCGTATCCGCGCCACTTGGTTTGCCCCGCATTGGCGTGACCTTTTGTCGGGTGGGCGCTGCCCCAGGGGTAGATGCGTCCCTCGGTGCCACGTGCCGCCAGCTCCCATTCCGCCTCGGTCGGCAGCCGTTTCCCTACCCACCGGCAGTAGTCGCGCGCATCGTACCAGTTGACGCCGATCACTGGTTTGTATTCATGGGAACCCCCGGCGGCTTCGTTCCATTTGAACGGCGGGTCTGGTTTTTGTGAGATGAGAAACTCGGCATAACGCGCGACTGTCACTTCTTGCGCATCCAGATAGAACGCCTTGATCGAGACGCGGTGCACCGGCTGCTCATCATCCTGGCCACGATCGCTGCCCATGGCGAACTCGCCGGCAGGGATAAAAACCATTGGGGTTCCCTTATGAGTGCTGATGAAGAAGGAGTGCGGTTCGGTATGGCTCGCTGGCGCCGGGCTTGGGGCGATGTCTTTACCCTCGCTGGTTCCGGCAAGCAAGAACCAGATCACTGACGCGATGGCATATGAGAGAAGGGAGACGGTTCGCATCGGCTGAATATCAATTTTCGGTCGGCCCATTCAGGCAGGGGCTCTCACGCACATATTGTATCGCGTCTGCGCGTGGCAGTGTGGTTTAGCGCAATGCTTGGAATCAGCAACAGCCCTGGTTTGACTGGATCGGATTCGGATGTGTGCGACCGCAGGGAAAAAAGCAGGCAGGACGGTTACTTCAGGAGGTGGTCGGATATCAGCGCGGCCAGTTCGGCCGGTTCGACTACGCCCTCACGCGTCAGGAGCAATTTGCCCTGTGCGAAGAAGTGGGTGGTGGGGTAGGTCTCAAATGTGTGGGCCTTCTTGATTTCGCGGCATCGGCCGGGGACGTGCATCTTGGCCTTGCCGATCTTGATAGACGGAAATTTCGCGGCAGTTTCTTCAAGAATGGGGTCGTACTGGTTGCACGGCTCGCAGGTCGCGAGGCCATAAGCCACCACGGCACCGGCACTCTCGGTAAATTCTTTGTAGTTCTCGTCGCGAACGTCCTGCACTGTGCCGCTCATTGTCTCTCCCCGGCGTTGAGCAAGGACCGGGGGAGGCATCTTTGGCCCTCCAGCCCGGTCCTCACTGGAACTTAGCTCAGCTTTGCGAGGGCTGCGAGAATGTCCTTGTCTTCCCGCGCCACCTTGATTTCCTGCACTTTCACATAGGCAACTTTGCCGTTCTTGTCGACGATGACCGTCGCGCGCTTGCCGCAATTCAGCGGCTCGAAGTATAGGCCATACTTCTTGACGACTTCGCGGTTGAAGTCGGAGAGGAGGCGGTGCTTCAGGTCCAGGGAATCCGCCCAGGCCTTGTGGGAAAAGAAGCTGTCGCAGCTGATGCCGAACAGCTCCGAGTTGGCGCTCTGGAACTTGGGGAAGTCATCGGTCAGACACTTGTTCTCACCTTGACAGACCGGGCTCCAGTCGAGCGGATAGAACGCCAGGACCACGTTCTTCTTTCCTTTGTACTCGCTCAACTTCACGTCCTTCTGATCCTGATCCTTTAATGTGAAATCCGGCGCGGTATCGCCGACCTTAATTTCTGCGGCCACATCACTCATTGAGATCCTCCTAGGTTAGACCTGCGGAACTGCACAAACTCTTTGGTGGTACCACGCCTGGAAAAACCTTGTCAACGGGGCCAGAAGGCCTAGGTGATGATGTGACTTGTTCTAGCGGTTTGATTTTGTTGGCGTTTCAGGCCTGATGACTAGCGGAGGTCGGTACTGATTTGTCGGAAGGCCATCATGCGGCCGGTTGGCGCGGCGGTGCGATGCTTGATGAACCGAATGGTGTGAGCAATGGCATGGAGATCCATTGTGCACCCCACCTTCTGGTTTTGCCCCTTCCGTAACAGGGCGTCGGCGGCACATTGCAAGAGGGCGATAGTGTCGGTGTCCGGGAGGCCCCGCGGCTGAATCACTTCCAACTCGTCCAAGCCGAACTTCGTGAGTCCGAGTGTGTAAAACCACTCTGCAGAATGATCATCGGTCTCATTGTGCTGGACAGTGATGTGGTCGCGGGCCACAAACACATTAAGCGGCCGGTCATTCCAATCCGATGGATTGAGATACTCGTGACATGCGACATCGAACGCCGTGCCTTCTGTGAGCAGCGTCAGGCCGCGGGCGAGCCGGGCAGTGACAAGCACGGTGTCCGCGATGGCGCCTGGGGTGGCGGTGGAGAGGGAAACGGCACTCAACTCGTGATGGTCCCATGACAAGACCTGCTGCCACTGTGCGGCTTCACTGGTCGGCAGAGTCGTCAGCACATGCGCCCTCCAGGGACCGTGGCTGGCGCTGGCGCGGCTTCCCGCGTCACCTTCGAGCAAGACGAGCGGGCCTCCATATTGAAGGTCATACCAAGTCTTCAGTTCAACGAGGGACGGCGGCGTCCCTCGATAGCCGATCAGGTAGAGCGGAGGTTTTGCGGGTGCAGGTTTCGGGGCTTTTTTCCGAATCTTCATGCAGTCCGCGCGGCAAGGCGGTAATTCCTGCCGAGGTTACTTGGCGTTCTTCTTCGCCTTCCGGCGATCGTCCGGGTTCAGGAGCCGCTTGCGGAGGCGCAGATACTTCGGCGTCACTTCGACCAATTCATCTTGGCCGATATACTCCATGGCGAATTCCAGCGACATTTCACGCGGCGGCGTCAATACCAAGGCCTCGTCCGTGCCGGCGGCCCGCATGTTGCTCAATTGCTTCTGCTTGCACACATTGACGTCCAGATCCTCGTCGCGGCTGTTTTGGCCGACGACCATCCCCTGGTAGACTTCCACCGACGCGCCGATGAACAATTCGCCCCGTTCCTGGGTCATGAAGAGCGCATAGGCCGTGCTGGTTCCGGCTTCGAAGGCCACAAGCGAGCCATGGGGTGCCACGAGAAGCGCCTTTTCGTCGGCCGGAGCATAACCGGAAAATACATGGTGCAGAATGATGGTGCCGCGCGTCTTGGCTAGCAGAATGTTTTTCAGGCCGATAATCCCGCGTGTCGGGATGTGATACTCGATGTGCATTTCACTTGCAGTGCCCTCGGAATGCACGAGTTTCATATGGCGAAGTTCGCCGCGCCGTTTTCCGATTTCCTCGATCACCGGACCTTGATATTCTGAAGGGACCTGGATGGTCAGTTCTTCAAACGGTTCCGTGACCGTATCGCCTTCTCGATGCAGAATGACCTCAGGCTGGGAGATTTGAAGCTCATAGCCTTCACGCCGCATCTGCTCGATCAGCACGCCGAGATGCAATTCTCCGCGTCCCGCCACCAGGAATCGATCGGCGCTGTCGGTCTCCTGCACCCGCAATGACACGTTGGTTTCCAATTCCTTGAACAACCGTTCGCGCAGGTGGCGCGAAGTGAGGTATTTCCCGTCTCGGCCGGCGAAGGGGCTGTTGTTCACCGAAAAGGTCATTTGCACGGTCGGTTCGTCGATCGTCACGCGCGGGAGCGCGACAGGATTGGCCGGATCGGCAATCGTGTCGCCGATGTTCACTTCTTCCAGTCCGGAGAGGGCGACGATTTCACCGGCTTCGGCCGCTTCGACATCGGTACGTTCGAGTCCCGAGAACACAGCAAGGTCGGAGATCTTGCCCGGAACCTGACTGCCGTCTTTGGTGAGGGTTACGACATTTTGACGCCGGGCGATCGAACCGGATTGGATTTTGCCGATTCCCATTTTGCCTTTATAGGAATCCTGCGCGAGGGCCAGCACAAGGAGCTGAAACGGAGCGTCGCGGGTAATGGCCGGCGCAGGGATTTTATCGAGAATGGTTTCCAGCAGCGGAGAAATATCCGTTCCGGGCTGCTTGAGATCAAGGGTCGCGATGCCTTTGATGGCAGAGGCGTAGACGATAGGGAAATCGAGCTGTTCATCGGTAGCACCCAAATGCACGAACAGATCGAACGTGCGATTGACGACGTCATCGACGACGGCATCGGGACGATCGATCTTGTTGATGACGACGATGGCTTTATGGCCAAGGGCCAGCGCCTTCCGCAAGACAAATGTGGTCTGCGGCATGGGGCCTTCTTTCGCATCGACGAGGATCAGCACCCCATCCACCATGCGGAGCGTGCGTTCCACTTCGCCGCCGAAATCGGCATGCCCCGGCGTATCGACGATGTTGATCTTCACGCCCTTGTACGTCACGCTGGCATTCTTGGCCCGGATGGTGATGCCGCGCTCGCGTTCTTGATCCATAGAGTCCATGATGCGTTCGCCCATGTCATCGATCTTGCGATGCACGTGGGTCTGCCGCAGCACGGCATCGACGAGGGTGGTTTTCCCGTGGTCGACGTGCGCGATAATGGCGATGTTGCGGATATCGGTCCGACGACCTTGCGGCGCGTGCAGACCCGTGGTGGATGAGGGCGCTGAGCTGTTCATAATCTCCAATGCCGTGAAAGTGCCAAAAAAAAGACGCCTTCCTATGAAGGCGTCTAAGCCTATGGACTATACTCGATTCAAATGTCTTCCCGCAAGCTGATTGTCGAATGTTCAACGGAAACTTCTTCCGGCGACGATTTGAACCTTGCTTGAGTTTGTCGGGTGCGCATTGTATGGTGGGGTTGTCGCGGGTTGACCTCTTTCCTCGCAACCACCCAACTTCATGTCCGAACTCGACCACTTGCTCGATAAGCCGGAGAAGCCACGTCGTCGGCGGCGATGGTGGAAGATTGTCCTGATCGGGCTATTGCTCGCTATTGCGCTCGGTGGCGGCGGTGCGGCCGCAACTCTTTGGTATTTTTCGCAAGACCTGCCGTCGCTGGACCCCCTGCAGAACTATCAGCCGAGTCTGGTCACGCGCGTCTATTCCGATGACCGTCAGGTCATCGGCCAGTTTTTTATTGAACGCCGTTTTCTCAAGCCTATCCAGGAGATGCCCAAAAGCCTGACCCAGGCCGTTATTGCGACCGAGGATACGAGGTTTTTCGAACACCCGGGTTTGGACATCGTCGGGATTCTCCGGGCGGCCTGGACCAATATTCGCCACGGCGGCCGGAAAGTGGAAGGCGCCAGCACGATCACGCAGCAGCTGGCGCGCTCCCTATTCCTGTCGGCTGAGCGGACCTTCGACCGCAAAGTTCGTGAGCTTATCCTGGCCTACAAGATGGAGTTGGTGCTGACCAAGGAACAGATTCTGGAGATGTATTTGAACCAGATCTATTTCGGTCAGGGGGCCTATGGCGTGGCGGCGGCCAGTCAAACCTATTTCGGCAAGGAACTGTCGAAGCTGACGCTGGCTGAGTCGGCCTTTCTGGCCGGTCTTCCCAAGTCGCCCAGTCACTACTCGCCGTTCAAGGCCTACGACCGGGCCAAGAAGCGGCAGGAGCATGTGCTTAGTCGTATGGCGGAGGCGGGGTTTATCAATCCCGCCGACCGGGATCAGGCCGTTGCCGAAAAGCTGAATTTCCGCCGTCCCGGCAGCGAACATCTTGGTCCGTATTTTGTGGAATATATTCGTCAGCTCCTCGTGGCCAAGTTCGGTGAAGCCATGGTGTACAAGGGTGGACTGGAAGTTTTTACCACTCTGAACGCCGACATGCAGAAAGCGGCAGAGGCCGCCGTGTTCAACGGTTTGCGTGAAGTCGACAAGCGCCAGGGCTGGCGCGGCCCGCTCCGCACCCTCGATGTGGCCGCACTGGAAATCCCGGCACATGACCCCTCTGTGAAACTTGCGGAGGGAGATATGATGGAAGGGGTGGTGACGAAGCTCGCCAAGGATCACGTGCTGGTCCAGATCGGGGGCACAACGGGCCGGCTCAGTTTTGACGACATGGCCTGGGCTTCTAAATATCTCAAGGGTAAAGATCCCACCAAGGACGGCGTTCCGGTTAAGAATATCAAGCAGCTGCTCACGCCGGGCGATGTGATCGAGGTGGGGGTCAAGAAGCTGGATAAAGATGTGGTGCATGTGCGGTTGGAGCAGACGCCAATCGTTGAAGGTGCGCTTGTGGCCGTTGATCCAAAAACCGGCGCGATTCGCGCCATGGTCGGCGGGTACGATTTTGCGCGCAGTGAATATAATCGCGCGGTCCTTGCCCGTCGTCAGCCAGGATCGTCATTCAAGCCGATCATTTATGCCACGGCCATGAATCAAGGCATGAGTCCGGCCACGGTGGTGCTGGACGCGCCGGTGGTGTATGAGCAGGAAGAAGAAGACAAGACCTGGAAGCCTGAAAACTACGGCAAGCGATTTCACGGCATTGTGAGTTTGCGTGAAGCGTTGATCCATTCCCACAATCTCGCGACGGTTCGGCTTCTGGATAAGGTCGGGATTAGGAACGTCATCGATTTTTCACGGACGGTGGGGGTCGTCAGCCCGCTGGCCGCCGATCTTTCGCTGGCGCTGGGCTCTTCCAGCGTGGGATTGATGGAGCTCGTGTCGGTCTACGGCGTATTTGCCAATCAAGGTGTGCGTGTCGAACCCTATGCGGTGGCGAGCGTGCAGGATAGCGGGGGGCGCACGTTGGAGCAGGCGGCTATTCAGCCGCGACAGGTGGTGTCCCGTGAAACCGCCTACCTGATCACGAACATGATGGAAGACGTGATCCAACGTGGGACGGGCATTGCCGCCAAAGCAGTCATCGACCGTCCCGTTGCCGGGAAAACCGGCACCACCAATGACTTTACCGATGCCTGGTTCATCGGTTCCACGCCTAATCTGGCGACCGGAGCTTGGGTGGGCTTCGATGATCGGCGTCCCTTGGGTGAAACCGAATCCGGCGCGCATGCGGCCTTGCCGATTTGGATCTCCTTCATGAAGGAGGCGCTCAAACAACTGCCGGTGGTGCCGTTTGAAATTCCGGAAGGTGTGATGTTCGTCAAAGTTGATCCTTCGACGGCGCTGCTGACCGATCAAGATGAGCAGCGTGGCACAGTGGAACTCTTTACCAAGGGGACCGAGCCGACGAAGAGCGCCGGGTCCAAGATAGATCCCACCGAATTTTATAAGCTGGACCAAAGCCAGGACAGCGTCCCCCCTGCTCCCGTTGAGCCGTAACGGAACACTCTGTAGATTTTGTTTCGATTGTATCGAATAACAGGGGGCAGTGCGCCTGCTGGGCGAGCTTTTTCGCGGCGCCGGCTTGGGATAATTCTGGCGGAAGGGTCGGTGGTCGATCGATTAGGACCGGGAGTCCTGATATTCCTCATGCCAGGCCATTTGGATGGATTCGAGTATTTTCTCGTTTGACTTCTTGGGATCGTCTTTGAAATCCGGGAGGGCGACGATCCAGGCGTGCATGTCCGTAAAACGGATGGTCAGCGGGTCAGCATCCGGGTGCTCCTCCACTAAGCGAATCGCAATATCTTCCGCATCCTGCCATTTCAAATCCATTAGAGCTCCTCGCGTCGAGAATTACGTCACATCAGAGATTTTTTTGCCTTGAAGCCCTTGCTTCAAGGAGTCGTCCAGCATGGCCACGGTGAGGCCTTTGGCTGCTTGCTCCAGATCGGCCATGCGTCCGCGAATAGCCCGGGGATCGGTCCCTTCTTTGGCGGAGGCGAGAGCCGAGAGCGCGGTGCGAATCTTGGCGACCTCTTCTGCGGGGACGAGATGTCCCCCGTCGGCCAACGACTTCTCGGTCGTGGTGATCAGCGCTCCCGCATCCAGCCGGGCTTCGATGACTTTTCGCGCACTGACATCGTCCGCCGCGAATTTGAATGAGTCTTCGATCATGCGTTCGACTTCTTGATCCGACAATCCATACGACGGTTTGACCTCGATCGATTGGGTCTCTCCGGTCCGCATATCTTTGGCCATGACGTTCAAGATGCCATTGGCATCGATCAAGAACGTTACTTCGATGCGGGGGACTCCCGCAGGTAATGGCGGAACTTTAAGGCGAAAACGGGCCAAGCTGCGGTTGTCTTTGGCTAACTCGCGCTCACCCTGGAGAATGTGAATGTCGACACCCGTCTGGCCATCAACATACGTCGTGAACATTTCCTTGGCGCTGGCGGGGATGGTGGTGTTTCGTCTGATCAAGCTGCTCATGACCCCGCCCATGGTTTCGATGCCCAAGGACAGCGGGGTGACGTCCAGCAGTAACATGTCGGTCGTGCCACCGCTCAGGATATCGGCCTGCACCGCGGCGCCGAGCGCGACCACTTCGTCCGGATTCAGTTCGCAGTGCGGCTGTTTGCCGAAGAGAGCCTGGACTCGTTGGCGAACCAGCGGCATGCGAGTCGAGCCGCCCACCAATACGACTTCGTCAATATCTGTCGGATTCAGCCCGGAATCCTTCAGAGCCAGGCGGCACGGCCCGAGTGAGCGTTCAACCAATGCTATGCAGAGTTCTTCAAGTTGGTCGCGTGTGAGTTCGCTGGTAAACCGGCCCAACCCGTTTGGCAAGTCGAGGGTTATGGTTGTCTCGCGTTCTTCCGACAGGCGAATCTTTGCGCGCTCAGCTTCAAGGCGCACGGCCTGCATATGGTCGGGATGAGTGCTCAGATCGAGTCCATGTTGCGTCTGGATCTCTTTCAGGAGCAGATCGGCAAGTAACTGATCGAAGTCGTCGCCGCCGAGATGAGTATCGCCATTCGTGGCAAGCACTTCGAAGATGCCGTTTTTCAATTTCAGGATCGAGATATCGAAGGTTCCACCGCCGAGGTCATACACGGCGATCGTGCCCTGCGTCTTTTCTTGCAGACCATAGGCGAGCGAGGCGGCGGTTGGCTCATTGATAATGCGCAACACTTCCAACCCGGCGATCATGCCCGCATCTTTGGTCGCCTGCCGCTGGCTATCATTGAAATAAGCGGGCACGGTTATGACAGCTTTGGCAATGCTTTCTCCCAGAAAAGCTTCGGCCCGGAGCTTGAGTTCTTTCAGGATCATGGCGGAAATCTGGGGTGGCGAGTAGGACTTTTCTCCCAGCTTAATCCGGATGACCCCGCCCTTTTCGGTAAGCGTGTAGGGAAAGTAAGCCAGTTCGCCCTGTACATCGGCCAGGCTTTTGCCCATGAAGCGCTTGACCGAATAGACCGTGCGCTCGGGATTTCTGGTGAGATGTTCTTTGGCCGGATCGCCGACGATGAGTCCATTGTCGGTCAGCGCGACGACGGAGGGAACCATTGCGCGTTCGTGGCGAGCCGAGATGACGCGCGGCGTTCCGTTGTCCATGTAGGCAACGAGAGAGTTTGTGGTGCCGAGATCAATACCGACAATGCGTGCCATAACAAGATGCTGAAAAAGCTCCCTAACTTCGTTCTCGGTCGTTTCGCCCCCTCAACGTACATGCACAGTACGTCTCGAGGTCTTCTCTCCCTGTGGCCTCGTTAGTGTTCTTTTTGAGCAGCTTGTGTGTGCTTCGGGAGGCAATCATTGTTATTTACGCGATCGTTGCGACGAGATCGTTGACGATGTTTTTCACGTAAGTGCGGTTGGAGAGGATGTCCCGCATCTCTTTGAGGATGCGATTCCGTTCAGCTCGTGCCTGCTCGGTGGCTTCGCCGCGGTCTTGCAGCCCATCCCACCGGGTGAACAGCTGTTGGAGCAGGGCTTCCAAATCCCGTTGCCGTTGCTCGAGAGTCGTACGATCGGAGTGGAGTTTCGCGCGGAGCGTGGACGCATTTTCGGACGTTCGATCGCTGGCGCGAAATTCGTCGAGGGTCTCCTGCAGCTCAAGAATTTCTTCGAACAGATCGGCTGGCGGTGTCGTTCGGATATCCTTTACCGCACCAGCTTCCAGATCCAGTAGATACTCGGCGCGTTGAATGGGATCCCGCAGAGTGCGATAGGCGGTGTTTAACATCGCTGAGTTGCCGAGGCTGATGGTCTGCTCCGCATCGCTTTTATTCTGATAGAAATCAGGATGGAATGCCCGGCTCAATTCGTAAAACTTGGCTTCTAAGACTTGCGTGTCGATGGCGAGGCGTCGGGGAAGCCCAAAGCAGGTGAAATAGTCGAGATCTTTCGACACCGGTTGGACTTTGACGCAACGGTCGCAAAAGTATTCGCCGGCCATTTCCGACTGGCAATGCCAGCACATGCTGCGAGCCATCTGCAGCTCTCGGCGATCGTCGGTGTTATGGGTATGTCCATTCATCTGCTATCGCTCGCTCAGGCTGAAAACGATTCGCCGCAGCCGCAGGTTTTATTGGCATTCGGATTCACGAACTTGAAATTCCCGCCCATCAGGTCCTTCTGAAAGTCCAACTGAGTTCCTTGCAGATAGATGGCGCTCTTGGCATCCACGATGACCTTCACACCGTCGAATTCGTACACCTGGTCGTACTGGCCGATTTTTTCGTCGAAATTGATGGTGTAGCTCAGTCCGGAACAGCCGCCTCCTTTGACGCCCAAGCGAAGGCCGCCTTCATCAATGCCTTGGACATTGATGAGGCGTTTCACTTCCTTCAGCGCGGCGTCGCTCAGGGTGATGACCGGAGTCGGGGCATCGGTATTCGTGGTGACGTCCATAGTGCGCTCCTTCCTGTCAGTTACTTCGAGTCGGCTTTCTTTTGATAATCGGCGAGGGCCGCTTTAATGGCATCCTCGGCCAATACCGAACAGTGAATCTTCACCGGGGGCAGATTGAGTTCCTGCACGATATCGGTGTTTTTGATCTTGCCGGCTTCCTCCACCGTTTTGCCTTTGAGCCACTCTGTGGCCAGGCTGGAACTGGCGATGGCGGACCCGCAGCCGAAGGTTTTGAACTTCGCATCTACAATCGTGTCGTTTTGGACCTTGATCTGAAGCTTCATGACATCGCCGCATTCCGGGGCGCCGACGATGCCTGTGCCGACCCCGTCTTCTTCCTTCTTGAAGCTTCCCATGTTGCGGGGATTGTTGAAATGGTCGACGACTTTGTCGCTATAGGCCATGGTGTCCTCCGAAATTTATCGGTCAAAATGATAGGTGGTTTCAGACTTAATGCGCTGCCCATTGCACGGATTTCAGGTCGATACCTTCTTTCGCCATTTCATACAGCGGCGACATTTCCCGCAGCTTGGTGACGGTTTCGATAATCTTCTTCGCGGCATAGTCAACTTCTTCGTCGAGCGTGAAACGTCCCAGGCCGAATCTGATGGAGGAATGCGCCAGTTCCGCCCCCACGCCTAAGGCGCGCAAGACATAGGAAGGTTCCAAGGTGGCGGAAGTGCATGCCGAGCCGGAGGACAAGGCGATTTCTTTGCATCCCATCAACAGCGACTCACCTTCGACATAGGCAAAGGAAATATTCAGATTGTGCGGGAGCCGCTCCGTCGAATGGCCGTTCAGGTAGACCTCCTCAAGCGCGTTGGTAATGGTCGCATGGAGCCGGTCACGCATGGCCGAGAGCCGTGCGGCATCGGCGGCCATTTCCTGCTCGCACAGCTCGCACGCCTTCCCGAATCCCACAATCAAAGGCACTGCAAGGGTGCCGGATCGCATACCGCGCTCATGTCCGCCGCCATCCATTTGGGCCGCGATGCGGACCCGGGGATTCTTTTTTCTGACATACAAAGCGCCGATGCCCTTAGGCCCATAAATCTTATGCGCGCTAAAAGACATGAGATCGATGCCCATCTCTTGCACGTTGACCGGGACCTTTCCGACGCCTTGAGTCGCATCGCAGTGGAAGAGGATGCCCTTTTCTTTTGCGATCTTTCCAATCTCCTTGATCGGGTTGATCGTCCCGATTTCGTTATTCGCGAACATGATGGAGATGAGAATAGTTTTGTCGGTGATGGCGTTACGGACGTCTTCCGGGTTCACCATGCCGAACTTATCGACCGGGAGGTAGGTGACCTTCACGCCGCGCTTGGTTTCCAGTGTCTTGGCCGTGTCCAGCACCGCGCGATGTTCGGTGGACGACGTAATAATGTGATCGCCTTTCTCGTGATACATCTCGACGACGCCTTTGAGCGCCAGATTGTTCGACTCCGTTGCGCCGCTCGTGAAGACGATTTCCTTGGCATCTGCATGAATGAGCTTGGCGATCTGCTTGCGGGCGGCCTCGACGCCTTCTTCGGCTTCCCATCCGAACGCGTGGTTCCGGCTGGCGGCGTTCCCGAACTTTTCCGTGAAATAGGGCAGCATTGATTCCAGCACCCGAGGATCCATCGGGGTGGTCGAATGGTTATCCAGGTAGATCGGGAACTTCATCGCTCGACTCCTTGTTGTTCCGTCGCGACGGATTGAATGGTGATGAGAGGGGTGCCCCCAAGCATATCTTGCAATGTCATGTTATTCAGAAGCTGATAGATGCTGTTCTGGATTTTCAGGAGCGGGGTCCTGATGTTACAGTGCTCGCGCTGCATGCAGGCATCACCGTCTTTCTCGTGTGAGCAATCCATGATGCCGAGGGGCCCTTCCAGACTTTCGAGTACCTGGGCGATCGTGATCTCCCGCGGATTCTTGCCGAGCAGATAGCCGCCCTTGGGGCCGTTATGGCTCTCAATGATTCCGCTCTTGGAGAGGGTCTGAAGGACTTTGGCAAGTAATTCGACCGGAATATGATATTCCTCGGCGATTTCTTTTGTATTCACCACTCGAGCATGGGCAACATCGCCATATTGGTTGGAGGCAATGTGTTGCAGTGCCATCAATCCGTAATCTGCCTTTTTGGATAATTTCAACATGGCCTATTGCCGATCTTTAAAGTCGGAGACTATAATGATCTCCGATCAAATAGGTCGTATAAAAGCTATCACGTGATCTTTTGAACTGTCAAGGGCGAGCCGAGCCAAGGAAAAGAAAGAGGTGGCTTCCCCTGTGTGATTGGCAGCTGATTGGCTGGTCACCGTCCATTTCACCTCTCATCGAAAAGAAATTGAACAGAAAAGGGGCTACGCACCATGGGTGGAACAAATCCCTATATTGAAAAAGCCGACGTGGATTTACCGTCGAAAGCGTATACCGTCACCTTCATTTTCCCGGACAAGACCGAAAAGAAGGTGGAAGTGCAGCCGGACAAAATTCCTTATGGTCCGACGGGGTTACCGGGTAGCATACTGGACATCGCCATGGGGAACGACATCGACCTCGAGCATGTGTGCGGAGGAGTCTGCGCCTGCTCCACGTGCCATGTCATGGTGAAGAAGGGGCTGGAGACGTGTAATGAGGGAACAGATGATGAGTTCGATCAGTTAGACGAGGCTCCCGCCACGACGTTGCAATCCCGACTCGGCTGCCAGTGTGTGCCGAATGGAACGACAGACGTCACCGTGGAGATTCCGGCCATCAATAAGAATCTGGCGAAGGAAGGGCATTAATCCGAGGGGGAAGCCAGGGCCGGTTTCAGTCGTACGTTTCGAGTTTCACTTCCCGCCGATCAAATCCCAGGTCCATAAACAGGCTGCGCAAGGGGCGGGCAAACGCTTTGATCCCGGCGATCATGGGCGTCACTCGGGTGCCGTTTCCAGCAAGCTGTTTGATCGCCTCCACCGTGCCTGCATGGCCCTCCGGGGCCTCGCTCACAAACGGCAAATACCGGAAATTGGAGTGGCTCGCGGCCAGAGTCCTGAATTCTTCATGGTATAGCTGCTCGCTGGTGTTCGGTGCGTGGGCAATCAGGGTGGTCGAGGGCAGGGTATCCTGCTCTGCCAGCGCGCGGATCATGCAGCGGAGCGGGACGAGGCCTGAATAACGACCGATCAGTAGCAGATGCTGCGTTTTTGGCTCGGGCAGCACGAAGTGGCCGTAAGGGCCCGAGAGAGGGAGACGATCGCCCGGCTTGAGCGACGAAAGATAGCCCGACCCTTTACCCCCCGGAACCTGATCGAAAACCAGTGTGAGATGCCCTCTGGAGCGCGGAGGCTCTGCCAGGGAATAGGCGCGATTCAACGGCGGATGGTCCCCGACCGGCAATTGCAAGGAGATCCATTGGCCGGGTTTGAATGACAGAGGAGACTCGACCGGGCGGAGGACGAGTTCCGTCGTATGGGGTGTCAGCGCAGTGAGCGAGACGACTTCAGCAAGTTGTGTTGGTTCAGCCATGGACTGTTCTTAACAAAAACGGATTCAGAATGGAACAGCCCAGTTCTGTACATCGTTTCGATGCCATGGTATAGATAGGCCCCCGTTAATTTTTTCCACACACTACGGTGACGCGATGAGTCAGGTCAGGGTTCGATTTGCGCCCAGTCCGACCGGCTTCCTCCATATCGGCGGGGTGCGAACGGCCTTGTTCAACTGGCTGTTTGCGCGGCAGCAGAACGGCGTATTTATTCTCCGCATCGAAGATACTGATCAGGATCGGTCGACCGACGAATCGATTCAAGCCATTCTCGATGGTATGCGCTGGGTCAAGCTCGATTGGGACGAAGGTCCTTTTCGGCAGACCGATCGGATGGAGCTTTATCGAAGCCAGGCCATGCGGTTGTTCGAGCAGGGCCAGGCCTACTGGTGTGTGTGCACGCCGGAGGAACTGGACGCTCGCCGGAAGGAAGCGGAAGCCAAGGGGGGATCGCCCAGATATGACGGCCGGTGCCGGAATCTGGGGTTGGCCAAACCAACCGGTGACGCGGCGCTCCGGTTCAAAGCTCCGCATGACGGACAGACCGTGGTCGATGACCTGATCAAGGGTCGGGTGGTGTTCGATAATCAGATTCTGGATGACGTCATCATTCTCAGATCAAATGGCTTTCCCACCTATAACTTCTCCGTGGTGGTGGATGATGCCTTGATGGGCATTACGCATGTAGTTCGTGGGGACGACCACCTCACCAATACGCCGCGACAGATTCCCATTTTTCAGGCACTGGGGTTTCCGCTTCCGCGTTTCGGCCATTTGCCGATGATTCTGGGGTCGGACAAAACGCGGCTGTCGAAGCGTCACGGCGCGACCTCGATCATGGCCTACAAGGAAATGGGCTACCTGCCGGACGCCATGGTTAACTATTTGGTCCGGCTTGGGTGGTCGCACGGAGATCAAGAGCTCTTTTCGAGAGAAGAACTGATCGAAAAATTCTCCTGGAAGAATGTCCAGACTTCTCCCGCTGTCTTCAACCCCGACAAGCTGTTGTGGCTCAATGCCGAATACCTCAAGACCAATCCACCGGAGCAGATCGCGCAGGCATTGGTGCCCTTATTGGAAGAGGCCGGTCTTAAGGACGAAGTTCGATCTGTGTCCACTGAATGGCTCGCGCAGCTGGTGGTTTTGGTGAAGGAGCGAACCAAAACGTTGGTTGAAATGGTCCATTGGGCGAGGCCCTACTTCGGGGAGGCGGTTGTGTTTGATGAAGAGGCGGCGAAAAAATTCCTCACGCCGGCCCATGCTCCCATGTTGACCAAGTTGGTGGAACGATTCGAGGCGTTTCCTGCCTTCTCCAAGCACGAGTGGGAAGAAGCGTTCAAGAAACTGGTCGAGGAAGAGGGGATCAAAATGGGACAACTGGCCCAGCCGGTGCGGGTCGCGTTAACCGGTCGGACGGCGAGCCCCGGCCTCTTCGAAGTGATGGATGTCCTTGGCCGGGACCGTACCCTACGGAGGCTGCGCCGAGGGATTGAACAAGCCTCCCGATCCTGAAATCTGCTCAGTCAAGAATCGGCATCGATCTTGACGCAATGGAGAAGCTTATATTACTGTGTGGACCGGTTGGGGGATCGTCTAGCGGTAGGACGTCAGTCTCTGGATCTGACTACCTAGGTTCGATTCCTAGTCCCCCAGCCAAAATCTTTTCCACGCTTTGCTCTTCAGCTCGATGTCTCGGTTCCATACCGCGCTGGGGGATCGTCTAGCGGTAGGACGCCAGCCTTTGGAGCTGGCTACCTAGGTTCGATTCCTAGTCCCCCAGCCATAATTTCTATCCACGATTTCAATAACTTGCGAAGCATCCACATCCAGCCTTAATTTGTGAGCCTAGAACAGGTCACGGTTTTGGTCACGGTTAATCGCCTTGAGGATGGGGCGGTCATCATCGTTAGCTCCCACTCGTACAAGAAACATGTCTCTCCTGCCTCCAGATCTTGATTAAGCCTTTCCAGCAAGTCCGGGGTCACTCATCCCTTCGACAAGCTCGACGATTTGATTTGAATCAAGCTAGGAGGGTTCTCATCTCTGTCTCGAGGCTGTCCGTGAAGTCCTGGCGGATACGTCTCCTCCAGCCATTTCACAAAGCCCATTGCTGTCTCGGAGTTGTCGGCACAACGGCATCCCTGGCTAGTCTGAATTAATGAGGCGTACTGCTCAAGAAAGTTGGGTGCGTTTTCACCAAAATAGAAGAAATAGTCTGAGATGAATACTCTTGGGTAGCGCGTGTCTTGCTCAATCTCCTTCGGGCTCCTATGGGAGAAGGCTGTTCCCTGCTTCCATCGGCCATTGTCGTCGCGGAAGTAAATATTGTCACCACAGCAGTGTTGCCAGTCGACCGCGCTTGCCTTTTTCTTTTCAAACCGTGGGTCTCGGTAATATTTATCGAAGTCGAGGACCTCGGAAACACGCATGGCATAGATTAGCTTGTGCCCTTTGTTAGCCGAGCTGTTTCCCAATAACCAGTCACCCTCTTGAAGTCGCAAGCCCTGGTGGTTCGGTGTGCAAGCAGCTAGAGTGCAGATCCCCCAGAAAGGGTTCGGAGCGAATCCGCTGTCACACACGACCTGACGTTGGTCCCGTAACGAGGCAGTCTTTAACTAGGACAGAGGGCTTCTTCGACAATCGATTGTCCCTGACGTTGTGCGACAAACTCATTCGGGGTCAGGTGCCCGAGTGAGCTGTGAGGGCGGTGGTGATTGTAATCCATCCGCCACGTTTCGATGATCGCTTGGGCTTCGGCCAGCGAGGCGAACTGGTGGACGTTCAGACACTCGTCGCGGAGCCGTCCGTTAAACGATTCAATAAAGGCGTTTTCCACGGGCTTGCCGGGGCGAATAAAGTCGAGCTGGACGCCCCGCCGATAGGCCCAATCTTCCAAGGCGCGCGATTGGAATTCCGTTCCATGATCGACGGTGATGGAGCGAGGCCCCTGGCCCTCCGCGAGGACGCGATCAAGCACCTGGCTGACCGTCTCTCCCGTCATTCGGAATCTCGCCTCTAGCACCGGACTGCAGCGACTCCAGTTATCCACCACCGTCAAGATTCGAAATGGCCGCCCGTCGGCCAGGGTATCATGGACAAAATCCATGCTCCAGCGCTCGGTCGGCCCGGTTGGACTCGGGGCCGGCCCACGATGCAGGGCGATGTGTTTCCGGCGCCGCACCCGCATGCGCAGCTGTAACCCATCCAGGCGATACAATCGTCGGACGCGCTTCCGATTGATCAGCCAGCCCTCACGCCGCAGCAACACCCAGATCCGCTGATAGCCGAATCGCGGTCGGGCATGGGCCAGATCCCGAATGCGGAGCCGGAGGGCCGATTGATCCGTGGCGCGACTGGTTCGATACCACGAGGCCCGCCCGAACTGCGCCAACCGACAGGCCCGCGCACAACTCACCGAGAAGGTGTCCCGGAACCAGTGGGCCAGTTCTCGACGGCGAGCGGGCCTTAGACTTTTTTTCGCAGGGCCTCCGAGAGCATGTGCTTGTCGAGCGAGAGATCGGCCACGAGCCGTTTCAACCGACTATTCTCTTCTTCCACCTGCCGCAGCCGACGGAGTTCGCTCACGCCCAGATGCGCGTACTTCTTTTTCCAGGTGTAGAAGGTGGCTTCGCTGACGCCGAGCTGCCGACAGAGGTCACCAACCGGGGTCCCACTCTCGGCTTGTCGGATGGCATAGACGATCTGCTCTTCCGAGAATCGTGACCGCTTCATCGATCCACTCCTTTCGCAAGGGACCGTCGAAGCCGCCATCGTACTCTAGTTTAGAAGCGCTGTCGTTTCCTGGGGAGACGTCAGAACATAGCGGATAATATTTCGAGCTTCACAGTGTCGTCTAACTTTTTGGCTTTTTTATTAGTATCTCACGAGCTAGGTTTTCTGCTGCCTTCATCTTCGATGACCATCCCCAGGAGCCAAATATTTTTTGATTACCATCGATAATACTTGAGCGAAGTATCTCATCAGCCTTTTCGTGCGAGACATTGCCCTTGATGATCAAGGCCTTTCTCAGAGTCTTTGCGTTCTCGGAGAGTGCTGTAATACGTGTCCAGTGAGCGTATAGGGACTCTGCATTTAAAGAGGTTTGTTCGTTTGATTTCTGCCACCTCTCCAACTGCTGTATGACTGTTTTAATGCCTTCTATGGCGTTTTGCATTTCAAAGTAGGCGACAACCGCATCCTGTGGCATCTGTGAAAGAAGATTTAGCGGTATGTTGTAGGTTTCAAAGTAATCAGAAATGCTTTTGAGGTCCATATCCTTGCGCGGCCATATAGGATCGTTCGTCCCATTCTCCCGCATGTGTTCGATCAAGGCTGCTGCGATGAGGGCACACCAAGCTTGAGTATCGCTGAGCTTGCTGTCAGATGATTTTATTTTGTCGAGATCTTCTTGCAGGTATTTGCCGTAAACGCTTTCATAGATTTCCCCTATTTTTTTTACTACTGCCTCCGCAGCCACAAACGGGGTTATTTGAACCATATATACAAATGCTAGTCTCTCCTCCTCTTCCCTGCGACGCCTTTTGGCGAGTTTCTGCTGCACCACATAGCTGAGACAGGCTGTCATTATTGACCCAAAAAGAGCTGCGGTTATCGCTGTAAGATTTGTCAGCCCCGACGCTATAGCCGTAAGGGCTGAGGCTATCCCTTGGCCAATATCCGGACCTGGCATTAAACGTTTCCTCGTTGGAGGGTCATTGTTGAGCGTTTGAAATAAATCTGGTCCCGGTTTTGGTCACGGTTCGGTCCCGGTTTTGGCCACGATTACAGGTATGTCTTCATCTCTACTGGTCCGCATCGCCAAATAGGCAACCGTTTGTTCTGCAAAGATAAAATGGCCATCAGTGACGTTTAATAGCTATCAGTCGCTAGGGTAACTCGTGCGACTTTGGAGCTGGCTACCTAGGTTCGATTCCTAGTCCCCCAGCCAATTTTCTTGCGTCACGAACTCTGCACGGTCTGTGCGCGTTTCTCATCCAACTCCGCCCAGCGGGCGTAAAGCCGTTCCACTTTAGCCTGAGCCTCCACCAAAGCCTCGCTACGTGCCTGTAATTCCCCGGCATTCGACACCACCGCCGGATCCTGCAGGGCATCCTGGCAGCTCGCGACCAGCTCTTCTGCTTTCAGAATACTGTCTTCGATCGTGCCCCATTCCTTCTGTTCCCGATAACTGAGTTTCTTAGGCTTGCGAAGCGTCGCACCCCCTGTCACTTGGTCGATCGTGGAGGCGGCGGCGGTCTCCTCGTTCGTGCCTGTCTCAGACTGAGCGGCCCGTTCCTGCGCATTTTCCCATTGGGCGTAATCGGCAAACCACTCCAGCCGACCGGTGCCATCCAGGGCCAGGAGAATAGTGGAGACGCGATCCAGCAACCACCGATCATGGGTGACCAGCACCAATGCCCCGGGAAATTCGAGCAGGCTGTCTTCCAGCACATCGAGTGTTGGAATATCCAAATCATTGGTCGGTTCGTCGAGAATGAGCAGGTCGGCCGGTTGCAACATCAATTGGGCAATCAGCAGTCGTGCCTGTTCACCGCCGGAAAGCCGGGAGACCGGAAGATCCAGTTGTTCAGGTCGAAAGAGAAAGCGTTTCGCCCAGGACGCGAGATGGACTGAGCGGCCCTGGTAGACGACCGCATCGCCGCCTGAAGGTGCCAGCGCGCGTCGCAGCGGAGCCTCTTGATCCAGTGACTCACGGTGTTGTTCGAAGGAAACGATACGCAGCCCGTCGGCGCGCACAATGGTGCCTGAGTCCGGCTCCAGCGTGCCTGCCAGTAATCGCAGCAGGGTGGTCTTCCCGCTGCCGTTGGGGCCAAGCAGGCCCAGGCGTTGACCGGGCCCGAGGAGCAGGTCAAGATTCGTCACGACGGGTGTGCCGTTGAAACTCTTCGCGACCTGCTCCGCGACCAGGAGTTGTTTGGACTTTCGCCCTGATGCGGAGAAGTCGATGCCGATCGACGACTGCGCGGCGCGGGACTCGACCTGGTCCAATTCCTCGATGAGTTTGCCCGCCGACTGAATGCGGCCCTTGGCTTTGGTCGTGCGGGCTTTGGGGCCTCTGCGCAGCCATTCCACTTCCCGTCGGACGCGATTGGCCAGCGACGATTGATAGTCGGCCTGCGCCTGGAGTGCGGCATCCCGTTGCTCCAGAAAGTCGCTGTAGCGGCCGCGGGCTTCAAAGCGGCCCTCGGGATAGCAGCGATTCAGTTCCACCATGCGCGACGCGATCGATTCCAAAAACCGACGGTCGTGGCTGATCACAAGAAACGCCTTGGCCCGATTTCTCAACAACCGCTCAAGCCATAGGATTCCCTCGACATCCAAATGGTTAGTCGGTTCGTCCATGAGCAGCACATCCGGCTCGAGCAGCAAGGCCTGCGTGATGGCCAATCGCTTGCGCCAGCCTCCGGAGAGGGTGTCAACGCTCTGTTCTGGATCGGGGAAGGTGCCGATGCTCAGCGCCCTGGCGATCCGGCCGCCTTCTTCGTGAGGGTCACGCCCCGCTGTTGTGAGCGTTTCCTGCAAGACGTGTTCGATGCTGTGGCCGGCAGGAAAACTTGGTTCCTGTGGCACATACCCGACGCGGGTATGCCCGCGCAGGGTGCGGCTACCTTGGTCGGGCGATTCGAGCCCGGTCAGGATTTTGAGCAGCGTGGATTTGCCGGACCCGTTGGGGCCGATCAGGCCGACGTGATCACCCTCGCACAAGGCCAGGGTCAGGTTTGCAAACAGGGCTCGCACCCCGTAACTTTTACTGATCGATTCACAACTCAACAGAACGTTCGGGGCCATACCTGGGTACCTCTCTCGCGACATGGAAAGACTGCAGTATACGGTGCGGGGATGGCTCGGGGCTAGCAGGCACGGCGGGCAGCGGATCGCCGTGCTATCTGAGCGGAATAAAAAAGTCGTATGCGGGCGGCGAGTGTGACGGTTAGTGAGCGGTCTTGGCGCGTCCCCTGCGAAGCCGATGCTGAAAGCAGACCGGGCAGAGATGGTAGCCCCCCTGTGTCGACGTATGAAATGACTCCATCTTGGCGGTGCCGCAATCGAAGCAGCGAGCCTGGGTCACGATGGAACGCGGCAGGGGGGGCGTGGTATCGATGCGCTGAAGTTGATCGTGCAGCCGACGTACGGAGCGGTGAATGTTCACAAGGAGTGGTTGCACCTCGGTCGCTGCGCCAGGGATTGCGGCTTCCAGCCGTAAGAGGCGCTCTCGGAATGAACCGCAGTCTACTTGATGCTCTTCGCTGCCAGACCCTGTCACCATCGTCGTAACTCCTTTGGCGGTCATGAAGTGATCAACTGCGCGAGGAGTGATTCTCGTTCATCGCCAGGAGAGGGTTCAAGGCTGCCGAAGGCTGGCGCACCAGTACTTTGCGGGGGACTGTGGGAGCGGCTGAATTGAAGGGGGAGCGAACCGGGTCAGCGCGCGGTTTGAGCTTTCTCAATCTTGGCCCAGGCGTCTTTGAGCGTAACGGTTCGGTTGAATACCAGCTTGTTCGGCGTAGAATCGTGGTCGGCACAGAAGTAGCCGACGCGTTCAAATTGGACATTGGTGCCGGGGGCGATTGATGACAGGCTGGGTTCCACTTTACACGCCGACAGCCGTTCCAGAGAATGAGGATTCAGGTGTTGTGTCCAATCTTGGTCTGGGGGGATCTTTCCCGGGTCCGTGAGCATAAGGTTCTCATAGAGCCGTATTTCCGCGTCTACGGCATGGGCAGCTGACACCCAATGGATCGTCGCCTTCACTTTCCTCTGCGCCTGGGCTCCGCCGCTTTTTGTTTCCGGGTCATAGGTGCAGCGGAGTTCCGTCACTTCACCGGTGGCCGGGTCCTTCACGACGCCGACACAGGTGATGATGTAGGCATACCGCAACCGCACCTCGCGGCCTGGCGCAAGGCGGAAGAACTGCTTGGGCGGATCTTCCTTGAAGTCCTCCTGGTCGATATAGAGGACGCGGGAGAAGGGTAGCTGACGGGTTCCGGCCGAGGGATCTTCAGGATTGTTGACGGCATCAAGGTGCTCGACTTGGTGTTCAGGATAATTTTCGATCACGAGGCGCAAGAGTCGAAGCACGGCCATTACCCGGGGGGCGCGCTTGTTCAAGTCTTCACGGACAAAGTGTTCAAGCAGCTGCATTTCGACAATGGCCTCCCGTTTCGCCACGCCGATGGCCTCGCAAAACGCGCGCAGGGCCTCGGGAGTAAAGCCGCGGCGGCGTAGCCCTTTGAGCGTGGGAAGGCGCGGATCGTCCCATCCGTTTACCAGCTTGCGTTCAACGAGATCGAGCAATTTTCGCTTGCTCATGACCGTAAAGGTGACATTCAATCTGGCGAATTCGATTTGTTGAGGCCGCTGGGGCGTGTCGCATTGTGCGACGACCCAGTCGTAGAGCGGCCGATGGTCTTCGAATTCCAAGGTGCAGATCGAATGGGTGATGCCTTCGATCGCATCGGACAGCGGGTGGGCGAAATCATAAGCCGGATAGATACACCAGGTCTGGCCGGTGCGGTAATGAGCCACATGGCGGATGCGATACAGCACCGGATCGCGGAGATTGATGTTCGGCGAGGCCATGTCGATTTTGGCGCGGAGCACATGCGTGCCGTCGGGGAATTCTCCCGCCCGCATCCGGCGAAACAGATCCAGGTTTTCCTCGACGCCCCTGGCGCGAAAGGGGCTGGCTTGGCCCGGTTCGGTGAGGGTCCCTCGGTACCGGCGCATCTCGTCGGCCGTCAGGCTGTCGACGTAGGCGAGGCCTTTCTTGATGAGGGCCTCGGCGTATTGGTAGAGGCGTTCGAAGTAGTCTGAGGCGAAGAACATCTTGTCGCGCCAGTCGAACCCGAGCCAGCGGACATCCTCCTGAATGGCCTGCACGTATTCAGGATCTTCCGTCGTCGGATTGGTATCATCCATGCGGAGATGGCAAATCCCTCCCGGTTGCTCATTGGCAATGCCAAAGTTCAAGCAAATCGATTTGGCATGACCGATGTGGAGATAGCCGTTCGGTTCCGGTGGAAAACGGGTGACGACGCGGCCGCCATGTTTGCCGGCGGCGCGATCGGCCGCGACGATCTCGCGGATGAAGTCTGAGCGTGCAGGAGGTTCCGGCGTGATGGACATGGTGGTCGCTGTTCCGTTGTGACAGAGATGATGAAACGTGCATGGTTCTATCACAGAACGGCGGGGTTGGAGAAGAGGCTTGGTGTGATGCCCGTGCCGAGTGGATTTTCTCTGGATCGATCAGGGCGAGTATTTTAGAATCAATTTTTTATGTCAGGTTTCCTGACCCGTGGTGATTCAGTGAGGGGGATTGGACGATGCGCCGTCAACGAATGCTTCTGGTGCTTGTGGTGCTGCTTGGCATGGGCGGAATGGATTGGGTCCAGGCGGAACAGCCGGCCTCGCCTGAATCCTGTCGCACCCAGCCATTTGAGACCAAGATGGAATGCTACCAGCAGCATCTGGAAACGGTGCTGCAGGCGGAAGGTACCGAGCAGGCGCTGACGGCCTTGGAGCAAATCACAGCACAAGACCCTGAGGCCCTGCGCGAGGCGCATCCGCTCGTGCATCACGTCGGCCAACGGTCGTTCGCGCGATACGGAACGGCGCCGCTCGCGCTGTCGCATTGCCGGGATGTGTTTTGGTCCGGTTGTTACCATGGGGTACTGCAGGCGTTTCTGAGCAGTCTTCCCGCCGTGGAGCCTCAGCATATCCTGCCCCTCTGTCCCGTCAGCGAGACCGTCTCGGCCTATTCGTTTCAGCGGTACAACTGTCTCCATGGATTGGGCCATGGCCTGACCATTCAATTTCGTTACGATGTGCTCAAGAGTCTGGCCTTTTGCGATGCGTTGCCGGGGAGTTGGGACCGGGAGTCCTGCTATGGCGGCGTGTTTATGGAGAACATCGTGACTTTCCAGCAGGCACGACGGGCGCAACCGGCCGGCGAGCATCATCACCATGAGGCGACCAGTTTTCTGAATCCTCAGGATCTGTTATATCCCTGCTCCGTGCTGACGGAAAAATATCTGCGCGCCTGTTACCTGATGCAGACCTCTGCCGTGCTGACCTTTCTGAATTACGATTTCGCGCAGGCGTTCACGCAATGCGCCCGCGTGGAAGGGGAGCATCAGACGACCTGTTATCGAAGTTTGGGTCGCGATATCAGCGGCTACACGTTGCGCGATGCCGTGCGGGTGAATGAGCTATGCCGGTTGGGGCAGGGCGATCAGATCAAGCAGTGCTTCATCGGGGCCGTGAAAGATTTCATTCTCACCGACGCCAACCCCGACCCGGGCCTGGCGCTGTGCCGCAGCCTGGACGAACCGTTCAAAAGAGACTGCTATGCCACCGTGGGTGAGATGGTGGTGCCCCTTTTCGACGATCACAATAAACGTGTGCAGGCCTGCCATCGAGGCGAAAACGAATACGTCGACGCATGCCTGGCGACCGCCACGGCGTTTTAGTCACCCGCTACGCACATTCAGCCCCGGTTTGACCGTATCCTGTCACATGTGATGCGCTTTGCGGACTCAGGTTCGGACGAACGACGAGTCCTGGCCAGCCTACACCTTCGCACGATAGTGATCGAGGCGAGCTAGCTATTGGGCGTTGCCGGCAGTTGGATCACGTTGAAATCTTTTTGCGCGACCACGCTGCTGTTCATGCGCAGGCGGAACTCGTAGCGACCCGGGGCGGGAAACAGGAGGGCGGGAATGTTGATGCCGAAATCAGAAATCTGCAAGCGGTTGCCGATGATGATATCGGGTAGCGCCGCCCGACACACCAGTTGATCGGTATTCACATACACGAGGTCGATCTCGAAGCGGTACGTTCCCTCGGCGTCGGTCATGCAGAAGTAGAGGCCCAGGTGATGATGTTGAAAGGGGAAGGTCGGTGCCTGCAGGTGGGTGAAAATGCCGATCAGGGACTTTTTCTTGGTAAGGCTGTCCTCGATGACGGAGTCGCAGACCAGGAAGGCCTGAACGCTGGGATTCGGACCGTCGGTCATGGAATCCGGCCCTCTTCAGCCAAGGACCGCCGTGCCGCCGCGCGCCTCGAACACATCACCGAATAGCGTGTGGGTGGATCCGACGCGGCAGAAGTGTGAGGTGATCTCGATGAGTTGCCCGCGGTGAGAATAGAATTTGCCCGTTGCCACATGGATCTTTTCACCCGGGGCCACGGCTGCTTCCAGGACCGTCTCGCCGGTTTCCTGATCCGTCACCTTGAGCCAGGGCAGGTTGGGAAAGAGGGTCGGCGGGGAATCGCTCGTGTTGAGGGAAAAGCGGTTCCCGTCGTTGAACGCCCAGCGGTTGCGACGGAGGTGCGCCACATGGTTGCCGCTGCCGTCGTATAAGTCGATGGTGAGCAGGATGCGATCCTGCTCCGGCGCGAGTTCCAGGACGAGTTGCTCCTTGCCCTGAACGCGAATGACTCCGTTGGTGTTGCGGAAAATGTTGGAGCCGAGCCGGATCTCCAGACGGTGTTTGTGCCGCTCTGCTTCGGCCTCGTGGGAAGGGTCAGGTTTGCGTAGTTCCATGCGTAGAAATCTGGGGCGACCTGAGCACCAGTTGAGCGACACATTCGGCCATACATGCTTGCCTGCGCAAGTGGGAAGCAAGGTAGGCCCTTAGGGGAGCGCTGTCAAGTCTGTTCTAGCGTTGAACTACGGTGTAGCGGGGCCTTCACGGTCGTCGGAGTCGGTTGCCGTTACGCAGACGGTGACTTCTTGCTCTGTCTGATTCGGCATGGGAATCGTAATCACCTGGGAAACAGGCGCTCCGCCGGTCTTTTGTGCCGCCGGGACGACCTTGGCGATCACGGGCCCATCCCCGGCATTGTAGTAAATGGTGGTGTAGGCGAGGTTGGTCAGGGGTTTGCCGTCGGTGCCGGTGGTGGGTTCAGTATAGGCGACCGTGATAGTGGATTTGGGCGGCTTCACACGCACTTTCGTGGCGCTTCCGCATTTGGTCCAAGCGCTCGAGTAGGGAGGCGCGATCGTGCCTTCCAGAAAACTTGCCCCACAGCCGGCTAGCGTGAGCAGGGCGGGAAGCAGGCCGACGACGAGCAGGGCTTTGGAGTCGAGAGATTGACGATGCATCGGCGTACTTTAGGCTAATTTAAAAGGCTCTGCAAGAAGGGCTGGTTGATCCCCCATCCCGCCCGATGATGGGCAGCCTCTAGTCAGTCGCGGTGACTTGCTGTTTGAAAAGCCAAAACCCGCTATGGTACAGTCCTGGTCTTTCCGCTGCGTTTGGACTGCTTCTCCGGTCCCATCGTCTAGCTTGGCCTAGGACGGAGCCCTCTCAAGGCTCAGACACGGGTTCAAATCCCGTTGGGACCACCAACCTTTCCCCTGGTCTTCTAACGAGTTAGCGATATTTCGGTCCTCGACCTTGTCTCGGGTCAGACCCTCATAGGACAAGTTGTAGGACAAAATCGGCGCCGTATACGTAGTTTCGAGCTGCATCACGGCGTCGCGTGGGCGATGCCACTGATGGCCGAAAGCATTGGCGAACCAATTGGCGAATACGAGCCCCTCGATCGTTGCAACTTCTGGGCGAAGCGCCCGATAAGCCAGGTGGCTCAGTGGGAGCTCCCTCGGGGTGCCCTTCAGGCGCGTGCCGGAAGAGTCTTTAGGAAGACTTTCGTCACCTCTTCCAAATTTCTCTGCCGTTTGATAAGCCGTTAGACATGCTGTCGCTGTTATCTCTGCCTTCTGCCCTTTGCGTGTTCATCGCTTCGTTGCTCAGTCTCATCGTAATCTCATATCGCTTGCAGCATCAGGGTTTGGAATTGTGGCATGCAGGAGGTGTAGGCGGTATTCTCATCGCTGTCTTCTGTCTTTCCTGTGTTTTTTTGGGCTGTCAGTACCGACATGCTCGTCACACCGCTTCTAAATCGTTTACTCTTGTCCTGGCGACGACGGGCATTGCTCTGGTACTGCTGTTTCTCGTGGCCGAGGTAATGATACGTGTCATAGCCGAAGAGACTCCTGAGGAAACGTTCGTGGGGAATATCGTCCTGTTGCCGAGAGAATGGCCGCGCGTGCAGGCTCACCGGCGTACAGAGTGGGAAAGGTCCAGTCATGAATCCGGAATATTTGAGCCAGATGAGACCCTCGGTTGGACGATAGGACGGAACCGGAAGGTGATCGGAAGTTTCGGGGAAACGTACCTCAGTGATGCCTATGGGCTCCGAACCTCAGCGAGTAAAAGTGACTCCAAAGAACAGGCACCCGCTTTCCGTATCGCCATCGTTGGCAACTCGTATGCCTATGGGCTAGATGTTAGTTACGAGGAAACTTGGGGCCATCAGCTCGAGGCCAGAATCGGTCGGCAGATACACGTTTTGAACTTTGGAGTGCCCGCCTATGGTCTAGATCAGTCCTATCTCCGTTACCTGCGAGACGTCCGGGATTGGCATCCTGATATCGTGATTTTAACTCTGATCAGTCACGATCTTGTACGGAGCGGCTTCGTTTATTATGTAATTGGATTCTTAGGTGGCAGGGTGCCTGGAGCCAAGCCGAGATTCACATTAGTCGACGAGGCACTTACTCCGCTCAATCTTCCGTTGCCATCTCCACAACAGATCTATTCCACTCCATCCATTACAGACTTGCCGTTCGTGGAATTCGATGCAGCCTACCGTCCTGCCGACTGGAAGTGGCATCTCTATCAATATTCTTATCTGCTTCGATTCGCGATCTCATGGAATCCCAAGTTTCTGTGGTATGAGCTGGACACAGATGTCCGGAAGGTGGACAAGGCAATCCTCCAATCATTCGTTCATACTGTCCAGACAACAGGGGCAACGCCCCTAGTGGTCTTTCTGCCGGAATATGGTGAATTTCGAAATTCGGCTCGTGCACCTTCTAACCGTGAGCTGTTGGGCAGACGAGTGGTGCAAGAAGCAGGAGTACCGTTTCTGGATCTTACGACCTGTTTGGAATCGGTACATGAGGCTAGCCGATTTACCGCGGGTTGGCACTATACCCCTGCGGCTAATAGCGCGGTGGCGGAGTGCCTTGACGAAGAAGTATCAACACTTGTTGAAGAAATTCTTGGCCGGAAGTCCGGAGCTAAAAGTGCTCCTCCCCGAGAGCCTGCAGAGATTGCGGAGAAAGCTGGGTAATAGTGGATAGGTGCTGTTTGGGTTCAATCCCGTTGGAACCACCAACCTTTCCCCTGATCTTCTGCAGAGTTGCCTCACTTCCCGAGATCGGCCGCCTCCCGGCCTTGCCCCTCGATAGGATAACTTATAGGACAAATTCTATCCGTAGGTGCGGTTTCGAGTTGTGCAACCGCGTCTCGGAGCTAGATGTCCCAGGCTGATCAGGCTCGACTGCGCTGTCTCTGGTTATCTCGAAAAGCGTACCCCGCACCTGAGGTGGAGTGAACGGATTCTGTGTCCGGATGCGTGTGCAGCGCGTTTGGTCTTCGGGGATATTTCAGTCGAGAAGAGAATTATTTGTCTGCCCACGCTTTCCAGTCATTGACCGTCGCTTTCGTCATCGCGTTGGTGGCCATGCGAAGCCAATTTGCCTTGCGCCTGGACAGGTCGCGCTGAACTGCGTGGATTGTCTTCCGACTTCCCAGGTGGATATTGGCTGTTTCCCAGCCCATTGCATACAGCAGGCGGCCCTCATCCCGTTTCTTCGGTAGCGAGGTTAATTCAATGCGAGTGCAATATGGTGACAATCGTCGAATCAGCCAATTGTTTTGTAGTCGCACAAAGGGATCGCAGCTCCGGATAGACTGATCAAGGATTGATTGGTACCAGATGATGTGTGGCGCAGCGGTGGGGTTCGCCTAGACACAGGCTGAGGGTGCAATCGCCTTAGCTTCCCGCGCGATCGTTCCTCCATGCCATTCAGTCAACGCCACATACCGTGGTCGTCCAAGGCTTCCCATGCCTGACACGCGATGGTGAAGGGTAAAGGAGAGGCTTGGTTCCGGCATTGACCGTTGGAGAGCGCGTCGCGTATGAGGGGGGATCGCGCCTTTCACAGGGGGAAGGGCGTGGAGTGTGCGCCAGAATCGCACCGGGTCTCGAAGGATGCTGGTTGCAATGTCTCGAAGCCAGGGATGGTTTTCTGCCAGGACGAAGGGCTGCCCCCTCGCCTTCAGTCCTTCCATGTATCCAGTGAGAATGGCGTCATATGCTGCTGTGGGTTTGATGGTCAGGTGGTCAGCGTTGATCGCCAACTTGGCGCTGACGACCAAACGTACGAGGTCGAGGGTATAGGGGAGCGGATAGACTTCATCAAAGTCATTGACGCCCCAGATGAGCCGGCCCTCAAAATCCCGCCAGGTCCCGAAATTCTCGACATGTAGATCGCCGACAGCCATCACCGTTGGGGCGCGTGCCGCTTCCGGGCAGCTCTGCGGCCACACCTGCATCCAACGATAAGACGTGGCGCGTAGGAAGGAGAAGGCATCCCGATGCATAAGGTTGTGTTTCAAGGCGAGGTTCGCGCGTACCAGCGAGAGGTGGTCTCCTAGCCATTGTTCGTACTGTCTGGTCGCCGGTTCAATCTTCATAGGTAGGGCAGGCAAGCGATTCGTTGAGCACAGGACAGAACCATTGGTCCGCAAGGAGTCTGCCCAGTCCTAAGAACGCTTTCATAGAGATTTCGCACTGTTGGCGGTGGCTGAAAGAATGACAGTACGCTTTCCTAGCCCCTCGGTCCACCCCTGTCCTTCCCCCCTAGAAAATTTTTGCGAGTGACGCATGATCGCCTTAGTCTATGCGATGGTCACGCGCCAATCGTGCTGTGACTGTCAGCCGTCCAGCGATACGGCCTCCATATCAATTCCATGGAGGCTGAGGCGGGGCAATGTGAGTCGATGTGGCGCAACATCGGTGTCCTCATGGCCAGGTGTCCTCCCCTGCATCTCAGGCGCGCGGTCGGGACAGTATAGCCTGTGCTTCAGAGCGGGCATCCAGGAGCCCGATGAATTGGATCCTTCATTACCGGTCAGGTTCTCCACATACGAGAGGCCTGCATCCCTAGCCTCGATACGGTCGAGGTTATAACTGCCGCCTGCGGGATAATCTGTTTTCCTCCAGGTCTTCTGACCGCCCCAAGCAGCCGGCGTTTTCCGAGATAGCGCAACAACAGTATCTCGCCCTCTTCGAGGCCGGAAAGTCTCTCTAGTTACGGTTGTAAAGGTGGTGCACAGTGACTTGAAGCCGTCAGCCTGTGGGGAGGATAATCGCTTCTTAATGACACAGCCCTCCCCCAGACTGCTGCTGCTCACGATTGTCGTCCTGGGAACCGGCCTGTACATCCTCGATCTTTATCTGCCGTTAGGCATCGGCAACGGAATGCTCTATGGCGGCCTCGTGGTGTTGTCCTTGGCATTGCCGGATCGCAAGCTGCCACTTCTCGTGGCAGCCACGTGCTCGGCGTTGGCCATCTCGGACGTATTTCTAGGGGTGAGGTTTCCCAATGTTCCGTTCTGGATGGGGATCAGCAATCGGTTATTTAGCTTGGTGGCAATCTGGTTTCCGGTCCTCTATGCCTTTCAGCGTCAGAAAATCGAAGCAGTCCTTCGCAACGCCCATACTCAGCTCGAGGTCCGCGTGGAAGAGCGTACGCGCGAGTTGGCGTTGGTCAATCAGGCTCTTATCGCGGAGATTCGGGAGCGAATGGAGACGGAGCGGTCCCTTCGGGAAAGCGAGTCCTCTTTGAAAGTGAGTCAGGGGGAGTTGCAGCACAGTCGCGAAGAACTCCGAGCGCTGGCTGGCCAACTGCTGACGGCACAGGAGGAAGAGCGCCGCCGCATCGCGCGTGATCTGCACGATGATGTCAACCAGCGATTGGCCATGTTGGCCATGGACCTCCGGCGTATTGAGAAGGGCGAAGCAGGAGATCTTGCCGCTATCGGGAAGATGGTGCGGTCGGTCACCGGACGATTGACGGCGGTGTCCGACGATGTTCGGCGGATGGCCTATCGGTTCCATCCGTCTATCCTGGACGACCTGGGGCTTATTAAAGCCGTCCGGCGCTTGATCGACGATTTTTCCGCCAGTACCGAGGTTCAAGCGATCTATGTCCATCACGATCCCGTGAGTTCTGTGCCGACCGACCTGGCCACCTGCGTCTATCGGATTGCGCAGGAGAGCCTGAACAATGTCGCTCGCCACGCCAAGGCGACCGAGGTGGAGGTGGAATTGATTTGTGATGAGGGCATGATTACTCTTTCGGTCCGGGACAATGGGGTCGGGTTTGATGCCTTGCAAGCGTCACAGGGACGGGGGCGTCTGGGATTGTTGAGCATGAAGGAGCGGGTGCGGTTGGTGCGAGGGAATTTGAATGTGTCGTCGTCGCCGGGGCGCGGGACGCACATCGAGGTCGGCGTGCCGCTGTCGGGGAGTGCCCATGCCTAAACCGCGTGTGCTGTTGGCCGACGACCATTCCTTGGTGCTCGAAGGGTTCCGCCGCATTCTCGATGACCAATGTGAGTTGGTGGGGATGGTCGAAGACGGCCGGGCCCTCCTGGAGGCGGCGGAGCGGGTCCATCCCGATATCGTCATTCTCGACGTCTCGATGCCTTTGTTGAACGGCATCGACGCCGCCACGCAGCTCAAGAAGGCCCATCCGTCGATGAAGGTTATCTTTGTCACCATGCATGCCGACGCCGACTACGTCCGTTCTGCGTTCGAGGCCGGGGCGTCGGGGTATTTGTTGAAGCGATCGGCGGTCGACGAGCTAGAGCAGGCCCTCCGATCGGTTTGGGCCGGGCACACCTATATCACCCCGTTGATCGCCAAGGATTTGCTGGACGTCTTGCTCACCGCCGGACCGGGCCAGTCACGACAAAAGAAAACGCTTACCTTTCGACAGCGTGAGGTGTTGCAGCTGTTGGCGGAGGGTCGAACGGTGAAGGACATCGCGCTCCGCCTCAAGATTTCGACGCGAACGGTGGAATTCCATAAAGCGCAAATCATGGAGCAGCTGAATTTCCGTACCACGGCGGATTTGATCAAGTATGCGCTGACGCACGGGTTTCTCGCTTCTTCCTAGCTCCTTTCTTGGATTCCGCATCGGCTCCCTAGCATGTCATGGCTACTCACACCTCGTAATTTTCCCTCCAAGACTATCGGGCTTTACGAGTTCCCCATCCTGGCGAGGTACATTACAAGGGAGCTCTTGGTGCAAGAAGCCGTCTTGTGAGGGGCCGATGAACCGAAACGATCCGTGGGTCACCCTGTTCGGTCGCCCGGTGTGGTTGCACTGCCGGCAGTGCAACCGGGTGAAGGCTGCGGAAGCAGAGGAATCACCCCTTGCGGCTTGGGAGGAGCAAGCAGTCGCCATGGAAGAACATGGCGTTGTTCCGGAAGCCCTCTGGTGGTTTCAAACCATCTGTGATTCCTGCCAGCGTGAGCGAACGAGTCAAGTCCTACTCGGCGGTCGTCTCGCCAAGGGCATGGTCGATCCCCTCTGATCGAGTGTCCCTCGGATCGCTATCTTTAGCGCGTCATCCGGTATGTTCACGCTTCTTGAGCAGGATGGTCCGGCTCAGGCCCCGCGTGTGTCGGTCTGTCTCGTCGATTCTTAGCCAGTGACGTCGCGTCACCGTGCCGCCGGAGAAGAGTTCTGGGAGGTATTCGTACGGATTGCAAGCGAGAGTGTCGTGACGCCCCTTCGCGAAGGGTACAGTGGCCGGGCAGCCGCTCCTCCCCTAGGCGGGCTGTGCACCAGGGATGGAGTCGGTTCGACAGGATGCAGTTCAGTTACTGATCAGCCTGCTCTGTAATGTGTAGATCTGCACGAAGATCAGCACGATTTTGTACTTGGGCGAAATAATCTCGATACCACAGGACTGTGCGTTCAAGACCCGTGGCAAAGCCGTGTGATGGCTTCCAATCCAAGCGTTGCGCGGCCTTTTGAGAGGACAGCTGGATATGTGGGATCTCAGCGGTGGCATTCTCGTTTACCACGGGATCAAAGGGCGCGTCGAGCAGCCGGCAGATCCGGTTCACGATTTCGAGGACTTCCAGGCGCTCACCGTAGGAGAAGTTGAACGCTTCCCCATACAGTGTAGGGTCTTCCGAGAGCCGTTGGCCCAGGAGCAACTGCACGTCCACCGCATCTTCAATGTAGAGAAAGTCCCGGGTGAACCGCCCGTTTGAACGAAGAACGGGAGCCTTCCCCTGCATAATACTTTGCACAACTCCGGGGATCAGTCTGGTGCAGTTGAAGTCGTAACCGCCAAAATAGTTTCCGCATCGGGTGACCGCGACCGGACAGTTGAAAATCTTCCCATAGGATTGGGCCGCAATGTCTTGAGATGCCTTCGCGGCCTCGTAAGGATGGATGGGGTTCAGAAGCATGTCCTCCCGATACGGGGTCTCCTGATTGCCATACACTTTGTCGGTCGAACTGATCACGGATATGCACTTAGGCCGATTGTTCTTGAGAAAATCAAGAATCTGCCAGGTGCTGAGGGCGGAGGACTTGAAGCACTCCAACGGCTCATCGAGGACACGATGAACATCGGCGCCATACGCGACATGAAAAAAGAAATCGATGGAGTGTCGCTCAAAGATGCGCGCAATCACTTCCTCATCGTCCACGCTACCCCATTCAACCGAGACTCGGGCGTCCAGGGATCGCATGAAGAACTGGGACTCAGGTTTGCGGGAGCGCACGAGTGTCACCACGCGGGCGCCATGCTGCAGAAGTCGGCGCACTAACCAGCCTCCTAAAAAGCCGGTTGCCCCTGCTATCAAAACAGTTTTTCCGAACCAGAATGTTGAAGCCATAAAGCAATCTAGGTTATGGTCTTGACGCAATGCAAGTATTTAATGCAATAGTTCATTTCTGAACACTTTTGCAGGATCGGTAAGGTGCGAGACGATCCTAGAGATCTTCGGTTCCGGCGTTCAGCACGTACGTACTAGCTTGAACAGTCATGTGTGATCTGTGAGGTGCCAAGGAATGACAGAGCGAGGGGGAAACCCGTTGACTGCGAAGAGGGTGGCGGTGGTCGTGCCGGGCTACAACAGAGCGCAGTTTACCCCGGACGAAGAAATTTCCTTTCGGCAGCTGGAGCATTTTTTAGGAGCGTACGACAAATTTCTGGTTGTGCCGCAAAGTTTAGAGATTGAACGAGCGGGCTATCAGCTGAAACGGTTCGCTGACTCCTACTTCGGCAGCGCCAATGCCAATAACAAGCTGATGTTGTCGCCCATTTTTTATCAATCATTTTGTGAGTATCAGTACGTACTTATCTATCATCTCGACGCGTTAGTGTTTTCGGATCGCCTGTTGGAATGGTGCGACGCAGGCTTTGATTATATTGGCGCTCCCTGGCTGCAGAGTGTCGACAGTCCGTGGGTCGGTACTTTTCGTGTGGGAAATGGCGGGTTCTCACTCAGGAAGGTCGCGAGTTTTCTCCGAGTGTTGTCATCGGAGAAGTATTGGATCGATCCTGATGTGTACTGGCAGCGCATCTCAGCGGGCAGGCCCTGGTACGCGCGCTGTATCCACCTTCCCCGAAAGTGGTTCAAGCAGATTCAGCGGTTCAACGGCGTCCAGCGAGAAGTGGAGCGATGGCCTCTGCGTCCAGGTGGGATTCAGAACGAGGACCATTTTTGGTCAGACCGGGCAACCCATTATGACGCTGAGTTTAAGGTGGCACCGTTTGACGTAGGGTTGCGGTTCGCTTTTGAAGTTGTGCCGAAGCAGTGCTTTGAACGCGCCAATCACGTGTTGCCGTTCGGCTGTCATGCGTGGCCTCGGTATGACCGCGCGTTCTGGGAACCCTATCTTATCAAGTAGGGCTCTATACCCTTCCGCAGAGCGTTTCCTTGTCATGCAAACCTATGTGGGCTATACGACGACGAGCGACGTGAATAGAGCTTGCGCGCCATAGGTCGGCTTCTCGTTCGTCGTGCCCGTTATGATGTGGTATTCGGCCGTGGCGGGTGAGACCAGTGGTTGAGTCGCCAAAAACACCAGCGCTTTCTTCCGGGTGCGTGGATCTGCTAGAAATCTGACATGCTAGAGTCGATTGGATTGGGTGCGGTCGCCGGTGTCATTCCGGTCTATCTTGGGATTCTTGCGGCCCTGTTTCTGGGCAAGGTGCTGCCGCGAACATGGGAGGGCGGGCTGATCGGAGTGGCCAACGGAGTGCTGGTCTACCTCTTTTTCGATCTCATGCATGAAGCGACCGAGCAGACCGGGGCGCGCGATCCGGTCTCGTGGCTGGTGTTTCTGACCAGCCTCGGCATCAGCTTCGTTGGATTGGTCGCGTTGGAGTCCAGCCAGGTGTTCGGCGCTCGCTCAGGAAGCCGGCTCTTGTCGCTTCCCTACATGATTGCGGTGGGGATGGGGTTGCACAATCTCGGGGAAGGGCTCGCGATCGGCGCCAGTTACGCCAGCGGCGAGTATACGCTCAGCGCATTGTTGGTGGCCGGGTTCGGTCTGCATAACGCCACCGAAGGATTCGGCATCGTGGGTGCGGCCGGGAAAACGCCGATGCCGTGGCGCGATGTGTCTCTGCTGGGGTTGATCGCCGGCGTTCCGACCTGCATCGGGACGTTTCTCAGCGGGCAGGGGGTGTCTCCCTACTTTTCCATCTGCTTTTATTCGCTGGCCGCCGGCTCGTTGCTCTATGTGGTGCTCTCGCTCACGGTGATGTCGTACACGGCCACGCGTCGCGTGCAGGTGGGGTCGGGCATGTTTGCCGGCATCGCGATCATGTATCTCACGGCCATGGTGCTCACGCTGGTCAGCGGTGTTCGCAGCTGAGGATCATTCCTCTACAGCCTCCTTCGCGATCATCTCCTTCCCGCAACCTCTGTGGCATTCTCTGGGAAAGTCGGGGAGCCTGTGCCTCGGCTGCCATTTATCTAACAAATGTTGGAATTTGCTGAGGAGGCCGATCCGCGCTTCAATTGACCCCGCGACAGTCGGTTGTGTATAAAATGGTCTGCTTGATCGAAAGACTGATTTTTTTCGGGAGGCGTTCATCATGGCGGGACGGGAATTTCACGACGGTGCCAAGGATGGCTTGGAGGCCCTGGAGCCTCTAGACCCCGAGAAGATTCATTCTTTTTCGGAATTGCTGGAAGCGATGCGGAAGACGGCGTTCGGCGGCCGTCGCCTAGGCGAAGCCTACGACACGCTTGCCGCCATGATTGAGGATGCCGATTGCAAAGTCGTGCTGACGCTGTCGGGCGCTATGACGATTGCCAAGATGGGCAAGATCATCAGCACCATGATTGATCGCGGTATGGTGCAGGCGATCGTCTCGACCGGCGCGCTGGTCGCGCACGGATTGAGCGAATCGGTGGGGAAGCTTCACTACCGGCACGAGCCTTCCCATAGCGATGAAGAATTGTTTCAGAAGGGCTACAATCGCGTCTATGACACGCTTGAGATGGAATCGAATCTCAACTATGTCGAGCATGTCGTGTCGCAGACCATGAAGCGCATCAATGTCGATCAGCCCCTATCCTCGCATTTCTTGACCCGTGAATTGGGCAAGACCCTGATGGAAGAGTTCGAGGGCCCCGGCATTCTCAAGAGCGCCTATCTCAAAAACGTGCCGGTCTATATTCCCGCGTTTACCGATTCCGAAATGGGGCTGGACGTCGGGACCTGGGCGATGGGCAAGCAGATCGATTTTACCCGCAGCCAGACCAGAGAGGGCGGGGATCTTGCCGTCTTGCGCGCGCTGCACCAAACCTGTCCGGTGTTCAATCCCTACCTCGATCTCAATCACTATGCGGAAGAAGTGCTCGGCTCCGCTAAGCTCGGCATTTTCACCATCGGCGGCGGAGTCCCTAGGAATTGGGCTCAACAAGTGGCTCCCTATATTGAAATCAGCAATACGCGCCTGGGGCTCAACGTGCCGCCGCCGCGGTTCCATTATGGCGTGCGAATCTGCCCAGAACCGGACTACTGGGGCGGGTTGAGCGGGTGCACCTATCAGGAGGGCATTTCCTGGGGCAAGTTCGTGCCACCGGCCGAGGGAGGCCGTTTCGCCGAAGTGCTCAGCGATGCGACGTTGGTGTGGCCGCTGCTCATGGTGGGATTGCTGGAACGTAGCCGCGCCAAGAGTGTCTCGGCATGACCCCCATGGCCGCGTGGATGGTCAGGGTCGGGGCGCCTTGTCTCTTGTTCGCGCTGGTAGTCGGCTCGGCCATCGCGGCGGGTGCGCCGGCGATCGACAGTCGTATGCGGGGCAAGATGGATGCTCCTGTTACTCTGATCGAATATTCGGACTTCACCTGCGGCTACTGCCTCAAATTTTTTAAAGAAACCTGGCCGAAGATTCAGGCGCGATACGTCGACACCGGCAAAGTGCGGTTTCTTTACAAGGATTACCCCCGCGCTGACCAGGGGCCCGGCGTCACGGCCGCCCTCGCAGCCCGTTGTGCCGGTGATCAAGGGACCTACTGGCCGATGCATGACCGTTTGTTTGCCGCGGACGGGCGGTTGGACGTGGATAGTTACTCCCAGCATGCCAAAGCCATCGGCCTCGACCAGTCGCAGTTTCGGCAATGTTTGCGCGACGCCCCGCATATGAAAGCGATCTTCCAAGACCGCGACGAGGCGAATTCCTGGGGATTCCATGGCACGCCAGGCTTTATTCTGATGCGTACAACGCAGCAGCCGACGGCCAAAAATCCAGCGCTCGCGATTCCCGGAGCCTTCCCATTTGAAGCGTTCGAGGAAGAAATCGAGAAGCTCCTTGCGGCGTCCGGGGAGAAGGGGAAGTAAGGCCTCATGCGCGTGAGATCCAGCGTGGTGAGTATCGTGACGAGAATCATCGTTTAGCCAGGAAAGAGGAAACTGCATTATGGCGTCGAAACAAGCTTTTTGGACTGTGCCTGCAAAAGATGGAGAGCCGGATCTGTGGGTGTGCATGTCCTGTTTGAGCGAGGCATTTTGCCGCAAGGTACCCATGCCCGCCTGTCCGACCTGTCACGGGGTCTCGACGTATGAAGCGTTTACCTTGGCGGCGGTGCAGGATTGGGGGACCGACGAGTTGATCGCCAAAGCGGTGGCGGCCCAGCGGGAGGAAGAGGCGGTCAGCGCCGCGGTTTCCGCGGCGCCCCCGGTGGAGTCCGTGCAGTAGCGAGTTTCCCTCTCCTGGAGTGAGTCCGTTGGAAGATGGACGTCCATTTCTAATCGGCGGCCGGTGGTCTCAGACCACAACGGTTGCCCCCGTACGAAATCCCTACACAGGCGAGACGATTGCCCATGTCTGTCAGGCTGCCCCGGCGGACGCGGAGGCCGCTGTGCGGTCTTCCGTTGACGGCGCGGCGGCGATGCGTCGCTTGTCGGGTTACGCGCGATCGACCCTGCTCCAGAAAGCGGCTCAAGCGCTTCAGGCGCGTCAGGACGAATTCGCGCGTACGATGACGGCCGAGGCCGGCAAACCCCTGACCGATGCGCGCCGGGAAGTTGGTCGCGCCATCCAGACCTTTTCCATTGCCGCAGAAGAAGCCAAACGCATCGGCGGCGAGGTGGTGCCGCTGGATTGGTCGCCCGGCATGGAGTCGTACTGGGGAGTGACGCGGCGGTTTCCCATCGGGACGATCCTGGGAATTACCCCCTTCAACTTTCCGCTCAATCTCGTCGTCCACAAGGTGGCTCCCGCATTGGCGGCGGGCAACTCGATTTTGATCAAGCCGGCTCCTCAGACTCCGCTGACGTCCCTTCTGCTCGGCGACTTGCTTCTGGAGGCCGGCGCGCCGCCGGGCGGTCTCAATGTGCTGCCTTGCGACAATACCGTGGCGGAGCAATTGGCGGTCGACCCGCGATTCAAGCTCCTGAGCTTCACGGGAAGCGCACCCGTGGGTTGGATGTTGAAGGCCAAATGCGGCAAGAAAAAGGTGGTGCTGGAACTGGGGGGCAATGCCGCCGTGATTATCGAGCCGGACGCGGATCTGGACTATGCGGCCCAGCGCTGTGTTACCGGCGGGTTCACCTATGCGGGGCAGACCTGTATTTCGGTGCAACGGATCTTCGTGCATGAGTCCGTGGCCGCGACATTTACCGAGAATTTGGTAGCCCGAGTGCAAGGGTTGGCGACCGGAGATCCGGGCGACGAGCGCACGGTGGTCGGTCCATTGATCGATGCGGGCGCGGCGCAACGCATCGAGGGCTGGATCGGGGAGGCGGTTGCTCAAGGCGCGCGCCTTCTGTCTGGCGGGCCGCGGGTGGGATCGGTCGTGCGTCCGACGGTGTTGTCCCAGGTAACCGCCACGATGAAGGTGTCCTGCCAGGAAGTCTTCGGGCCTGTGGTGACGATTACGCCCTATCGTGAATTTGAGGCGGTCTTGCATGCCGTCAATGAGTCGGACTACGGTCTGCAAGCGGGCATCTTCACTAATAACATCGGGCGCATTTTTCAGGCGTTCGAACAGTTGGAGGTCGGCGGAGTTCTGGCGAATGAGATTCCCACCTTCCGAGCGGACCACATGCCTTACGGCGGCATCAAGGATTCCGGCATCGGGCGCGAAGGCGTGCGTTATGCGATCGAGGATATGACTGAGCCGAAGCTGCTGGTCGTCAATCTCCGACGTCCGTAAAAGAAACCGGTAGTGGGATAAAAAAACCCCTCTCGCCGTATTGCGGATGCGGAACAAACTTGATACAACTTTCGCGCGTGTCGCCGTATGATCACACGCTCGGCCAAAGCCTTGTGACAATTCATCGAACACTCACGTGGAGTGTCTTCGACGCGGGATGAAGAGGGAGACCTACATGGTACCAACACACATGTTCTTGACGAGGGGCGTCGGAGTGCACAAGGAAAAGCTGGCTGCGTTCGAGCAGGCCTTGCGTAGTGCCGGCGTGGCGTATTGTAACCTCGTCAGCGTCTCATCCATTCTGCCCCCCAACTGCAAAATCCTTCCGCGCAAGCGCGGAGAGAAATTGTTGAATCCAGGAGAGATCACCTTTTGCGTCATGGCCCGCTCGGAGACCAACGAACGCAACCGGCTCATCTCCGCATCGATCGGCTTAGCAATCCCAACCGATCGTGATACCTACGGCTATCTCTCCGAGCACCATGCCTATGGTGAAACGGATGAAGAGTCCGGTGAATACACGGAAGACCTGGCTGCTCAGATGCTCGCCACCACCCAGGGGATCGAGTTCGATCCAGACGTGGCCTGGAAAGAGCGCGAGCAGGTCTTCAAGATGGGCGGAAAAATCGTCCGGACGCTCAATATCACGCAATCCGCGGTCGGACGGCCGAACCGTTGGACGTGCGTCATCGCCTTGGCGGTGTTTATCCCCACGGAAAACATTCCCAAGAGCCTGCGGAATAAGGCCTAGCGTCGGCGATGGCGCTTCCGTCCGGGTGGCTTGGGCAAGCCGATAATTTTCTCGGGATCGACGAGCCCTGGTGCCATCCCGATCAGGCCGGAGTCTACGTACTCCCGGCTCCCTACGAGCATACGTCGAGTTACATCCTCGGGTCTGACCGCGGTCCGTCCGCCATCATCGAAGCGTCTCAACAGGTCGAATTGTACGACGAAACATTGCGATACGAGCCGTATCGCGAATGGGGCGGCGTCGCCACGGCCACCACGCTGAACCTTGGCGGACGCGTGGACGGCCAAGCCGTGCAGGCGATTCAGGATTTTGTGCAACCGCATGTCGGGAGGGGCAAGTTCTTGGTGACCCTCACCGGAGAGCATACCGGTGCGTTAGGCGCCATCCGTGCGCATGCACAACAGTACCCGGGCATGTGCGTCGTCCAAATCGATGCCCATGGTGACCTGCGTCAGGCGTACCAGGACAATCCCTACAGCCACGCCAGCGTCATGGCCCGGGTGGTGCAAGACGGATTGCCACTGGTGCAGGTCGGCATCCGGTCGATCAGCCCCGAAGAAATCGATCTCATCGACAAGACGCCACGGATCACGACTTTCTTTGCGGCGTCGATTCTGGATCCTTCCGGCCCGTACGAGGGACGGGCCGCTCGCTGGATCCCTGAAGTGGTGGCTGCCTGCACGGGGCCTGTGTACCTCACCTTCGATTGTGACGGGCTGGACGCGTCGCTGGTTCCGGCCTTGGGAACACCGGAACCGGGAGGGCTAGGCTGGTACGACACCCTCGCCCTCGTCACGGCCCTGGCCAACGGGCCGGGCATTGTCGGCATGGACATCAGCGAAATTGCGCCCATTGAAGGATTTGTCGCGCCTCAGTTCAGCATTGCTCGTTTGATCTACCGCATGCTGGGGCGGATTCGGGCCGGCCGCCGCGTTCACTAGGCGGACAGTGATGAGCCCCTCATCGCCGAAACGTCCGACGGACCGTTCGTAAGACACCTCGCCTTGTCATTCGCGGCGCCGGGCCATGCGCATCAATAAATTCTTTACTGAACAGGGCTTGTGTTCACGGCGTGAAGCAGACCGGCTGGTGGCCGAAGGCCGGGTCACGATCAACGGTGTGGTGGCCAAGCTCGGCGATCAGGTCTCGCCGCAGGATCTCGTCGCGCGTGACGGAACGATCTTGCAGCGGGGTAATCGCGCCGTCTATATCAAATATCACAAGCCGGTCGGGGTGACGACAACGACCGAATTGCACGTGCCGCGGAACATCATTGCGGAAATCAATCATCGCGAGCGGATTTTTCCTATCGGACGTCTCGACAAAGATTCCTCCGGTCTCATTCTTCTGACCAATGACGGCGATATCGTCAACGAGATCTTACGGGTGGAGCACGGGCACGAGCGCGAGTATCGCGTAGAAGTGGATCGGGAATTCGACGAATCGTTTCCACGGCGCATGTCGGAGGGTGTGATGATCATGGGTGTCCCAACGCGCCCCTGTTCCGTGGTGCCTCTTGGTCCCCGGCGCTTTCGCATCACCCTCACGGAAGGCCGCAATCGTCAAATCCGGCGTATGTGCCAGGTGCTCGGTTACCGGGTGGTCTCGCTGCATCGTGTGCGGATCATGCACATCACTGTCGAAGGGCTTCATGCGGGGCAGTGGATGGACTTGAACCCGGAGGAACGTCTCCGGCTGTTCGAGGCTCTTGGCCGCCTCCCGGAATCATCGATGTGAGGACGGGGCGAGTGGCCCTATTCGGCGCGGAACGCCCTATTGGACCGGTCACCGGGCAGGTTCAATGAGTCGGAATGAATGGATTCTTCAGATCTGGATGCGGGCAGAGGCGCTCGGATGGTTCGGCTGAGGAAGAAATTTAACAACGCGATGAAAAAACTTCCGCCCACGATCCAATAGCTCGTCGAGCGGATGGTTTTGGTGCCTTCGTCGCGCATGTCCTTGGCGACTTCCGCCACGGTTTCGAGCAGACGGTCCAAGGCCAGACTTACCTGCATCACTTTCGGTCCGCCGTTGTCGGCTGCATGGATTTCCGCTTTGCGCCGGAGCTCCGCCGCCTCTTTCGGCGATCCCGCCTTCCATTCCTGAGCCACGAGATCGATCGTTTTGCTGGCGACATGGAAGTATTGGTCGAGGCTTTCACGGACGGCCTGGATGTCTTTTTCTTCGCTGCGTCCGCTACGGGACACGCGTAGGCCTGCTGCGGCATACCGATCCACCGCATGTTGAATACGGGCGCGCTGCGCAGGAAGAGATTCGGTAATACGCTCAAAGACCCCCTGATTTTCCGCTTCCAATGAGCGAATGATGGTGTTGCGATACCGGATGACGTCTGCCGAGATGTGGGCAAGGTCGGCTGCCCCCAGCGTGTACTCCGTATACATGATGCGCAGGTCTTGATCGATGCGACTCAGGGCCTGGCCGCTGATCCAACCCAGTCCCGCGATCAGGATGCTGATGAGCAATTGGTTCGTGCTGGGAAAGGACACTTTGAAACGCGAGGCAAACGACACGGAGGTCCCTTTCGTCGGGTCGGAGGCGGAGTGGCATGGCCCGGAGTTTCAGCCATTGAGTCTAGCAGATCGTGCCTCAAGAAAGAAATCGAGACGCATTTTTGCGACCTGGCCGATCAATCAAGAATGACGCGGCGCTCGACCAGCTGACCGACTTCGGGGTCATTGGAGACAAACACAATGGACCAGGGCTCTTCTTTGGCGCAGAGCCTTCGCAGAAGCGTCAGCCGTACGATCGGGTCGATATTGTGGAGACTGCCGTTGAAAATCAGCAATTCCGGCCGGGTCACAATCATCCTGGCCAGAAGAATGCGAAGCACCTGGCTGCGGCTCAAATTCGCCCCGTTCCCGTGCACGACCGTTTCCAGCCCTTGCGGCATCGAGTCGATTTCCTCCTCCAGCTCGACAAATCGCAGCGCCCAGCTCACATCGGCAAATTGAATCGACGGGCGCTGGAGGGTCACGTTTTCCTCCAGGGTTCCATCGAACAGGGTGGGATGGGAATCGAGCATCAACCCCCGGCAGCGATTCACATAATTGAGTGACACGTCGCGCAGGTCGATGTCGTTATAACGAATCACTCCGCTCGTGGGATGATAGAGCCCGGCCAGAAGGAGGGCGAGCGACGTTTTGCTTTTGCTCGTCCCCGTGAGCACCGTGATCTTTTCGCCCGGCAGCACTTCCAGGTTGAAATGCTCGAACAGCATCGGTCCGTCCGGGCTGGCAAAGGACATGTCTTTGCATGTCAGACGTACTCCCTGCAGGGTGGGATTCGGAAGCCAGGCGGCGATCGGACCGGAGACCTCCTCTTTCGGCATGTCGAACAGGCTGGAAAGTTCTTGCAGCGAGGTGGCGACATAGATGGCGGCGTACATGCGCCGGGCGACGATGTCGAGATTGAGCAGCAGAGTGCCGACAATGACTTCCGCTGCCACGAACTGGCCGAGTGTGATGTCCGCAAGCGACAGCAACCATCCGCCGAGGCCGATCATGCCGCTGTGCGCGAAGGCCTGAAAGATGACCGCACTCTTATATTGAGCCCCGGTCAAAATATCGGAGCGGGTCTTCCTTGCCAGGACATAGGCTTGCACCAGCGCATCGGTTTTCTTGAGCAGGAGAGGCAGGCTGTCGGTGGATTTAAAGTGGAGCCGATTGATGCCGATGTCCTGCAACCAGTGGAACGTCTGGTAGTGGAGGCTTGAGACTCGTTGAGTAATACGCAGGCCTCCGCCGCCGAAAAAGGTCAGAAGAAAGGCAAAGCCGCAAATCAGGAAGACGTTATAACCGAGGAAGTAGGGATGGTACATGACTAGGATCGTCATGCCGATCATGCCCGACACGAACACATTGATGAGGTCGGCCAGCATTGCGACCAGCGCTCGAGGCAACAGCTCTGCTTCAATGAAGGTGTTGGTATGGTGAGGAAGAAAGACGTTTTCTCGAAAACGGGGTAACGCTTCGGTAAAGGCGACAGCCAGCCGGGTATAGATCCGCTGAACCAGGATTTCCACCGCCCTTGCCTGTAAGACCCGGAATGCACCCATCAATAGCAACGCGCCCAACATGATGGCCACGAGCGTCACGATCATGATCGGCTGAATGGCGAAGGCGAAAGTATTGACGAGCTCTTGCACGGTGAGCGGTACGATCAGTGCAAATGAACCAATCACGACGGCATAGGAAGCAATGATCGCCAGAATGCGCCGCTCGAGTCCCACCAGGAGATTGAGACGCGAAAGAATCGTCCAGGCTGAAGGTGTGGCGATCGTTGATTCGGTAGCGTTGTGATTCACGCGAGGGCTCGTGTCGGCCGATGGTGGGGCGCAGTGTGGGCGAATGCCGCATCTCTGTCAAGGACAGGAGCAAGGTGGTCGGGCGCTTGAAGAAGAAGCGAACGCCCAGGCAAGCGGGCTGGTGGCGCTACGGCGGGCCGTTAGTTCAGCATGATCCGGCGGTCGACATGCGGGGTCAGATTCGGATCGTTCGAGACGAAGATGACCGACCAGGGTTCTTCCTTGCTGCACAGGCGGCGGAGAATCGTTTCACGCATCGCGGGATGCATATTGTGAAGAATGCCTTCGAATATGAGGAGCTGCGGGCGTCCGAGGATTGCTCTCGCTACCAGGATGCGCACGATGTGCGTCGGCGCGAAGATTTTGCCCGCGGACCGCACATGCGTTTTCAGGCCGTGAGGGAGGGCATCGACTTCTTCTTCCAGCTCAGCGAAGCGCAGCGCCCAGCGCACGTCGCTATAGGGAATGTAGTCCCGTCCGAGCAGGATGTTTTCTTCCAGCGTCCCTTCAAACAACGATAGTTGTGAATCCAGGATGAATCCTCTGAAGCGATTGACGGAGTCCAGATTGAGGTGGCGAAGATCGACGCCGTTGTAGCGGATCACACCTGCCGTGGGTGATTCGAGTCCCCCGAGCACGCGGGCCAGTGCGGTTTTGGCCATCGTCGTGTCCGCATAAATGCCTATTTTTTCACCCGGCGTCACCTCCAGGTTGAAGTGCTCAAACACGGGCGGGCCACCGGCGGGCGCAAAGGTGAGGTCTTTGCACGTGACTCGAATGCCGTGCACCGTCGGATCGGGCAAGGGAATGGACAGCGTGGCGGCGTCCTGATCTTTGGGCAACGAGAAGAGGAAACTCAATTCGGTCAAGGCGGTGAGGAAATAATAGATATGCCCCATCCGTTTCACGACGCCGTCGAAGCTCGACAGGATGCCGCTCACCACGACTTCCGCGGCGACGAATTGTCCGAGCGTCAGCTGGCCGATTCCTAACAACCAGCCGGCCGTCGCGATGAGACCGCTATGGACAATCGCCTGCCATCCGAGTGATCCCAGATATTGCCGGATGAGGATGCCGAACCTGGTCTTGCGCACGCCGACATAGGTATCCAGCAGCTGGTCTGTCTTTTTGACCAGAAGTGTCTGGCTATCGGTGGACTTGAAATGGAGCAGGTTGTACGCAATTTCCTGAAACCAGTGCAGGGTGTCGTATTTGGCGTGGGAGAGGTCTATGTCGGCCTTCAGGCCGCCGTGGCTCATGAGGAAAAACACCACGTTGAATCCGACCAGCAGGATGGCGTTAAACAGGAGGAAATAGGGGTGATAGAACACCAGGATGGTCATGCCGACTGCGCCGCCGACAATCACGTTAATCAGGTCGACCAGCAGGACGGATATGGCCCGCTGCATGAGAATGGTCTCGACAAAGTAATTCGCGAATCGAGGTTTGAATCCCTGATAGCGCAAATGCGGCAGTTGTTGGGCCATGGCAATGGCCACTCGTGCAAAGATGCGCCGCTCCAAGACTTCAACTGCATAATATTGGAGGGCCCGGAAGGCTCCGACGAAGAGCAGGCCCGCCACCATGACTGCTGCCAGCGTGACGATGGTAATGGGTTGGAGGGCGAACGCGAAGGTGTTGACGAGCTCTTGAACGGTGAGGGGAACGATCAGCGAGAAGAGTCCGATGGCGATCGAATAGGAGACGATGAGGCCGAGGATGCGCCGTTCGAGACGGAACAGGAGGCCCAGATGACCGACGACCGCTTGAAACAGACTACTCTGGTTGTCGGAATGATCCTGGGCCATCTGCTATCCTTGCAACGTCTGACCGGGCCCCTGCCGTGCCTCTGCGACAACTGTGTCACATGGTTGCCGCAGCCTGTCTGCGCAGGCCTGCACCGCTTTGCTAAAACCTATCAGAGCGGACCGCAAAATACCACTATTTGGAAAAGCTCGCGCCGACCCGATAATTGACCGGCACGGCAGACGCCTGGCTCCTGGCCCAGGAGCCGGTCGCCCATTGATAGAGCGCCAGCGCCTTCTGATAATCGGCTTTCGCCCGCACGAGTTGCATCTCCGAATCGACGGAGTTCCGCTCACGAAGGTTCACGAACAGCACGCTTGTGGCGCCTAGACTGAACCGAAAGCGTTCGCCTTCCTCCAAGGTTTTGGCCATGCGGAGCGATTCCGCCGCCGCCGCCACCCGCTCCTTCGCCCGTTCGATCGCCGATAATGCATTGTCGACATCCACGACCACCTGCTGCTCCCGGTACTTTTGCACTAATACCAGGCGATCGGCCTGTGCCTGGGCTTCCATTACCTCGCCGCGGCTTCGGCGCTGGAGGATCGGGATGCGCAACTCTGCCCCGAATCGGTAACCGAGCCCGAGCACGAATTTCTCCGGGGCTCTCGCCGGTGCCGCTTCCAGATCGAGGCTGGGCAAGAGATTATTCTTGGCGAGTTCCAGGTCGATATTGTTGACCTTGGCTTCGATATCGACCTCGCGGATCTCCGGGCGATCTGTTTTCGCTTGCAGCTTATCGGCCTTGACGATCTCTGTCGTCGGAGGCGTGGCGGGTGGGGGGAAGTCCGGGACGCGCTCGAGCTGCGGCGCCGTGGGTGCCTGGTTTTCCCAGAGAAACATCGACATTTTATACTGTTCTTGCTCTACGGCCCGCTGCGCCGCGATGGCGATTTCGCGGCGGCGCTGAACTTCCTGGCCTGCCTCGACCACGTCGAGCGGCGCCACGGCTCCGGCTTTGGCTCTGCCTTCCACCTGCCGCAACCGTTCCTCCGCGACACCGAGTGCCCGGCGTTGTACATCCACAAACTTCGCGGCCGAGACCCAATCCCAGAATTGGCTCGCAGCAGCCAGGAAGAGATCCTGCCTCGTTTGCGAGATCTTGACCTCAGCGCGAGGATCGGCCAGCTCCGAGCGCTGTAATTCAGCATTCTCGGGGTTGATCATGAGCCCTCTCAGGAGGGGCAGGAAACCACCGAGAATCACCTGTTGGTTGCCGTTGCCGAAGGAGAGGTCAGGAATCTTGGCGTCACCGATGGCTTGCCGGAATCCGGCACTGCCCCGAAAGCCCCAGGGGGTTCGTGCTTCGATCAAGGTATCGTTGAATCCCACGCTCTGCGTCTTGGTGGTGCCCTTGTCGATAAAGCGTTCGATCTCGGTATCGTTGACCAAGACCGGTTCGAATGCGCCCAGAGCTTTGAGCATCTTCCCGCGCGCCGACACCTTCTCAGTGCCGGCACCCTTCAGGAGGGGATGGGAACGGTCGATCCAGGCCAGCACCTCGTTCAGGGACAGAGGAATCGGCGGAAGGGGTTTGGATTTCACTGTATCCTCTGCGGTGGCGCTGCCCTCGGGCAGCCAGCAGAGTGCACAGGCTGCAATGATCAGGATCCTGGCATAGTTCTTCATGAGCCGCACTCCTTTCTGAGATCAAGAGAAAGAGAATAATCGTCGAAGGATATTAGCGCTCCGGTCTGCGCGCCGAAAAGGCGGGGAGCCGGTTACTTGGCCCCGCGACCGGCTTTCGGCAGGAGCGTATCGATCAGGCTCGGAGGCCGTTCCTGATAGTCGGGCGGAAAGAGATTGAACCGGCGCCACAGCTCATACCAGAGCGGGACGCGGTTGAGAATGACCCATCCCATGGCTTTGGTGCCTTGGCGGACATGTTCTTGCGGAGGCCAGGGACGTTCTTCCAGATCGGGGACGACCCAAAAGCGGAAGTTGCCTTTTCCGTCGTCAACCTGGTCGATGACTTTGATCACCCCGTTGTAGGTACCAGCCATCATTTCCGGCCATGCCGGCAGCGGGATGGCCGGAATGCCGTAGAAGAGAATCTTGACCTTCCGGCCGACATTGAGCAACGGCGCGTCAATGCCGTCGGCCACCATTTCAATCGCCTTGTCCGTGCTGTTCGGGGATATTCTGACCAGTTTTTCTCCAGGCCGCACCGTTTCGCCCGCGCCGGCCTGCGCCATTTTCACCACGGTGCCGTCGATGGGCGAGAGGATCCGGCCGGCTACTCGTCGTTGATTGGCATTGGAAAGGCGCAGGGAGACGTCCGCAACCTGGTCGGCGGCTCGCGCGGCTTCTCCGATTGAGGCATCCCGCGCCGCTTCGGCGTCCAAAAGTCGCTGCAGTACTTCGGCGCTCACTTGTTCCCGTCCGAAGCTCAGCGCCTTCATGCCCTGTTCGGCTGCGCTCAAATTCGCTTGTGCCCCTTGCAGCTCGGCTTTGCTTGCGAGGGCGGACTGAATCGTGAGTTCCAACTCGCGCTGGGAGACGAGGCCTTGTTGCGCCAATTGTTGGTGACGTTCCACGTTGAGTTCAGCCGTGGCTACGGCGATCTTCGACGCTTCGATTTTTTGCCGAGCTTCACGCACCTTGCTTTCCGCTTCGAGTACGCGCGCTCCGGCCGATGGAACCGCCGCTTTCACGAGATTCTGCATTTCCTTAATTCGTTTATCGAGCTGATCGGCGCGACTCAGGGCGGCCTTGCGAGTATCTTCCAGCGCTTGTTTGCGCTGTTCGAGCAGGTTCAGGAGATCCGGGGCCATGAAGTTCGGGTCATAGTCATCGAGTTCGAGAATCACGTCGCCGGCCTTCACGCGCACACCTTCGAAGATGTGCCATTTCTTGATGCGGCCGGTGATCTGCGCTTCGACGTCCTGTGGCCGTTCGAAGGGCGAATAGGCCGAGAGTTGGCCAGTGACAGTGATGGTTTGCGTCCAGGGAACGAAGGCTACGATCAGCATGAAGAAGCCGACCAGGAGAATGGCCAGCCGGGAAGAAAACCGAAGCCGCTCGGGGATTTGGACCGCTTCCCAAGATTGCAGCTTGGTCGATGTGGCCAGATCATCGACGGCCATTTCGTCCAAGCCGGTGCGTTGGGTGACGAGGGAGCGGAATCGGGTTTTGAGCCCTTCACGGATACGCTGCACGTGTCCCCTCCAGGGCACAGCCAAATACATGGACGCGCACGATGTATCATAGAGGATGACGCAGGACTTGGTCAATTCAATGAGGGGTTCCGTCGAGGCGCTGCTTGACCCTTCGCCATGAGAACGGCTAAGGTTCGCCGCATCGTCTTTTCCTTCAGCCAGAGGTGGCGACGCACATGTCGAAGCACAAGAGAACGGTTCGATCTACGGTCGGGGTATTGGGGGGGAGTACGTCGGATTTTCCGATTCTTGAAAAGGCCGTGGCTATGCTCAATGAACTCGGGATTCCCAACGAGCTGCTGGTCGTCTCTGCCCATCGTACCCCTGATCGTCTCTTCGCCTATGCGGAACAGGCGGTAGCACGGGGCATTCAGGTCATCATTGCCGGTGCCGGCGGGGCTGCCCATCTTCCAGGGATGTTGGCGGCGAAGACGCCATTGCCGGTGATCGGGGTGCCTATTCCCACCGAAAATCTCCGGGGAATGGATTCCTTGTTATCCATTGTCCAGATGCCCAGGGGAATTCCGGTAGCGACAGTCGCTATCGGTGGCGCTGAAAATGCGGCGATCCTGGCTGCGCAGATCCTCGGGTTGCAGTCTACGACCATCCGGCAACGCGTCGAACGGTTCCGTGCCGCGCAGACGCAAACCGTTCTCGATTCACAGGACGATGCCCGATTGTCCCCTCCCTTTCCGACTAAACGAAGCGCGCGCACGAGCCGCCGGTCGTGAACGCGACGGTCATCGATCCCGGCGCGACCCTGGGGGTACTCGGAGGAGGGCAACTCGGCGCAATGTTCGCGACTGCGGCCCGAAGAATGGGGTACGCGATTGCGGTCTGGGATCCCGACCCCGAAGCGCCCGCCCATCGGTTTGCCGACCATTCCCTCATCAAATCATTCACGGATTCTGACGCGCGTAAGGATTTTACCCGGCGTGTCCGTGCGGTGACGTACGAATGGGAAAACGTGCCGGCCGACCTGTGCGAACAGTTGGAGCATGAAGTGCCGGTTCGACCCTCGAGCCGGGTGCTCCGCGTCATTCAGGATCGCATCGAGCAGAAAATATTTTTGCGCGCACACGGGCTGGCCGTGCCGGCATTTTCCGTCCTCTCGTCGCCGGAGGAACTCAGCCGGCATGCCCTGCTTGGGTATCCGCAGGTCTGCAAGACGGCGACCGCCGGATACGACGGCAAGGGGCAGTGGAAAATCGGCCGAGCGGAAGATTGTGCCGCAATAGCGCAGGAGCTCACGCGGACTATGAGGCCGGGTTCGCGCTGGATTCTGGAAGAATGGCTGCCCTTTGAGCGTGAACTCTCGATTCTGGTTGTGCGAGGCGCCGACGAGGCGATGCGGACCTATCCCTTGGTGGAAAATGTTCATGAAGACGGCATTCTTCGTCAGACGATGGTGCCTGCTGATGTCCCGGCATCGGTCGCCGATCAGGCGGCCGCGATGGCCCGAGAGGCGGTACAGACCTTGGACGGGGCAGGAGTCTTTTGCGTGGAATTGTTCCTCATGGCAGGCGGGCGGTTGCTCATCAACGAAGTCGCGCCCAGGCCGCATAATTCCGGCCATTATTCGTTGGATGCCTGCACCGTGTCGCAGTTCGAGCAGCAGGTCCGCGCCCTCTGCTGTCTGCCCCTGGGAGAAGTGCGCTTGCTGAGCCCCGCCGTCATGCTGAACCTGATCGGCGACCACGTGCTGCTGGCGACCGTATCACCCGCCGTGCAAGACCTGCTTCGAGAGCCGGGCGCGGTGGTGCATTTGTATGGAAAACACGTGATTCGTCCGAAACGAAAAATGGGCCATATTTCTTTCCTCGCCGGGACGCCTGCGGAGGCGCTCGCAAAAGCATCGGCATTCCGTTCGCGATTCCTTCCGACTCGTTCCTAAGAAGACGACAGCCGGCAACGCGGTCCGGCCCCCCGTAGGCGGCTGTGGTGTTACCCATTTCTATCGGTTGGAGTCGTTCGGCCAACCACCGGCTGTTCGTTTTTGTGAGACGATGTGAGCGTTCCGGCCCTTCGTGGCCACCCCTTCTCGTCTGTCCCTGAAATTGCCATGACTTGCCGAGATGTGATTTGGGTATAGGACTTGCTGACCTCCCGGCTGGCTTCACACTCTTCTCCCGGGGGCTGGCACAGCGGTGAGCGTTCCACTTTCCTCTTCCGAACTCGATCAAACCGGGCGGCACCCGACCTTGAGTGGATTGGCGCGATGGCTCTCCCACTCACGAACACGCACGATTTTTCTGCAAAGCCTCGTGGCCGGCATCCTTTCGTATGAACTCCTGGTCAGTAACGAAACCATCTTCGGGCATACGGTAAGCCAGATGGTGGCGCTCGGCCTGATTTTGATTAGTGTTGTGATTGTCCTGTTGCCCAAGACTGCGCTCGAGAGTGCCTGGTTTCCCGGCGCGCTGATCAGCATCAATACCCTCTTGGTGACAGGGACGATTTATCTCTCCGGAACTGCCAGTTCGGAACTATATCTCACCTATTTCCTGCTGCTCCTGATCGCCTCATCGGCGCCCTCGCTCAGACAACTGCTCGGCCTCTCGGTGATCATCTGCGCCGGGTACGGCGTGTTGGTGTACGAGCATGCGATGCAGTCCGGCACCCTCGCGGTCGGGCATCTGCTGGGCATTCCTGTCTTATTGATCATGTCGGTCTTTTACGGCCTCACCCTTGAAACGGTGGCTGCCGAGCGGCGGCGCAACCGCCTGTTGCGGGAAAATGTGCAGGGGTTGAAACAGTCCGGACAGATCCTGGAGGAACGGCGGACGCAACTCGAAACCCGTGTGCAAGGACTGAAGCAGGGGTTGTCTCGCGCGAATCAGGAAATTCGTCAGGGTATGGTGGAACGCACCGGGTTGGAGCGGCAGCTGCGCGAAGCTCAAAAGTTCGAAGCGGTAGGCCGCCTGGCCTCCAGGTTGGCGCATGAATTCAATCAGGTGTTGGCGGTGATCGGCAGTCAGACCGGCGTCATGGTCTCCAGATTAAAGCCGGATGATCCGTTGCATGGACCGGTGGAGGAAATCTTCCGGAGCGGGGAGCGTGCTGCGACCTTGACGGCGCAACTGCTGGCGCTACGGGTGCACGAGACGACGGTTCGGGACACGTTGTCGCTCGGCCCGGCGATTGTGTCGATGCGAGGGACGCTTCAAGGGCTGCTTCCCGAACGGATCGATGTGCGGGTGCCGGACGAGTCCACGCCGGTTTTGGTGGAAATCGGGCACGATCGGTTGGAGTGCCTGTTATTACATCTGGTTGCCAATGCCCGGGATGCGATGCCCAACACAGGCCGGGTCGATATCTCACTGGAGATCGTTACCGGTGAGTTATTGCCGGCTGAGCAGCTGGAAAAGAATTCCCGGAAGCGCATGGCGCGGATTGCCGTGAGCGATAGCGGCGGCGGGATGAATTTGGATGTCCAGGCACAGATGTTCGAGCCGTTCTTCTCCACTAAGGAAACCCATGCCGGTCTGGGACTGACGCTGGTGTATGGGATCGTTCGTCAATATGGGGGGATGGTTGAAGTGCAGAGCCAGCCGGGACAGGGCACGACGGTGCGCGTGTACTTGCCCCTGGTTGAGCGCAATGGGGTGGTGCGCGATACGAGAGTTCTCAACGAGGCGCTGTCGAAGGGGGCGGAGACGGTGTTGCTGGTTGAGGAGGATGAAATTGCCAGGAAGCTGGCGCTTTCCACCCTGCACTGCCATCGATACCACGTACTGGAGGCGGGGTCGGCAGTCGAGGCGTTGCTGGTGGCTCAGCAGTATCAGGGGCCGATTCACCTCACGGTCAGCCATCTCTCCATGCCGGAAATCAGCGGCCGGGAGTTGGCCAAACGTCTGGTGCTTCAACATCCCAAGATGAAAGCGTTGTTCGTGTCAGGATTTTCGGACGACACGATCGCCAGTCATCGGGTCAATAAGAAATATTTCCTGCAGCAGCCTTACCGGCAGCACGATTTGGCCGGGAAGATTCGCGAATTGCTGGATGTGTGAGGAGTCGATCGCGCTTTAGTAGGTGGCGGAGAAACTCGATTGTTGCGCAAAACGCGATGATCGACTCATTCGTGGTGTCGGTATTGCAATGACCCGCAGGGTGCGCAAAAAGACCGTCCAGCAAGGCCGCAGCACGCGAAGAGGCGAATCGTACTCGGGCCGTACGGTGAGCCGCTGAGCGCCGCGAGAACGCCGCTGGACGGACTTTTTCCGCATCCTGCTAGTAGCGCCAGGATCTGGTGCGTCCAGGCGTGAAGAATCGCACCTCCGGGCGTTTGAAGAAGCCGATCAGCATCATCCCTGCAATGAATCCGCCGATGTGAGCGAAGAACGCCACGCCTCCGCCTTGCGACCCCAGACTCGCGCCGCCGTTCAGCAACTGTATGACAAACCAGAATCCCAACACGATGCCGGCCGGCACATAGGTTGTGCCCACCACCGGTGCGAGCAATAACACGCGGGCGTGGGGAAAGAGCAGCAGGTAGGCACCGAGCACTCCCGAAATCGCTCCGCTCGCGCCCACCATGGGGACCATGGATGTCGGGTCGGTCAGGGCGTGGCTCAGTGCCGCCAGGATTCCGCAGCCCACGTAAAACACAATAAATCTGCCGTGCCCCATGATGTCTTCAATGTTGTTGCCGAAGACCCAGAGATACAGCATGTTGCCGATCAAATGCATCCAACTGCCGTGCAGAAACATGCTCGTGAGCATGGTCGCATACGCGGGAATGGTCGCGACTTCAGGGGGGAGTGTTGCCTGGCCGAATACGATGGAGGGGATGGCTCCGTACCGGTAGACGAAGGTCTCGCCGGAAGCCGGACCCAGGGAGCTTTCATACAGGAATACAAGTGAACAAGCGACGATGAAGGTGATCGTGACGATCGGGGTACGTTCGGTCGGGTTGTCGTCACTCAGGGGTAGCATCGCGACACCTATCGAAAAGTACGGTTAGGCCGCGGGTTGCGGATGCCGGGGGTTGGAGGAAATCGATCCGTCCGCTTGCAAAGGAACCGAAAATCCGGCCGCGTGGGTATGGCCGCCCCCGCCGAACGACGCGGCGATCGCGCCTACATCGGTTCCATCCTCTCGAGAACGCATGCTGAAGTACCGGCGTCCGTTGCGATCATGCCAGATCAGGCAGAACGGGTGATCGGCGGACAATCGTTCACCGATCTGACTGGTGAGCACGGCGCTTTGAACCGATGGAACCATGACGCCTTCGAAGCGGACCATCGTTGCGTGTGAGGCCAATTTCGTGACAAGTTCGTTTTCGTAGCGAAGGATGGCTCGGCCTTCCCGTTCGAGCTCCGGTTGCTCGAACCTGGTCCAAAGCTCAAAGTCGAACGGGTAAGAGGCCAGCGCGGCGCTGATTTCACGGCTGTTCGGAAGCGCCCAGTGCCACAGATCCTTGTCTTGAATGTAACGCAACAGCCAGGGGGCCGGTTCATCGTGTGCCCATTCCCATCCCAGTACCGCGCCTGACTTTTTGAGATCGAAGTAGGCATAGGGGAGGTCGGCCAGGGTCTGCTCGGCGGTGATGTGGTGGTCCAGGACGACCAGGCTGACCGCGTCCTTGGCCATGGCTTCAAGCGTCGGTCTGGGATAACTGAAATCCACAATGACGACGTGATGTCCGGCCAGGTCTACCGGAGGTGCTTCGCCATGTTTGACAGGGCGATATTCAGCCTTGGGGTAACGCCGCCAGATCGCCCAGGCGGCACCGAACCCATCCGCACATTCCGCGTGATAGAGGATCAGGGTGGGAGGGGCAGAGGACAAGCTGCGCATGGTGGCTGCACTCATAAGCCCTCCACCATAGCACGTCCCTTCATGGAGACTAAAGAGTTATCTCCCTCAACAGGCGTGGCCAGCCGCTTCGCCGGCTCGCGTCGTCGGGATTGCCGTTACACCGAGACGGGGAGTTGGTTGAGATGATTAATCAATTGCCGGAGGCGGCCGGCATTGCGGCGATTGAAGGAAAATGTCAGTCGCGCCAGATCCTTCAATCCCGATTCATCCATCTCTTCGGGGAGCGACGCTCGTTGTTCGAAGGTCCCTTCAGTCAGCATGTCATTGAATTGCCGCTGTACTTCCTCGACTTGTGCCTCGGTCAACGGAGTCTTTAACCGTATGGCTAACTGCCGTCCGACAAAGCGGAGCGAGTGATAGCGTTGATAGAAAGTGCGAATCTCCGTCACGGCATCTTCCACGTTATCGACGATGGTGAAGAGGGAGAGGTCTTCGAGATTGATCAGGCGTCTCTTCAACAATTGATCTGTGATGAAGGAGTTCCAGTGATTCCAGTAGTCGCAGCCTGGGGCCTGGAGGCATACGATGGGTTTCGGATCGCTCTTGCCGGTTTGCACGAGGGTCATGATTTCGAATCCCTCGTCGTGGGTGCCGAACCCGCCGGGGAATAAGGCAATGGCGTGGGATTCTTTCTGAAACATGAGTTTACGGGTGAAAAAATATTTGAAGGTGACCAGTTTAGGGTCATCGGCGATGACGGCATTGGCGCCCTGCTCGAAGGGCAGCATGATGTTCACGCCAAAACTGTGTTCGCGGCCGGCCCCTTCTTGCGACGCCCGCATGATACCGTCCGCGCCGCCGGTGATGGTCATGTAGCCTTCCTCCACCATTCGCCGGGCGAACTGAAAAGCCAGCTGGTAGTTCGGATCGTCGGCGGGTGTGCGGGCCGAGCCGAATACGCTGATTTTCAGGCGGTGCCGATAGCCCTGGAACACTCTGAAGGCGTGCCGCAGTTCCTTGAGCGCCCGATTGACGATCTTGAGGTCCAGAACGTCCAGCTGCGATTCCGACAGCCGGATCACTCCTGCGAGGATTTCCTTCATGAGCGCGGCCTGCACATCGTCGTCGGGACGGTCGAGCAGGGTGGTGATTTGGGTGAGAATCTCGTCTTTGGTCGGAGCGGGTTTGGAACGAGCAGCAGGGATTTTCATGAATGGCCACCTAAAGCACGGTAAACTCCGGACGCGTATCGCCGGAGAAAGAAATCATAACAAGCCGGGGAGCACGAAGCAAAAGAATCATGGAAGCAGGCTTAGGAGAGGTCGGAGGCGCGTGGCAAGTTCTGCAGCACCCAGGCGCGAATTCTCGATTCATCGGAAGACGGCAGGGGGGCGAATTGGATGTCGACTCCCGGATACGTTCCGACCATGCCCCGCTCTTCATGAAATTCCGGTTCGTAGCTGCTGTTGAGAATCGTTCCCCGCACGGAGAAACTTAAATCTGCCCCCGGAAGAATAAATGAGAGCACGATGCTCGTGCCGGGAAGCAGCAGGGTGCGACTCTCGATGAAGGCGCCGACATGGCTGAGTTGGCGGATGGTGGCGGTGTGTTTTGCCCCTTCGCCTTCTCCGTTCGTCACGCGAATGGTGGCGGGAAGACAGGTCTCGCATCGCTTCGGGGCCAGAGCCAGGTCTCGTGCCGTCAGGATGCCGACTGGCTGCCCTTGCTTGGTGACGATCAGCAGCGAAGCTCCGGTGGAGGCCATCACGCTGGTGGCATCGTCCAGGATCTGGTCGCATTCGACGGAGTGTACGGGCTTCGACATGATCGATCGTACTTCCACATCGTGCGGTTCCAGTCCCTGAGCGACGACTTTCTTCACGATATCGCCTGAGGTCATGATGCCGAAGGTGGTCTCGCCGTCTTTGACCAGCAGGCACGGCATCCGTTCCCGCTCGAGGAGCAGGGCGGCTTCGCTGACAGAGACATCACCGGGAATCTGAACCACGCCGGGTGTCATCATGTGGGCGACCATAGGGGTAGAAAAGTGAGTCGGTTTGTCGCGGAGCATGGAGCCGGTTTTTGTCATGATTTAAGCCTGTTTCTCGCCGTGAGAGGGGCTGACGCTTCGGCCCGGCGACCACCACGTCGAAAGAAAGTATACCAGATCGATTTGCCGGATCAGCTTCCCCATCTCCCTTGTCATCCAAGAGGTTAGGCGCTTAGACTGCACAGAAACTATAGTTACTATGGTTGCTTCAAAATATGCCAAACGCGGGCTGATGCAAAGCGAATTCACACAACGTGCGAACGCCCTCCCTGCGCATGGTCTGGGGCTCTCGGTGGATGTCTATTCGCCGGACCTTCTGCAACTTGTCCAGGCCCTTCGTGATGCGGGGCTGGAGCCTGGCTATCTGGAGGTGTTCAAGGCTACGACCTCCGTGCTGCAGTGGGTACGGCGGCAATTGCCCGACAGTACACTCACATACCATGGTGAGGGCTTGTGGAGTACGCAGCCGGACTTTCCACAGAGCAACTCCGGGCGGCAAGGGGTTGCGGAAGCGTGTGCGCAGATTGCCGCGTTGAACAGTGCCTGGCTGAATCATGAATGCGCGACGAAGCAGATGGCTGGCTACGCCTTCGGCACCTATTTGCCGCCCCTCTATACGGACCTGTCGGCCAGAATGACGGCCCAAAACCTGGTCTACCTCCAGAACCAAGTGGATGAGCAGGCGCGGGAGCGCGGGATCACGCCCGCATTGGTACTGTTGGAGATGCCGCCGCTCACATATTTCGGCTGTGGTACGTCCGGAATTCCTGAATTTTTTCGAACGGTGACCGGCCGGGCAGCCTGCGGGTTGGTGCTTGATATCGGGCATCTGTGGACCCTGTATCGCTACACTGGGGCCTGGCAACGGCAGCGGTTGGAGGTCTTCACCGACGAGTTTCTCGACGCGTTTCCCATGGAGCGGGTCATCGAGATCCATGTCGCTGGGCTGGCTGAATTTGCCAGCTCTGACGGTCTCCAGGATGAAGCGAGTTCCGCATTGCCTTACTGGATCGATGCCCACGGGGCTCCGATTCCAAGCGTATTGTTCGACCTGTTGGATCAAGTTCTGTCCCATCCCCGCCTGATATCGCTCAAAGGCGCGGCGCTCGAAGTTGATACGAAGCCGATTGCGATGATCGTTGAGGAGTTCCGGCGATTTCGTGCGCGGTTTGAATCGACGGTCAATGAGGTGCAGCAGAACCGTTGTGCTTCAAGCCCTCAATCGCCGGTGACCGATCGATTGGCCGGGGCGATGCAGATCCTGACGTCGGATGAACGGGCGGCTCTACAACGGCAGTACGGCACGTACGTGGAATTCGTCACGACGCAGGATGCTGCGTCGATGGCGGAAGACCTGTCATTGCTCGGTGGATCGCTGGAGGATCTGAACCGGTATCGTGACTGCTACCTGCCGCACGAACTGCTGCATTGGGGCGGTGAATTGCAGGACATGTTTCCGAAAACCTGTCGTATGCTGAGCGAGGGGCACATTCCATTGGAGCGGTTCGTTCCATTTTGGTTTAGCCGGCCAAGACCAGAACAGGATGACTATGATTTTTTCCTCCTGAAAATTGATCGGTTCGCCGAGTTCGCGGCCCATGTGTGCCCGCCGGCTGCAGCGAGCGTGAAGGCGGAAGCGCAGGAACTACGGGATGCCTATCGCGTGGCGAATGAACCGGCCGGATTGCCCGAGGTACGAGTATGAATTTTTGGACCGCGCTGCCACAGCCCATTCTGGGATTAGCTCCTATGGACGGGGTGACGGATGCCGCGTTCCGTCGCGTGGTGGCCATGCAGGGCCGGCCCGACATCACTTTTACAGAATTCACCAACGTGAATGAGATTTGCCGTGGACCGGACCATCTGCTGTCGTCATTGATTTACAGCGAGGCTGAGCGGCCGATTGTGGCCCAGCTGTACGGCAAGGATCCTGAACAGTTCTATCGCGCGGCACAGATAGTCTGCGAACTCGGGTTCGACGGGTTGGATATCAATATGGGCTGCCCGTCCAAGAGTGTGGCGGCTTCCGGCTCGGGAGCGGCGTTGATTAAGACGCCTGACCTGGCCCGCGTCATCCTGCGCGCTGCCAGGCAGGGTTTGGAGGATTGGGCCGGAGGTCAGTCGATTCATACGCAGGGATTTAAACCGTCTCGCATCGAATTTATTCACACGCTGAACTACAACCGGTCCGGCGTGCCGGTCGTTCCGCGCCGACTGCTGCCGCTCTCCATCAAGACGCGGCTGGGGTTTGATTGCGTGGTGGTCGGGCGATGGGTGGACCACTTGCTGGAAGCCCGTCCCGCGGCCATTACCGTACACGGCCGGACCTTGCAGCAGATGTATCGCGGCGCCGCCGATTGGTCCGCCATTGCCGAAGCGGCCAAGCTCGCTCGCGGCACAGAGACATTGATTCTAGGGAATGGGGATCTCAACACATTGGTCGATGCCGTGCGTCGCGCGGCTGAGAGTGGGGTGCAGGGCGTGCTGGTCGGGCGGGGGACGCTCGGTTCACCATGGTTTTTCCGTGAAAAGGAACAGGCCAGGCGGGCGTTGAACGAACAGCCCGATCTGTCGGCGCTTTCCGTTACGGCGTGGGAGCCGCAGGTGTCGGTGACCCATCGCATGCAGGTCATGCTCGACCATGCGCGGCAGTATGAGGCCATTGCCGGGCTGGAATGCTTCCGCTCCATCCGGAAACATCTGGGATGGTACTGCAAGGGATTTCCCCATGCGGCAGCGATGCGCGCCAAGATGTTCGGGGTCTCGACCGTGCAGGATGTCGAACGCATCGTGACAGAATTTTGCCAGGACCTCATGTTGGGGGAGGTCGCCGCATCTGAACCGGCTCCGCTGAAGGCTCATGCTCCTCACCCCTGCGCCTCCTGATCCCATGCGACTGATCCTGGCTTCCACCTCCCCGCGTCGGCACGAATTGTTGACCCTTCTAGGATTACCCTTTGACGTCATCATCCCGCCGTTCGTCGAAAAAGTGATGCCGCATCTGCCTGCCGGGGAGCAGGCCATCGAATTCGCCACAGGCAAGGCCCGATCGTGTGCGGCTCTTTGTCCTGGCGCGCTTATTCTTGGCAGCGACACATTGATCAGCCTGGGTTCAGAGGTGCTGGGAAAGCCGGCCGACCTGGCCGATGCCGAAGCGATACTTCGTCGCCTCGCCGGGCAGACACATAGGATCGTGACCGCCGTGGCACTGACGAGGCCCGAGAGTGAGCAGTGCGATGTGCAGGTTGCCACGGTGCTGGTGCGGATGAAGCCCCTGAACGAAGAAGCCTTAGTGGCCTACCTGCGAACCGGCGACAGCCTGGGTAAGGCCGGCGCCTATTCCATTCAAGGCGACGGCGCCGCGCTCATTGAACGGATCGAAGGCGATTATACGGCGGCCGTCGGGTTGCCGCTGCGGATGGTCGCCGGGATGTTGCAGCGTCGCGGTATGTTCTGTCCGGTCAATATCGATCAACTCTACGCCCGTAAGCCCTACCCTAACTGGAACCACTTCTGTTCCTAGCCCGAATCCTCCATCCACCTTCCGATTCGTGTGAGATTGAAATAGTCTTCCCAATCCTTTTAGAATGCGCCCTTGCTTGGAGACAGGTCAGGGAGGTAGACATGCGCGCGAATCATGGCAGGAAAGGTCGGCGTGGAAAGACTCACGCCGCAATCGGGCTGGTGGTCGGAGCGATGGTATGGGCGGTCAGCGGGCCGACGTGGGCGATTGACGTCAAGTTGTCTCCCGAAGAAGCCAAGAAGGCTTTGGAGGCAGGGCGGGCGCCGATGGACAAAGCCGGTTCGCCCGAAGACGTGAAGAAGGTCTTGCAGCAGGCCTCGCTGGTCACGCGAGTCGGCGCAGATCCCGAAAAAGATCCCTGCGGCGCGAGCGCCATCCTGCGCACTAAGCGGTACCGGCTGGAGGCCTTCGGCAGACAGGAAGCGGCGGAATCAAAAAAACAGAAAAAAGAAGTGCGTATGCCCGACGAGTTCATTCAAAAAGTCGTGGATATGCCGAATATGGAAGTCGAAGTGCAGCTCTGCGGTGACGATGAATACTTCGCGGAGAAGGCCGATATCGTTTTCCAGCAAAAGGGAAAGAATATCCGCCCGGTGGATATCAGTCCGGCTGATCGAGGCAGAAAAAACGACGGCACGGGTCCCGCTTACCGGTCGCGTTTCACGGCCCGGTTCGGCTACGAGGCGTTTGATCCCAACGCCAAGACGACTATCATCGTGACCTTGCAGGACGGGCAGACCATGCAGTTCGATGCCGATTTTTCCAAGGTGAAATAGCGCGCTGCTCCGGTGCGGATACGATGCCCGCACCGGAGTCAACGGCGCTTCCTCGGTTCCTCCCTCAATCATTTCTCTTTTTCCTCATGCTGCCGACCCAACATCACAGTTGAGTCGGCTCTTGATGGCCATGCATAATGACTCGCATGGATAAGGCCGACTTCCTGTCCCTCTATCGCCAGATGCTGCTGATCCGCCGCTTTGAAGAAAAGTCAGCGGAAATGTATGCGCTTGCGAAGATTGCCGGCTTTCTCCATCTCTATATCGGCGAAGAAGCCATTGCCGTCGGGGCCATTGCCGCGCTTCGGCCCGACGACTATGCGATCAGCGCCTATCGAGACCATGGGCATTGTCTGGCTCGTGGTTCTGATCCAGGCAAGGTGATGGCCGAGCTGTTCGGCAAGGCCACAGGGTTGTGTCAGGGCAAGGGCGGCTCCATGCATCTGGTGGATCTCCCGAATCGTTTCATGGGCGGCTACGCGATCGTCGGCGGCCATATTCCATTGGCTGCGGGGCTGGCCTTCGCCGCGAAATATCAGAAGCAGGATCTCGTGACCGTCTGTTTCTTCGGCGAAGGCGCGGTGCCGAGTGGCCAGGCGCATGAAGCATTTAATCTGGCGGCCCTGTGGAAACTCCCGGTGATCTTCATCTGCGAAAATAATCGCTACGGCATGGGTACCCCGGTGGCGCGGGCCGTAGCCTTGTATGACAATGTCGCGGAGGCTGCGCGCTCCTACGGCATCATGGCCGAGCGTGTGGACGGCATGGATGTGCTCGCGGTGCGGGCGTTGATGCGAACGGTGGTTGATCAGGTGCGTGCAGGTCATGGCCCATTTTTCATCGAAGCAATGACGTACCGGTTCATGGGGCATTCGATGGCTGATCCGTCCCATGGGCACTACCGCAGCAAGGACGAAGTGGAGGAACATCGCAAGCGAGACCCGCTGACGCTGCTGAAGCACAGGATACTGAGCCAGGCACTGTGTGGCGAGGCCGATTTTAAGCAACTTGAGCAGGAGGTGGGTGACGTCGTAGCGGCAGCCGTGAAGTTTGCCGACGAGAGCCCGTTCCCCGATCTTGCGAGTTTGCATGCCGACGTGATGGTGGAGGACTAAGATCGCCGATGCTGTTGTCCTACCGGGAAGCCCTCAATCAGGCCATGCGGGAAGAGATGCGACGGGACCCGCGTATCTTTTTGATCGGTGAAGAAGTGGGCTATTACCAGGGCGCCTTCAAGGTCACCAAGGGATTCGTCGAGGAATTCGGCCCGCAGCGGGTGGTGGATACGCCGATTACGGAGGCCGGGTTTACGGGCCTCGCGATCGGTGCAGCCATGGCGGGATTGCAGCCGATCGTCGAATTGATGACGATGAATTTCGGCATCGTGGCGCTCGATCAGATCGTGAACAATGCGGCCAAGATCCGGTACATGTCGGGAGGGCAACTCTCGGTCCCGCTGGTGATTCGCGGGCCCGGCAGCGCGGCGCATCAGCTGGGGGCTCAGCATTCACAGAGTTTGGAAGCCTGGTTTTGTCATGTGCCGGGCTTGAAAGTTATCGCTCCGGCGACGCCGCACGATGCGAAGGGGCTGCTGAAGAGCGCGATTCGCGACAAAAATCCGGTCATCTTTATCGAAGCGCAACTGCTCTATGGCACGAAGGGCGACGTCGCCGAGGGAGAGTACACCATTCCGCTCGGCCAGGCTGACGTGAAGCGGGCAGGAACCGATGTCACGATCGTGGCCTATTCAAAAATGCTGCTCGTGGCGCTGGAGGCAGCGGAACAGCTGAGCCGAGAAGGCCTCGACGTTGAGGTGATCGATCCGCGGACTCTCAAACCTCTGGACATTCAGACCATCGTGACCTCGGTCAAGAAGACGGGGCGTCTTGTGATCGTCGAAGAGGGGTGGCGATTCTGTGGGCTGGGTGCGCAGATTGCCGACAGTATTTATACCGCCGCGTTCGATTATTTCGATGGCCCGATTGTTCGCGTGACTGGTGAGGATGTGCCGATGCCCTACAGTCGCCCGTTGGAAGACGCTGCGATCCCGACCGTGCCGCGTGTGGTCGCCGCCGTAAAATCAGCCTGTGGTGCAGCATGAGCAAGAGGCGACGCGTCGTCCGCGCCGGTCTTCGGAGATGGTCTGCGTCCTGGAGAGGAATCCATGGCTAGTCGTGTGGTCATGCCCAAACTGACGGATACGATGGAAGAGGGGGTGCTGCTGGCTTGGAAGAAGCGCGAAGGTGATCCGGTGCAGGCGGGCGAAGTGATCGCCGAAATCGAAACCGACAAGGCGGTGATGGATCTGGAAGCTTTCGCTCCCGGCATTCTGCGCAAGATTCTGGTGCGTGATGGAGAGACTGTGCAGTCCGGCACCTTGATTGCGGTGATCGCCGAGGCCGATGAAGACATCACCTCGGCCTTATCCGATGCGGTCACGGCGGCGCCGTCAATCGGCGGAGGACCGAAGCCCGCTGCGCCGACAGGGGACGCGTCTAGGTCTACTTCAGCCGCGCGGCCCGAGGGAAGCCGCCTGCTCGCCTCTCCGCGGGCGAAGGCCCTGGCGGCTGAACGGGGCATCGAGCTTACCGCTCTCACCGGCACCGGTCCGGGCGGGCGAATCATCGAAGAAGATGTGATTCAGGCAACCGCTCAGTCCGTGCAGGGGTTGCCTGCCGGCACCGATCAGCCGCTCAGCCAAATGCGAAAAGCCATCGCCAGAGCGACGGTGCAGAGCAAGGCGCCGGTCCCGCATTTTTATCTGACGGTCGAGATCGACATGGAGCAGGCCGAGCGTGTGCGTGATCAATTCAAGCAGAGCCGCCAACCGCACCCGTCCATCACTGATGTCCTGATCAAGGCTGCGGCCCTGGCGCTCATGCGGCACCCGGAGGTCAATGTGTCGTTTACGGGCGACGCCATCAGGCGGTTTCGGCAGATCGATATCGGCGTGGCGGTCGGCATGGAGGACGGCCTGATCACGCCGGTGATCAGAAATTGCGGCGCGAAAACGTTGGCTGATATTTCGGAGGAGAGCAAGACGCTGATCGAACGGGCCAGGCAGAAACGCCTGCAGCCGCAGGAATATACGGGGGCGACCTTTGCCATTTCCAACCTTGGCATGTTCGACGTGGATAACTTTATTGCTCTCCTCATGCCGCCACAGGCTGCCTCAATTGCCGTGGGCGCCATTCGTGACGTGCCGGTCGTGACGAAAGGAGCCGTAACGGCCGGGCGGCGGATGAAGGTCACGATGTCGTGCGATCATCGGGCGCTCGACGGATTGATGGGCGCGCAGTTTTTGAAAGAGTTGAAACGTGTGCTGGAGCATCCGCAGGAACTCGTCGCTCCGGTGGTGAAAGCATGAGCTTCGTTCACATCGATCCGCGGCGATCCGCTGAGGAGCCTCAGCCTTCAGCTGCCCAATCCCGCCGCCTGCCGCCCTGGTTCAAGGTTCGACTGCAGACCGGCCCGGATTATCAGGACATTCGCGCGACCATGGACCGGCTCAATCTCCATACGATCTGCGAAGAGGCGCGTTGTCCGAACGTGTGGGAATGTTGGAATGCGCGCACGGCGACGTTTTTGATTCTCGGGGACATCTGCACAAGGCGCTGCCATTACTGTTCCGTTGCCACCGGCCGGCCGCATGCGGTGGACCATGAGGAACCGTTGCGAGTGGCGGAAGCCGTTCAGGCGCTCAATCTGCGCCATGCCGTGATCACGTCGGTCAATCGTGACGAACTTGAGGATGGCGGCGCGTCGGTCTTTGCCGAAACGATCCGCCACATCCGGCGGTTGATTCCCAGTTGCACGATTGAGGTCCTCATTCCCGACTTTGAAGGCAATGAGGCGGCGCTAGCGGCGGTTGCGGCTGAACGGCCGGACATCCTGAACCACAATATCGAAACGGTGAGACGGCTGTTCCCCTCGATTCGGCCTCAGGGCAAATATCAGCGGTCGATCGAGTTGCTCGGACGAGCCAAACAGATGGGGATGACGACCAAGTCGGGTTTGATCGTCGGCATGGGCGAATCAACGGACGAAGCCCGCGAGGTCATGCGTGATCTCCGCTCAGTTGAGTGCGACATCATGACCATTGGACAATACCTCCAACCGACAAAAGAGCATCTCGCTGTCGCACGGTTTTACCATCCCGACGAATTCGCGGCGTTGAAGGAAGAAGGCCTCGCTATTGGCTTCCGCCACGTCGAATCCGGACCGCTGGTTCGTAGCTCCTACCACGCTGAACAGCAGGTGGCAGGACGTTGAAAAAGGTCTCCGGCGTCGTTCCCACTTCGCTCAAGCTCTCACCGTACAGCGCAAACCTAGTCTTCGACTTTTCGCTCTCCGCTGCCTAGCTGGGCGACCTTTTTGAACATTCTGCGATCTGGCTGTTAGAAACGCCTACTCATAATGTAGCGCTTTGATGGGATTCATCCGCGAAGCTTTGTTCGCCGGGTAGAGGCCGAAGAAGATGCCCACGGCGAGAGAAAAGAGAAAGGCGACGGCCACCGCTTGCGAGGAGATGATAGTGGGCCAGCCGATGAGGTGTGTCAGCAAGCGCGCCACCAGGATGCCGAACAACACGCCGGCCACGCCGCCGATATCCGATTCGCTGACATTCGCGATGACCTGCATGCGGGTCAGGTCCTGTGCGATGACGAAGAGGGTGGGCGTTTGGAAGCTGGCGACGACGGTCTGACCCTCCTCCACGTTGCGGGAGACGACCGTGCCGTTGACCGGCGAGATAATGGTGGTGTAGCCCAGGTCCAATTCCGCGGAGGCGAGCGTCGCCTTCGCTTGATCGACTTGCGCTTGCGAGAGGTCCACCTGCACTTCGGCGTCGCGGTAGTTGGTTTTGGCCAAATCCAGATCGGACTGGGCGACGAACTGCTGCTCTCGCAACGCGGCCATGCGATCATGTTCGAGTTTTCTCTGCATGAGCATGTTCCGCGCTTTGGCCAATGTCGCTTTCGCGCTCTTGAGCGCCGCCTTGGCCTGGCTGACCTTGGCTTGATAGGGTTTCTGGTCGATGGAGGCGAGGACCTGACCTTCCCGGACGATCGAATTGAAGTCGGCATAAATTTTTGCGATTTTCCCGGACACCTGACTACCCACCTGGACCGAGATAACGGGGTTCACGGCACCTGTAGCGGTAACCAGTGAAGTAATCGGTCCGCGCTCGATGGGGAGAGTTTTGTAGTGACCAGCGACGGGATTATTGTTGGACCACCAGAGCCAAGCAGCAACGGCCAGGAGGGTGAGGAGCCCTAACGTGCCCATCACGATCGCCAGCCGTCGCCGGCCGGGCGGAAGAGCCTGCCGGTCGATGATAGCAGGGACCTGATCATGGCCTTGACCTTGCAGTACCGGAACCGGGGCTAGCACGATGGGCATGGGGTGGGCGGTTTGCCGCGGGTCGAGTTCCGAGTGGTCTGGGGCCATGCATCACCTCCCGTTTCACTCAGGAAGAGCAAGAGAAGTGCCGTTACAGTCCGGCTGGGAATGCGATGTTCTCGTGAGTTCGGGGCCTGGTCTCGAGCTCCGACAAGGCCGCAAACCTCGACGATGGGGCATTTTGCAACAGCGGGCAAGGGTGGCCTGCGGCAGGACGCCCCTTGACCGCATGGGAGTAGGCCGATTAGTCTGAGCGCGCCTGCGCGGCTGAGGCTGATTCGGAATGAGGATCAAGTGGAGGACGCTGTATGACCGAGGACTGGGGCGCGGTATTGGTGGTGGATGACGACGCCGATATGCGGAGTCTGCTCTGTGATGTCCTGCAGGGGCGGGGGCATCAATGCACGGGCGTCGGCAGTGGAGACGAGGCGCTCAAGCAGCTGAGCGTGGAAGATTATGCCGTCGTCCTCACCGACCTCCGGATGAAAGGCATGCAGGGCACTGAACTGCTCGCGGAAATCAAGCAGCGTTATCCTGATATCGGGGTGATCCTTATGACGGCATTCGGCACGGTGGAGACGGCGGTGGACGCGATGCGGCACGGCGCCAGCGATTACCTGACCAAGCCCGTGAAGACCGAGGAGTTGGTGCGGGTCGTCGAGCGCGCGGTTCGTGAAGCGGCGCTCCGGCGCGAAGTCAGCCGTCTGCGAAAAGAGGTGCATAAGGAATACAGTTTTCATCAGATTCTCGGCAAAAGCAAGCCGATGCAGGCCGTGTTCGACTTGATCCGACGCGTGGCCGACAGCCCGACCAATGTGTTGATCACCGGCGAGAGCGGGACGGGAAAAGAACTGGTCGCCAAGGCCATTCATTACAATAGCGACCGGCGTGATGCCCCGTTTGTGCCCGTGAACTGTGCGGCGATTCCCGAGCAATTGCTGGAAAGCGAACTCTTCGGGCATATGCGCGGCTCTTTTACGGATGCCAAGATGGACAAACGCGGGCTGTTTGAAGAGGCGCAAAAGGGCACCCTGTTCCTGGATGAAATCAGCGAACTTCCGCTCATGCTTCAGGCGAAACTGCTGCGGGCCATTCAAGAACGGGAAATTCGCCGTGTGGGCGCGACCAAGTCCATTCCCGTAGATGTCCGGATTATCGCCGCCACGAACCTGAACCTCGTTGACGAAGTGAAACACAAGCGATTCCGTGAAGACTTTTACTATCGGCTCAATGTGATCGAGCTGCGCTTGCCACCCTTGCGGGAACGGCGGGAGGATATTCCGATCCTGGTGGACGCCTTCTTGAAGAAATGCGCCGCGGCCCGTGGCAAGCAGGTGAAGGGACTTAGCGAGCCGGCCCTTGCCATGCTGGCCGACTATGCCTGGCCGGGCAATGTGCGAGAGTTGGAAAACGTCATTGAGCGGGCCGTGACGCTCAGCCATCACGATATGATCGGCGCGGAAGACTTGCCGATCCAGGTGCAGGGTGCCCGCGGGGATCGACGGATATTGGATGAAGCGGCTGAACGCACCCTGCCTCTGCATGAAGTGGAAAAAGAATACATCGTCAAAATTCTGGAAAAGACGGGCGGCAACAAGTATCAGGCCGCCCATGTGCTGGGCATCGATCGAAAGACCCTCTACCGCAAATTGGCCGAGATCGAGGGCAAACCACACTCAGACGCGTAGAGTCATTGTCTCACCGTCGTGCGGGGAGCCATCGTCGTGCAGTCTCTGTCGCAAAACCCCCTGCTTCCTGAATACGGCACCCCGCTGCTGCTGACCATCGGCATCTTTATCCTGGATCTGTCGGTGCCGGCGGAGGTTACCGTCTGGGTACTGTATGCGATTCCCGTCGCGCTGACGGTCGGAACCTCCCGTGCGCGGGCACCGCTCTATTGTATGGGGCTGGTTGCCTGTCTGACAGTGGCCAGCCCTCTCATCGCGTCCTCAGGATCCCCGCTCTTTTCAGTGTTGCTGAACCGCCTGTTGGGAGTCGGAGTGATGGGGGGCGTTGCGGCTCTCCTGGCGGCCCCCCGGAGAAATTCAACGCAGCCGGAAGCGGAGGGCGGACTGCCGGCGCAGGGTAGGCCGCCGCAGGCGACCGATGCAGAGGCACGTGCCGATGCGGAGGCGGCCGTGGCCGGGCAACGCCGGGCTGAGGCCGAACTTCACCGCGACAAGCTGCGGTTCGAAGGGATTGTTCAGTCGGCCATGGACGCCATCATTACCGTCGACGAAGCACACAAGATCGTGTTGTTTAACCAGGCGGCGGAAAAGATGTTTCAGTGGGCTGCCGAGGAGGTATTAGGACGGCCGCTGGATCGACTGCTCCCCGAGCGTTTCCGCCGTGCCCATAGCGAGCACATTCGGGAGTTCGGCCGTTCCGGTATCACGACGCGTCAAATGCGTGCGTTGGGCATGGTCATGGGAGTCCGGGCCAATGGAGAGGAATTCCCGATTGAGGCGGCGATCTCGCAGATCGGTGTGGAAGGAGCGCGATTTTACACCGTCATCCTGCGCGATATTACCGAACGGAAGCGGCTTGAACAGGAATTGGCGGAACGCGAAGCCTTGCTACGGGCGATCATCGAAACCGAGCCCGAATGTGTGAAACTGCTCGACTTGGATGGAACGGTCCGTACGATGAATGCCGCAGGGCTTGCCATGATCGAAGCGACGAACAGTGCCGACGTCGTCGGACGGGACCTGTCCAATCTGGTCACCGTCCAGTTTCGGTCGCTCTTCCGTAATTTGATCCTGAAGGCCGGGCGGGGAGAGGCGGGGCGATTGGAGTTTCAGGTGATCGGCCTCCTGGGGACCCCTCGATGGCTGGATACTCACATGGTGCCTCTGCGTTCGGCCGACGGCACCGTTACGGCGGTCTTGGGTGTGACGCGGGATGTGACCGAATGGAAAAAGACTGAAACGCGCTTGCGTCAAAGCGAGGATCGGTATCGCCGGCTCCTGGCGGTTTTGCCGGATGCCATCCTGGTCAATCGAGAGGACCGGATCGTCTTTGCCAACGAACAGGGCCTTCGGTTGTTCGGAGCCCGGTCGGAAGAGGAGATTCTCGGAAAGTCGCTCTACGACCTGGCGCATCCAGACTACCATGCGCTGATCGGTGAACGTATCCGGCATCTCCTGGGGCCCGGCAGCACCGTGCCTGAGGTTGAGGAAAAGATCGTGCGGTTGGACGGGGTCTGTGTGGATGTGGCTGTCAGGGCCGCCCGGTTCCAGGATGAAGAGGGGGGCGGCATCCTTGTTGTTCTACGGGATATTTCCATGCGCAAAGCGGCAGAGCAGAAATTGCGGGAGAGCGAGGAGCGGCTTCAAAGTTTATTGGGAGCGATGGAGGATGTGATCTGGTCGTCGTCGCTCGATTTGTCCACATTGTTTTATGTCAGTCCGTCTGTAATGGAAATCTATGGACGCCCGCCCGACGCGTTTTTGACCCGGCCCTTGTTATGGCTGGAGGTCGTTCATCCTGACGATCGCGTGATTGCGGAACAGGCGCGACAGGCGTTGTCGACAATGGGAGAGTTCGATGTGGAATATCGCATCGTCCGGCTCGACGGCGACCTGCGTTGGTTGCACGACCGCGGGCATATCATCAAGGATGACGCCGGTCGTCCGTTGCGTATCGACGGGATCGCGAGCGACATCACGGAGCGGAAGCGCTTGCAGGCGCAACTTCGTCGGACGGAGCGCGTGGCCGAACTTGGAACGGTGGCTTCAGGTATGGCCCACGAAATCGGCACTCCCATGAATGTCATTCTGGGCCGGGCTGAGTATTTGATGGAGCGGACGAAAGAGGAGCCGGTCAGGAAAGGCTTGCAGACCATTATCAGCCAGGTTGAACGGATTACCCGGGTGATGAACCAGTTGCTGGCGTTTGCACGGCGGCGCCCGGTCGAGCATCGCGCGCTCGATCTATGCCAGACCATCGAGGACAATCTGGAAATTTTCCAAGAGCGTCTGTCGCATAGCAACATCACTGTTGAAACCTCGTTTGCCGAGGGCTGTCCGCTGGTGCGGGCCGATGTCGATCAGATGAGCCAGGTGTTGATCAATTTGATCATGAATGCCATTCATGCGATGCCTGACGGCGGGACGCTGAGGCTGGCCTTGGCGCCGGATCGCGGCATGGTCACGCTCACGATTGCCGATACGGGTCACGGGATACCGCAAGATGTCATCACGAAAATTTTCGACCCCTTCTTCACGACGAAGGAGTTCGGGAAGGGGACTGGCTTGGGATTGACCGTGGTCAAGGGCATCATTGAGGAGCACAGCGGGACGATTCAGGTCGAGAGCAAGTCTGGCGCGGGGACGGTCTTCACGATATGTCTACCCACTCACAAAAGCGGAAGCGTATAGCCAATGGCTGAAATTCGATGGCCCCATGAGATGATCGGATTCTTCTCCCCACGCTCGTGTCATGGGTCATAGGCTACTCGCCATAAGTTGTGCTCGAGCCGCTGTAGCGCTTCGGGGCAGAACGTGCGAGTGCATGGGGTCTTTCTCGCCAGCGCCGCCTTGCCTCCTTCCCTGTCTGGAAATGCATTCAGGTCGAACTCTCGATCAGATACAAGATGTTGCTCCCTACGGTGGCCTCTCGGCAGTGGCACATGGTTTGCGTCGGTTCCTCGCCAAGGGTGTGTGTGCGGTAGGGGGCAACGTGGAAGGTCGATCGCCAGCCGTACTATTGGTTGTGGAAGATGACAAGGATATGCGAAGTCTCCTCTGTGACGAGCTCTGGGGGGAAGGGTATCAATTGCGCGAGGCGAGCAATGGGAATGAGGGGTTGGAAGCGGTCATGCGGGCGGCGCCGGATCTGATCGTCACGGACCTGAAAATGCCGTCCGGCGGCTTCGACTATGTGCATCGACTGAGAAATTCCGTGCCTGGCTGCCCGATCATCGTGATGACGGCGTTCGGGGATGCTGGAACGAGAGAGGAGGCAATGAAAAGCGGCGCCACGGTTTATTTCGACAAGCCGGTACGGTTGTCGGAATTGAAGGCCACGGTGAAACAGCTTCTCCAGCGTTCCGACTCGCTGCCGGAGGATCGTTCCCTCCACTGAAGGTCCGCCGAGGACGGGCCTTTAAGCATGATCGCCCCCCGCGGGGAGGGTTGTCTTCAAGGTACTAGGCGTAGTACATATAGGGCCCTTCACAGGGAAGAGAGGGCTCTTTTGCTTCCTTCTGACATAAGGAGTGATGAGATGGCCGGATCTCACGCACCAGCAACCTCCGTTTCCCCTTTCGCCGACCCGATTCTAGCAGCCCGCTTGGAGGCTCTGCGGCAGTTAGCCGACGGGCTGACAGACCGTGTTGCCGTTATGGATCGAGACTTCAACGTGGTCTATGCCAATGACGCGGCCTGGGCCAGGGAAGGGGCGGCCCCCTCGGTCAGCAAACCGGCCAAATGTTATCAAGCGTTTGTGCGGATGGAGGATCCCTGCGGGGTCTGCCCAGCCGAGTCGGTGTTTGAGACACGAGAGGTTCGCACGGTGGCCTGCAACAGCTCCGGCGACGGCACAGCCTGCGGCATGCACCAGGCCTTCCCTCTCATGGCGTCATCAGGTGAAGTTCGGTCGGTGCTCGTCCTGTTCCATAAATCGTCGGATACGCTCACCCCTCTGAAATCGCTTCCTCAGCAAAAAATGAGCCGATCGCGTCCGGAACGGACCGAGTCGCGCTTGGGTGACCTTGTGGGCGAATGTCCGGTCATGCATCAGTTGTTCGACCTGATCCGGTTGGTAGCCGACAGCTCGGCGACGGTCTTGATTCAGGGGGAAAGCGGGACGGGGAAGGAGCTGGTCGCCAGGACCATTCACCAAACCAGCTATCGTCGTGACAAGCCCTTTGTCGTGGTAGACTGCGGCGCGCTTCCTGAGACCTTGCTCGAAAGTGAGCTCTTTGGCCACGTCAAAGGCGCCTTTACCGGAGCAGCAGGGGCCAAGTCCGGCTTGTTTGAAGAGGCGGACGGGGGGACCATCTTCCTGGATGAGATTGCCGACACCTCGCCGACGTTCCAGGCGAAATTGCTCCGGGTCCTGCAGGAGGGCGAGATCAAGCGGGTCGGCGGCACCCAGCCCATCAAGATTGATGTCCGCGTCATTTCCGCGACCAATAAGGACTTGGCCGATCTGGTCAAGACGAAGGCTTTCCGGCAAGACCTTTACTATCGGTTAGCCGTCCTGCCCGTTCACCTGCCTCCGTTGCGGGAACGAAGAGCGGATATTCCATTGCTGGTTTCGAAGTTTATCACCGACTCCTGTCAGCGCCATCGTCAAGATCTCCGCCGGGTGAGCGAAGAAGCCATGCGCGCATTAACCGCCGCGCCCTGGCCCGGGAATGTGCGCGAACTCCAGCACTATATCGAGCGTGCAGTGGTCACCACGACCAATGTGGAATTGACCTGTGCCGATCTAGTGGCCGTCGGGTCTCATGTCGAAGCCGCCGATCTGCGGACGGTCGGGCGGGATGCGGCCAGACAAGCTGAGCGGGCTCGAATTCTTCAGGCTCTGCAGCAGACCTCGGGCAATCGAGTGAAGGCCGCACGTCTTCTCAAGATCAGTCGGGCCAGTCTCTATAACAAGTTGCATGAGCTGGGCATTCAGTAGCTCAGACAAAGAGCCTGGTTCCAGGTCCCTTATCTTCTCCCTGCACCTATTCAACTCCTCTTGAGAATCGTCCAATGGCTCTGCCTTTCGCAGCCTTGGTCGAGATGGCTGTCCCGTATTGCCCCAATATTCATGATTGAATGTCTGGCAATTTGGACAGTCTATGTAATTGTAATTAAAGCATTCTTTTCATTGCCGATGTTTTCTGTCTAATCACATAGAAAACTGTGGCATTTCACGCCCGGTCAGCTCTTCCTGCATCATTGCATAACGCCTTCATAGTATGAACGAAACCCTGTGGGTGAGAAATTCCACTAGTGGGCACATCAATTGCGTTGTAGCCGCAGTGCTGGTGAAGGTGCGGGTGATTAGGACCGGCCTCCGAATGACCTGCTCCCTCGAACTTTGAGGACATCCTTCACCAGCCCTTTTTCCCTTTGGGAGCGTTTCGTGGAGGGGGAACGGAGAGGCCGGAGGAGCCGGGGTCCTGCCTGACGGAGGCCGGTCACACGACCACGCTTTTTAACCACTCCCGCGGAAGGGCGCGGGAATTATCAAGGAGGGAGGCCGACATATGAGGTCTTCAGTGCATGTGTCAAAACGCAAGCGCATACGCCGCGAGGCGATGCGTAGGCTGCAGGCGGCGCTGCTTTCGGGCAGTTTGCTCGCGGCGCCGTGGGTATTTGCGGCCGGGCCGGGCGATCAGTCGCATGATGGGCATGCGACGCCGGTTGCCATGCCGGGCTGGACCCAGACCCTGAAGGGTCAGACTGTGGTGGAAAACGCCATGGAGGGTCGTGCCGGTAACGCAGAGAAGATGGAGATGCAGCACCACCGCCTGATGGAGAAGTTGGAGCAGCAGGCGCAGACGGATGCGAAGGCGCAGCAGACCTCCGGTGCGTTCAACGAAATGTCGATGATGCACCAGTATATGGGACAGGACGGGAGCAGCTTCCTGCTGGCGTCCGATTCGTCGAAGGGCGAACCGGTCATGACCTCAGGCGGGAAATGTCCCGCTAACGCGCCGGTCAAGAAGTACGACGTGTCGATGATCAACATCGAAATCAGCTTGAACCGGTGGCTCGACTTCTATCCCGGATATATGTACGTCCATACCGGGGATATCGGCAAGGTTCGCGCGGAGGAAACCAAGAACAAGGAAGCGCGAGAGAAGGACGGATTCGATCCTGGCGCAGTGACGACCGGAAACCAGGGCGATGCGATTCAGCCGCTGGTGCTCCGTGCCAACCAGGGCGATTGCGTCAAGATGACGCTGCGCAATCAGATGGAGGGCGAGGACGGCAGCTTGGTCATCCAGGCCTCCAGTATGATCGTGAGTGCCACGGGGAAGCCTGCGACGACGACGAACCCGGATACGGTGGTCTCGCCGGGCAAGACCCAGGAGTTCGAGTGGTACATCCATCCGAACATGCAGGAAGGTGTGCGTCAGTTCCATTCGTGGAGCCATGATCGCGAGTTGACGGTGCTGGGCCTATTCGGGGCCTTTATCGTCGAACCGAAGGGCTCCAAGTACCTCGATCCGCTCGGTACGGGCGCCGCGCCCGATACGAGCAGCGGATGGCAGGTCATGATCGACAACGGGTCCGGACCGGACTTCCGCGAGTTCGTGTTGTTCTATCACGAGATCGGCGACGAAGCCTTCCGTCCGCTGAACAAGAAGGGTGACTTCTTGCCGCAGCGCGATCCGTTGACCGACGCCTATCGTCCGGGTGGCCGCGCGATCAACTATCGCAGCGAGCCGTTCGGCATCGATCAGATGCACTTACAGCATGAATATTTCGGCTTCGAAGATGAGTCGCTGGCCTACAGCGCCTATACCTTCGGCGACCCACCCACCACGGTGGCCCGCGGTTACCTCGGTGACCCGGTCAAGTGGCGTTTGGTGCATGGTGGATCCGAAGTGTTCCACTCCCACCATCCGCACAGCGGAACCATCCGTTGGCAGCGCAGCCCCGGCACTGAGCCCAATAATCTGTGGGCCATGGGTCAGGATGGTCCGGTGAAGTATCCGATCGTTCGCACCAAGTCGGATCGTGTCGACGTCGAAGTCGTCGGTCCGTCCGAAGCGCTCGATCTGGAGCCGGAATGCGGCGGCGGTGGCTGTCAACATCTGGCCGGCGAATTCCTCTATCACTGCCACGTCGCGCACCATTATGTGGCGGGCATGTGGGGGTACGGCCGGTTCTACAATACGCTGCAGGTCGGCAATGCGCACACCGACACGATGCCGGATATGCGTGAGTTGCCGGATCGTCAGGGCCGTATGAAGCAGGGTGTCTCGTCGGATAAGTTGATCGGCACGACTGTCGACTGGTTCGGCAAGACCTTCAAGATCGTCGATAAGAGCCAGAAGACGAACTGGAAATCCGATCCTGTGATCGTGAACATCAAGGATTGGGTCGAAATGTTTGTGCCGGCCCAGGGTCAACCGGGCCACACCAACGATGCGACGGGTCCGATCATGGCCTACGATTCGACGGTGTGGGACTGGAAATGGGACGGCCACATCGCCAGAGGCGAGCGGG